>Ga0070735_10004180_pt1 | contig 12258 bp, 7 predicted proteins | sample Coa_R1_FD_66443 | JGI IMG/M metagenome (GOLD analysis project Ga0070735, IMG submission 66443) | Surface soil microbial communities from Centralia Pennsylvania, which are recovering from an underground coalmine fire - Coalmine... | ecosystem: Environmental > Terrestrial > Soil > Unclassified ... | reverse complement strand
CCGCCGGAATCTCTTCGAATACTTTTCAGCATGGTCTCCGCACACGCCGAGCCCTTCTTCTACGCCGCCGTCGAAGGCAACACACGCGGCCCCTTCGACATGATGGTTGACCCTCAACGCTTCGAGGCCGCGCTCATCGGCCAGCCGAAAAAAGTCGGATCCGAAGGCTTCTACGATGTCTGGGCCTCCTATCCGCTTCCCGATCAGAAACCCCCTCAACGTCATTTCTCCGCTCTCGACTACGAAATCAACACATCTGTTCTCGCCGACACTTCGCTCGACGCAAAAGCCGACCTCCGCATGCGCGCCGAAACCGGCGGCGAACGTGCCATCGGCTTTCAACTCGCCCGCGCCCTCGCCGTCGAAAGCGTCACCGGACCTCACGGTGAGCCCCTCACCTTCTTCCAAAACGAAGGCATGAATCTTCAGGATCGACTCAGCCGCGGCACCGACTATCTCTTCGTCATTCTCCCCGCCGCTCCCGACAAAGGTTCCGAGTTCACTCTCCACTTCCGTTATCGCGGCCGCGTCATCGAAAACGCAGGCAACGGCGTTCTCTTCGTCGATGCCCGCGAAAGCTGGTATCCACATTTCGGCGACGCCGCCGATTTCGCCAGCTACGACCTGACGATCCGCTGGCCCAAGAAGCTCAAGCTCGTCGCCACCGGCATCAAGCGCGACGAGTCCGAAGACGGGGACTTCCGCATCGGCCATTGGCAGAGCGAAAAGCCCGTCTCCGTCGCCGGCTTCAATCTCGGCGAATACGTTTCAACCTCACTCGCGTCCGATGCGCCTTCCGTCGAGGTCTACGCAAATCGCCAATTGGAGCGATCGATCGACGGCCAACTCGAAAGCCGCGTAGTCCAGGCTCCGCGCATTCTCACCCCGCTCTCTTCCGAAGGACGCACGGGAGCAAACGGAATGGCCGTCAGCCCGCCTCCACCGCGACCAACGGACGCGATGAAGGGCCTCGCTCGCACGATCGAACAATCCATCCGCTTCTACGAAAATCTCAGCGGACCATTTCCATTTCAAAAATTGAGCGTGTCGCAAATTCCCGGCACGTTCGGCCAAGGCTGGCCGGGCCTCCTCTATCTCTCGACGTATTCCTATCTACCCGCCGAAGCCCAACTCCGCGCTGGCCTCTCGGTCTCCGGCCAGGAACATTTTTCCGAGCTCGTTCCGTTTCACGAGGTCGCGCATCAATGGTGGGGCAACGTAGTCGGCTGGGATTCGTATCGCGATCAGTGGATCGACGAAGCGATGGCCAACTACCTCGCGCTGCTCTTCGCCGACACGCAAAAACACACCGATCACTCGCTGCGCATCTGGCTCGCGCGCTATCGCGACAATCTCGTCGCAAAGATTCCTGATACCGACGAGCGCTTTGCCGACATCGGCGCACTCGAACTCGGCAACCGCCTCAATTCCTCGAAATCGCCTCTCGGCTTCGAACAAGTGATCTACAGCAAGGGGGCGTGGGTTATGCACATGCTCCACGAGGAGCTTCGCCAGTCCAACGCAAAAAATCCCGACGAGCGCTTCAACACTTTGCTCCACAACTTGATGACGAGATATTCGTATCGCGCTCTATCCACCGAGGATTTCCAGCACGAGGTCGAAGCCGTGATGACGAAATCCATGGACCTCGAAGGCGGCCGCTCCATGGAATGGTTCTTCGATCAATGGGTGCGAGGAACAGGCATACCTTCATATCGCGTCGAGTTCAGCGTGCACAACACCGATAAGGGCTTTCTCGTTCGCGGCAAACTATTTCAAGACAACGTTCCGCACTCGTTTTTGGCTCCGGTGCCGCTCTACGCCGGCGCCACCGCCGGCCACGCAACTTATCTCGGCACCGTCGTCGCGTCAGGCGCGGAGACTTCGTTTCATTTCATCTCGAAGACCGACCCACGGAAGATCGTCATCGACCCGCAAATGACGCTACTCTGCGTCACGCAATAATTCGACTTTCATGGAGTGCGGCGCTTCAGCGCCGCCTTTGCGCACGCAACCCAATCACCCAACGATCGGAACCCTACGACCGCACCCGATGTGCGTGAAAGAGACGGGACCCACCCGCACACCTGATCTCAATGCTGATTGGCCAAATTTGACAGCGTCTTGCTGTAAAACCGCTTCTTCTTCCCCAGCGGGCTTTCAGGATCGAGTTGCGCCTTCCCTGTGCTGTCCAACACGTACGCGTTACCCATCGGATCGGCTGGGACGCCCCTCAGCAATCCCGCCGTCACAAGCTCCCGAATCGAAGACGGGCGCCGCGAATTTTTCTTCTCAAAGTCATCCGACAACGCATCGATCGCCTTACAATCCGCGTCCGCCTTCAATAGCTGCAGATGCGTCGCCGCGTTCTCTTTCATTTGCGGATCTTTTGTCGATGTGTAAATTTCGTTCCATAAAAACTCCGACGTCTCCGGATTGTCGCCCTGCTCGCTCACCTTTGCCGCCAACACTTTCATCCACGGCAGCGCCTGCGGATTCTTGCTGCCCTCCAGAAACGCAGCCCCGGCTTTGTTGTAGTCGTGCAATTCGAAGTAGTAGATGAATCCCAAATCTTCGTACAAACGCCAGTAGTCCGGATTCGCCTGAATTCCCCGTTGAATCAACTGGATTCCAAGATCGGGTCGCCCCGCCCCGCGCGGCGCGCTCTCACTCAAAAACATCGAGCCAAATCGATACGCCACCAGCAAATGCGGATCGAGCGTCGTCGTGACATCGAGCAGCGGCCACAACAATTCGAGGTCCGGATCATGACGCACCGCCTTGTCGCCGTAATACTGCACCACGCGGGTCCAGTACATGTCCGCCATCAGCGGCGCGTATTCGAGGCTCATCACCTTTAGCAATTTGCCCGACCGCAATACGAGATCGTCGGCTTCCTGATGCATACCGTCGAGCTGTGTGTCGATTTTTTCCTGGAGCTGCCACACTCCCGCAAAGCCTGGAAAGAGCAGGCAGCACAGCATCAACCGCCCAATGTTTCGGCTCTTCATTTCATGTCTCGGCGCGAGAAGATCGTCACCGCCGCGGCAAGCACGATCGCGCAATAGAGCGCCGCGTACGCCGTGTTCTGCGCGATCAGCGCACCGGGGATGTGGTGCCCATGCGCCGCCGACGCCATCACATCAAAATTTTCAAAGTTGGGAAGAATGTAGGATAGCCAACGCAACAGAGTCTGTACCGCCGGCGCCATCGTGTCACTGTGCAACCCGCGCATCTCTTTAACGAACAATCCCGCCACATACAGTCCGCTCGTGAACAAAATCGCCAGCAGCGGCGTCGTGTAGCACGAAAACAGCAGGGCCAGAGCCACCACAAGCGCCAGCTTCAGCAAAATGAAATAAATCGCCACGAGCGCGACGCCATCCGCGCGCTCTATCGAGTGCTTCACATAAAAAAGCGCCACATACAGGCCGGCCGCCATCGCCGCCGTATTGATCGTCAGCGTCAGCAGCAACCCGCCAAATTTACCGAGCAGAAATTCCCAGCGCCGCACCGGCTTGGCCAGCAGCGCGTACAGTGTTCGCTTGTCCATCTCTTTCGAGACGAGCCCCACGCCGATGAACACTGCCATCAACAATCCGATCACCGAGATCGCGCTCAATCCCAGGTTGACGATGACGATTTGCTCGATCCCGATCGATATCTGTCCAACGAAGACGGCCGCCGCCATTAGCAGCAGCGCGAAGAACACGAGGTTGTACAGCACGCGGTCGCGCACTGCTTCGCGAAACGTATTGAGCGCAACTACGCCGACGCGACTCATTTTCCGTGCACATCCACCGCGGCGGCTCGTGCGCGATCCGCGGATATCAAGCCCATGAAAAATTCCTCGAGCGAAGCTTTTACCTGCGTCACCGACAAGATTCGAGCGCCCACGTTTTTCAACTGCTCCAGCGTCGCGTACAACTCGGCTTCCTCGATGTGCATGCGATAACGATTCCCGGTGCGTGTCGCCTTGCTCAACAAAGCCGTTGCGCCAGACGCGCCGGCTTTGTCGCCGGGTAGTTCGAACAAGATTTCCATCCCGTGCGCTTTGATCCCCACGATCTCATCCGGCGCGCCGACTCCTCGCAATTTCCCTCCGGCAATCACGCCGACGCGATCGCACAACATCTCCGCATCCGACAAAATATGCGTCGAAAACAGAATGGTGCGCCCTTCCTTCTTCAGCTCCAAAATAATGTCACGCACTTCGCGCCGCCCCAGCGGATCGAGTCCCGACATCGGCTCATCCAGAATCACCACTTTGGGATCGTGCAAAATCGCCTGCGCCAGCCCGACGCGCTGCAGCATGCCCTTCGAATATTTTCTCAGCTGAATTTTCCGCGCCGTCTCCAGCCCGACTTTCTTCAGCATTCGGTCCACGCGCTCGCGCCGGTCCGTCGCTTTCAAGTTGTGAATTTGCGCGAAATAATCCAGCAACTCGGCCGCCGTCAGATAGTCGTAAAAATACGGTTGCTCTGGCAGGTAGCCGATATCCTGATGCATCGAGATATCGCTGATCGGCTTCCCCAGAATGTGGGCGGTCCCCGCCGTCGGAAAAATCAGACCGGCCAGCAACTTGATCGTCGTCGATTTCCCAGCTCCGTTCGGACCCAAAAATCCGAACACTTCGCCGTCCTCGACCTGCATGGTCAAGCCTTCCAGCGATCTCTTCTTCTTTAAATGGAGGAACCCGAACGGATAGTCCTTGGTCAGGTTCTCAATCTGAATCGCCACAGCAGCCATACACCAATTGTTGGAAACAACATGCCCGCCGTCAATTAACCGCTCGGGCGCATGTGCAATGGAAGGAACTACTAAGAGGCAGGTAGTACCAGAGAGCAGGAATCAAACGTCGGTCTGATTTCTCGGCAAACTTGGGCTACGAGTTTCCCCGGCCAGGCGCGCCAATCTGTACCAGCTGTGGCGCAGCCTGCACCGGCGGAGGCGCCATCGGCTTCGGCTTCAACGTTTGCTTGCCGCGCCAGTTATCCAGAATTCCGACCTGCTGCACGCACGAAACTGTGCACTTCGGCGCGCAATATTTCTCAACGTAATATTCCCGATGCCGCATCTCCGTCGTGTATTGATCCAGCGGAATCCCTGGATATCCACGCTGCTGCGAGCACCAATGCACTAGCCCGTCTTCGCATACGTAGAGGTACCGCGAGCCCGACCGGCATCGCCAGTTATGCTCTTTCCCGCGCGCCACGTTGTGCTGAAAATCGTTGAACCGCGAAAACGAGCTCTTCCCCATCGACATGATCTCTTCAAAAATCTGAATCTGTCGCTCGTTTAATCCCTTCAGCTGCCCCTCGCCGTCGTGAATAATTCCGACCGTGCTCGTGAATCCCAACTCCACGGCGCGCTTCGCAATGGTGAGCGCGTCCTCGGGATTTTTCACGCCGCTGCCGAGCACGGAATTGATGTTCACTTGGAACACCGCGTACTGCGACAGCCACTCCAGCCGCGAATCCAGCGTCTTCAAACTCTTCTTCGACACTTCGTCCGGCGTCACGTTGTCGATACTGATCTGCAAGAACTCCAGCCCAGCATCGTTCAGCTTCGCGATCCGCTCTTTGCTCAGCAAAAACCCGTTCGTGATCATCCCGGCGTAAATCCCGCGCTTCCGCATGTGCCGGATCACTTCTTCCAGCTCGGGATGCATCAACGGCTCTCCGCCGCTGATCGTGATCATCGACGTACCCATGTCTGCCAAAATATCCAGCCGCCGCTTCATCTCCTCCAGCGGCACCGGCTTCGACACGTCGTCGTACTCATTGCAATAACCGCAATCGAGGTTGCAGCGCCGCATCGGAATGATGTGCACCAGGAAGGGATGCTTCGTTGAGGCCAGCGCCTTGCCAATCTTCAAAATCTCGCGCGTCCGCGAACGCACAAACCTCGCCCGCCGCCGCCATTTCACCGACGCCGTAGCCTCAACTTTGGGTTTGGAAGCTGTATTCCCCATCAAATTCCCGCAATGCCCCTGAACCTCTAATTATACACGACGCCGTTCGCAGCCTTCCCTCACGTTCGCGTAACTTACACCAAAGCTGCCCATCTACACGCCCTAAATATTCCTAAATATTGAGGACGCGAATGAGTTCCACATCTGTGAGAAGTTGGATGCCTTTTGAAGCACAGAAATGTTCTGTCCGCGCGTCGAAAAAATCTCGATCGAGCGTACATAGCACGTCTGCTGCACCCGCCAACGCGGTGCCTAGAACAGGATTGTCCTCGACGTCCCGAATTGGACTTGGCTGCACTACTTGGGGCATCACTATTGCCGAACCAATGATCAGGTCGCGCACGTATTCAGCAACCTCGTCGGAACTCAGACCATATCGCCGAGCGAGCCTCGGATAGGCCAGCACTCGCTTGAGCTCTGACAAAATAAAGGACGATAGGATGAGTACGTCTGAGGGGGACTTGGTTACATGATTCAGGAGGCGTCGCGCTGGCCCCTGTGCTCTTGGATGAGCGCGGACCAAAACGTTCGTATCAATGACAATTCTCACTCAATCTCGCGATAACCTGGTCGAACGCTCCTCATGGCCTCGATGATGTCAGCTTCGATTTCTTCGTCGGTCCCGGGTATGCCTCGGGCATCAACTGTCTCAAAATGTTTGCGCAGTCTTTGCGCAGCTTCTTCTCGAGCTGCAGGCGACGGTTCGATGTATGGCGGATATACATTTACGCTCACGGACTCGTCGTCCGCGAATCTCCGCCCGAGCTCAGCCTCTAGAGCTGCTCGTGTCTCGGGCTTCAATTCTTTTGCTTTGTTTCTCAGGCTGTTTGACATGGTTAACGCCTTTGCGAGAGTCCAATTATATCATGTAGTTAGCTGACCGGCTCGTTCAAGCTGCATGTTCGCCATACGTACCGCTTCGTTCGCACCAGCTACCGCTTCGTAACTTCGATCAAACCTTTGCCACCGTTGCTTCGTCCCTAACCGCGACGTTTAAATCTCGTCCATTCACGCAAGCCAGCGACACATTCGCGAGGTGCCACCCATGCAATCTCTCTTCTCCGACCTCCAATACTCCGCCCGCGAACTCCGCAAGCGCCCCGGCTTCGTCCTCACCGCGGTCCTCTCCCTCGCTCTCGGCATCGGCGCCACAAGCGCTGTCTTTTCCGTCATTTACGCCGTCCTCATCGACCCCTTCCCGTATCCAAACGCCGACCGCATGGTCGAGTTCCGCCTTCTCGATAAGTCCGGCAACATCCGCTACACCGGATTCAACGGGCCCCAGATCCAGCAGCTCCGCCAGGCGAATTCCGTCGAAAGCGTTACCGGCATGGACAATTGGAACCTCACCACCACCGATGGCGACATCCCAGAAGACGTCCAGGCCAGCTATCTCACTCCAAATGCTCCAAACCACTGGGGAGTCGCCGCGCTCTACGGACGCTGGCTCGTGCCCTCTGACGCCCCCTACGGCCAAGACCCGCAGCCCGTCGTCGTCCTCTCCTACGAATTCTGGCAGCGCTACTACCTCGGCGATCCCAACGTCGTTGGCCGCACGATCCAGCTCGTCCACAAGCCGTACCAGATCGTCGGCATCATGCCTCCCCGCTTCAAGTGGGCCGAAGCCCAACTCTATCTCCCGCTTAAGCTCACCGAGGATCCACACATCTACGAGGGCGTTTCGTTGCGACTCAAGCCCGGCTTCACCGTCGCTCAAGCCACAGCCGAACTTCAACCGATCGTCGAGCGCTTCGCCAAAGACTCTCCTCAAAACTATCCTGAGAATTTCCGCATCAGCCTCCGCAGCATCATCGAGCTCTACGCCCGTCCTCTCGGCACCACGCTTTACATCCTCCTCGGCGCCGTCGCCTCCCTGCTCCTCATCGGCTGCGGCAACGTCTCAATCCTGCTCCTCGCTCGCGGCACAGAGCGCCAGCACGAACTCGCCGTCCGCGCCGCCATCGGAGCCGACCGCTCCCGCATGATTCGCCAGCTTCTCACCGAATCCCTCGGTATCGCCCTCACCGGTGCCGCGCTCGGCATTCTCATCGCGTGGAAGAGCCTTCCGCTCATCGTCGCTTGGATGCCCCATCGCTTCCCCGCCGAATCCATCATCAAGGTCAACATTCCCGTCCTGCTCTTCTGCGTAGGCCTGGCGATCGTCACATCCGTCATCTTCGGCCTCTCGCCCGCTCTTCAACTTTCCCGCCCCGACGTCGCCCGCCTCATGCAAGGCAGCGGACGCCGTGTCGCCGGCAGCGCCAGCGCCAAGCGCGCCCACAACGCGCTCATCGCCGCGCAAGTCGCGCTCACTATCCTCCTCCTCACCGTTGCCAGCGCCGCAGGCAAAGGCTTCATGCGCATCCTCAGCGCGCACCTCGGCTACGAGCCGCACAACGTCATGTCCGTCCCCATCCCCATTCACGAGAACACCTATAAAGACTGGCAAGCCCGCTCGCAATATTTCGAAACGATCCGCACGCGCATCGCCGCCATGCCCGAAGTTGTCGAAGCCGGCATCTCCACCAACGCCACGCCTCCTTCAAACGGCAACCACCAGCGCGTCGAAATCTTCGGCAAAGGCTCCGCCGAAAATCCCGAAGTCTCGCTCAACTACATCGACCAGAATTATTTCTCCGTCCTCCACATTCCCATGATCGAAGGCCGCCTCTGGGATCGCCCCGAAATTCTCCGCGCCGCGCATCTCGCCATCATCAATCAAACGATGGCTCACCAGCTCTGGCCCAACGGCAACGCCATCGGCCAACAAATCCGCATCCCCAATCTCAAAGATCAGCCGCCCTATTCCCCCGCCGCTCCCAACCCCGACGGCTGGCTCCAGATCATCGGCGTCGCCTCCGACGCCCTCAACGACGGCCTTCGTGATCCGATCAAGCCCGCCGTCTTCGTCCCCTACTCGCTGCAAATGCGCATGTTCACGCAAATTCTCGTCCGCACAAAAGTTCCGCCGCTCTCGATCCTTCACGACATTCGCGCGCAGCTCATTCAGATCGATCGCGAACAACAAGTCATGACCGTCCGCGATCTCGAAAGCTGGATCAAAGAAGGAGACGACTACAGTCAGCAGCGTTTCATTGCCACTCTCTTCACCGTCTTCGCAGTCTTGGCTTTGGTTCTCGCCGCCGTAGGTCTCTACAGCGTCGTCTCGTACAGCGTCGCCACGCGCACCAACGAATTCGGCATCCGCCTCGCGCTCGGCGCAAAAGCCACCGACGTCTTCCGCCTCGTCCTCTCGAGCACCGCAGGCAGCGTCGGCACTGGCCTCGTCGTCGGCTTAGTCCTCAGCCTCGCCTTCAGCAAACTCGCCACCCGCTGGGTCAACGAAACCTCCCGCGACCCCATCATCCTCACCATCGTCACCGTGTTGCTCGTCAGCGCCGCCGTCGCCGCCAGCCTGGCCCCCGCCCGCCGCGCCGCCTCCACCGACCCCATGACCGCCCTCCGCTACGAGTAGCGCCCCGTAGCGCCGGCTTGCCCTGAGGAACGAAGGGCACCCTTGCCGGCGGTTTTGCGATGGCAATCTTGGTCGCGTGTGCAAAGCGATGTCGTCACAAAAAGTAGGGGCGCAGCACGCTGCGCCCCATGTCCGCAAGATCATCGCGTCTTGCGTCCTTCCAATTTCTACTTTCCAATTTCCGCCCTAACTACGGAAACATCGCCAGCGCCTGCGGCCCCAGCATCCCCAACTCCCGCGCCAACCCAATCTGATCCCACACGTTCCATCCTTCGACAATCACGCCGTTCGCCGCCCGCAACGCACACATCCCCACCAACGTAATCGTCTTCCCCGTCGCAGCCATCCCAAATCCTTCGCCGCTGTGCGTCGCCGTCACCTTAAATCGCGTATACGCCATATCGCCCTGCGCGACCACATCCTCCAACTCGATGTGCATTTCCGAAAACGTCTTCCGCATCGCCTGATGAAACGCCCGAAATTCCTCCGGCCCGCGCGACGACGCATCCGGCCGGCTCACTCCCCACATCACCGAGTTCCGCGGAAACATCTCGTCGATCGTCTCTTCCTTCCCCTCATTCCAAACCTCTTGAAACCAACGCCGCATCAACGCGCCTGCTCCGGTATCAGGGGCCATGGTTGGAGTTGTGGACATGTGTGCACCTCCGCCACGAATGTGGCTCTTTAGGCTGGTAACAACTTGAGCGCACTTTAGCACATCATCAAGACCCCGTGTCACCGAATCACGATCAGCGGCCACAAAACATGTAGGGGCGCAGCACTGCTGCGCCCCTACATGTCCGCACGATGTAAAGAATCGCAGCTTCGTCTTGCCTTGTCAGTCCGCGCCGCCACTTCCCCCCGGCATCACCGCATCATCCACCACCACCAACTCCAGTGGCCCCGTCTGCGGCACCAACCGCAACCCCGTCTGCTGCACCAGCGCGTCAAACAAAGACGGCCCATTCGGATCCGGCTCCGGCAACTTAATTCCCGGCGGCAACGGTGGCGACGGCGGCAACACACTCTTGTCCGGCGTGAATTTCAAATTCACGTCATATCGCCCCTTAAGATTCGTCTTGTCCTGCACCACTCGCCCCGAATACACCGACAGAAATCGCAGTAACGACGGAATCTCAACTCTGCTGCCTCGCACCTGGCCGGGAATAACGAACATAGTTCCGCACGGCGGCTCCGAATTCGGATCGAACTTCTCCGGATTTGGCGGCGGTGCATTCGCCGGCAACTTTGGACACTCACCATCAAATGCTTTTAGCTTCGCTGCATTGTCCACAACCAACGCATACGTCGGTTCAACTTTCGTTTCTTGGTGCGCCTTGTATCCGAAGTTCGCAGCCAGCATATTCCGCAGCATCGCCTTATTCGCCGCATCGCGCTGTTCTTCGGTCAGCTTCGGCCACACCGCCATCAACGCAGGATTCACCTTCGCGTGAATATTGAAGACCTCCGTCTTGATCCAGTCCGGTCCTCCCGTGAGTTGCGATTCCTCTAGGTCGTGAAACGTCATCAGGATCAGCGCATGGACCGTTGTCCCTTTCGTATTCAGCTCACCGTCATTCCACATCACGCGAGACATAACGGGCCCGCTGTTGTTCTTAATCTTCGCGGTCGCCTCCGGATCGGGCGTGACCGTCACTTCACCAAAAGTAATCGGTCCCGCCGGCAGTTCCACACTCGGCCGCTCCGGCGCACTCTTCTGCCCTCTCAACGCCCCCGACACCATCGGCGCCGATATCGCCAAGCAGCACGCCACCACCAGCAACAACTTCCTCCCAACTCCAATCGGCCGCACCGCTCGATGTGACATGATCATCGCAATCCTCCGTTTCAAATCCGCACCGCTCACTCCCGGCACACACGGCAGCGGCGATTCAACGCAAAATTCGCAAACCTTCAAAATGCTCTCCGCATACACACGCCGCTCGCGTCCCGACTCCACAACCGCCTCATCGCAAGCCCGCTCGCGATCCTCCACCAGCCGCCCGCCAATCCACCAAACAAATGGATGAAACCAGAACAGCGCCTCCACCAGCATGTGCACCAGCGCCGTCAAGTTGTCCCGCCGCCGCACGTGACAAAGTTCATGTTCCACAATCGACTCGATATGCGAGTCCAAAACGTGCCCACGCATCGCAGCAGGCCACAGCAGCACCGGCCTCGAAATTCCGAATATCCCCGGCTCGATCGCTTCGTCTGTCGAAACGACCTCTACTCTCCCGTGCGAGGGCTCGCCGTCCTGCAACCGCGCCACAATCTCAGCCTCCGCACCCTCACGCAGCGCAGTCGCACGCTTCGCAATCGCAGAAATCCGACGCCAGCGAACGAGCCAAACCGCCAAAACCACCAGCGTCCCAACAACCCACACGACAAAAAGAAACGGCGAAAACCGCGAAAGCAGTTGCATCGCGCTAGCACTCGTTGCCACGGGATGCGCAACACCTGCCGCCTGCCCGCCAAACAGGTGATTGAGCTGCATGATCGTCAGCGACACAACCGAATTCCCCGCGCCCTCATGCGCCGAACGCAACGAACCGAAATAACTACCCAGCTTGATCAAAAGCGAAAACGGCACCAGAAAATTTCACCGACGCCGCCATCCACAATCCATACCGCGTCCCCGCGCGATTCCTGCGAAACGCAAGCGTCAGCAACGCCACCGCTGCCACAAACAGTGTCGATTGCCACAAATGATTTCCGATTGCCGGCCCAAACTCCGTCCAAACACGCGATAGAAATTCGAAACTCATTTCGTCTTCTCCTTCCCATCCATCTCTCTCAGCAACTTCTC
>Ga0070735_10004179_pt1 | contig 12259 bp, 8 predicted proteins | sample Coa_R1_FD_66443 | JGI IMG/M metagenome (GOLD analysis project Ga0070735, IMG submission 66443) | Surface soil microbial communities from Centralia Pennsylvania, which are recovering from an underground coalmine fire - Coalmine... | ecosystem: Environmental > Terrestrial > Soil > Unclassified ... | reverse complement strand
TAAGGGGAAGGCAGAAGCTGCATCCCGCGACAAAAACGTTTCTGGCGCTGCGGATTGCGGTGAATCGAGAGATGGAGGAACTCGGGCAGTTTCTTTCTAGGGTTCCTGCCACACTATCTCAGGGAGGCCGGTGGGTGATGCTCAGCTATCACTCGCTGGAAGACCGCCCGGTAAAGCAATGTTTTCAGCGGCTGGCCCGGGAGGGCACGCTGAAGATTTTAACCAAGAAAGTCATACAAGCTTCGGACGCGGAAATTGCGGCCAATCCGCGCGCCCGCAGCGTGAAGATGCGCGTTGCGGAAAAAACAGACTCCGACCAGCACGGGGAGCCGCTCGGGAAAGCGTGGCAGAATGACCGAATTTTTCACGATTAAACAGATCGATAATTCGCGCTTGGTGCGTCCCATGGCGCCCAATCGCATGCGTGAGTGCGCGCGGCTGGTATTGCTGGGCGGATCGATCGCTTTGTGCGCTTTCCTGTATGCCTGGCAGCATTTTCAGGCGATCCAGCTGCGTTACCAGCTCGAATCGCTGCGTGGCGAGCGCTCTCAGGCCGCCGAACTCAACCAGGAACTTAAATTGGAAGTGGCGGGACTTCGCGCTCCCGGACGTATCGATATCATCGCGCGGCGCCAACTTGGTTTGACGGCGCCCGTGCCCGGTCAGGTGGCTCCGATGGATATGCCGCCTGGCGCAGTTTTGGCGGAAGCGCGCTCGGCAGCCGTACCATCGGCTCAACAATAAATTTTTCGCGAGCGCTTGGTGAATTCTATTGAGCGATGTGTGCCCTTCCGGTTTCTAACAGCGTAAGTAAATAGTGAACCGGACCGGTATCACGACGCCGAAACGTCCAAGCCGCAAGCCTTTTTGACCCGGAGTCCCCGGCAAGAACAATATGGATCTGCGTAGTTCCCGGACCCGATTACTGATAGTCGCCGGCCTGATCGCGATCTGGACCGGGGCAGCTTTGGGACGTCTGGCCTACCTGCAACTTTTCCGCTACAGCGAATACTATTCACGCGCGCAGCATCAGCAAAGATCGATCGTGGAAGTCGGCGCGCGGCGCGCGGAGATCTTTGATCGCAATCTGAACGCGCTGGCCATGAGCGTGCCGGTGGATTCCGCCTTCGCTGTACCGTCGGAGATTTCAGATCCCGACATGGTGGCCCGGTTGCTCGCGAAAGTCCTGGGCGTTTCACCCGAAGAGATTTCGACGCGTCTGGCTGGCTCGCGTTCCTTCGCGTGGATCGCGCGCAAGCTACCGCCGGATAAAGTCCAAAGAATTACGGCGATGAATCTGCGCGGAATTTATTTTCAGCGCGAAGGCGGGCGATTCTATCCCAAGCGGGAACTTGCCGCGCACGTTCTCGGTTACGTGGACATCGATGGGAAGGGCCTGGGCGGAATCGAATATTCGCTGGACGAGAACATCCGCAGCAAGCCCGGGAGGATCCTGGTTCTTACCGATGCCCATCGCCGTGGGTTTGACTCCACCGAAAAGGCCCCAGACGCTGGAACCAGCGTCGTTCTCACGCTCGACGAAAAAATTCAGTACATCGCCGAGAAGGAACTCGAACAGGCAATCCACGACACGCAGGCTAGAGCGGGCACGATCATTGTCGAAAATCCGAACACGGGAGAACTGCTGGCGGTCGCCAACTGGCCGACATTCAATCCCAATGCCGCTTCCAAGGAGATCAATCCTGAAGCGCGCATGGACCGTGCCGCGAGCGCGCTCTATGAACCTGGGTCGGTTTTCAAAATCGTTACGCTATCGGCGGCCATCGATCAGGGAATTACAAACGCGGATGAACTTATCGATTGCCAGATGGGTTCGATCTACATCGCGGGGCATCGCATCCGCGATCACAAGCCTTATGGATTGCTGACGGTTTCCCAGGTGCTGGCGAATTCCAGCGATGTGGGCGCGATCAAGGTCGGCCTGCGCCTGGGCGCGCCAAAATTCTATGATTACATCCGCTCGTTCGGTTTCGGACAGCAGACCGGCGTCGATCTGCCCGGTGAGAGCCGCGGAATGCTTCGACACCTGGAAAATTGGACTCCGGTTTCGGTGGGCTCGATTTCCATGGGTCAGGAAATCGGCGTGACCCCGTTGCAGATGATTACGGCCATGACGGCAATGGCCAATGGCGGACTCATCGTGCGGCCGCATGTGGTTCGCGCTTTGCGCCACGGCGCGAATATGGTCGAATCGCCGCAGCCTGAGCCCCGCCGAGTGATTCGCGAGACCACGGCGGCAACCATGCGCCGCATGCTCGAAGGCGTTGTGCTGAATGGCACTGGCAAGAAGGCTCGGCTTGACGGCTATACTTCAGCAGGAAAAACGGGTACCGCGCAAAAATTTGATGTTGCCACCGGTCACTATTCCGCGCATCAACTGATCGCTTCCTTCGTCGGATTTGCTCCCATCAACACGCCCGCCTTGACTATACTCGTACAACTGGATTCGCCGACCGGCGCGCACGAAGGCGGTCAAGTCGCCGCGCCTGCGTTCAAACGTGTCGCGGAACAAGTACTCGCATATCTGGATGTTCCGCATGACATTGCCGTGCCGAGCAGCGTTCTTCAGGTAAGCCGCCAGCATCGAGATGACCAGGATCTGTCTGACATGCCCGATTTCAATCCGGTGCAACTTGATTCCGGCGCTGCTGCCGTTGACGCTGCTCCACTCACTCCGCAGGACGCGGGTCGCTCGGCGCCTCCCACGGTGGAACTGGCGGAAGGCGAGGGTATTCCAGTACCGCAGCTGCAAGGGAAAACGGTGCGCGAAGTTACCGAGAAATGTATGAAACTAGGATTGAGCCCTGTCTTGGTTGGTACGGGTGTGGCCGTGGAACAATCTCCGGAACCCGGAGGCTCGATCCGCCGCGGCAGCCGCATCACTGTGCGGTTTGCCCGCGACGCTTCGGTAGTGTCAGCGGCGGACCGGCGGGGCATCAGGTGACCGTGAGGGTGATGAGTGTGGCCGAAATCAGTGAAGGCGCGGCGCAAAAGAAACCGCCTGACGCGGGACGCGGTCCAATCCGTTTATTAAAATTGCTGCGCGGTGTCGAGAGCGACGGCGCGTTGGCGCATGGCGATCTGGAAATTGCAGAGGTCGCGTACGACAGCCGGAAAGTAAAACCGGGCGCACTGTTTGTTGCCATTCACGGCGAGAAAATGGACGGAAACGAGTTTGTCGCGGACGCTATCGCGCGCGGTGCGGTTGCCATCGTCAGCGAACAAGCAAAACCCCAAGCCATTCCCTCTGACGTTGCCTGGGTTAAAGTTCCGCAGGCGCGCAGAGCATTGGCATCGATCGCGGCCAACTATTTTGGACGGCCTGCCGAGGTCTTGAAGCTGATCGGCGTGACCGGAACGAATGGGAAGACGACCACGTCGTATTTGGTGGACTCAGTCCTTCGAGCCGCGGGCTGCGAAGTCGGTTTGTTTGGTACGATAGCGTACAGATTGGTGCGCGAGGTGCGCCCGGCGATCCACACCACTCCCGAATCGCTTGATCTGCAAAATTTTCTCGCTGACGTGGTGCGGGCCGGCGGTACGCACGCTGTGCTCGAAGCCAGTTCGCACGCGCTGGCGCTGGACCGTTTGTGGGGATGCCCCTTCGGAGTGGCGATTTTCACGAACATGACTCGCGACCATCTCGATTATCACAAAACTTTTGACGAATATTTTGCGGCGAAGCGCCGCTTGTTTGAAGGCACTGGGGCCGCGGCTCCTGCCGCCGGTGTCATCAATCGTGATGATCCCTACGGCAAGCAGTTGGCCGGGCTCGCTGCACGGACGTTCACGTACGGACTTGAACCAGGCGCGGACATTACGACGCGCAAGCCCGCTCTATCCTTTTCCGGTCTGGAGTTCACAGTCGATACTCCGATCGGAAGAATTGACATTCGATCTTCGCTTGTCGGCCGTATCAACGTTTATAATATTCTTGCCGCCATAGGCGGAGGCGTTGCTCTCAACCTTTCCCGCGATGTCATCGCCAATGGTATCGCCCAGCTCTCTTCCGTGCCGGGACGTTTCGAGCGCATCGATGCGGGCCAGCCGTTTCTCGTGATTGTGGATTATGCGCATACCGATGACGCGCTGCGGAACCTGCTGGCCACGGCCAAGGAACTCAACCCTGACGGACGTATTATCACGTTATTCGGCTGCGGCGGGGACCGGGATAGAACTAAGCGTCCCTTAATGGGAGAGGCGGCTGGACGTTTGAGTGACATTGTCGTACTGACTTCCGACAATCCACGCAGTGAGGACCCCCTGCTGATCATAAACGACGCCATTGTCGGCCTGCAGCGAACCAACGCAAAGTTTCTAGTCGAACCGGACCGTGAGCGCGCCATCGAAACCGCGCTGGATCAGGCGCGTTCCGGTGACATTGTGCTCCTGGCGGGCAAGGGTCATGAAACGACCCAGGTGCTGCGCGACCGCACGATTGAGTTCGATGACCGCCAGATGGCGCGCCAGATGCTTCGCCATCGCGGCTTCGGAGACTGAAAACGGAACCACGAGATTGCGGCAAGGAACTTGCTTATAACGGGTGCGGGGTCTGTTTGGAGCCCGCGGAGAACGACACGCTGATCCAGGGGTGACACGAGACCAGTGAGACCCAGCCCCTTGAGGACGCTATGCGGTGGACGGTTAAAGAAGTGGCTGGCGCTTTGGGTGTTACGCCGCCCGGAGGCCTCGACCCCCTGGCCCGGTTGGCCGGTGTCTCGATTGATTCTCGCACCGTGGCTCGCGGCGAGCTGTTCGTGGCGATACACGGACCGCGTCACGATGGACACAATTTCGTCGGGGCAGCCTTGGACGCCGGAGCGCTGGCGGCAATCGTCGCACAAGATCGTTTGGCCCGATTTCCAGAACCGGTTCGCTCCAAGCTCATCCCAGTTGAGGACACGCTCGAAGCGCTGCAGTGGCTCGCGCGAGCCGTTCGATCGCGATGGGGGCGGCGCCTGGCAGCCGTCACCGGTTCGGCAGGAAAGACCACCACGAAAGAAATTCTGGCGGCGCTGTTGGCCTCGCGGTTCCGCGTACTGAAATCCGTGGGCAATCTGAATAATGAGTACGGCCTGCCGCTGCAGTTGTTGCGTCTTGATGATGCGGACGAAGCTGCCGTGGTTGAGCTGGGAATGTCGCACGCTGGAGAATTACGGCGTTTGGCGGAGATCGCGCGTCCTAATGTAGGCGTGGTTACGCGCGTCGCGCCGGTGCACCTGGAATTTTTTGCTTCCGTGGATGAAATCGCGCTGGCCAAACGTGAATTGATCGAAGGCTTAGAGGGGCGCGACAGTGTTGCGGTGCTGAATGCCGACGATCCGCGCGTGGCGCGATTTGCTGAGGCCGCGCCAGGGCATGTTGTGACGTTCGGCTTCGCCGAGGGCGCCGATTTTCGCGCTGAAGCCATCGACGATCGCGGGGCGGACGGAAGTGAGTTTGATTTCATCGGGCCTGAAGGCCGTGCGCGGCTGACGCTTCCCCTCGCTGGACGTCATAACGTCTCGAATGCGCTTGCGGCTCTTGCAGCAGCTAGTCTTTGGCATGTGGGAATTGCCGAAGCCAAGGAAGTGTTCCCCGGACTCGAGCCGGCCGGAATGCGCGGGCGCGTATTGCGCTACGATGCTGGTTTTTCTGTGATCAACGATTGCTACAACTCGAATCCCGTGGCTCTTGCCGCCATGATCGAAATTCTTGTGCACACGCCTGCCTCCGGACGCCGCATTCTGGCTGCCGGAGAAATGCTTGAGCTGGGAGCTTCGTCGAGCGAACTGCATCGCGAAGCTGGCCGCGCGGCTGCGGCCGCAGGGAGTCTCGACTGGATTATCGGTGTGCAAGGCGACGGAGAAAGTTTTGCGCGCGGCGCAATCGAAGCTGGCCATCCAGCGGCGCGCGCAAAATTTATCGCCTCCTCGTCCGAGGCCGCCGGATTTGTCGCGGATCTGCTTCAGTCCGGGGACCTGATGCTCGTAAAGGGTTCTCGCGGAGTAAAAATGGAGCGCATCGTCGAGGCGCTCGACACTCGTTTCGTGCGGTCAAACGCAGCCCCTGTCGGAGGCGGCTCAAACAAGGAGCGCGGCTGAGATGCTGCTCTATCTCTTCTACCACGTGCTCCAGCGCTATTTTCACGCGCTCAACGTGTTTCGTTACATCACGGTGCGCACCGCGCTTGCCAGCATCTCTGCGCTGCTGCTGACGCTGATCCTCGGGCCGTGGGTTATCCGGCAACTGCGCTTATTGCAGATCGGCCAATTCATTCGGGAAGAGGGGCCAAAAAGCCACCAGGCAAAAGCAGGGACGCCGACGATGGGCGGCGTGCTGATCGTCTGCGCGACCGTCATCCCCACATTGCTCTGGGGCGATCTTGAAAATGAGTACGTGTGGCTTGCCGTGTTCACCATGCTTTTTTTCGGCGCCATCGGATTTATCGATGACTATAGCAAGGTGATGAAGAAGCGGAATCTGGGCCTGAGCGCCAAAGGCAAATTTTCCTTGCAGGTCATAGCCAGTCTTTGCGTCGCCGTCACCCTGGTGATGCTGACGGCGGCGGGAACATATTCAACACAGTTAAGCGTTCCATTCTTGAAAAATTTTCATCCCGAACTCGTCCTTCATTCGCTGATTAAACATCCCTACCTGTGGATTGTGGCCTACCTGCCGTTCCTTTTATTTGTGGTTTCGGTCATGGTGGGATCATCGAACGCGGTGAATCTTACGGATGGACTGGATGGGCTGGCGATTGGGTGCGTGGTTGTAGCCGCGGGAGCGCTGACCGTCCTCACGTACGTAACCAGCCACGCGCGTTTTTCGGCGTACCTTGATCTGCAGCATCTTCCTCAGGTGGGCGAACTCACTGTTTTTTGCGGAGCCCTGGTGGGTTCGGCGCTCGGATTTCTGTGGTACAACGCGCATCCCGCGGAAGTTTTTATGGGCGACGTTGGATCGCTTGCTCTCGGCGGATCGATTGGCATGGTGGCGGTGGCCATCAAGCAGGAAATTCTCCTGTTTTTTGTTGGCGGGGTTTTTGTGCTGGAAGCGCTGTCTGTGATTCTGCAGGTGGCGTCGTTCCGTTTGACTGGCAAGCGCATTTTTCGCATGTCTCCGCTGCACCATCATTTCGAGCTGTCTGGATGGAGCGAATCAAAAATTATCGTGCGGTTCTGGATTGCGGCGCTGGTGTTTGCGCTGTTTTCACTGACGACTTTGAAATTGAGGTAAAGAGTTGAGACCGGGAATCGAACTCGCGGGCAAACGGGTGCTGGTCGTCGGACTGGCTCGGACAGGCATTGCCACGGCGCTTTTCTGCGCCGCGCGAGGCGCACTAGTCACTGCCACGGAAGAGCGCCCCGAATCGCGGATCGCGGAAAGCGCCGCGAAACTGCGCGCTGCGGGTGTCACGCTCGAACTGGGCGGCCACAATCCTAAAACTTTTATCGAACAGGATTTAATCGTGCCGAGTCCCGGGGTGCCGCTGATGATGCCGGCGCTGGCCGAAGCGCTCACGGCCGGGATACCCGTGTGGAGTGAAATCGAGCTCGCGTGGCGATTCCTGCGGGGCCGCCTCGTCTGCATTACAGGATCAAACGGCAAAACCACAACCACATCGCTCGTTGGCCACATCCTCGAAACTGCCGGTTTGCCCGTACAGGTTGCCGGGAACATCGGCACACCTCTGATCTCGCGCGTCGATGTGTCGAGTGACGTAAGCTTCACGGTGGTCGAAGCCAGCAGCTTTCAACTTGAATCGATTGCCACCTTCCGCCCTGATGTCGCGGTGTTGCTTAACGTCACGCCGGATCATCTTGACCGCCACGGATCGCTCGAAGCCTACGCCCGCGCAAAGGCGCGCATATTTGAAAATCAAACCGGGGAAGATGCCGCCATCCTGAACGCGGACGACGCGGCTACAACGCAGTATGCGCCGTCGACTCCGGCTATCTTCTGGTTCAGCCGGCAGAAACGCGTGGCCAGCGGGTGCTTTTTGCGTGACGACCAAATTATTTTCCGCCGCGATGGTAGCGAGACGGTCCTGCTTCACCGCAGGGACATCGGATTGCGCGGCGAGCACAATGTTGAAAATGTTTTGGCCGCCGCGGCTGCAGCAACTCTGGTGGGAGTCGTGCCCTCGGCGATTGCGGAAGGCGTGCGCACCTTCGCGGGCGTCGAACATCGCATCGAGTTTGTGGCCAAAATTTCCGGCGTGGAATATTTCAACGATTCCAAAGCTACAAATGTTGACGCCACGATTAAGGCGCTGGACGCTTTTCCGGGCAACTTGCTGGTGATTCTGGGCGGTAAGGACAAAGGCAGTGACTACACCGTCCTTCGCAAATCCTTGCGGCAGCACGCGCGCATGGTGCTGCTGATTGGCGCCGCCGCGGACAAAATTGAAGCGCAACTAGGCGGCGTCGTGCCGGTCGAGCGTGCGGGTACCATGGCGCATGCCGTGGAAATTGCCGAGGAGCGCGCGCGCCCCGGTGACACTGTTTTACTCGCGCCCGCCTGCGCGAGCTTTGACCAATTCGAGAGTTACGAGCATCGCGGACGAGTCTTCAAACAACTCGTTCGCAGCCTCGCTGAAAGTAAGTCGGCGGATGAACCCGCCAGGAGGGTCTGACATTGCCCCGCAATCTTCAAACAGACCGATGGCTGTTCGGATCAACCGTGGCGCTCTGCCTGGTTGGCGCCGTTATGGTTTTCAGCGCTTCGGCGGTCACGGCGCGCGATGAATTCGGCAGCGGCTATCATTTCCTGATTCACCAGATGTTGTGGCTGGTGTTGGGTATCGGCGGAATGATGCTGACGATGAATTTTGATTATCGCAAGCTTCGCCGACCGCAAGTTATCTTCACCGGGTTGTCTGCCGTGCTTTTGATGCTGGTGGGAGTATTTTTTCTCGACAAATCGCATGCCACGCATCGCTGGATTCGTCTGGGTCCGGCCAGCCTGCAGCCTTCTGAACTCGCCAAGCTCGCCGTGATTTTTTACCTGGCGTGGTTTCTTGAACGGCGTCGCAGACCTGACAGTTATGGAATGAATGACTGGAAGCACACGATTCTTCCGGCGCTCGGACCGGTACTCGCTCTCACCGGGCTCGTGGTCATCGAACCGGACCTGGGGACGGCGGTGGAGATTTTCATCATCGCGGTGGCCATGCTGTACGTCGCCGGCCTCCACGGCAAATATATTTTGGGCGCTGGACTGGCTTCGCTGCCGGTTATTTATCTGCTGATCGTTCATGTTTCCTATCGCTACGAACGCGTGATGGCGTTCTTGAACCCCATGGCCGACCCACAAGGACGCGGCTTTCAATTGCTGCAATCGCTGATCGCAGTGGGATCGGGCGGATTCACCGGCGTTGGCCTGATGGAGAGCAAACAAAAACTTTTTTATCTGCCAGAAGCGCACACCGATTTCATTTACGCCGTACTGTGCGAAGAGATGGGTTTCATCGGCGGAGCGATCGTGCTGGGTTTGTTCGCGGCGTACGGTTGGCGGGGAATACGTTCCGCGTTTAAGGCCACCGACGAATTTGGCCGCTTCACCGCGCTGGGCATCACCGTAATGGTGCTGAGCCAGGCGCTGATCAATCTGGGCGTGGTGCTGGGAATGATGCCCACCAAAGGAATTCCGCTGCCGTTTATTAGTTACGGCGGTTCGAGCCTCATGGTTATGCTGGCGGCCACTGGCGTGCTTCTGAATATCAGCCAGCAGGCGGAATGATGCGAATGATGCGTGAGCAAAGAATAGATTTTGGTAGCGCCGGCTTCTTGCCGGCTCCTTGCTCGTTGCGGAGGTCGCAAAACCGCCGGCGAGACGCCGGCGCTACCGGTACGCGCGAGGGTTTCATCAATAGTGCGGTGGGCGAGGCTCGGAGCGCTCTGTGCCGGAAGCGGGGCAACGAAATTTGAAGCTGCTGATTGCGGGAGGCGGCACGGGCGGGCACGTTTTTCCCGCGTTGGCTGTTGCCCGCGAATGGATGGCACGAGGCGCAGAGAGAGAAGTAGTGTTTGTCGGAACCCAACGCGGAATTGAAGCTCGTCTAGTGCCGGAGGCGGGATTTCGCCTGGAGACGATTCGCTCCGCGGGCCTCAAAGGAATTGGCGGGATGAAATTTGTAAAGAATGTTGCGAAGCTGGCTCCCGCGATGTGGGATTCGTTCGCGATTCTCCATCGCCACAAGTTTGCCGCCGCCTTGGGCGTCGGCGGATATGCGGCTGGGCCAATGATGCTTGCCGCAGTCCTGCGCGGGCTGCCAACGGTAGTTTTCGAGCCGAATGCCGAGCCGGGCTTCACTAACCGCGTGCTCGCAGGCATGGTGACTCGCGTCGCTACGGCATACGAGGGGCCGACGAAACTCTGGGGCCGCAAAGCGACGCTCACGGGAATTCCCGTGCGCCAGGAATTTTTCGCAGTGCCGCAGCGCTCGCCGGCCGAGCCTTTCCACATTCTGATTACCGGAGGCAGCCAGGGCGCTCTGGCGATCAACCGCGCACTCGTGGATTCCGCCGACTTGCTATCTACGAAAAAGGACCGCATCTCGATCGTTCATCAGACCGGTGAACGCGACTATAATGCTGTGCGTGTGGCTTACGCGCGGCGTGAAATCAACGCGGAGGTACTGCCCTTTATCGGAAATATGGCAGAGCGGTTTGCCCAGGCTGACCTGATCGTCTGCCGTGCGGGCGCTATTACGGCTGCCGAGGTTGCAGCGGCCGGGCGCGCAGCCATCTTCATTCCCTTCGGCGCTTCCACCGACAGCCATCAGTTGCGCAACGCTCAGGAAATGCAGCGCGCGGGCGCGGCGCGTTTAATTCCGGAGCCCGAACTCACCGCGGAGCGTCTTACACAGGAAATCTTTTCGCTGCTCGATCACCCCGTCGAGCTGCAAACAATGGCCGCAAATGCGCGCCGGCTATCTCGACCGCGCGCCGTGCAGGATCTCGTCGATTTAGTTGACCGCGTGCGGGCTCCGCTTGGAGCCCGCGAAAATACGGGTGCGGGCTCTACTTTGAGCCCGCCGAGATAAAGGACTGGTGAATTGATGGTGGCATTTCACAATTTCAAGCGCATTCATCTCGTGGGTATTGGCGGGATCGGAATGAGCGGCATTGCCGAAGTGCTGCTGACCCTCGGCTACTCCGTCACTGGTTCCGACGTGAAGACCACAGCGATCACCGATCGCTTGCAGAATTTGGGCGCGCTCATCTATGAGAGTCACAAGGCCGAGCATGTTCAGGGAGCGCACGTTGTAGTCACTTCTTCCGCAGTGAGCCGTGATAATCCCGAAGTCGTCGAAGCCGTTCGCCAAAAAATCCCGGTGATTCCGCGCGCTGAAATGCTTGCCGAGCTGATGCGCTTGAAACATGGGATCGCCATTGCCGGCGCCCACGGAAAAACCACAACCACCTCGATGACGGCTTCCGTACTTGCCGCGGCAGGCCTGGATCCCACATTTGTTGTTGGCGGCCGCGTAAACCATATTGGTGCGACCGCGCGCCTTGGCCGCGGTGACTACATGGTCGTCGAAGCCGACGAGAGCGATCGTACGTTCCTGCTGCTTGCTCCGGTCGTTGCAGTCGTCACGACGATCGATCGCGAGCATCTGGACACCTACCATTCGTTGCCGGAGATCCAGGAAATTTTCACGCAGTTCGTTAACCGCGTGCCTTTCTATGGAGCAGCCGTTCTTTGCTTGGACGAGCCGAACGTGCAGGCCATCATCCCCAACGTGCATCGTCCCGTCATCACGTACGGTACTTCGACCCAGGCAGACCTTGTCATTAGTGAAATAGAGCTGCTGGGACTCGAAAGTACATTCCGCCTGACCTACCGCGGCGACGATCTTGGCAAATTTCATCTGAACGGCCCTCCGGGAATCCACAACGTGCGCAACGCAGCCGCCGCAGCAGGTGTGGCGCTCTACTTAAATGTTCCCGCGGACCTGATTCGGGCCGGTCTAGAAGAATTCGCCGGAGTCGGCCGCCGTTTCGACGTCAAGGGAGTCATCAAGGACATCACTCTGATCGATGATTACGGACATCATCCAGCGGAGATTCGCGCAACGCTGGAAGCTGCGCGCGGCTGCAACTTCAGCCGCATTCTTGTGCTCTTCCAGCCGCACCGCTACACGCGCACCAAACATCTCTGGGACGATTTCTGCAGCGCGTTCAACCAAGCCGACATGGTTGTGTTGATGGACATTTATGGGGCCGGCGAACAGCCCATCCCCGGAATA
>Ga0070735_10004178_pt1 | contig 12259 bp, 8 predicted proteins | sample Coa_R1_FD_66443 | JGI IMG/M metagenome (GOLD analysis project Ga0070735, IMG submission 66443) | Surface soil microbial communities from Centralia Pennsylvania, which are recovering from an underground coalmine fire - Coalmine... | ecosystem: Environmental > Terrestrial > Soil > Unclassified ... | reverse complement strand
ACAAGACGCTCAGCGGCGAGGACGTGGTGGCCGTGCTCGAGCACACGCGCGGCCCGGTGGTGGACGGCACGCCGTATGGCGACGAGTCGTTCCTGGCCGAGCTGTCCGAGTATCACACGGCCGCGGCGCGGGCCCACCGCAACCACAGCACCGAGGAGCTGAACCTGCCGGCGCCGGTCAACTCCCAGCCGTGGACGGTGGCGCTGGTCCCCGACGACCCCGATCCGCAGGGACTGAACGGGCACAACCCGGCCGACCCGAGTGAGTCCTGACCGCGCGACCTGGCTGCGGCTCCGGCGGGTGGTCAACCTGGCCAACGGCTCGACGCTGGCCGGGCTCGCCGTCGCCGCCCTGGGCTGCGCCGCGACCACCCGGAGCGCGGACGGCCTGTTCGTCGGCGTGGGGTACCGGCTGCCGCTGCCGCCCGCCCCGGCGTTCTGCCTGGGCAACGTGATCATGACCCGGGGCGACGGGATCGACCCGGGCTCCGCGCTGTTCCGGCACGAGGCCCGGCACGCCACCCAGTTCGCGTGCTGCGGCGGGCTGGCCATGATCCCGTTGTACCTGGCCGCGGCGGCCGTTTCCTGGGCGCTGACCGGCGACTTCGGCGCGCGGAACGTGTTCGAGCGACGGGCCGGCCTGGCCGACGGCGGCTACGCGGACAAGCCGCTGCGGATCGGTAGAACGCGCCCCGCCGCGGGTCAGCGGGCCCGGCCGCCGAGCACCCGGTCCGGGGCCGTCTTATCCCGCGTCAGGCTCAGCCGCACGTGCCGGATCGACCGCCAGCCCTTCCCGGTGAGCAGGAACTCACCCTCGGCGGGCAGCGCGGCGATCCCGTTCATGATGGCCTGCGGGTCCCCGATATGCCGCTCCCCGGCCTTGCGGGCGTTGACCACGTCGGTGACCTCGCCGCTGTCCGGGTCGACGCCGGCCAGGTAGTGCGTGCCCGCCACGTTGGCCCAGATCGTGCCCGCCGACCAGGCCAGGTCGTTCAGCCCCGGGACCCGCTGACCCGCGCAGCGGACGTACAGCACGGCCTGCGGCTCGAGGGTCTGCGGGTCACGGCGGACCAGCTCACTGCTCCCGTCGCTGGTCACCACGAAACCGTCGGCGGCGCACATGCCCCAGCCCTCCCGGTTGAACGGCACCCGCCCGAGCAGTTCCAGGGTGGCCGCGTCCCACTTCAGCGCGGTCCGTTCCCGCCAGGTGAGCTGCCAGATGACCTCTCCCACGCGGCAGATGCCCTCCGCGAAGTATTCCGCGGGGACCTCGGCGCACTGCTCGGTCTTGACGGCACCCAGCGGATAGCGGCACAGGGCGGAGATCCCGTACTGCCCGGTGGACTCCCACACCACTCCGTCCGCGGTGATCAGCCCCTGGGTGAACCCCAGCCCGGGGTGCTTGACCCGCCGGATCACTACGGCTCGCCAGGTTCTCAGCTGCCACCGCCTTTACGGTCTCCGGCCCGCGGTTCGGGCGGACACCAAAGTTGTAGCACCCGGAACCGGCGTGGCGCAGGGCGCACCCGTGAGCTCCGCGGCCGGCCCCGTGCGACGGCTGTTACATTTATACGACACGCGGCGAGCACGGGCGAGGTGCGTCATGCCATCTATCGACGAAGCTATCAATATGGATGACGCATTGCGGGCTGCGCTCCAGGCGTCAAGCACCAATAGCACGAATGAAAAGCTCCGAATCATTATGGATAATCCGGAGTATGGCCTGGGAGTCGCGATTCTTGTGGCCTGGAAACACGGCCTCAAGGTTCGCCATATTCCGGTGAGCCTGGATCAGGAGAACGACGCTAACGGGCAGGCCCAGGTCCGCAAGATCGAGCCTTCCGGAGGCTGCCCCTACACGTTCGTGCACGTTCCCGTCCGGCAGATCAGGCGCAACACGGACAAGCTGGTCGAACGCGGGATTCTTAATCCGAACGCCGACCCGGGGATGTTCGTCTACCACGAAGACGGCCTCATCGGCACCTTCAGCTTTAAGAATCCGGAGTCCGCCAGCCTGACCGAGGACGACGTGGCTGAGATACTGCGCGCGCTCGAACAGCAGGGCATCCTTGTTCCGGCAAATATCGAGAACAGGCAGATCCAGTTCAAGGACCTGGCGGTAAAGCGGCGTATCGAGGCGTCACACCGGAAAGTCTACGTCCGCACCAACCATAAGCCTCTCGACCGGAAGACCATCCGGCTGCCCGCCGGATATAACAGCAAGGATGTATGGGAATACGTCGTCGAGTCGCTCGAATTCAGGTTCGCCTGCAACTACTGCTCAGTCCAGGCGCTCAGTCCGAAGGAAGCCACTCTCAACTCGGCGCACGCCAGCACCCAGTCCTGGTACAAGGACGAGATGGCCACCGTCCGGAACTACCAGCTCGGCTTCACGTTCTCGCCCGTAGGTGACCCGAAGGAGGTCTGCCATTTCCTGGCGTGGGATTTCCCCCACATCAGCGACCTGGTGATGAACATGGAACCACAGGCTTATTCTTTCAGCGATCTGATACGCCTCGTGCAGTCCATCAACCACGACACCGAGCGCTTTTACCAGAAGAACTACATACAGAACGCCCCCGCGCCGATAACCGGCGCTTGCAACCACTGGGCCGGGAACAGTATCTATCACCAGCACTACCAGTTCTTCAGCATCACGGGCCTGCCGATGCTGCGAGCCATCGAGAACTCTGAGCTCCTGGTGAAGTACCTGGACACAGAGGTAAGGCGGCTCGGCGACGGGTGGCGTGCCCCGGCCTTCATCATCAGGTCCCTACCGGGCGGCACCGATGAGGGGTTGATGCGGGTCGCGGACAAGGTGGCCAGGGAGTGGCGCGTGCTGGCCGAGGGCGAAGACTATTCCTATGGTAACGAGATCGTCATAAGCAACCATACCCAGAATATTCTGGTAACTTTCGTCGACGACGAGCTCGTGGCAATTTTCGTGCCGCGCCTGCGGCTCAGGGTCAGTACCAGCGACCCGCACAACGAGGTGCAGAAGAAAAATGCGGGAGTGCTCGAGATGATGGGGTACCTGGTCATTGACGACCCGCAGGACTTCGACAAGATCAGCCAGATGCCTGTTGCAGAACGGAAGGATCTCGGCGACTCCTGGCTTGCCGAGCTGGCGCCTGACACCGCCAAAGTAGCGGAATTCGAGGAGAACGTAAGAATCTGCCTGAGCGCGACGGTCGATTCCTATGAGCAGAGAGTTGACGAGCTCTCATCCAACCGGCCGGGAGACTGGCGCACCAAGGCACGCGATCTGGTCGTCAATATTCAGCGCGACGGCCAGCTCGACCCCAAGCAGCGTGAGCATCTCTATCGCGAGCTGGTCTGGGCGCTGCTCGAGCCGGCGGGCGAAGGAAACGACCACTACGCGGGTGAGTTACCAGCTGTCGCCGGCTCCGGGAGCTGAAGGGCCCAGCAGGAGACACCGGAGTCAGCGTGGGCGACCGCGACCGATTCACGGCCCGCGGACGTCCGGCGGGCCGCCAGCGCCCGGACCGAACAGGCGACGTCGCTGACCTTGCGCAGCTCCTGCTCCGTGAACCGCCACAGGATCATCCGGTCGTCTGTCCCGGCACTGATCAGATGCCCGGTCGGCAAGGCCGCCAGTGAGGTCAGCCAGGATCGTTCGTACGCAGGGACGATCCCGATTTTCCGGCCGGAAAGATCCCATATGCAGATGTCTCCGTCGTCACCGCCTCCGAACAGGTGACCAGACAGCACGGCCAGCGCGTTCAGCCGCCTCCCGTACGGCTCGAAGTCCGAGCGCTCGCCCGGCCGGGCGGTCTCCCACATGACGACGTCCCCCGCGGTCCCGCCACTGATTACCCGGCCGTCACCGGCGGGTGCCAGGGCCGCCACGGACCCGCTGTGGCCGCCGAGCAGGGCGGGTTCGGATCGTCCGGCCGGATCCCAGCGCCGCACCAGTCCGTCGTATCCGCCGCTGGCGACCACGTGGTTCTCCAGTGCGACCAGCACGGCGCCCCGGTGTTTACCCAGATGGATGCTCCGGCCGGGCTCACCGGGAAGCCACGACCGCAGGTTGCCATCGCTATCGCAGCTCGTGACGCGCCCGCCGGACAAGGCGATGACCGCGGAGATCGCCGAATCGTGACCGCCTAGTTCGACGGGCCCGGCCGGGCGGGCCGGGTCCCACCGCCAGATGCGGCCGTCGGCGCCCCCGGTCACCAGCTGCCCGTCCGGGCATATGCTCACGGCGTTGGCCGGCCGGGGCTGAACTCTCGAGCCGGCCAGGGCAAAGGCCCTCCCCCGGAGGTCCCAGAGCCTGACGCGCTGGTCTTTCCCTCCGCTGGCCATCTGGTCATCGATCACCGTGGTCAGGGCGCGCACAGAACCTTCGTGACGTCCCAGCTCGATCCGGTCGGTACCGCGGTAGCTGTTGTCCTGCCACAACAGGATGCGGCCATCGTCGCCGCCGCTGATGACCATTCCTTCGCCGGTGGTGGAGATGGCCCGGACGACGTTGTGGTGGCCGCCGAATCCGGCCACCACCGGGCCCGACGGCGATCCGGGCCCGGCGTCGGGCCCGCCCAGCATGTGATGCCAGCGGTAGAGACCGAAGTCCGTGCCTGCCAGCACGACCACCCGGTCAGATGCCGCGGACACCGCCATGACGCGGCAGCCGAGGCGCCCGGTCTGGGCTAGGAACACCTCCGGGCGGTTCAGGCGCCAGATCCGAGCCCGCTGGTCGTCGCCGCAGCTGATGATGCGGCCCGCTGGATCGGTAGCCAGGCCGCGCACCGCGCCCGCATGGCGGCCGATTTCGACCGGTGCCGCCCCCGGGTTCCTCGTGTCCCAGGCACGAACGCGCGCGTCATCGCCTCCGCTGATGACCTTGCCGCTGTCATGGAAGGCCAGGGCGCGGACCGGGCCATCGTGCTGCCCGAGCTCGCTGGGGTCCTGGCCCGGCTGGCTCAGGTCCCACAGCCGTACCCGGCCGTCGTGTCCGCCGCTGACCAGGCGCCCGTCCGGAAGCATAGCCAGGGCGCGCACTGGTCCGTCGTGACGCCCGAGTGTCACCGGCCGGGAGACAGAGGTACTGGCGTCCCAGCTCCAGATCCGGCCGTCGTCCGCCCCGGCGATGACGCTGCCGTCCGGGGCCAGGACAACGGCGTTGACCGTGCCGGCCTGTCCGTTGATCTCGGCCGCCAGGGCCGGATGCTGGCGTCGGCTGGTCCACATCGGGACCAGGCCGGGATAGCCGACGAGGCGATCACGGAAGGCTGCGGCCAGATCCTGGTGACCGAGCTCGGCGGCCTGCAAGCAGAGCTGCCGGGCGGCCTGGCCAGGGGCCAGGGTCGGCAGCGAGCGCAGGTAGGGTGCCTGGCTGCGGACCACCGCGAGCATCGCCTGCGGCGCGCGAGTGTCCCGGTCTGCGGCCACGCACGTGCGCAGCTCAGCCAGGACCAGGTCGATCGCGATTCTGTCGATGGCCGCCGTGATCCACCCCACGTCGCTGACCAGGGCGGCCAGGCGATCGCGATCATCGGCCAGGGCATCCGGGTACGAGTCGAGCAGGTAGTGGGGCACGTCCGTGCCGGTCCGCCGGTCCCGCCGCCACTGGCGGTCCTGCCAGGCGTCGGCCCACCGGTGGATGGCATCGTGGTAGCGCGACAGGGTCAGGCCCGGTTCCCGCCGGGCGGTTTCCAGCATCGAGATGCTCGCGAAGGCGTACCGGCGTGCCCCTTCCGGGCCGATACCGCGCAGGCTGCGTAGCATCCGGCCGGTCAGTTCCTCGAGTCGCTCCCCCGGGAGCCCGGTCAGCTCGTGCAGATCGTCGAGTGACAGCGCACCGCCCGCGGCGGCTAGCGCACCTATGAGGCTCCTGGCCTCGGGCGCGAGGTCTAGCAGCAGGCGCAGCTCCTCCTCGTCGTTCGGCCGGGAGGCACGGTAAGGAGGCAGCTCCATTGGCGGCGCGGCCCGCAACGGATGCTCGCGTCCGATGCCGGCGGGCAAGGGGGCCTCAAGACGATTCGAGACGAGCACGTGCGCGCGGGACCAGTCCCCGGGCAGCGAGCCCGGCCTGCTCCGCTGTCCGGCGGCCCGGGCGGTCGGCGCCACGGCCATGGGCAGCAAGGCGCCGATGGTCGGGAGTCCAGCCGGAGCGTAGTCTTCGTCCAGCCCGTCCACCACCAGCAGCAAGTGGCGGTCCAGCGTGGCCGCGCGCGCCGCGGCCGCCTGCCAGAGGCCACGGAATGTGGTGGCCACCGCTTCTGGCGGCGGCGTGCCGACGAGCCCGGCCAGCTGCGGCACCACTTCGGCCAGGAACTTGTTGCTGTCCGCATCCGACAAGCTCCGGGACGCGAAGTACGCGACCACGTCGACCTGCGCGGGCAGGTGGGACGCGACAAACTCGGCCAGCAAGGCGGTCTTGCCTGCCCTGTGCTGTCCGGTGAGCAGCTTGTAGCCCTCCGTGCCGCAGGAGAACCCGGCCAACTCGGCAAGCTCTTCGTCCCGGTCCTCCAGGTGGCCCGTACGGAGCTGGATCTCCTGGACGGTGGGCAGGTAGTCGGCTTCGAAGCTGTGCGGCGCACGACCCGGCAGCGGCCCGGGCATGTCGTCGGCAGGCGGCGCGGGCCGAAGCCAGAGGTCGGCCAGCCCGGCGAGCAGATCCCGCAGATCCTCGGTCCGTGCGACCCACGCGGTGCCCGCCAGCCACGCGTCCGGGCTGTTGTAGCGACCTGTCAGCACCCCGGCCACGAAGCCGCCGCTTTCGCATATCACCGGCGCGCCGCTCATCCCCCTCGATATCCCCTCGGCCGTCATCCGGCCAAGGGGCACGCCCGGTACGCCCTGCGTCTCGTCGTCCCGGGCTAGCCCCCCGGCCCACTGACCCGGCGCGTCGAGATACCGGTACCGGTAACCGGGATCGCTCACATCCGCGTGGCCGGTCACCACCACCTTGGCCCGCCGCGGCATGGAGTCCGTGGCCACCAGCGCCCCGGCCGACTCGCCCAGGTGGGTGCCTGAGGTAAGGATGGCCAGGTCATGGATTTCGTCCAGCCGTGCCACGCGGGCGGTGAAGAAATCACCGCCGGCCAGCGGATCGACATCGACCCAGGTATCTAGCACCGCCGCACCGATGTCGTTCAGCACATGCCAGGCGGTGACGAGGATTCCGGGTACCAGCTGGAAGCACGTCCCGACCGGAGCGCCGGATCGATCCAGCATGCGTCCCAGGTATCCCGGGATCCGCGCGCCCGGCCCGGCGATCGCGGCGGTCACGGCGGCACCACGAGCCGGTCCGCGGGCAGCGCCTCGGCCGACATTAAGGCGGGCGCCGCTGGCATCGACGCGGACCGCGACGTCGGGTCATACCCCAGGGTGACCTTGAGGGTCGCCTCACCGGAGACCCCGACCATGATCACCCCGCCGGACGCCGAGAAGCTCAGCCCGAACTCCAGTTCCACCCGATCCGGGCGCGCCGCCTTGCCGGCCCGCTCGATCATGTCCGCGGTCGATCTCGCGATCTCGATAATCGCATCCTGAGCCCGGGCGAACGTCTCCGTCACGTTCTTGACTACGCCCGAGGTGGCCTCGGTACCGCCGACCGGGACGGTCTGGACCTCAATCTCCACGTCTCCGACTCGGACTGGGATCAGCCGACCACTGGCCACCCAACTCACCGCATCCCTTGCCGGCCGGGACAACAAGCACTGTCCCGGCAAGTCGGTCACCTCACGACTGACCATAGTCACCGGGCAGCCGTTACGCCATCGGCAGGCGGCGTACTTATCCTGGACCGGTGGATGAGGTCTGGCGTACCGCGGCCGAGGCGATGATCACGACTGCGGTCAGGCATCCGCTGTCCGCCACCGTGGGTGAGATACGGGACTTCTTCCGCGATGACCATGTCCATGCGGCGCTGATCGTCAGCCCGGCCGGGTACCTGGAGGCCGTCGTGGAACGTGACGACATCGCCGGCTGCCCGGCTCTTGATGCTGCCGCCGCGCCCCTGGGACGACTCACGGGCCGTACGGTGCCGCCCGGGGCCCGCCTGGGCGAACTGCACCGGACGATGATCGCGGCCGGGCGGCGGCGGGCCGCTGTCACCAGTGCCGACGGCCGGCTTCTGGGCCTGCTGTGCCTCAAGGCCAGCCAGCGGGGATTCTGCTCTGAACAGGACGTTCGTGCCCGTGCCCGAGATAAGGCCGAGCCGACGGCAGCTAGCCGGTAGCAGAAACGGAGGGACGGGCAGTTGTCCGGGCGCACGGCGAGACGGCGGGTCTTGCGGCTGACCGTGCCTGCCGAAGGCAGGCCGGCCGGCGCGACAGCGCGGGCCGACCTGCTCGCGGCCGAGGAACCACTCGGCATCAGGGTGAACGGCACCGCCCTGACCATGACCATGCGCACGCCAGGCGACGACCTCGAGCTGGCCGCCGGGTTCCTGGTCAGCGAGGCCATCGTCCGCTCGCCCGGCGACATCGCCGAGATCAAGCTCTGCGACGGCACCTCCTGCGGTCACGGCGACCATGGCGGGCTCGGCAACATCGCGGACGTTTCGCTCACCCCGGGAGCGGCGATCACGCCGGGCGCCCGGCGCAGCTTCCTGACCACCAGCGCGTGCGGGGTGTGCGGCAAGACGAGCATCGAGGACATCTGCGCGTTGCCGCCGGGGGCGCTCTCGGCAAACGAGACGACGTTCTCGCCTCAGGTGCTGGCCGGTCTGCCCGGCCGGCTGAGCGAGGCGCAGCGCGTGTTCGCCAGCACCGGCGGCCTGCATGCCGCCGGGCTGTTTACCACCTCCGGTGAGCTCATCGCGATCCGCGAGGATGTCGGCAGGCACAACGCCGTGGACAAGCTGGTGGGCTGGGCGTTCCTGGCGGGCCGGCTGCCGCTGGCCGGGTGCGCCCTGCTGGTCAGCGGGCGCGCGTCCTTCGAGCTGGTACAGAAGGCGGTCCTGGCCGGCGTCCCGCTGCTGGCCGCGATCTCCGCGCCGTCGTCGCTCGCCGTCGACCTGGCCGGGGAAGCGGGCCTCACCCTGGTCGGGTTCCTGCGCGGCCCGTCCATGAACGTCTACACCGGAGCGCACCGCATCCCGGCGTGAACGGAACGCCGACGCGAGAAGAAGACAGCGTCGCCCGCGACGAGTGGTGTCGCCCGGTCAGGAGTGATCTGGTCGCCGTTCAGCGCCGCCGTCACGTCCCGGCCGAGCACCACGGCCAAGGCGTCGGCCGCGGCGCCGACCGTGGCGGCGCGGATCACGCTGGGTCCGCTACCGCCGAAGAGCTGGGCCGTGACCTCCGGAGCCGGGCGAGCGCGGGCCGCCGCATAGTCCCCTGCACTGTTGACGTTCAGCACTGAGTCCAGGTCCGGGTCGAGCGCGGCCAGCACCGGATCCCGTTTCAGCGCCGCCTCGTCGAGCGTCTCCACCCGGCACTCGTCGAACAGGTAAGCGGGCCGGAGGCGGTCCTGGATGACCAGGCGCTCGGCGGCGCTCGCGAGCGAGACGCGGTACGCGGCGGCCAGCGGCTGCTGGTACCCGCGAGCCACCGGCAGGGCGACATCCGGGCCGTCGCTCTCGTCCAGGACGCCGAGCACCCGCCGGATGAAGGCCGGGTGCAGGAACGGCAGGTCGGTGGAGCTGACGAACGCGACGTCGGCGCGTCCGGTCAGCGCCGCCAGCCCAGCGGCGATGCCCTGCAACGGGCCCTTGCCCTCGTGCGGATCCTCGGCCAGCAGCGTGCCCTCCGGCAACTCCGGGAGATCCTGGCCGGGGGCGCGGACGACCACGACCGGCCCGCCGATGGCACGAGCCACGATCTGGACCGTACGGCCGAGCAGCGTGGACCCGTGCCACTCCAGGGCCGCCTTGGGCGTCCCCATCCGGGATGACCGGCCGCCGGCCAGCACTACTCCCGCGCAAGCCGCCACGCCTTCATGGTATGGCGCTGAGCCGGGGATCCCGGTTGCGGCGAGGACTTCCTATACTGCCCCGATGCGATCCGATGCTGAGCGGGAGCGGCTGCGGGAGACTTTCGACCAGATAGCCGAGAGCTATCACCGGGTCCGGCCCGGTTATCCCGAGGCGCTGTTCGATGACCTGACCGTCCTGGCCGGGCTGATGCCTGGTGACCGGCTACTTGAGGTCGGGTGCGGAACGGGCAAGGCGACGCTGCCGCTGGCCCGGCGGGGATTCCGCATCACCTGCGTGGAGCTGGGCGCGGGGCTCGCCGCGGTCGCTCGGCGCAACCTGGCCGGGTTCGACGCCGAGGTGGTGCAGGGGCGGCTGGAGGACTGGCGGCCGCGGCAGCCGGTCAACCTGGTGTACGCGGCCACGGCCTGGCACTGGGTGGACCCGGCGGTCCGCTACCAGCGGGCCTGGGAGGCGCTGCGGCCCGGCGGTCACCTGGCCCTGTGGGCGTCCGAGCACGTGTTCCCCGACGGGGGTGATCCGTTCTTCCGGGAGATCCAGGATGTCTACGACGAGATCGGCGAGGGGCTGCCGCCCGGGGCGACCTGCCCGCGGCCGGGCGAACTACCCGACGAACGGGCCGATATCGACGCCAGCGGTCTGTTCGAGGTGACCGCGGTTCGCCAGTACGGCTGGGAGCAGGTCTACGACGCCGAGGCCTACATCGACCTGCTCGGCACGTTCTCCGGGCATCTGGTGATGGCGGACTGGCAGCGGGAGCGGCTGTACGGGGAGATCCGCCGCCGGCTCGCAGCCCGCCCGGACCGGTCGGTGCGGCGCGGCTGGGGCACGGTGCTGCACGTGGCCCGGCGGCGGGACGAGCCGGCGGTTACGCGGCTCGCTGGATCTGGCTGAGGAACTCGGCGTTGGAGCCGGTCTGGTGGGTCTTGTCCAGCAGGAGCTGGAGGGCCTGCTGCGGTTCGAGCGCGCCGAGCGCGCGGCGCAGCTGGGCGGCGGCACGGTATTCGCCGGAGGTCATCAGCAGCTCGTCGCGGCGGGTGCCGGAGGGCATCGGGTCGATGGCCGGGTAGATGCGCTTCTCGGCGAGCTCACGACGGAGCCGCAGCTCCATGTTGCCGGTGCCCTTGAACTCCTCGAACAGCACGTCGTCCATCCGTGAGCCGGTGTCGACCAGCGCGGTGGACACGATGGTGAGCGAGCCGCCGTCTTCGATGTTGCGGGCCGCGCCGAGGAACTGCCGGGGCGGCAGCAGGGCGGACGCGGCGACGCCGCCCGCCAGGGTGCGGCTGCTGGCCGGGGCGGCCAGATTGTAGGCCCGGCCCAGCCGGGTGATGGAGTCGAGCAGCACCACCACGTCGCCGCCGGCCTCGACCAGGCGCTTGGCGCGCTCGATGGCCAGCTCGGCGACCCGGATGTGATCCTCGGGGGCCTGGTCGAAGGTGGAGTAGATGACCTCGCCGCGGATCGAACGGCGCAGGTCGGTGACCTCTTCCGGCCGCTCGCCGACCAGCACCACCATGAGCTGCACCTCGGGGTGGCTGGCGGCGACCGAGGCCGCGATGGCCTGCAGGACCATGGTCTTGCCGGCCTTGGGCGCGGACACGATGAGGCCACGCTGGCCCTTGCCGATCGGGGCCACCAGGTCGATGATCCGGGCCGTGTCGGACGGGTTCCCGTCCTCCAGCCGCAGACGCTCGGCGGGGTAGAGCGGGGTCAGGTCATCGAAGTGCGGGCGGGTCCGCGCCAGTTCGGGGGCCAGGCCGTTGACGGCGTCGACGCTGCCCAGCGGGCGGTACTTGGCGCGGCCGCCGGCCGTGGGCCGGGCGGTGCCGTCGATCCGGTCGCCCTTGCGGAGTCCGTATTGCTTGAGCTGGCCGGCCGAGACGTAGACGTCGGCCGGGCTGGGCCGGTAGCCGTCGACCCGGACCAGGGCGTGTCCGTCGCCCGGGTCGATGAGCCCGGATACCGGGATGCTGGCCGCCGGCTCGATGGCCCTGGGCGGCGCAGCATTTTCGTGTTTGATTGCGGTCATGAAGGGATTTCCTTTCGGGAAACGGCGAATTCGCGCATGCAGCAAAGAACGGCTGGCGCGGCGCCGGGCGGAGAAGCGAACGGACACTACCTGGGCCGATGGGCCTTCACACGAGAGTCAATCCGCTGAGAAAGATGCTCGACATCGTTTTGACGGAGCCGGGAAACGTCACCCTATAGGCGACTGCAACGGTTAACAGCGGCGACTGCTAGTTCATTCCTCGCCGCGGCGACGGCGCTGGGCGACGATGGTGTACCTGGGATCCCGGGCCGAGGCCAGGCCCGCCTCGAAGATCCCGAACCTGGTCATCGCCGAGGCCGCTAC
>Ga0070735_10004177_pt1 | contig 12260 bp, 10 predicted proteins | sample Coa_R1_FD_66443 | JGI IMG/M metagenome (GOLD analysis project Ga0070735, IMG submission 66443) | Surface soil microbial communities from Centralia Pennsylvania, which are recovering from an underground coalmine fire - Coalmine... | ecosystem: Environmental > Terrestrial > Soil > Unclassified ... | reverse complement strand
CGCGAACGTGACGACGATTCAACGCGTTCACACGCACGGCGGCAAGCCGGGCAACGACGCTTGCGACGAGTCGCACAAGGACGCCGAGACTAAAAGCAAGTACACCGCCGACTATTACTTTTTTGCGCCGGTAAAGTAGGGCCGCTCGTCCGAAGCCGGCGCAGATTGCCTCGCATCTAATGCGTAGAGGTTCGAGAATGGAGAAATCATATGCGTGAAGTCATCATCGCTTCATCTGTTCGTACCCCTGTGGGACGCGCCTACAAAGGCACGCTGCGCGCCACCCGTCCGGATGAACTGGCCGCGGTGGCGATCAAGGGCGCGCTGGCGCGCGTGCCGCAACTCGACGCCAAAGAAATCGAAGACGTAATTCTCGGCTGCGCCATGCCTGAGGCGGAGCAGGGTATGAACGTGGCCCGCATCGCCTGGTTGCGGGCGGGACTGCCGGTCGAGGTTTCGGCGCTAACGATTAACCGGTTCTGCTCCTCGGGACTGCAGGCGATCGCCATGGCCGCCGAGCGCATCATGAGCGGCGGCGCGGAAATAATCGTCGCTGGAGGAACAGAATCGATGTCGATGATTCCCATGGGCGGCCACAAAATCTCGCCCAACCCTTGGCTCGTTGATCACTATCCTGACGCTTATCTTTCGATGGGCCTGACCGCGGAACGCGTTGGCCATCGGGTAGGCATCACCCGCGAAGCGGCAGATGAATTCTCCCTGCACAGCCATCAGAAGGCAATGGCGGCGATTCAGGCGGGAAAGTTCGACGATGAGGTCGTGCCAGTCCCGGTGAGTTTCAGCGCTCCTAATGGCTCGAAGCCCAAGCGGCACGAGATCGTCTTCAAGGTGGATGAAGGCCCGCGCGCCGATACGTCATTAGAAGCGTTGCACGCACTCCGCCCCGCGTTTCACATGAAGGGTACCGTAACGGCAGGAAATTCGTCCCAGATGTCGGACGGCGCCGCCGCAGCAGTGGTGATGTCAGCCGAGCGGGCAAAGGCGCTGGGCATCAAGCCTCTGGCGCGCTACGTTTCGTTCGCAACGGCGGGATACAAGCCCGAGGAAATGGGACTGGGCCCGGTGTTCGCAATTCCGAAGGCGCTGAAGCTGGCCGGCCTGAAACTCTCCGATATTGATGTGATCGAATTGAATGAGGCTTTTGCTGCGCAGTCCTTGGCGGTAATCAAGGAAGCCGGGCTCGACCCCGCGAGAGTTAATCCTAACGGCGGGGCAATCGCGCTAGGGCATCCTCTGGGATGCACCGGGGCGAAGCTGACGGCCAGCGTCATCCGCGAACTGAAGAGGCGCAACGGGCGCTACGGCATGGTGACCATGTGCGTCGGCGGCGGCATGGGCGCTGCAGGGATATTTGAGAACGTTTAACAGCTGAAAATTATCAACCACAAAGGACACTAAGGTACACGAAGAAAACCTGTTGCCTTTGATTTGTTTCCTTCGTGTACCTTCGTGCCCTTTGTGGTTCCCGATTCGGGTCTTTTTCTTACCTTTTTTCGGGAATTGTGACTCATGACATGGACCGCTGAGACACGAAAGCGGTATCTCTGGCGCTGGGGGACTTATGGCCACCGCTTCATTCCATCGCCTGAGCGCACAGGAAGTCAGTCACGCAATCATCACTGCCGCCATGAAGGTCCACTCCGAGCTGGGCCCGGGACTCCTGGAGAGTGCCTACAAAGCATGCCTGCAACACGAACTGCGGCAGTCGGGGATTCGATCGGCACTCGAAGTCGGCCTGCCTGTTGTCTATCGAGGTGTGAAGTTAGAGCTCGGCTATCGGATGGATCTGGTGGTTGAGGATCTCGTCATCGTGGAAGTCAAATCCGTTGACGGAATTTCACCCGTTCACCAGGCGCAAGTGATCTCGTACCTCAAGCTGAGCGGAAAATCCATCGCGCTTTTGATTAACTTCAATGTTGTTCATCTAAGAGACGGTATCAAGCGCTTTGTGAACGGGACGGGTTGGCGGAGCACACAAAACCCTTAACCACGAAGGGCACGAAGGTACACGAAGGAAACCTCGATAGATACACTGAGCGTGACCGGGATCACGCGCATTTCCGATCACCTACCATTCCCTTCCTTCCCGCATTAGAATTGCATTGCATTCGCTGTTCCCTTCCGGGGGGTAGCGGATTCCTTTATAGACTGAGGGACAAATATGGCTACTACAGCAGTTCCGAAGACCAAGATTTTCGGCGGAAGTTTTTTGCTGGAATCGAGACAGCCGGACGAAGTTTTCACGCCGGAAGATTTCAGCGAACAGCATCAACTCATCGGACAAACGGCGGAAGAATTTGCCCTCAACGAAATCGTACCCAATATTGAAAAGATCGAGCACAAGGATTTCTCAGTCACGCGCGACCTGCTCAAGAAGGCAGGCGAACTAGGCCTGAGTTCGGCGGAAATTCCAGAAGCCTACGGCGGGCTCGAGATGGACAAAGTCACCGCCGCGGTCATCGCAGACCACATCGCCAAATATGCGGGCTTCGCCACCACTTGGGGCGGCCACACCGGGATCGGCACCCTGCCGATCGTGTATTTCGGCACTGAAGAACAGAAGAAAAAGTACCTGCCGCGGCTAGCGGCGGGAGAAATCGTGGGTGCGTATGCGCTGTCGGAGTCGACTTCTGGCTCGGACGCGATGAATTGCCGCACTCGCGCCGTGCTCTCTCCTGACGGCAAGCACTACATCCTCAATGGGGAGAAGATGTGGATCACCAACGCAGGCTTCGCCGATCTGTTCACCGTTTTTGCCAAAGTCGACGGAGAAAAATTCAGCGCGTTCCTGGTGGAGAAAGGGTTCCCTGGCTTTTCCGTGGGAGCCGAAGAACACAAGATGGGCATTCGTGGATCTTCAACTTGCCCCATCATTCTGAACGACTGCAAGGTTCCGGTGGAGAATCTGCTAGGAGATGTCGGCAAAGGACATCTCATCGCTTTCAATATTTTGAATATCGGCCGCTTCAAACTAGGGGCAATGTGTGTGGGCGGCGGCCGCGTCTCGCTGGAGAATGCCATCGCATATGCCAAGCAGCGCAAGGCGTTCAACAAAGTGATTGCAGACTTCGGACTGGTGCGCGAGAAGATCGCGAATATGGCGACGCTTCTCTACGTCGGCGAATCGCTCGTCTATCGCACTGTTGCGATGATGGATGCGGCGCTCAATGAGGTGGACAAGTCCGCTACGGATGCTGCCCGGCAGACGCTCAAAGCAATCGAGGAATACGCCGTCGAGTGCTCAATTATCAAAGTGTGGGGCTCGGAGATGATCGATTACATCGTCGACGAGACTCTGCAGATTTATGCCGGCTATGGATTTGTCGAAGAGTATCCGGCGGAGCGCGCTTATCGCGATGCCCGCATCAATCGCATTTTCGAGGGCACGAATGAAATCAACCGCCTGATCATTACGGGCTTCCTGCTGAAGCGCGCCATGACAGGCCAACTGCCGCTGATGCCCGCCATCAAGAAATTGATGGATGAAGTGCTGTCCGGGCCATCGGTGGCGGAGGAACTCGACGGTTCGCTGCCCGAAGAACGAAAACTGGTGGCGCAGGCCAAGAAACTGGGACTGTTTGCGGCCGGCGCGGCAACCCAGAAATACATGCAGGCGATCCAGGACCAGCAGGAAATTATGGGTGCGATCGCCGACATGACCATCGAAACTTACGCCATGGAATCGGCCGTGCTTCGGACGCAGAAGATCGTAGCGAGCAAGGGCGAGGCCGGGGCGGCGTTACCGCTGCAGATGACCCGGGTGTATCTATCGCAGGCTATGGAAAAAGTCGAGTCGGCTGCGCGCAAGGTCATCGCCGCGGTTGCCGACGGCGACATGTTGCGGACGCAACTTGCGATCCTGCGGCGGCTGGCGAAATACGAGCCCTTCAACACGATTCAATTGCGGCACGAGATCGCATTGAAGATGATCGAACGCGGAAAGTACACACTGGTTTAGGAAGTTAACTACAGAGGGCACAGAGGACCACTGAGAATTTGCTTCGTGGCTCCTGTGCCCTTTCTTATCGTTTGCTGAGGGTTGCAGCACAGGTGTCCATTATGAAAAGAGGAATTGCTTTCCTGACGGTGATAGCGCTAGCGGCGTCTTTGAGTGCTCAAACGAAAGCGGCTCCGCCGAAAGACTCAGCCAGCTTCGACCCCGATGGTACGGCCCACGTCACCCGCGTTGTTCCGATGCCCACTACGATCAGCGCGGAAGCGCAGACGTGGCTGGAATCGCTCACACACAGCACTCCGGGGCCTGAGACTCTCGCCGAACGTCGGGCCCGCACTGACGTTTGGCGCGCGCAGGATTCTGCCGAGGCGCGCAAGCTTTATCCGGTCAACGTGGAAGAGGCCACCACCGCGGGCGTTCGCACCGACATTATTACGCCGCTAGGCGTGCCCGCGGAAAACAAAGATCGCGTGCTGATCAACCTGCACGGGGGCGGGTTCAACTCCGATTCGGGTTCACTTATCGAAGGCGTGCCGATTTCGAATCTGGCAAAGATAAAAGTGGTCTCCGTCTATTACCGGCTGGCTCCAGAGAACCCGTTTCCCGCCGCGGTAGACGATGTGGTCGCCGTCTACAAAGAACTGCTCAAGACCTACAAGCCGGGCAGCATTGGAATCTTCGGAACGTCGGCCGGCGCGATTTTGACTGCCGAAGTCACGGTCAAACTGAAGCAGTTGGGATTGCCGCTTCCTGGGGCTCTGGGGATCTTTTCTGGTCTCGCCGACTTCAGCCGGGTGGGCGATGCGCGGCAACTCTTCACTCTCAACGGCTTTCCGGGAGAAATGCAGCCTACCGATCCCAATCACTTGCCCGATGACCAATACGTGGGTAAAACCGACCGCAAGGATCCGGTGCTGTCGCCGCTGTATGCCGATCTGCGTGGCATGCCGCCCAGCCTGCTGGTGACCAGCACACGAGATCTGCTGCTCAGCGATACGGCATTATTCCATCGTGCGTTACAGCGAGCGGGAAATGATGCGCAGTTGGTCGTCTTCGAGGCGCTGCCGCACGCCTTCTGGTATCACTTTCAATTGCCGGAGACGCAAGAGGCGCTGGAAATCATGGCAAGGTTCTTCGACCGGAGAGTAGGGCGCTAGAGCACCTTCATTGAAACGCGGCAGAATCTTGAGAAGCTCTTATTTGAATGCGTTGACGCGGAGTGGACAGCCCGGACAGGGATCATTCTTGATGTAACGGTAGAAGCGGGCGCGTCCTCGACCTCTCCAATAGCGAGACTCGTAGTCATCCACTCCTGGTCCCCTGCTCATGAAGCTGAAGAACACGTGCCGCGATGGCCTAACCACGATCCCCATGTGCCCTCGCCATACCACCAGATCGCCGGGTTCGGGTTGGTTGACTCGCTGAAATCCTTCGACTCCGGCATAGAGATCCCGGGAATTCGCGTACGTATAGGGGAATCCGGCTTTTTCGTAAATGGCGTGGACCAGGTGGGAGCAGTCAGGGCTGGAATGGCGGCGCACTTTAGGATCGAGTGCAGCGGCAATTACCGACAATCGCTCATCCTGGTTTAACGCCCAGTCGCTGCTTCGCGCGGGACGCTCATCGGAGAGTTCGACCGGGGCGCTTGCCGTTGCGAGGTCCAGCGGAACCTGCGCCCGTGAGGAACTCAGAGCAAGGCCACAAAACAGAACCAGAAGGGCCGGATTGAGGTAAATCCGCATCGGCCTATTTTGATGCGGATTCCGCCTCCGGCGGAGATTACGATTGTCCACCGGAAGGTCACGTCGTAAACCCTTGCAAAATCAGCCTTCTAGAGCTTGAGTCCCCTATTTTCTGCTATTGGTGCTCCGGCGGGATCAGCATATAACTCACAAATGCCAATTGTTTGCTGTCAGGCGACCACGAGGGGACGTTGATTGTTCCCTGCCCGCCAAACAATTTCGCGAGCACGGTGATCTTCTTATCTGCTAGCGACAGCAGGCGCAGCATCACATTCTTGTTCTCAGGATGGCCAGCGACGTCGGCATCGTAGGTGAGAAATACCATCCACTGCCCATCGGGCGAGATGTGCGGAAACCAATTGTTCAGGTCGTCAGAGAAGACTTGTTCTTGCTGGCTGCCGTCGGGCTTCATGCGCCAGATTTGCATGTGGCCGGTGCGCTCGGAGTTGAAGTAAATATAGTTTCCGTCAGGAGAATACTCCGGTCCATCGTCCAGACCTTTGGCCGTTGTAAGCCTGGTCTCGCTTCCACCGGCGGCTGGGATCGAATAGATGTCGAAGTCGCCGTTGCGCTCGCCGACAAAGGCGAGAGTCTTGCCGTCCGGTGACCAGCCATGCCAGTACGAGGGGGACTTTTCCGTAATTCTGCGCGGAGTGCCTCCCGCGCTGGGCACGAGATAAACCATCGATTCGCGATCGCCTTGTGAATTGTCGCTGATGGCAAGCTGCGTGGAATCAGGAGAGATCCCGTGGTCGTTGTTGCATTGAGTCGCAAAACCTGTGTCGATCGCTCGAGGATGATCGCTGCCCACCTCGAGGCGCTCGATGTGGCCCTTGCGGTTGAACAGAAAGGCGGTACCGTCGTGTGTCCAGTTCGGCGCTTCAAAGCGTCCCGGCGCGAGATAGGCTACGCGGCGATCGGCAGAATCAATCGTGACGGTTTCGAGGGCGCTGAAGAGCGCGGGTTCCCCGGCAGCAGGAGTGGGCTGCATCAGTTCCACTTTCGAAAAGACTGCCTGCTCAGAAACGTCTTTATCGTGCGAGCACACGCCTAATCCAACGTAGAACGGACCCTGCAAGGGAATACGGAGCCATCCGCCGGCCACCTGCGGTTCCCCGCCATCCGCCGCGAGTGCCATGTACACGTATTCCCCTCGCCTGGCGATGCGCAGGCGCTTCGGAGCGGAGATATTGGACTGGATCTCGTGCGTGACTGCCCCGTTTTCATCGCGGAACTGCAGTGAGGTCAGGCCGCTGGCGTGAAGCGCGACATCTGCATAGATGGAGTCGCCCTCCAGGCTCTGGCGCAGCATCAGCACTGCTTTCTTGTGCTCGTTCCCGGTCTTCGTCAGGAAACTGATGTCGGCGGTGAGGGTCACATCTCCAGACATTTTCTTCCAGGCAAACTGGAACGCATCGGCCACCGACCACATGTTCTCGCCGCTGCCGGTAATCGTATAGCTCTGCTTCGACTTGTCGTAGTCGATAGAACCGGGGTGCAGCACTGTTCCGACATCGCTGTGACCTTCGAAAATTCCAACCGGCGCGCTTTGAGCTTGCATTGCACCGGTGAACACCAGCAGGTAGCAACTGACAATTGCGATAATCAGGAAAATCTGGAACTGCCGCATGAGACCTCCGAAATGACGTGGAATAATCTCCCGCATTGTAAACGCATTGGGTCAGGAGAAAGGCCGGCGTTCTTACTTCTGGTATCAATCTTGAACCAGTTCTGGTAAAACGTTTCGCATGAGAACAAAACATTTTCTTTTTTCCATATCTTTGTTCGTCATTTCTGTTTTCGTCGGAATGTTCGCGCAAGTGAGCCCTGCGCCATCGGCTAACCTGGCGCTCACCCCACCGATGGGGTGGAATTCATGGAATAAATTCGCCTGCAACGTAAGCGAAGACATGATCAAAGGCATGGCCGACGCGGTGGTGAAGTCGGGGATGAAAGATGCCGGATACATCTACGTCAACATCGATGACTGCTGGCAGGTGAGCCGCGATGCCAATGGCAACGTGGTGGCCGATCCGCAGCGCTTCCCGCACGGCATGAAGGCGGTGGGCGACTACATTCACTCGCTCGGGCTGAAGTTCGGAGTGTACTCAGACGCGGGCTCGAAAACGTGTGCTGGCCGCCCCGGAGGGTTGGGGCACGAGTATCAGGATGCAATCCAATACGCAGCGTGGGGAGTGGATTACTTGAAGTATGACTGGTGCAACACGACGACCCAGGACGCAAAGGCTTCGTATGCCAACATCCGCGCGGCTCTTGACGCCTCAGGGCGACCCATTGTTCTCAGCATCTGCGAATGGGGCACCGCCAAGCCCTGGCTTTGGGGCAAAGAGGTTGGAGGAAATTTGTGGCGCACGACCGGCGACATCACCGACCGATGGGGAGGCCAGCAGAAGTGGCCCGACGGGAGTTGCTGTTCAAACGGCGTGCTCTCCATCATCGATCAGCAGGTCGGATTGCAGTCTTACGCCGGCCCGGGACATTGGAATGATCCGGACATGCTCGAAGTGGGCAACGGCGGCATGAGCGACGTGGAGTATCGGTCGCACTTCAGCCTGTGGGCTCTCCTGGCGGCGCCATTGCTGGCCGGAAACGATTTGCGCAGCATGCGTCCGGAGATTCACGACATTCTGACCAATAAAGAAGTCATCGCGGTGGATCAGGACGCGCTAGGCCGCGAAGGCGAGAGGGTTGCGAAAAATGGCGATCTGGAGGTCTGGTCAAAGCAGTTAAAAGATGGCGGCCGCGCGGTCGTGCTGCTGAATCGCGGAGCGGGGGAGCAGGAGATTACCGCGAACTGGGAAGATTTGGGCTATCCGAGCAGCATCGCGGCCTCGGTTCGCGATTTGTGGCAGCACAAGGATATCGGAAAAACCACAGGCAAATTTTCGGCGCGAGTGGCATCGCATGGCGTGGTGATGATCTCCGTGAAGCCTTAAACCACGAAGGACACGAAGTTACACGAAGGAAATCGGCCCGCTTTCCCTTCGTGTAACTTCGTGCCCTTTGTGGTTTAAGCTCTTGGCTTTAACTCCTCCATCACGCTCTGGATTAACTCCTTTGCGTCGGTGAGATTCTTCATGATGATTTGAATATCCATCACTGGTTTGCCCGGCCAGCGCTGGCTTTGGCAATACACGCCGTGCTGGCCGACGAGGGCCATGGCATCGGTGATCGTGTCCATGGTTACGGCTAGGCGGCCGCGAGGAACGCCCATCATGGTCTCGTAATGCTCTAGTTCTTCCTGCTTTTCGTCGAATACCGGCATGCGTCTGATTGTAACCGCGCGGGTGCGTGGGGCATAATTGAGCGCTGACCGAATCCGCTCTCAAACGTCCAATTCTTTTACACTGAACTACCTCAAAAGGAGAACCCATGCAAAAGAAAATTGCCTTCGTTATCGGCCTGATTCTCGCTCTGAGCGTTTTCGCAGTCTGCCAGGGCAAACCCAGTCCCCCGGCTTCCACAACGTGCGATCTCGGTGGCGGGAAAAGCATTAAGACGGACTATTCCAGCCCGCGCATGAAGGGGCGCAAAATTTACGGCGAGCTTGTGCCCTACGGCAAGGTATGGCGCACGGGAGCGAACGAAGCCACCACATTCGTCACCAGCAGCGATGTGGTCGTCGGCGGCAAGACCGTCCCCGCTGGAAGCTACACATTGTTTACTGTTCCCAACGCCGACAAGTGGACGCTGATCATCAACAAGAAAACCGGCGAATGGGGAATTCCCTACAAATACGAGAGCGACGAACTGGCGCGCGTGGATATGAAAGTGTCGAAACTTCCTTCTCCAGTGGAGAACTTCACGATCTCTTACGAGAAATCCGGAAACGGTTGCACCATGAATATCGACTGGGAAAGCACGCGGGCTTCGGTGGATATTACCGCGAAATAGAACTGATTGTTGGTTGTTGATTTCGTTGTTGGATGAGGCTGGTCTTCATTCAACTCAAAAAATCAACAATCAACAATTCCTCCAAGCGTACAATTTCAATGATGCATTCCGCGGGAGGTCCCCCATTCCCGTCTACGATTATGTTTGCCTCGATTGCCATAAGCCATTCGAAACAGTTCTCACCTTAAACGAGCACGACAAGGAAAATCCCAAGTGCCCGCATTGCGGTAGCAAGAACGTGGAGCAGGAAGCCGCGGCATTCTTTGCGGTGACATCGAGAAAAAGCTAGCGGATCATTTTTCGGCGAATGGTCAGTGAGCAGACTTAAGGGCCGCCGCAGCCTGCTGCGCTTCGGCTGACTCAGGAGAGATTTTTAGCGCCTGGTCGATGGCCGCAAGCGCCTCTTCCCGACGCTGGGCTTGCGCCAAAACCTGTGCGAGCCGCACGTACCCTTCCGCCGTGGGCTGAAGTTCGACTGCCTTGGAGAAATCGCGGATCGCCTCGGCCAGCTTTCCCTGTTTTCGGTAGAGCACTGCACGGCCGAAATAAGCGTTTGCCTGGTAAGGATTCATGTCAATGGCCGCGTTGTAGCTTTCCAGAGCGTCTTTATCATCCCCCAGATCTCGGTAGGCGGAGCCCAGGTTGGCTTGGGTCAAAGCGATCATCACCCGATCACGGCTCAGGCTGAGGGTGGTGCGGTACTCGGCGATCGCTTCCTGCAGCCGGCCTTTTTGCTGAAGGTAGGCGCCCATATTGCCGTGACTCCATGGGTCCCGCGGCATGATTTCTGCCGCCCTTTGAAAATGGGTAAAAGCCTCGTCAGGCTTGCCTGCTGTCAGCAGTGAGTCGCCCAAGTTATCTTCGGCAATAAAATTGTTGGGATTTACGGCGAGTGTATGGGACCACAAATCGAGGCCGCTGCCCCAGTAGGAAAGCTGCCGCCGCGCCGCCCACGACAAAGAGAGCAAAACCACAGCCGCAGGGACCAGCCGCCAGGCCAATCCCAATTTCCGTTGATCGGCCAGTTCTGCCACGCCCCACACCAACATTACGAACACTCCGATCAGCGGAATGTAGGTATAGCGATCTGCCATCGACTGATAACCCACCTGCACGAGTCCGATGACGGGAATCAGCGTGCCCAGAAACCATAGCCAGCCGGTGGTCAGATATCGTTGTGAACGATAGCGTAAGGCCAAAGCACTGATCCCGAGCAAGACTACAGCTCCCAACCCAACTTGCCAGCCCGGAAGTGAATCGCCGGCATGGGGATAAAGCACGGCCAGGTGGGCCGGCCAAATCATTTTCCAGAGATATGCGGCATAGGCGACAATGGAATTCTCCAGGCGTATGCTCAGCGGAAACTGCCCCACGGAGCGGACTGCGCCTCCTCTCTGTTGCGCATACATCGTGACCCAGGCGCTGGCTGCGGAGAGCGCTAGCAACGGCACTTTTTCGAGGAAAAGTTTTGTCAGCGGCGCCTGCGGAATCCATTGCTGCTCGCGCAGAAGGGTTGGGGGTGTCCCCTGAATTCTTCCCAACGGCCAGTAGTCAAGCAGCAACAGCACGAAGGGCAGCGTGATCACCATCGGCTTCGACATCAGACCCATGGCAAACAACGCAGCTACCGCCAGGTAGCGGCGCCAGTTGGGCTTTTGTACATACCAGCCATAGACCCACAGCGCAAGAAAGAAGAAGAACGTGCACAGCAGGTTCTTGCGCTCCGCAACCCAGGCTACAGACTCCACGTTCAAGGGATGGACGGCGAATAGCGCCGCCACCAGCAAGCTGCGGCCTATGCGTTTCGTAGCGCTCTGGAGCAGGAGGAACAGCAGAACCACGTTTACGGCATGCAACAGCAGGCTATCGAGGTGATGTCCGGCAGCATTCAGGTGAAACAACTGATAGTCCAAAGCGTGCGAGATCCAGGTCAATGGATGCCAGTTCGCCTCCGCAGTGGTGGTGAATGCCCAACGAATCGTGTCCCATGAGAGGCCACGGATGTGCGTGTTCTGAACAATGTAGCGGTCGTCATCGTAGTTGATGAAGGGATGCCGGTTCACCGGGTTGTAGAGCAGCATCGTGGCCGCAGCCAACAAAAGACAGAGAACGAGCTTCTGCTTCCCAGGCGACGAAAATAGACCTTGGCGCTCAGCAGGTGGAGTCAACGGCTTTGGGGCGGGAGTGGCCAACAAAAAGATTTAAGCACACGCAACCAGAGGTGCCTAGAGCAAGCTTGAGCACCAAAGTTACCGAAGAAATCGGAACGAGGGTTTCCTTCGAGATTAATTGCCCGGCTTCCAGCGCAGGACAGGCTTTCGAGCGGCCGCAGTCTCGTCGAGCCGCGAAACCCGCGTCGAATGCGGCGCGTCGAGCACGGTTTGCGGATCTTCCTCCACCTCTTCGGCGATCGACTTCATCGCTTCCACAAACAAATCCATCTCCTCCTTCGATTCGCTTTCGGTGGGCTCGATCATTAAGGCGCCGGGGACGATCAGCGGAAATGCCGTCGTATACGGGTGGAATCCGTAATCGATCAGGCGCTTGGCTATATCCATGGTGCGCACGCCGTTTTTCGCCTGCAGGCGGTCGCTGAAAACCACTTCGTGCATGGTGGGCGTAGAGTA
>Ga0070735_10004174_pt1 | contig 12267 bp, 6 predicted proteins | sample Coa_R1_FD_66443 | JGI IMG/M metagenome (GOLD analysis project Ga0070735, IMG submission 66443) | Surface soil microbial communities from Centralia Pennsylvania, which are recovering from an underground coalmine fire - Coalmine... | ecosystem: Environmental > Terrestrial > Soil > Unclassified ... | reverse complement strand
ACAACACCGAGCTGCTGGAAGTCATTCGGGCGACTTTATCGCAAGCCAACGCGTCCGCCGGACTGCCTTCCTGAGCCACGCTTCGGTTCAGAGACGCGCAGCCACTCATTCGCTCAAGCGGTGTGATAGAGGGCTGCGCGATCTCGGGAAGCATGCTGGAGAATGTCCGGTCGAGCGGAAAGAAGAACTGCCATGAAACTCGCTATGCCGCCTTTGCCGATGGTGCACGCCGGCGAATGCCCGCGACGATATGCCCGCGCGTTGTTCAGCGTGCCAGTCACGGTTCATCACCTCGCGGCCGGTGGAGTGCGCACTTCGCACGGCATCAGCCTTGATATCAGCGAAGGCGGACTCGGCGCTTTGGTGCAAGGCAGCCTTCAGGTCGGAGAAACCGTCGCCGTTGATCTTGCCCTGGTCGAGCAAAAAATCAGCGCTGTCGCAATCGTGCGCCACACCTCCAACATCAGCTCGGGATTCGAATTTGTCGGACTGACTCCGGAGGAGCGGTCACAGATCACAAGCGTCGTCGGCAGCGCCTAAACCGATCAGCGGCTTTGGTCCCGCCGGGATTCCGGTTCCATTTTGGGGCGCCTACTCCATTCGTGTGTGAGCTTTTACAGTCTGCAACCATCCTCCTGTCCGATACTGGCTAGTTAGCATTGTGTCTTTTTGACGACCGGAAATTTGCTGTTGTCCAAAGGAATCTCGATTGGAAGGTTATTCATCCTGGGCAGAAGACTACGAACGAACCGTCGGGCTAGCGACGGTGCAACGCATTTTGCAGAAACATATGGGAAGAATCTGGGCTGAGGCCGAACCTGATCAAGGAGCCAACTTCTATTTCACCTGCGACTCAGCGGATGCCACCAAACAACGACTCGTCGCTCGGGAGGAGGGAGTGTGAGCCGACCGCCGTTCTCACGGGAGAACTCCATGCAAGTTGAGTTAGATCCCAGTATCTTGCGGAGATTAGATCAGTTTGTCTCTGGATGCAGTGTGCTGGCGGTAGCGTTCGGGATGTGGGTTCTGACAGGGTGGATGTTCCATCTGGCCAGGATGAAAACCATTCTTCTGGGTCAGGTTGCAGTCAAGGCGAATACCGCCGCGTGTTTTCTCTTGATTGGTTTTGCGCTCTGGATTCTGAAACGAGAAAACACGGGTATGGTTTCCGGTTGGAGGCTGGCCGCGAAGATCGCAGCGATTCTGGCTAGTGTGGTGGGACTGCTCTCGTTCCTGGAGTTCGCATTTGGCTGGAACCTTGGTATCGATCAATTGTTGTTCACGGCGGGAGCGGAAGACATTCCAGGCAGCGTGCGCCCCGGCCTCATGTCCCCTCTCACAGCTTTTGGTTTTTTCGGTCTCGGGTTCGTGCTGCTAGTGCAGGACTCGACGTCCAGGCTGGGTCGTTGGTCGTCGCAGTTGTTGCCCTGCGGTGTAGCCATCGCCGCCATCTTCGGCATTCTGGACTTCGTTCTCGACCCGACGACGACCCATACCCACATCTCGCCAATAACAGCCTTCGTCTTGTTCCTATTCGCTTTCGGGGTGATGTTTGCTCGCCTGCAATGGGGCTTGGGGGCTTTAGTCGCCGGAGTGACCCTGGGAGGAGCATCGACGCGCCGTTTGCTCCCGGCTGCGATCTTCACTCCCCTGGTCATCGGATGGTTGCGATGGAAGGGACAAAACGCAGGCCTCTATTCGGATTGGGCCGGCGTGGCTTTGATGACGGGACTTTTGATCGTACTGTTATCCGGCCTCACAGCGTGGACCGGGTTCACCCTGGACCGCAGCGAGCGGGAGCGCCGCCAGGGCAAGGAAACCGCCGACCGACTCGCATCCATCGTCGAATGCTGCAACGACGCGATTATCGGAAAAACCACGGAAGGCTTCGTCACCAGCTGGAATCCGGCGGCCGAGGCGATCTACGGCTATTCTGCCCCGGAGATGATTGGCCAATCGATTTCCAAAATCATCCCGCCAGATCGCCAGAAAGAGTTCGAAACGATTCTCGACAGAATCCGGCAAAACCTGAGAATCAGCCACTACGAGACGGAGCGGGTGCGCAAGGATGGGCAAATCGTTTCTGTTTATCTCTCGGTCAGTCCCGTCAAGGACAAGGCAGGAAACCTGGTGGGAATCTCGACCATTACTCGCGACATTACCGAGCGCAAACGTGCGGAGGCAGCGCTGCAAGAGAGTGAAGCGAAGTTTCGCGCATTGTCCGACTTGGTCCCGCAGTTGGTCTGGGCGTGCACTCCCGACGGCCTGAATGTGTACTTCAACCAGCGTTGGGTGGAATACACCGGCCTCAGTCTGGAGGAGAGTTACGGCCGTGGGTGGAACACGCCATTCCACCCCAATGACAAGCAGGCGGCCTGGGATGCGTGGAACCACGCGGTCCACACCGGCGATATTTACCGCGTCGAAAGCCGCCTGCGAGCAGGCGATGGCAGCTATCGTTGGTTTCTTATCCGGGGTGTGCCTCTGCGGAACGCGTCGAACAGCATTGTCAAGTGGTTCGGAACCTGCACCGACATCGACGACCTGAAGCGGGCAGAAGAGGCGTTGCGTCAAGCCTCGCTGTATACCCGCAGCCTGATCGAAGCCAGTCTCGATCCGCTCGTGACCATCAGCCGCGAAGGCAAGATTACCGATGTGAACCAGGCGACAGAATCCGTGACGGGCGTTTCACGGGAGCGCTTGATTGGCAGTGATTTCTCGAACTATTTCACGGACCCGGAGAGTGCTCGCCAAGGATACAAGCGGGTATTCGAGCAAAGCACGGTCCAGGACTATCCCCTCGCCATCCGCAGCACAGGGGGAAAGATTACGGATGTGCTGTACAACGCCTCGGTATTCCGGAACGAAGCGGGGGAGGTACAGGGAGTATTCGCCGCCGCCCGTGACATCACGGAACGTAAGCGTGCCGAGCGGGCGTTGCGCACATTGAGCGCCTGCAACGAAGCACTCGTGCGGGCGCGCGATGAACAGAACCTGCTGCAGCGCATCTGCGATCTGGCGGTAAGCGTGGGCGGCTACCGCATGGCATGGGTGGGTTACGCCGAGCACGATGAGCGAAAGACGGTCCGGCCGGTGGCGCAGAGTGGAGTCGAGGCCGATTATCTCGACACTGTGGATATCACCTGGGCCGATGAAGAACGCGGCCGTGGACCGACCGGAACCGCCATCCGAACCAGCATTGCGACCGCTTGCCGCGACGTCACCACCGACCCTCGGTTCGCGCCCTGGCGCGAAAACGCCGTACGACGCGGCTACCATTCGTCTCTGGTGTTGCCACTCAAGGATGGGGAAGGAGCGATGGGAGCGATTTCGATCTACGCCGACGAAGTGGGGGCGTTCGATGAAGCCGAGCAGCATCTTTTGGAAGAGCTCGCCAACGATCTGAGCTACGGAATCGTGTCGCTGCGTGCCCGGGCCCAGCACCAGCGACGGGGAGAGGAGATTCGTCTGCTGAACCAGGAATTGGAAAAGCGGGTGCAAGAGCGGACCGCTGAGTTGCGCGACAGCGAACGGCGGGTGCGGAGGAAATTGGAGAGCATTCTTGCTCCCGAGGGCGATCTGGGGAATCTGGAACTGGCCGACATTCTGGACATCCCGGCTATCCAGTCGCTCTTGAACGACTTTTACTCCGTCGTTCACGTGACCACCGCCCTGATTGATCTGCAGGGCGAAGTCCTCGCCGTTGTGGGCTGGCAGAAAATCTGTATGCAGTTTCACCGCCAGCATCCGGAAACCTGCAAGAACTGCGTGGAGAGCGACATGCAGCTCTCGGCGGGTGTGCCGGAGGGAGAATTCAGAATCTACAAATGCAAGAACAACCTGTGGGACGTGGCCACGCCGATCATGGTCGGCGGACAGCATATGGGCAACCTGTTTTGCGGCCAGTTTTTCTTTGAGGACGAGTCCATCGAGTACGAGGTGTTTCGATCACAGGCTCGGCAATATGGCTTTAACGAAGACGATTACATTGCCGCGCTGGACGTCGTCCCACGTCTCAACCGTGCGGCCGTCGATGCCAGCATGGCGTTCCTGGCCAAGCTCGCCAGGATGATCTCGCAACTGAGCTACAGCGGCATCAAGCTGGCCCGGTCGGCAACCCAGATCGGCCGCGCCAACGCCGAACTGGCGGCCAGTGTCAAAGAACTGGAAGCGTTCACCTACTCGGTTTCGCACGACTTGCGGGCGCCGCTACGGCATATCAGCGGATTTTCCAAGATTCTCAGCGAGGAATTTGGGCCGAACCTGCCCGACGATGCGCAACATCATTTGCGGCGTATCCAGGACGGCACGCGACGCATGGGCATGCTGGTCGATGATCTTCTGAACCTGGCACGCGTGGGCCGTCGCGATCTGAGCTTGCAGGTGTCAGGATTGAAATCGATCATCGACGAAGTGATCACAGAACTGGCTTCCGAGTGCGCGGGCCGGCAGATCGAATGGAAGATCGGCGACCTTCCATTTGCAGAGTGCGATCCGGGATTGATGAAGCAGGTCTTTCAGAATCTCCTGTCGAACGCGGTCAAGTTCACCCGCCCGCGCAGCCAGGCGGTGATTGAAGTCGGACAGAAGCAGCAGGACGGGACTGCCATGGTATTCGTTCGCGACAACGGTGTCGGCTTCAACATGAAGTACTCCGACAAACTCTTCGGCGTGTTTCAACGCCTGCACCGATCCGAAGATTTTGAAGGCACCGGCGTGGGACTGGCAACGGTCCAACGCATCATTCAGAAACATGGCGGGAGCATCTGGGTCGAAGCTGAACTCGATAAAGGCGCTACGTTTTATTTCACCCTCGGAGTCTCCGAGAAAAACGAAACCAAAACCAAAGCCGCAATGGCCGGAGATCAAGCATGACGAGTCGACAAGTGGAAATTCTGCTGGTGGAAGATAATCCTGACGACGTGGAGCTCACGCTGCACGCGCTGCGCAAAGAAAACCTGGCGAACAGTATCCACGTGGCGCGCGATGGCGAGGAGGCTCTGGAATTCCTGTTCTGCAATGGTATTCATGCCGGCCGGACATTCGAGCATCCGCCGAAACTGATTCTGCTGGACCTGAAACTGCCCAAGGTGGACGGCATGGAAGTCCTGAAGCGCCTCAAGGCAGATGCCCGGACCAAAAGCATTCCGGTGGTCATCCTAACTTCGTCAAAAGAGGAGCGTGATCTGGTTAACGGCTACAATCTTGGGGCGAACAGCTATATTCAGAAGCCGGTGGACTTTGACCAGTTCCGGCAGACGGTAAAGAGTGTCGGCTTGTACTGGCTGGTGATCAACCAACCTCCCGTGGCCGAGGGCCTGCCACACATTGCTGGGCGGGAAGTGCGCGCCAACTGATTGACAATGTGGCCGCGAAGTTTTTTGCATGAGCGCCGGAGACCCGTCTCGGTCGGCGAGCTTGCCAGCATCAGGCAGAGAGTATATTCACAACTGAGACACCTGGTCTGGTCATAATCAGTTCGTGTGATCGTCTCCGTCGCTATCCGTCAGGAAGAATACGTCCGAAGTCTGCACATGTTTTCGATATAGAAATCTCCCATTGCCGATTTACCCGCTTCGACACAAAGGGTTGCGCACCGCTGTCGGGAGTCGAATTCCTTTCCCTCTGATTCAACAGCGAGGTCGACGCGGTACAACCCGGGCTGGATGGGCAACACGGGGCATTCGAAAGTGACCTCGCCACGGCCGGCCTCAAGAGTCAGATTGCAGCCGGACGACTCATTGGTAAGCTGCGCGCAAAGGTATCCACTAGGCCAATACACGGAAATCCGAAATATGGCGTTGGGAATGGTCGCCGCGGCGCGATATCGCAGGCGCGCAACCATGGGATAGCCGGTTCGAACAGCTTCGGAGGGATCGGGTGCTGAAAAAACGACGCTAAGGCACGCCGCAATCTTTCCACAATCCAGTTGTGATTCGGCGGTCGTCTCCTGGTCGCCGAACGTCATGTTCTGGTACATATCCACAACCGCGCGCGGAGCACCGTCCATCAGCACACGTCCGCGGTCCAACAGTATTGCCCGGTCACACAGGCGATAAATGGAAGCGAGATCGTGCGAGACAAAGACGATTGTTCCCCCGTCTTTCCTCAGAGCAGCGATGCGATCGACGCATTTTGCTTGAAACGCCACGTCGCCCACAGCGAGCACCTCGTCGAGCAATACAATATCCGGCTCAAGATGAGCCGCCACGGAGAACCCCAGGCGCACGTACATCCCGGATGAATAGCGTTTGACCGGTTGATCAATATATTTCTCAACGCCCGAGAAGTCGATGATGCTGTCCATCTTTCGTGCAATTTCTGACCTTCTCATACCCAGCATTGCCCCGTGAAGGTAGACGTTTTCCCGGCCGGTAAGCTCTGGATGGAACCCTGAACCCACCTCGATGAGGGCGGCGAGCCTGCCGCGAATGGTGATTTGGCCGCGGCTGGGAGCAGTGATGGTGGAGAGGAGCTTCAGGATCGTGGTCTTGCCAGCACCGTTATGTCCAACAATGCCGAGGGCTTCGCCACGCTTCACCTCGAAGCTGACGTCCTGGAGCGCCCACATTTCCGTGGGGCGCGTCGCAAAAGCTTTGTACCAGCGCTTCTGCAAATTGCCTTTTGGGCGAAGCTTGTATTTCTTGTAAACCCGATCCAGCGTCAGATCATTCATTGCATTTCTCAAATGACGTCAGCCATCGTAGCCTCGGACGACTTGAAATAAGCGTAGGCAAGCGTCAAGCCGACGATCATCTCCCCCGCAGCGACCGCCAGCATGCGAGCGTCGGGAGCGCGTCCGTATAGCACCGCGCCACGGAAACTGTCAATCGCCACCGCTACTGGATCGAACAGGTAAAGCCTGCGAAACCGCGCCGGCACGGCCTGCAGCGAATAGACCACCGGAGTTGCGAACATCCACACCTGCAAAACAAACGGCAGAGCAAGGCCGACGTCACGAAATCGAACGTGAACCGCCGCGAAAAACAGCGCGATCGCAGCAGCGAAGGCGCCGAGAATGACGAGAATCGGTATCCCGTAAAACAAGTTCCACGTGGGCGCAATGCGGTAATAAGCGAGCATCCCGGCGAGAATGACGGAGGAAATCAGGAAGTCAGCCACGCCAGCGGCTAGATATGACAATGGAATAATCTCTCTCGGAAAATACATCTTTGTGAGCAGGCTGGGATAGGCAACCATCCCGTGGACCGCGTTCGTAATCGAACTGGAAAAAAATATCCAGGGCAGCAGTCCTGCGAATACGAATACGGAGTAAGGAGTTCCGTCCGTGTTGACCTTGGTTACGTGCGCAAAAACGAAGGTGTAGATGGCCATCAAGGCTAATGGCTGCAATGCCGCCCACGCCCAGCCCAAAATGGACTGCTTATAGCGAATATTGAGCCGGAATAAACTCAGGACGTATAGAAGATCAGAGTACTGGATCAACGCACGCAGCCCGGAGAAAACTGCGCCGGCAGAAAAGGCGGGAGGACCAATAATCCTAATCCGACGCGAGCTCGATTCGCTCCGCCCGCCCGGATCGTTTGAGAGCAGGTCCGCTGCTTGGGGCGCAACTCCACGCATCGCGATCGGCGCGTCCTCTGACCTCATTTCTTGGCGACTCCGTTCATTCAAAGGCGGGCCGGATGAGCTCAGAGCCTAAGTAGTCTCCCAGTTGCGCGGTGAGTTGCTTTGTAGGTAGCGGTAAAGTCGTCCCGCTCGTTTGTTCATTGATCTCGCGTAACCGCTCTGTCAGTACCTCGGCGATAACTGCGACGTGAGGCGGGCGCAGGACCTCATAATGTCCGCACCCCACTTCGCAGATCTCGACCCCGCCCGTCGTTCGGGCGCCCCAACCCATTTCGGGGTCGCGCACATAATAAAAGGGTTGTCTCGGACTCTTAAAAAGTATCACGGGCGCGCGAAACTGCGGTGGCTGGAAGCCCTCGTCGGGCCAGTACGCGTGAGCCCATCCCCTTTTATTAGCGCCATTTTGTCCCGCCAATCGTTTGAAGGTTCGCTGCACCGTGCGCAGTTGCTCCCTGAAAGGCAACTGCAGAAACAAACGAAGTCGCTCCAGATAGTAATCGACGGCCCAGAGCGTTCGGATTTGAGAATTTTCGAGAACCCAAGTGTCCAGAATTGCGAACAGCGCCACCTCCTCACCGACCGACTCCAACTGGAGAATCATTTCCTGCGCGATCAGGACGCCGTCGCACATGCCGCCAAGGCAGTAAGGGCCGTGGGGTTGGGCCGTTCGCATGGCGCTCACATACTGCTCCGCTAAACTTCGCAGTTCCTCGTTCTCAAACGGCCGGCCCCAGACGCCAGGCCCCGGAGCCTGCAGTTTGTAAACCGAGTGTTGGTTTGCAAGGTGGCGCGCGAGCAGGGCGTAACCGAGCGAATCCACTCCGGGGGCCGCAATGGCGAAGAAAGGAATTCCACTGTCGCTCTTGCACAGTTGCATGATCGCAGGATCTGGTTTGGAAACGGCATCATCCCGTAACAGGATTGCCAAAGTCGCGATGGTAGGGGCTCGAAAAATTGCAGAGACGGGAATCGTGCGGCCAGTGGCGTTCTGGATTTGCATCGTGAGACGTGCTGCCAGCAAGGAGTGCCCACCGATGTCAAAAAAGTTGTCATCTATGCCAATTTCCTGCACGCCGAGCACGTCTTTCCAGATCTCGGTCAGCAGCGCCTGCTCGGCATCGGCACCCGGTAAAAGTTCTGCATGCCTCGCGCCCAAACCAGTTCGCCCGCCGTGTTTCGGGGAACTGTGGCGGTTTCTTCGTGAGGATCTCACCTCGGCCAACACGGGCTGCGAAATGCCCGCTAATGGAATAGCGTCAATGCGAAGCTCAAGGTCAGAACTGAGGTGTCTAAGGAGTTCGATATAGTGCTCAAACATTCGGGCGATACGCTCAACCCTAAACAACGACGTGTTGAAATCGATTTGCAACCACCATTTCCCGTCGCTGTCTTCGATGAAGGTCGTGCACAGATCTAAAATGGAGGTACTACTATTCACCACATATGGGAAGGCGACCACATTACCGAAAGCATGCGATCGGATGGCTGATTTGATGACCGAAAACATGACTTGAAAGATGGGATTGCAGCTCAGGTTTCGCTCAGGCTTAAGCGCCTCGACTACTTTCTCGAAAGGGATATCCGGATTCGCCAGTGCTCCTACGGTCGTCTCACGTACTTGTGCCAGCAAGTCTAGGAAACGCGGATTGCCCGACAGATCATCGCGCAACACAAGCGTCTCTACGAAGAATCCGATCAAGGCCTCAGTCTCGACGCGAGGCCGGCCTGCCACGGGCACGCCGACAAGAACGTCCGACTCTCCACTGTAGCGATAGAGCAAGACTTTGAAAGCTGCGAGCAAGAACATAAACGGCGTGACCTTGTATTGTCTTGCCAAGGTCAATACCTGAGCGATCACTTCGCTCGGCACGGCGTATGTCTGGCTCGCACCTTGTAGGGTTTGCTCTGCCGGACGCGGATTGTCTTGGGGCAATTCCAAAACTGGAGGCGAGCCCTCCAGAGCATCTTTCCAATAGAGCAGCTGTTTTTGGGCAATTTCAGATTCCAGTAACCGGCCTTGCCATTCGGCGTAGTCTCCGTATTGAATGGTGAGTTCCGGCAGGGCAGCTGTTTTCCCGCTGGAAAGCGCCTCATAAAGAACTGCCAGTTCCTTCGTGAAGATTTGCATGGACCACGCGTCGGTGATCGTGTGGTGCATCGTGCACAGGAGTACATGTTCCTCGGAAGCCATGCGAAGCAGTTGGGCGCGAAATAGCGGCCCCTTACCCAGGTCAAAAGGTGTTTCCACTTCTCGCTTGGCGAAATCGTAAGCTGGCGGATACGGTTCCGGAAAATCCGCGAAGTCCGTCATGGGCAGGGTTACGTGATAACTCGAAATAACGCGCTGAATTAGGTCACCGCCCGCCAGGACAAGGCTCGTGCGCAAGCTTTCATGCCGATTTACTATTTCCTGAAGACTGTCGCGGAGCAGCGTAACGTTTAAGGGTCCATACAGCCACAGACCAACAGCCACGTTGTAAGCAGCTGTCGGAGCCTGTAACTCATTCAAAAACCACAGTCGTCGTTGAGCAAGCGAGGCAGGATAAACATCGAACTTTTCTGTTTGCGGGGAGACGGGGGGAGGCTGCACTCGGGATTGAAGAGACATCGGGGCGCACAACGTCCTGTCTAACAATGCCCCACTTCTATCGCTACCGCAATACAGGAAATACAGTAGGGAAGGTACACGAATCACTCGATTGGCCTATCTACGTATCTCGATCAAGATACCTTAGTTCTCTGTGCGCCCAGATGAGCCAAAGAGCCTTTCCTGCTTCATTTGCCCAACAGCGATTGTGGTTTCTCGACCAGCTTGAGCCGGGAACCGCCGCGTACAACCTGCCTCGCGCCTTCCGGATCGTTGGCCCTCTCGATATCGCGGTACTTCGGCAAGCCTTGGAAATTGTGGTACGCCGGCATGCGTCGCTCCGCACTGTGTTTGATTCCGTCCGTGGCGAGACCCGGCAGGTAGTCTTATCGGATTCCCAGGTTGATGTTCCAGTCGTCGACTTAACCAACATTCCCGAGGGCGAGCGGGAAATCGAGGCTCTCCGTGTTGTGAGCGAGGAGGGCAGGAAACCGTTTGATCTTAGCGAAGGGCCTCTCCTGCGCAGCCTTTTGGTTCGTCTCGGTCCGGAAAAATATATCTTCCTGCTGGTGATGCATCACATCATAACCGATGGCTGGTCCATATCCATCTTGTTTCGCGAAGTGACCCGTTCATATGCGGCATTGGTCAGAGGTGAAGCGCCGGACTTACCCGAACTTCCCATTCAATATGCCGATTACGCTCAGTGGCAACGCGAGTACATGGACGGCGAGGCGCTCACCCGGCAAGTTGAGCACTGGAAAAGCAAGCTGGCCGGAGCGCAGTCCCTGCTTGACCTTCCCCTCGATCACCCGCGCCCGACCGTCGCCAATTGGCACGGAGCAACGGAGGAGATCAGCCTCGATGGCGCCACTCTAGCAAAGCTCAAAGCGGTGGCGCAGGCCGAAAGCTCTACTCCCTTCATGGTCGCCATGGCCGCATTTCAGGCTTTGCTCTGGCGCTACACGAAGCAGGAAAGCATTCTGGTCGGAACTCCGGTCGCAGCCCGTAGCGAACTTGAATTCGAAAACATGGTTGGCTTGTTCGTGAATACGCTAGTCTTCCGATCCGATTTCTCAAGCCACCTGACATTTCGAGAATTGCTTCGCCAGGTCCGGGCGTTTGCGCTCGACGCATACACGCACCAGGATGTGCCTTTTGAAAAGTTGGTGGAGGCGTTGGTCCCACACCGCTCCCTCGACACCCATCCGCTCTTCCAGGTGATGTTCACCTTCCAAAATATTCCCAAGCAGGTTTTCGAAATTCCTGGGCTCAGCATCAAGGAAATCGCTTTTGAGGCGGGCATCGCGAAGTTCGATCTCTCGGTGGAAGTGTGGGACGACGGCGAGTTTCATTGCCAGTTCGAGTACCGCATCGATTTGTTCGAGCAGTCCACGATGCGCAGAATGCTCGGACATTTTGAGAAGCTATTGCGTGGCGTATTAGCCAAACCGGACAGGCGTCTCGCGGAATTACCCCTGATGGGCGACGAGGAGCAGGGGCAGATTCTGGTCGAGTGGAATCGAACCGCTGCGGAATATCCTCGTGACTTGAGCATTCACCAAGCCTTTGAGCAGCAGGTCGCGCGGACTCCCGATGCCACTGCAGTGCTGTACGAGGACAAACGATGGACCTACCGGCGGATCAACGATGAGGCAAATCGCCTGGCGCATTGGCTCGTCAAGAAGAAGATAGGGGCAGGTTCGCTCGTAGGGATCTTCTTGGAACGCTCAGCGGAAGTCGTGACCGCGTTATTGGGGGTCCTGAAGGCGGGAGCGGCGTATGTTCCATTGGACGCTGCCTATCCGCTGGAGCGAATCAAGCTGATGCTCGATGACGCTGGGGTCGCCAGTGTCATTACCAACTCTGCGCTTCAACCCAAGCTGCCGGGCGGAGTCCGTAATCTGGTGGTGCTGGATGAGAATGAGGAACTCGGGCGTGAGTCGGCAGCCCATATTGACCGCTCAACCTCGAGCGACCAGCGCGCATACGTGATCTACACCTCGGGCTCAACCGGAGCTCCCAAGGGCGTGGAGGGAACCCACCGCGCCTCCATGAATCGGTTTAGCTGGATGTGGAGGACCTATCCC
>Ga0070735_10004173_pt1 | contig 12270 bp, 12 predicted proteins | sample Coa_R1_FD_66443 | JGI IMG/M metagenome (GOLD analysis project Ga0070735, IMG submission 66443) | Surface soil microbial communities from Centralia Pennsylvania, which are recovering from an underground coalmine fire - Coalmine... | ecosystem: Environmental > Terrestrial > Soil > Unclassified ... | reverse complement strand
TCAAACGACTACGGAGGGAAATTCGCCCCGCCCGAATTTCCGCCGGTGGAATAATAGGGATAGTTCGGCGCGAGCGGATATTGCGGGCCGAAATCGCCGCCGTAATAATAGTTCGGCGCGTAGCCGCAGCCATAGTACGGGTCGCAATAGCCGCTATAGCCGTAAGAAGGCGCAGCGAGCGCCGCGCCCGCTAGGGCGCCGGCCGCCAAGCCGATGCCGGCCCCGACAGCGGCGCCGCCCCATCCGTGATGACGCCAGCCGCCATGCCCGTTATGCCAGGAATGGCCGCTGCTGCGCCAATTATGGCCGCCCTGGGCGAAAGCCGGGGAAGACAGGGCGACCGCCGACAGGGAAAGCGCCGCTACAGACGCGATCGCGGTCCTTCTCACATGCTCATTCATGTCGTGCTCCTATGGGGCGACTCGCCATTGAACGAACGTCGCGCGTGATTGTTCTGACGAGCCTTTTCACAATCGGTCACGAGACCGTGACGGCTGAGCGATTTTGACGGGAAGAGATTGGACGCTCGCCTGCCATTTCGTTGGCCGTGGCGAGAAGCCGGGAAAACCGCCACGTTCGTCCGCGCTCTCTTGGGCCCGGCTGTCACCCGTCAGACGATCAAGAAACGGCCAAGCGCGCGCAACGGTTCCACGGGGACGCAGACGGGCCGCAACGTCTCGGCGCGGTCAGCGCCGGTACGTCGGCCGCTCGGTCAATCGATCGATTGAGGCAGGGAGTCGGATAGCGGGCGGGCGCCTCCGGCCGGCTCCGAGCGATCAGGCCAGACAGAAAAGGCGAAAGCCGCGACCAGCCCAGCTATGGCGCAAACGAGCAAAGCAGTCATCCGGCGGTCCTCGAATCAAATTGAACTGAAGCACAAAGCCTGCGCCGATACTGTGCTCTGAACGACACATCCGATCGGTTTCAATGGCGGTCGGCCCCGAGCAGCCGCAACCGAGAGTTGCGTTTGTTGACGCGGCCAACGGCCCATCGGTATAGTTTTTTCGATCGACCAATTCGATCGCGGCGGGTTGGCGGATCAACATCCGAATGCGACGCAGCGCCATAAACGCGCATCGCCGGCCCGACCGCCGCTTAAGACTTAAAGGGAGGAAACCGGAGATGCAGAACATCTTAGGGAAAATCGCCGGAGCGGCCGGGCTCGCGCTGGCGCTCGCGCTCGCCTCGTCGCCCCCCGCCTCTGCCGGGGAGTTCGACGGCGTCACCGTCAATATCATGACGCAAACCGGAGCGATCCAGGAGCCGCTGCAGCGCCGCGCTCCCGATTTCGAAAAGATGACTGGCGCGAAGATCAATATCATCGCCGTTCCCTTCTCCGACCTCTATCAGAAACTGCTGACCGATTGGGCGAGCGGCACCAACTCCGTCGACGCCGCCGTCTTTGCGCCGCAATGGATGGTCGACTACGTGTCTGGCGGTTATCTGGAGGAGCTAGGGCCGCGCATCGCCAAGGACAAGAACATCCAATGGGATCAGATCGCGCCGTTCTTCCGCAATTTTTCGGCGACCTTCGGCGGTAAGATCTATCTCGTTCCGCTCGATGGCGACTTCCACATGCTCTATTACCGGACCGATGTCCTGGAGAAGGCTGGATTGAAGCCGCCGCGAACCTGGGACGAATATCTGGCGGTCGCCAAAGCGCTGAACGGTAAGGATTTTAACGGCGACGGGACCAAAGGCTACGGCTCCTGCATCGCCAAGAAACGCAACGCCCAAAGCTATTGGTTCATAACGGACATTACGGGCTCCATGGTTCAGTCGAAGGGGACCAGCCAGGGCGCGTTTTTCGACACCAAGGACATGAAGCCGCTGATCGACAACGAAGCCTTCCGCAAGGCGCTCGATTTCCTCAAGGAGTCGGGAAAGTACGGTCCGCCGGATGAGCTGAACATGGACGTCAGCGACACACGCCCGCTCTTCGTCTCCGGCAAATGCGCTCTCAATCTCGACTGGGGCGATGTCGGCGTCTTGGCGATCGATCCCAAGACTTCCAAGGTCATCGACAAGACCGGCTCCGTGATCACGCCGGGCTCCAAGGAAGTGCTGAACTGGTCAACCGGAAAGCTCGAGGCCTGCACCAAAGAGACCTGTCCCTACGCCATTGATGGCGTAAACCACGCTCCATACGCCGCATTCGGCGGCTGGAGCGGAGGCATCAACGCAAAGGCGAAAGACAAGGTGAAGGACGCCGCCTACGCTTTCCTCTCGTACATGTCGCAGCCCGCGCAATCGGACGAGGACGTGACGATCGGCAAGACCGGATTCAACCCCTACCGGCTGTCGCAGTTCACCTATAACGACACCTGGAAAAAGGCGGGCATGAGCAAGGTCGCCGGCGACAGCTATCTCGGCGCCATCAAGGACAGCCTCAACAGCCCGAACATGATTCTCGATCTGCGCATTCCGCAGAATCAGAAATATCAGCAGGTCGTGCTGGACGAGGCGATATCGCGCTTCCTGGCCGGCGAAATCGACAAAGAGGCGACTGTGAAGGCCGTGCTCAACGGCTGGAACGATCTTAACGAACAAATTGGTGTCGAAAGCCAGCTCAAATTCTATAAGGGCTCGCTCGGCGTCCAACGCTGATCGGGAGGCCGACTCCACTCCGTCCCGGCGCGCGCCCGCGCGCCGGGCGCTTTACGCCCTTTAACGGAAAAGCATGCGCGGACCGCGGTCGCGAGGCAGGAGATGACCATATCAGCCGCGGTCCAGGCCCAACGGCTAAAGCGCGAAGCGCGCGATGAGTGGATCGATCGCCATTCCGGCCGCATCATGGTGTTGCCGGCGGTTATCATTCTTCTGTGCTTCGCGATCTTCCCTCTAATCGTCTCCGTCTATCTTTCTCTGTGCCGTTTCGCGCTGGCCGGCGGCGGCTTCAAGCTCACCTTCATCGGGCTCTTCAACTACAAGCGTCTCCTTTTCGGCGCGCAGCAATATCATTTTTTGGGAACGCTGAAACCGCTGGAGACGCCCGAGTGGATCTTGTTCGCGATCTACATGGCCGTCATCCTCTATTGGCTCGGACGATATACCGTCGCCTCTTTCACCGTGGCCGGATTTATCGGGCGGCTCATCTCCGTGGCGCTCGCAACCGGGATTGTTCTTGCCGCGCTCGCAACCTTGCCCGCCGGCGGCTACGAAGGCACCTTGCTGACGACTTGTTTTTACGTGATCGTCGGCGTCTCGGTGCAGTTTCTCATCGGCCTCGCTTTGGCGCTGCTTTGCGCTCAGCCGATTCGCGCCCGTAACTTCTTCCGCGTCGTCTTCTTCGTGCCTCTCATGGTGACGCCGGTCGGCGTCGCTTACATGTTCCGCATGCTCGCCGACATGCAAAAGGGGCCGTTTGCGCCGGTGAGCGCGGCTATGGGCCTCACCGCGTGGTCATGGGCGACGGAGGCGTGGTCGGCGCGCCTCATGGTCCTGATCGGCGACACCTGGCAGTGGACGCCATTTGTTTTCATCGTGCTGCTCGCAGCCATCGAGAATCAGCCTCGCGATCAGGTCGAAGCGGCGCGCCTCGACGGTGCGAGCTCCTGGCAGATTTTCCGTGACATCACATGGCCGGCGATTGCGCCGGTCGCCGGCACCGTTGTGCTGATTCGGCTCATCGAGGCCTTCAAAATCATCGACATCCCGAATGTCCTCACCGCCGGAGGGCCGGGTCTCGCCACGGAATCCTTGACGCTGCATTCCTTTATCGCGTGGCGCACCCAGGACCTCGGCGGCTCGGCCGCTGTCGGCTATCTCTTGCTGTTCGTTTCGACCGTCACCTGCGCCTCGTTCTTCAACTACGTCGTCCGCTGGACGCGGAGATTTCAGTGACCGCCCAACAAAAAAGCCGCGGTTTTATCCGGCGCCTGTTCGAGGCGGAAAGCCTCGAGGAAATGGCGATCGCGCCGAAGGTCGGCGTTTATGCGGCGCTCGCCTTCTGGACGCTGATCGTCCTTTTTCCGCTTTATTGGGTGCTGGTGACCTCTTTCAAAATAGAAGTCCAGGTCGATAGCGGCCCTTTCTACCTACCCTTTGTTGATTTTTCCCCGACGCTGGACGCCTGGAACTTCATGTTATTGGAAAATAATACTCTGGGTCCATATTTGAATTCCGTCGTGGTGGCGCTGTCGAGCACGCTGCTTGCCCTGCTGTTCGGTTCTTTGGCAGCCTACGCGCTTGTGCGCATCCGCTTCCAGGTCAAGCTCGCGGCGGTTTTGACGTTCATCGTCCTGCTCATCGCGGTCATCGCCGCGGTGGCGCTCGGCGCGCCCTGGCAAGCGGCGACAGCGATCGCAATCGCGCTGTTCCTGCTTGCGCTCGGCACTTTCGTGCGACGTTTCGAAGCTGCGGTCGGCAACAACGATATCGAATTCTGGATGATCTCGAATCGCATCATGCCGCCGATCGTGGCGGTGCTGCCGATCTATGTCATGTTCCAGCATCTGCGACTCCTCGATACGCAATTTGCCCTGATTTCGACTTATACCGGCGTGAACCTGCCGATCGTCGTCTGGCTCACGCGAGACTTCTTCGCCGGCATCCCGCTCGACCTGGAAGAGAGCGCGGAAATCGACGGCGCCTCAAAATTCCGGGTTTTCTTCACCATCGCCTTGCCGTTGGTTCGCTCCGGCCTGGCCGCGACTTTCATGCTGGTCCTCATTCTGACCTGGAATGAATTTCTGCTTGCGCTCTTTCTGACCAACGCCAATGCGCAGACGATGCCCGTCCTCGTCGCGGCCCAGAATACGACCCGCGGGCCTCAATGGTGGTACATGTCGGTGCTGATCGTGATCATGATCGCCCCGGTTATTATCATCGCCGGATTTTTGCAGAAGCATATCGCCCGCGGCCTGCTGATCGGCGCGGTGAAGGGTTAGGACCTTAAGAATGCAGGTGCGGCTGGAGAACATTCACAAATCGTTCGGGCAGGTTCAAGTCGTCAAAGGGCTCGATCTCGAAGTCAGAGATGGGGAATTCCTCGTCCTGTTGGGCGCTTCCGGCTCGGGCAAGACGACGGCCTTGCGCATGATCGCCGGCTTGGAGAAGGTCAGCTCCGGCCGCATCAGGATCGGCGAGCGGGATGTGACCAATCTCCTTCCGAAATATCGCGATATCGCGATGGTCTTTCAGTCTTACGCGCTTTACCCGCATATGACGGTGTTCGCCAATATCGGTTATCCGCTGACGGTGCGCGGCGAATCGAAAATGGCGATCGAAGCGGCGGTGAAAGACGTCGCGCGACAAGTTCAGCTCGACGCGCTCCTGGAACGGTATCCGCGTCAACTCTCCGGCGGCCAGCGCCAGCGTGTAGCGCTGGCCCGCGCGATGATTCGCCGCCCGGCGGCCTTTCTGATGGACGAGCCGCTCTCCAACCTCGACGCGAAGTTGCGCGGCTATATGCGCACCGAGCTCAAGCACATGCAGCACAAGCTCGGCATAACCACTCTCTATGTTACGCATGACCAGGTCGAAGCCATGACGCTTGCTCATCGGGTTGCGCTTCTCGATCGAGGCGTTTTGCAGCAGCTCGATACGCCGACGAATATCTACAACGCGCCGGCGAACCTGTTCGTCGCCGGCTTTATCGGCTCCCCGCCCATGAATTTTTTAGATGGCGCGCTCGACAATGGCTGGTTTTCCTCGCAGGTCTGCAAATTTGAAACGAAAAGGCGCAGCGCGAACCGAGACGTCGTCGCCGGCGTCCGCCCGGAAGATTGCAAAGTGACTGAACCTGGGGCCGGCAAGATCGTGGGGGACGTTTATGCAACGGAGCTGATGGGCGACCATACTTTGGTCACCTGTCGCATCGAGGGCGGCACGATCGTGGTCAAAGCCGACAAGGCTTTCAATCGTCACGATGGAGATTCCATCGGCGTGGACTTTCCCGAGGCCGCAACGCATCTTTTCGACAAGCGGTCGGGCGATCGGCTCGCTTAAAGCGCACTGCGCGCTGACTCACGCAGATTGCCTGGACGATGAGGCTTCGCGCTGGCGACCAACTGGCTAAAGAAAATACGGGACGGGAAACATGCTGCTACCGGAAGGCGTAATCATTGACGGAACGACGGGCGCGGTGACGCCGGAGACCCGCCATTATACGAAACGCCTGAGCGAGCTCAGGGGCCTGTTTCAGGACGATCACGCTTTCGCCGAGGCGATGGATCGGGGAGACGCCGTCGTCTACGAGGTCGCTGAATATCGCAAGGAGAATAGCGATATCTTTTTCGGAACGACCACGATGTATCCCGGCAAGGTCGGAAAGGAATATTATTTCACCCGAGGACACTTTCACCAGCGGCGGGACATGGGCGAGGTTTACTACGCGCAGAGCGGCGCGGGGATCTTATTGCTCGAATCGCGCGACGGACGCGCCGAAGCGGTGGAAATGCGCCCTGGCGTTTGCGCGTTCATTCCGCCCGACTGGGCTCATCGCACGGTCAATGTCGGCGACGACAAGTTCGTGTTCGTTTGGGTCTGCAACCCTCAGGCCGGACACGACTACGCCGACATTCAGCGCAAGGGCATGCGCTTGGCCGTCATCGAGCAAGGTGGAAGGCCAGCGGTCGTCGACAACTCGAAATATCTGAGCTCTTGAACGCGCCGAAGTCGACGAGCGACCAATCTTGCGGACGCGCCTGGTTTCGCTGCCGGGGAATGCTGAAGCGCCGCGCTCAGCGCTCTGCGCGATCCTCTTCGCGCCCGTCCGTCGTGAGGTCTAAGCGAGGTCTATTGAATGCCGAAGAAGGACGAAAGACGGATTCGCGTCGGAGTTCTCGGCGCCGGCCAGATTGCTCAGGCGGCCCATTTCGAGAGTTGCGTGAAAGCCAGGAACGCCGATCTCGAGGCCATTTGCGACGTCGCGGACGATTTGCGGGAGCGGATGACGATCGCGCATGGAGCGAGGAAAAGTTACGCCGATTACGACCAAATGCTCGCCGACCCCGAGATCGACGCGGTGATTATCGCAACGGCGGACGCTTTCCACGTCCCAGCGTCGCTTAAGGCGCTACGGGCGGGCAAGCATGTTCTTTGCGAAAAGCCCATCGGCGTCGCCGTTGAAGAAGTCGAGGAGCTGCGAAACGTCGTGGCGCAATCGGGAAAGGTTCTTCAGGTCGGACATATGAAGCGCTTCGACGCCGGATTGCAGGCCGCTCGGAAATTCATCCGTGAGGAGATGGGCGAACTCATCGCCCTGAAAGCCTGGTATTGCGACAGCACGCATCGCTACGCCATGACGGACGCGGTGCAGCCTTCGATCGTGACGAGCAAGCGAGCCCGAAAGCCGCCCATCGATCCCAAGGCGGATCTTCGGCGATATTATATGCTGGCGCATGGCTGCCATCTCATCGACACCGCCCGGTATCTTGGCGGCGAGATCCTCGGTGTTCGGGCGAGGCTTTCCGAGCGCGCCGGGACCAAGTGCTGGTTCGTTGATGTCGAATTCGCCAGCGGCGCGCTTGGGCATCTCGATCTGACCATCGCCGTCCGCATGGATTGGCACGAAGGCTTTCAGATCTATGGGGAGAACGGCGGCGTCGTCGGCAAGACGTATAATCCGTGGTTCTATAAGAGCAGCGAAGTCGATATTTTCCGCGAGGCGGATGGCGAGACGCGCCGGGTTCTAGGTGCGGATGGCCATTTCTATCGGCGACAGCTTGAAAGTTTCGCGGAAGTCATTTTGGATGGCGTCAAAATGGAGGGCGCGTCAATTGACGACGGCCTTGCCTCCGTTCGCGGCATGGCCGCAATCGCTCGCTCGGCTGAGAGCGGCGAACGCGTGGCGCTCGGCGATGTTTCGGGAGGCGTTTGATGCGCCTTGGCGTCTTCGCCAGAACATTTGACGGCGACAAACCCTGCGGCGTTCTTTCCGCCGCAGTCGCCGCGGGTTTTCAGACTGTCCAATATAATATGATCTGCTCCGGATTGCCCGCCATGCCCGACGACATTCCGGACGATGTCGCGCTCGCCGTGCGAGCCGCGGCGGAGAAGGCAGGCGTCGAGATCGTCGCTGTTTCGGGCACATATAACATGATCCATCCCGACCTGGCGATGCGGCGGCGCGGCCTCGATCGTCTCGAAGCGCTCGCCAGAGCGTCGGGGAAGCTTTCGACCAAGGTGATTACGCTTTGTACCGGGACGCGCGATTTGCACGACCAATGGCGCGCGCATCCGGATAACAATGGGCCGGAGGCGTGGAGCGATCTTCTTGCGTCGATGGAGCGCGCCGTTCAGATCGCCGAGCGCCATGACGTTTTCCTCGGCGTCGAACCCGAGCTCGCGAACGTCGTGAATTCGGCCGGGAAGGCCGAACGGCTTATCCGCGAAATCGGTTCTCCGAGAGTGAAGATTGTTCTGGACCCGGCAAATCTTTTTGAGAGCGCAAGTCTTTCTGAGCAGCGCCGGATTGTGGCGGAGGCAATCGATCTCCTCGCCGATCGGATCATCATCGGACACGCCAAAGACCGCGATGCGAGCGGCAGGTTTACCGCCGCGGGCGGCGGCGTTCTTGACTATCCTTATTATCTGCGGCGCCTGACGAGCGTTGGATTCGATGGCCCGCTCGTCGCGCATGGCCTTGCGGCGCGCGAAGCCGCCGGCGTCGCGTCATTCCTGCGCCGCACGCTCGGTGAGGTCGGCGAGGACGCAACGTGACCGTCGTCAGCAGCCTCGTCCGCGGCGGCGTGGCGCTGCGCGTCGACGACGTCGGCGGCGCGGGCCTCCCGGTTATTTTTCAGCATGGCCTCTGTGGCGACGCGAAGCAAGCCGCCGAGGTCTTTCCGCAAGACGCCCGCTTTCGGCGGATTACGCTTGAATGCCGCGGCCATGGCGCCTCCGAAGCCGGCGGCGCAGCGTTTTCGATCGCGTCTTTCGCCGACGACCTTGCTGCGCTGATCGAGTCCTATCGCGAAGCGCCGCTCGTCGTGGGAGGCGTCTCGATGGGCGCTGCGATCAGTCTGAGGCTGGCGGTTCGTCGGCCGGACTTCGTCCGAGGATTGATTCTCGCCCGCCCCGCTTGGGTCACGCACGCCGCGCCGGCGAACATGGCGCCGAATGCGGAAGTTGGGCGGCTGCTCGCCGCAATGGCGCCTGAGAAAGCGCGGGCGACTTTTTTGGCGGGCAAGACCGCCAAAATGCTGGCGGAACAGGCGCCCGCCAATCTCGCGTCGCTTGACGCCCTCTTCGCCAGAACCCCTATTTCCACAACCGCCGCGCTCCTCGTAGCCATCGCCGAGGACGGGCCTGGCGTTTCAGAGAACGAGCTTCGCGCCTTGACCGCGCCGACCCTGATCATTGGACATGAGCGCGACGTCATTCATCCCTTTACGCATGCGCAAGCGCTGGCTGGCCTCATTCCCGAGGCCCGCCTCGTCGCGATCACGCCGAAAGCGGACGACAAGCGGCGCCACGCCGCCGATTTTCAAGCCGCAGTCGCAGAATTCCTGCACGATTTCCTGTAACGAAACCGCTTCGGGCAAGCTCACCGCACTTCATTGTTTGAGGCTGATTCCTCCACGCTCGGCGCCTTCCGCGAACTGATGCGACGCGCATCGCCCGGGCCTTCGCGGGAGCCGCGCTCAGCGAAGCGCGACGATCGCGACGCTTTGAGCCTCAAGGCCGCAGGCCTCCACGACTTGCCAACCGGAATCGGCGTCGCTATGGAAACCGTTGAACGTGCTACAAATTATACGCATTCTAAAGTAGGCTTACATTGATCGTATGCTCATGCAATGTGCTCTCGGAAGCGGACATCCTTGCGACCGTGAGAGAAGAAAATTCGGCGCGACCCCGCTCTCCGGCGGAGGCATATCGCTGCCTTGGCTGCGCGCCGCGATGCGGCCGATGCCTGACGACGGTCAGAGCCTTGCTCGCCGAAGCACGGATCGGCGAATGCAAGCTGGGATGCCCGACCTGCCCCGGAGCAGAAGGCGATGCGCCTGAGCCCGCCAGGGCCGAGCCTTATTTGATCGCCGCGGAATAAAAACCGTTCGTGGAGAGATGCATGAAGGGCGACGCACGAGTCATCGAGTATCTCAACCGTGGCCTGCGCAGCGAGCTGACCGCGGTAAGTCAGTATTGGCTCCACTACAGGTTGCTGGACAATTGGGGGCTCAACGCGCTCGCTAAGAAGTGGCGCACGGAATCGATTGAGGAAATGCGCCACGCCGACCGCTTCGTGGACCGGATCATCTTTCTCGAGGGCTTTCCCAATATGCAGACGCTCGATCCGCTAAGGATCGGCGAAAACGTCGAGGAGGTGCTGGAGGCTGATCTGAAGGCCGAGCAAACCGCGCGCGCCCTCTATCAAGAGGCTGCCGAATATTGCCTCGGCGTTAGAGATTATCCCAGCCGGGACCTTTTCGTTGACCTCATGTCCGACGAAGAGGGACATATCGACTTCCTCGAGACTCAGATCGATTTGGTCAGGAAAATCGGCGTTGAGCGCTATATGCAAGCTCATATCGAGGGATTGGGCGAAGGCGGTTCGCCCGGATTCCGCGAGGGGACGTAGACGCTGGCGCGCCAGGCGGCGCGGGCTGGCGCTCACGCTTAAATCTTGAGGCGCTGACCCGATTCGTCCATGAAAGGCGCAACACGCGCCGGATGGGCGGAAAACGGGGCGCTCGCCACCCGGTTCGAGGCTTCCAGTGGCTGAACAGGCGGAGAATGCAACAGCAAGCGGCTCGGAGCCGTTTCGCGAAGAGACGGTTCGGCCGTCCTTCCTCGGTATTCTGGCGAACGCCGCGATTTTGGTCATTCTTTTTATCGCGTCGCGATTTGTTCGCGCGCTGTGGAATCCGGTCGCGGGAGACGTCTGCTACTGGCTCTTGGCGCTCTGGATCTGGATATATCTTGCGAGCTTGCGCGTTGACCTCTTTCAGAGGGTCAGAAATCCCGATACGTCCTTCATGCTCAACATGATCGTCCAGGCGGCGGCGAGCGTCGCCATTGTGACGGGACTGCGCATCGCGACCGCGCCGCTGCTCACGCACGCCTTGATATTGATGAGATGAACCCACGCGCAGGATCAAAGCAGCGGCGACCATCGCCTGTCGCTCACAAAACCCGCCGGAATAATCAATGATCGACAAAAGCCCGGATCACGCCTCGGCGGCGCTCTTTGAGGCAATCCTCGACGAGCATCTTGACGTGGCGATGCGGATGCGGGCGCTTGCGCCGCTCATCGACGCGGCCGCCGGCGAGATCAGAGAAGCGCTCAGGCGCGGCAACAAGGTGCTGCTCTGCGGGAATGGCGGCAGCGCGGCCGACAGTCAGCACTTGGCGACGGAATTCGTCGTCAGATTCTCGAAGAATCGCGTCGCGCTGCCTGCGGTCGCCCTCACTACCGATACGTCGATTCTGACTGCCGCCGTCAATGATTTCGGGCCTGAGCAGATGTTCGCTCGGCAAGTCGCCGCTTTGGGGCGGGAGGGCGATATTTTGATCGGCCTCACCACGTCCGGCAATTCGCCAAACGTGCTGGCGGCGTTGAGGGAGGCGCGGCGGCGCCGGCTGCGCGCCATATGCCTGACGGGCGGCGAGGGCGGCCGTGCAAAGGCCGAGGCCGATCTCTGCGTCGCCGTCCCCTCGCAAAGCGTCGCGCGGATCCAGGAAATGCATATCGTCATCGGCCATGCGATCTGCGCTACGCTTGACGCCGCTTTCGAGTGAGCGAATCGCCGCTGGCTTTGCCGAGCGCGGCGCGGGGGTTGCCGCTCCGGTCAAATCCGCTTCTGGCTTTTTCGATTGAGCAGCGGCCGGCGCTCCGCCGGGACGCAACCGGCGGTCGAAAGGCTACGCTACCGCCGCGCGGCGCGGCGGATCAGAGCGCCACACGCCCGGGTCTTTGGACCGGCGCAACGCTGCAAGTCCATCCGCCGCGACGCGCTGTTCCTCGCCTCTCATCCAACCGGGCAAGCCCAAGCTCGCTTCGCGACCGCGATAGCGCAAAACGCCGGAATTAGGCTGCGACCTGAAATCATAGGTCTTGGCGATCCGAAAACGCTCCACGCCAGGATCGAAACGATCGAGAACGTATGGTTGAGTCTTGAAAGCTTCGAACATGGCGCGCTTCTTCGCCGCCTCCGTCGGCGTGAGACGAGCGACAACGCCGTCCTCGCCATCGCAAAACGTTTGGAATTTTGGGCCGGCCAAGCTCTGATGGTAGAACGGCATTTCGACGATCGCGGGAGCGCGCCCAAGCAAGAGTCCGGCGGCCATATGGACGCAAAAGGCGACGCCGTCGTGATCGGAATGGCC
>Ga0070735_10004172_pt1 | contig 12271 bp, 9 predicted proteins | sample Coa_R1_FD_66443 | JGI IMG/M metagenome (GOLD analysis project Ga0070735, IMG submission 66443) | Surface soil microbial communities from Centralia Pennsylvania, which are recovering from an underground coalmine fire - Coalmine... | ecosystem: Environmental > Terrestrial > Soil > Unclassified ... | reverse complement strand
GGCCCGGTACGCGCACTCGACGGAGTCGACCTGACCGTCGCGCCGGGCGAGCTCGTGGCGCTCGCGGGAGAGAACGGCGCCGGTAAGACGACGCTCGTGCGGTGCATCGCCGGTGACATCGCTGCCACCGGCGGCCGGATCCTCCTGCGCGGCGAGCCCGTGACCGTCGATCCGGGGGCCGCCGACCGCCGCGGCGTGGCCGTCGTCTGGCAGGACCTCGCGCTCTGCGACAACCTCGACGTCGCCGGTAACGTGCTGCTCGGGCGCGAGACGGGCCGCCTGATGCGCTCGCACTCGCGGCTGCACGCGGCGGCATCGGCGCTGCTGGGCGAATTCCGGATCCCGATCCGCGACACGACGCAGCCGGTGGGCAACCTCTCCGGCGGCCAGCGCCAGCTCGTGGCCGTGGCCAGGGCGATGAGCCGCCGTCCCGAGCTGCTGCTGCTCGACGAGCCGACGGCCAACCTCGGCGTCATACCCTCCCGCCAGGTCGAGCAGCTGATCCTCGACCTGCGCGATCAGGGGACCACGATCCTGCTGGCCTGCCACGACATCGACCAGATGTTCCGGCTCGCGGATCGCATCGTCGTCCTGCGTCAGGGGCGGATCGCTGCGGACCTCGACCCCCTGGCCACCCACCCCGACGACATCATCGCCCTGCTCTCAGGACAGCAGGTCGACTCCTCGGCCCGGCGCCAGCTCACCCGCCTGCACGGCCTCACCGACCGGCTCGTCTCGGCCGATCCATCCTCCAGCCTGTCGCTGATCCTGTCGGCGCTGGGCGCTGCCCTCGGCATCGAGAAGCTCTCGATCCACGTGGCGAGCGAGCAGAGGCTCCTGCTCGGCGCTTCGCTGGGCTTCGCGCCCGGGCAGCTCGCGCCCTGGGCCGATCTCGCGTTCGGCGACCCGGGCGGTCCGGTCGGCCGGGCGGCGGCGTCCGAACAGCCGGCGGTCGAGGAGGACCTTCGCGCCGGCAGCGCCTGGAAGGACCACGGCGACCTGCCACGGTTCGCCGGCATCGCCAGCTCGTGGTCGGTTCCGGTCCTCGGCCCGGCGGGCCTGAGCGGCGTGATCACCGCCTTCCGGTCCGTGCCCGGCCCACCCGCGCGCGACGAGCTCGAGCTCGTGACCCTGTACGCCGGCTACGCCGCCAGCGCGATTGAGCGCGACCGCCTGCTCGATCAGGTGACCTCGCGCAACCGCGTGCTGGAGACGATCCGCGAGATGCTCGAGACGCTCGCTGGACCGGTGCCGGTGGCCGAGGGGCTGGTGATCGCCCTTCGGTCCCTGCGGCGCGGCCTGCGCGCCGACGAGGTGGCGCTGGTCACGCGCACCGGCGGTCAGCCGCCTCGCTGGCGCGCGTGCGTCGGGCCCCAGAGCGATGAGCCCGACCACATGTCCCCCGCCCTCCAGGCTGCGGCCGAGCGACTGCTCGACGGCGCCGCCGGCGATGGCTCCGCTCACGAACACGTGAGCAGCGCGTCCGGGCAGCGGGTGCTGTCCGTGGGCTTCGCCGCCCCGGCGGGTCCGACGGTCCTGATCGCAGCCGGAAGCGACCTGCGGGCCACGAGCGAGGAGACCGCGCTGATCGAGGACGCCGCACACTCGCTGCGGCTGGCCCTCGAGCGGGAGGAGGCGGGGCTGGCGCATCAGGAGGCGGCGGCGCTGCGGCGCTCGCGCGAGCTCCAGCGCGGGTTCCTCTCCCGTCTGAGCCATGAGCTGCGCACGCCGCTGACGGCCATCCGGGGCTATGCCTCGAGCCTCATGCAGCCCGACGTGACCTGGGACGGCGCCTCCCAGCAGCGCTTCCTCGAGCGGATCGCCGCCGAGTCGGCCCGACTTGGTCGACTGGTCGACGACCTGCTCGACTTCTCCGCGATCGAGTCCGGTGTCATGCGGCTGCAGCGCGATTGGTGTGAGCTGCCGCTGGTGGTCGAGGCCGCGATCGGCTGTCTGCCGGGCGAATACGCGACGTCGATCGAGGTGGCGTGCGATCCCGGGCTGCCCGTCGTGTGGGCCGATCACGACCGTCTCGAGCAGGTGTTCGTGAACCTCCTCAGTAACGCAGTCCGGCACAACCCGGCGGGCACGCGGGTGAACGTGAGCGCCGCCCCCGTCGCGACCGCGTTACCGGTTGCGCTCGCCGCACCCTCCGGCCGCACGGTACTGGCCGGCGCCCCATCCGAAGTCGAGATCTGCGTCAGCGACGATGGCGTCGGCATGCCCGCCGAACTGGCAGCGGCGCCATTCGAGGCCGCGCCACGGCGCCGCGCCCGCAGCGCGGGAGCCGGCCTCGGGCTGTCGATCGCCAAGGGCATCGTCGAGGCCCACGGCGGCGCGATCGACGCCCCGACCCAGCCGAACGGCACGTGCTTCCGGATCCGCCTCCCGATCGAGGGACCGCCCGCGCACTGATGCCCGAGACCGCCATCAAGACCACGGCCCTGGTCGTCGAGGACGATCCGAACATCGTCGACCTGATCCGCTCGAATCTGTCGGTGCGCGGCTTCGACACAGTCGTCGATACCGACGGGGGCCGAGCCCTGCGCCTGCTCGAGACCGAGGATCCGGACATCGTGCTGCTCGACCTGATGCTGCCGGAGATCGACGGCTTCGAGCTCTGCCGGCAGATCCGCGAGCGCTCCTCGGTGGCCGTGATCGTGGTCTCGGCACGGGGCGGGGAGCGCGACAAGGTCACCGCCCTGAACATGGGCGCCGACGACTACATGACGAAGCCGTTCAGCGTCGAGGAGCTGCTCGCGCGCATCACCGCCACGCTCAGGCGCACGCGCGCCAACGCGGCAGCCTCGGAGCCGGGGCCGCCCGTGATCACGGTCGGCGAGCTGGTCATCGACCTCGGCCGCCAGCAGGTCACCCGCTCCGGCGAGGTGGTCCACCTCACGCCCACGGAGTTCGCGCTGCTGCGCGAGCTCGTGATCAACCGGGGCAAGCTGCTGAGCCACGCCTATCTCCTGCGCCGGGTGTGGGGGCACGGATACCAGACGGAAACCGAGTACATCCGGGTGTACGTCCGCCGCCTGCGCGCCAAGCTCGAGGGCGATGACGGGCAGTCACTGATCCACACCCAGCCGCGGGCCGGATACCGGTTCGTCGCGGATTGACCGGCATTCACTGTTTTTTAATGCGGGATTCGCGATGTTAACGGCGCTTTCACCCGGGCCGTCCTAGGGTTTGCTCCAGACCCGCTTATCACTGCTGCAACCGCCGAGCGGCGGCGCACCGATGCGCCGGCCCTCGCTCTGAGTTGCGAAGGAGGAGAAGTAATTGCAACTGCCTACCAGTAAGTCGGCTATCGCTGCGCTGGCGCTGGCCGCCGCGGTCGGTGTATCGGCCTGCGGATCGAGCTCGAACAATTCGACCTCGAGCTCCAGCACGACGTCGAGCTCGGCCCCCGCGGCCACAAGCTCGAGTTCGAGCTCGGGCTCGACCTCGGCTCCCTCGCTGAGCGTAAGCTCGTTCACCCGCGACTTCTCGGCGATGTCCCAGCTTCAGCCGCTGGCGAGCAAGGGCAAGGGCAATGTGGCGGTGATCCTGCCCGACACCGTGACCTCGGCTCGGTACACCGAGTTCGACGCCCCCTACCTGACCAAGGCGTTCCAGGCCGCCGGCCTGACCTCATCTCAGTTCTCCGTACAGAACGCCCAGGGCAGCGACGCCACCCAGCTCACTGACGCCCAGGAGGCCATCACCAAGGGCGCCGGCGTGCTGATCGTCGATCCCCTCGACTCCGGAACCGGCGCCAAGATCGAGTCCTACGCCAAGTCCCACGGCGTGGCCGTGATCGACTACGACCGCCTCACGCTCGGCGGGAGCCGCTCCTACTACGTCTCCTTCGACAACGTCCACGTGGGCCAGTTGATCGGCCAGGGCCTCGTCAGTTGCGTCGCGGCCTGGCACGTCGCACACCCAAACGTGCTCGTGATGAAGGGCGCTCCGACGGATAACAACGCCACCCTGTTCGCCCAGGGATATGACGGCGTCCTGGCGTCGTACTTCAGCGGCGGGAAGTGGTCCAAGGTCGGCTCGGCGGCCGGAACCTGGGATCCGCCCACCGCGGAGACCGAGTTCCAGCAGCAGTACACCGCCCATAAGAACATCAACGCGGTGCTCGTGCCCAACGACGAGAACGCGGCCCCGATCATCCACTACCTGCAGACCCTGCACGTGCCGGCCAAGAAGTTCCCCACCACAGGCCAGGACGCGACGCTCGTCGGACTGCAGAACATCCTCTCCGGTTACCAGTGTGGAACGGTGTACAAGCCGATCTACCTCGAGGCCGAGGCGGCCGCGGCACTGGCGATGTACATCCGCGCGGGCGCCACTCCGCCCAGCTCGCTGGTGAACGGACACGTCGAGGACACCCAGAGCAACACATCGGTGCCGTCGGTCCTGCTGGCTCCCGAGTGGGTCACTCCGGCGAACATGAAGTCGACCGTGATCGCGGACAACTTCGTTCCCGCAAGCCAGCTCTGCACCGGCGCCACGTCCGCCGCGTGTAAGGCGAACGGAATCAGTTGACAAACCCGACGGGACCAGCGGCGTGAGTTCGAGCCACGTCGTAGGCGGAATGCGGCCCGCACACGCGGGCCGCATGCCGTCACCCGTCGAACGACACGGAAAGTAATGACTCAATCTCAGAACGGCCAGCCGCTGCTACGCCTCCAGGGTGTGGGCAAGAACTTCGGCCCGGTCCACGCCCTCACAGACATAAACCTCGACATTCCTGCCGGGAAGGTGACAGCGCTCGTCGGCGACAACGGTGCCGGCAAGAGCACACTGATCAAGACGATCTCCGGCATCTGGCAGCCCGACCACGGCGATCTCTTCTGGCAGGGCCAGGCGGTGCATCTGCACAGCCCGCGTGCGGCGACCGAGCTGGGAATCTCGACCGTCTACCAGGATCTCGCGCTCTGCGACAACCTCGACATCGTCCAGAACATGTTCCTCGGCCGCGAGGTGCTACGCCACCGCCAGCTCGACGAGATCAACATGGAGCTGAGTGCCAAGGGCACGCTGGCCGACCTGTCGGTGGTCACCGTGCGGTCGATCCGCCAGCCGGTGGGCTCGCTCTCCGGCGGTCAGCGCCAGGCCGTGGCTGTCGCCAAGGCGGTCATGCAGAACGCCAAGCTGTTGATCCTGGACGAGCCCACGGCGGCGCTCGGCGTCACCCAGACCAAGGTGGTGCTGGACCTGATCGGGCAGCTGGCCAGCCGGGAAATCGCCGTTATCGTGATCTCCCACAACTTGAACGACGTGATGGCCGTGGCCGACCGGGTCGCAGTGCTGCATCTGGGACGGCTGGCGGCGGCAGGGCCGATATCCGAGTTCGACCGGCAGGTGATGGTGGACCTCATGACCACGGGCACCTCGATGCGTGAGCCGGGCCACTCCGGCGGCGATGGCGGCGCCTCAGAGCAGGAGCCCGCGACCGCAGCGGCCGAGGAGCAGACCGAGGGAGGACGAGTCAGTGGAAACTGAGTTGCGCGAGCCGCCGGATGACGCGGCGCTGATCGAAAGCGAAAGCGACCAGGCGGAGGCCGAGCAGATCGCGATCGCCGCCCCCGACGTCCTCGCCGGGTCGCTCCAGGAGTACCTGCGGATCTGGTGGCGGCGGATCCGCAGCGGCGAGAGCGGGACGCTGCCGGTGACGCTCGGGCTGGTCGCGATCGTCATCTACTTCCAGGCCCGCAGCTCGCTCTTCCTCTCATCGGGCAACCTGGTCAACCTCGCCGTCCAGGGCGCGCCGATCATCGTGCTGGGGATGGCCGAGGTGTTCGTGCTCCTGCTGGGCGAGATCGACCTCTCGGTTGGCTACAACGCGGCCATCGGCGGGACGGTCATGGCGTGGGCGGTCTTCTCGATGCCGTGGTGGCTGGCGATCATCCTCGGACTCGCCGCGAGTACGTTCATCGGCGCGGTGCTGGGCACGCTCGTCACGCGCCTGCGGCTGCCGTCGTTCGTGGTGACGCTGGCGGGCCTGCTCGGTCTCGAGGGACTGCTGCTGGATGTCACCGCCTGGAGCCACCACGGCGCGGGCGGATCCATCCCCATCTCCAATCACGTCATCAACGACATCACCAGCGGGAACATGAGCCCGGCGCTGGGCTGGATTCTGATGATCGTGATCGTCGCCGTCGCCGGAGCAGCGCTCGTGATCCGCGATCGCCGCCGTCGGGCGCACAACCTGGCGGCTCCTCCGTTCAGCGTAACCGGCATCAAGGTTGCCCTGATGTCCGTGGCCGGCGTGGCTGTGGTGCTCGTCGGTAACAGCAACCGCGGGGTGCTCACACCGGTTCGCGGTGTCCCCTGGGTGGTCGCGATCGTCCTCGCGCTGCTCGCGCTGTGGACCGCGCTGCTGGCTCGCACCCGCTTCGGGCGCTACGTGTACGCGATCGGCGGCAATGCGGAGGCCGCTCGTCGTGCGGGTGTGAACCTCGCCCTGATCAGGACGCTCGCCTTCACCCTGACGGGGCTCACGGCCGGGGTCGGCGGCGTCATCTACGCCTCGCGGCTGGGCTCGATCGGAACCAACTTCGACGGCGGCCAGTACGTGCTGTGGGCGGTCGCGTCGGCAGTGATCGGGGGTACGCACCTCTTCGGCGGCGTGGGCAAGATTCTTCACGCGCTCCTCGGCGGCATCGTCGTGGCCGCCATCTATAACGGCCTCGCGCTGCTCGGCGCCGGTGCTGCGACGACCGACATCGTGACCGCTCTCGTGCTCCTTGCCGCGGTGACGATCGACACGCTCACTAGGCGCGGCCGCCCGAGCTGACCTGTTCCCGTGGATGAGACCGATCGCGCCACCCGGACCGTGGCGCGGTCGGTCAAATCCAGGCCATCTCGGTGGCCCGGAGCACCGCCTGGGCGCGGTCAGGCACCTCGAGCTTGCGGTAGGCGTTGTGCAGGTGGCTGCGCACGGTGCTCGGCGAGAGGCGGAGGTCCTCGGCGATCTGCTTGTAGAGCTTGCCCTGGGCAAGCTGCTGCAGGACGGCGGTCTCCTGGGTCGAGAGTGGCGAGCGCTCAGCCCGGCGGCGACGGCTTCCGCCCACGTGCGGGAGGTCGAAGATCGCGTCCCGCATCTCGCGGGTGCTGAGGCCGCAGGCCCCGGCGAGCTGGAGCATGATGCGGCGGTCGACGGCTCCTCCCTGGGCCTGGTGGGCGACCATGTCGGCCAGCCGCACGAGCGTCGCGCACTCGCACTCGTCGCGGGCGCGATGGTGCCCGGCTACCGCTTCGGCCAGGCGTTCCGGCAGGCCCCAGCGCTGGATCAGGATGCTCCCGAGGCTGGCGTGGTCGGTGCCGAACTGGCGGCGCTCGCGTCGCAGTCGCTCCTCGGGAACCAGTATCGAGCGCTCGGCCACGCCGTCGTACTCTCCGCGCGCCCGCGCGATCACCAGCTTGCCGACGTCGTGCAGCAGCGCTGCGGCCAGCAACTCGTCGCGCGCCGTCGGCTTCACCTCACGCGCAAGGCGCTCCGCGGCTCGCGCCACGACGTGGGCGTGGACGCGCAGGCGGTGCATGAGCGCCTCGACCGGGGAGCGCCACGGAAACGGCGCGGCCGGGAGCCCCATCGCGAGCTCGTGCAACTGCGCGCTCGAGAGCACGGCGACCGCGTCCGAGATGCTGGCCGGCTGGCGGCGGCGGGACTCGTCCTGCGCAGCGCGCAGCACGGCCACCGTCAGGCCGGTGTCACTCTCGACCGTGGCCACGAGATCGCCGTCGACCCCCCCTGCGTTCGGGCCGGTGGCGGCGAGCAGGCGCTCGCGAGCGGGGCTGAACGCGGGGATCACGTCGAGGTCGGTCATCGCGCGCCCGAGATCGCCGGCGCCGGTGGTCGGCGGCTCAGGGCCGCCTGCAGGCCCGCGACCAGAGCCTCGCGACCGGCCGCTCACCACTTCGATCAGCGCGCAGACCGCCGCGGGGTCGAACTGGCGCTCGGACTCCTGTTCGAGATGCTCGAGGGCGGCTTCAGCCCCGCTGCCCCGGCGGTGCGGGCGATCGCTGGCGATCGCGACAAAGGCATCGCAAGTGGCGATCACGCGCGCGAGCGTGGGGATCGCATGGCCTTTCAGACCGTCTGGATAGCCCTCCCCATCCCAGCGCTCGTGGTGGCCGCGCACGATCGGCGCCAGGGCCTCGGTCGCCTCGAGCCCCGCGAGAAGCTCAGCTCCGAGGGCCGGATGGCGCTCGAGCGCCTCCCAGCCTCCGGGCGAGAGGGCTCCCGTGTCGTGAAGCACCGAGTCCGGGAGGGCCAGCATCCCGATATCGCGCACCTGGGCGGCGAGCTCGGCGCGTCGCTGCTCCTGGGGGTCGAGCCCGAGCCGCACGGCGACGGCGGCCACCAGGCGCATGACCATCGGCGTGGTGGAATGCACGCCGGGCGCGCGCGCACGCAGTGCCGCCTCGAGCGCGGTGCAGGCTTCGCTTGCCGGTGTCAGCGCGCCAGCCGTGGTCCCACCATCCCATAGGGACGATGCCCGAAACGGACGGCCTGGATGTCCGTAGAAACCACGGTCCTGCGCGAAACGGCCCGATCCTGAGGATTTCCTAAAGCACCCTGACTTTCGGGGTCCGTGCGTGTTTAACGGTCGAATCCCCCAAAAGGAGGAACTGAATGAGGATCTCGAACACGATCGCGCTTGCCGCGGCCACGCTGGCCGTCGCGGCAGTGCCCGCCACCGCCCTGGCCAGCAGCGCCTCGGACCATTCCGACGCCCAGAAGCAGTGCGCCGCCGAGCTGAAGGCGATGGGCAAAGCGACTTTCGACAAGACATTCGGCACGAACAGGAACGAGAAGAACGCGTTCGGCAAGTGCGTCTCGCACCGCCAGAAGCAGGATTCCTCGGACATGTCGACGGCGACGAAGAACGCCGCCCAGACCTGCAAGACGCAGGAGAACGACCCGAACTTCGCCGCGCACCACAGCGGCAAGACGTTCGCCCAGTTCTACGGGAAGAACAAGAACGACAAGAACGCGTTCGGCAAGTGCGTGTCGATGACCGCCCAGGCCGACGCCGCAGCGACCGAGACCGCCCAGGTCAAGGCCGAGGAGAAAGCGGCCAAGTCCTGCCGCGCCGCGCAGGAGAAAGATCCCAAGGCGTTCAAGGCCAAGTGGGGCCAGAACCACAACGACGCCAATGCCTTCGGCAAGTGCGTGGAGACGACCGCGAAGAGCTCGGGCTCCAGCTCCGGCTCCGGCGGCATCGGCACCGGCGCAGGCGGCTACTGAACTCGAGGCAGGAGGTGACGCGAGAGGCTCCGGGGCGGCCGTCCCGGGGCCTCTCAGCGCATCGCCAGGTGGACCTCTCCGGCATCGAGCGCCACCAGCTGACCGCCAGTATCGACGAGCAGCCGACCCGTCCCGTCGATCCCTGCCCCTCGCCCGGCGCCCCCGTTCCAGCTGACCGGCGCGCCGAGTAGCGCGTCACGCGCCGCCACGGCGGCCACGATCTGCTGAGCGGAGGCGCCGAGCCAGCCCTCGAGCGCCTCGAGCAGCCCAGCCAGGACCGCCTCCACCGCATCGGGCTCGAGCCCGAGCGAGCCGGCGTGATCGCGCAGCTCGGCGGGCAGGTCGTGCTCTCGCACCGCCACGTTCAGGCCGATCCCCAGCACCGCCCAACCCTCCTGGGGGCGCCCCTCGACCAGAATGCCCGCCACCTTACGGCCGTCGACGAGAACGTCGTTAGGCCACTTGATCGCGGCAGCCGGCCCCGCGACCTCGGCCACCGCGACTCCGGCGGCGAGCGACAGCAGCGCAGGATCGCCGCGGATCACGAGCGAGCACAGCAGCGCGCGGCCGGCAGGCGCGCTCCAGCCCCGGCCCTGGCGCCCGCGGCCCTGCGACTGCTCGGCCGCCGTCACGAGCGTGCCGTGGGGAGCTCCGGCCGACGCCAGCTCCCGCGCCCTGTCGTTGGTCGACGTCGTCGACCGGAAATGCACACGAGGGTGCCCGAGGCTCATCGCGCCTCGATGCGCAGTTCGTCACCGACGGCAAGTCCCAGCTCGCGCGACGCGTCCCCGTGGCTGACCGCGACCGCCACGCGGCGGTAGGCGTCTTCGTACAGGAGCGCCTGGCCCGGCGGGGCCTCCGCGAATGTGCGCAGGAACGGCAGGCTCTCGACCCGCCCACCGGAGAACCGCAGGATGGCCTCGCGGCCGAGCTTGAGGCCCGATCCGTCCAGGTGCTCGTGAGCCAGATCGAGCTGCACGTTCCCGAACCGGTCGACGTAGAGCACATGGGCGACGATCGCCCCCCCGGGCTCGAATCGCGGCTTCGGCAACTCGACCGTTACGAGGCCCGCCGGGTCACAGGGCGCACCGACCTCTGCCAGGTCCACCCCCGCGGCGAGGTGCGCGGCGACCGGGGCGAAGATGTCACGCCCATGGAAGGTGGCCGACACCGGCTCGAGGCGATAGCGAGACGCCGCGATGTCGACCGCCTGGCTCACCCCGCCAGAGGCCTCGGCGGCCACGCTGAGCAGCCCGTTGTCGGGTCCGACGAGCCGCCTCCCATCGCCGGTCGCCAGCGCGACGGCGCGGCGGCTGGCTCCGACGTCGGGGTCGACGACCGCCAGATGGACGCCTACCGGCAGGTAAGGCAGAGCGCCGGCGAGGGCCAGCGCGCCCGCGCGGACGTCGTGGCGCGGAATGCCGTGGGTGAGATCGAGCACCCGGGCCTCCGGGCAGATGCCAGCGATCACGCCGTGGCAGACACCGACGAAGTCGTCGGTCAGCCCGTAGTCAGAGAGAAACGTGATGAGGGGAGCGCTCACAGGGCGGACGCGTCGGCGACGAGCGCGTCGAGCAGCCCGTCGATGTCGTGCCGCACCGCCTCCACGTGAGGCTCGAGCCCGTGGGCCCGAAGGGCCTCGCTGGTCACCGGCCCGATGCTGACCAGACGCGCGCCCGGGCGAATCGACCCGTCGACCGCGGCCAGGAAGAACTCGACGGTGGAGGACGAGGTGAACGTGATGTAGTCGATCTCGGCCAACCCGGCCAGCGCCGCCGCATCCAGCGGCTCCGCAACGGTCTCGTACAACGCCACCACGTCGACCTCGGCACCCCTTGCTCGCAGCGCGTCGGGGAGCACGTCGCGGGCCTGAGCCGCCCGCGCGACCAGCGCCCGGCGCACCGGCACGTCGGCCAGCGCCTCCACCAGCCCCTCGGCCACGAACCGCTCGGGCACGAGGTCGGCCAGCACGCCGTGCTCACGCAGGGCACGCGCGGTACCCGGGCCGATCGCCGCCACCCGCGCGCCGGCCAGCGCCCGCGCATCGCGCCCGCCGGCGGCCAGTCGCTCGAACAGCAGCCGCACGCCGTTCGGGCTCGTCAAGCACACCAGGTCGTAGCCGTCCAGCCCCGGCAGCGTGACCTCGAGCGGGACGATCCGGATCGCCGGCGTCTCGAGCACCGACGCCCCGAGCTCGCGCAGCTGGGCCGCCAGGCCGCTCGCCTGCGCGCGGGCGCGGGTGACCGCCACCGAGAGGCCCGCCAGCGGACGGTTCTCGAACCACGCCAGGCGCTCCCGCAGCGCCGCCACGGGACCGACGACGGTGATCGCCGGTGCGCGGATGCCCGCCGCGGTCGCCTCAGCCTCGATCGTCGCCAGCGTGGCCACGACGACCCGCTGGCCGGACATCGTCCCCCGCTGGATGATCGCCGCCGGCTCGTCCGCCGCGCGGCCGGCGGCCACCAGCTTCCCCGCGATCGCGCCGAGCTGCCGCACGCCCATGTAGACGACGAGCGTCCCCGGGAAGCGAGCCAGCGCATCCCAGTCGAGAGCCGACTCGGGCTTCTCGGGATCCTCGTGGCCGGTCAGGAAGGCCACGGCGCTGGCGGCGTCTCGGTGGGTGACGGGAATGCCCGCGTAGGCGCTCGCGGCCACGCCCGCGGTGACGCCCGGAACGACCTCGAACGCGATCCCGTGCTCGTGCAGGGCCTCGGCCTCCTCGCCGCCGCGCCCGAACACGAACGGGTCACCACCCTTCAACCGCACGACCGTCCGGCCGGCGGCGCCGTGCTCGAGGAGCAGGCTCTCGATTTCCGCCTGGGGCATCGAGGGGCCGCCCCCCTCCTTCCCCGCGTAGATGAGCTCGGCATCGGGCCGGGCGCCGTCAAGCGCGGAGTCTGGGATCAGCCGGTCGTAGACGATCACGTCGGCGCGGGCGATCAGCTCGAGCGCCCGCGCGGTCAGCAGCCCCGGATCACCGGGCCCGGCGCCGACCAGATACACGGTCACGAGAGGACCATC
>Ga0070735_10004171_pt1 | contig 12274 bp, 7 predicted proteins | sample Coa_R1_FD_66443 | JGI IMG/M metagenome (GOLD analysis project Ga0070735, IMG submission 66443) | Surface soil microbial communities from Centralia Pennsylvania, which are recovering from an underground coalmine fire - Coalmine... | ecosystem: Environmental > Terrestrial > Soil > Unclassified ... | reverse complement strand
AGATCGCTTCGGTCTGCGAAGGGCTATTCGATCCTACGCCGGTGTTGCCAAATACCAGCGGCGTCGCTTGACCGCGGTTGAGCTCGTAGACTAAGTTTCCGGCGGTGATGTATAGATTGCCGGCGGCATCCAGCGTGACGCTCCGCGGCTGCGTTATACCGGGGAGTGCGATGGTTTGCTGAGAACTGCCTCCACCCGTCACTCTCACGATTCGCGAGTTGCCGGAGTCTGCCACATAGACCGCGCCCGATGCATCGACCGCGATGTTGCCAGGATTTAAGTATCCGCTGCCCAGGAGAATGGGCGAGCCTCCGGACATCGCGTACTCAGCCACTTCATTATTTTCCGTGATGTAGAGGTTGCCTGGTGTGTCTACCGCTAATTCTTGCAGACTGGTCAGGCCGGATGCCAAGGAAACCTGGGTTCCCCCGTCAGCCGAAACTTCGATCACACTTCCGCTGGCTACGTCGGCCACATACAAATTTCCTCTGCCATCTGTGGCCAGGCCTCCTGGCGAAACCAATCCCGTAATGGCTACGGTCGAAATATCGGCGGGGTTCAATGCGCCTTGCTCATTCGGCACCAGCACCACACGTGAGTTCCCCGTATCGGAGAGATATAGATTTCCGGCGCCATCCAAAGCAATTCCAGTGGGACTGCTTAGACCTGAGGAAACTACGTGAGTTTGCGCAAAGGTGCCGGCCGCGATTTCGACCACCTGGCTATTCGTATTGTCCAGTACGAACAGATTTCCGGCGCCATCGATGACCGAGGAGTAACCTTGGCCGTTATTGTTAAGCGCCGCAATCGTCGATTGCGTGCCGGCATCGACGGTGATCGCTGCAGATTGGCCGACACCGCTTAGGTAAAGAGTTGCAAGGGGAAGAGTTGAGCTTTGGGAGAATAGAGTGACTGCACCGCGACGGTCTCCCGGCGCCGATGGCGTAAAGGTGACGTTAACCGTGCAACTTTGTCCTGCGTTGTAGGTGGTTCCCGCAATGCAGGTGCTACCGCCCGCGTCGGTGTAATCGAGGCCAGGGATGCCTTCCGTGAGGACACTGATAGACGTTAGGGTCTGCGTGCTGGTGAAGTTATAGGTCACAGGTTGAGCTTGCGCCGCCGTGCCGACATTGACGGATCCAAAGATTCCCGGCGAACTTACCGCCGTCACGGTGATGGCCAGCGAGGTTGAAGCCGCGTAGTTCGTATCGCCGGAATAGACGGCCGTGATGCTGTTGATGCCGAGCGCCAACTGGGTCGCGTTAAGCGTAAAAGTGGCGGAGGAATCGGTAGCGTCCATTGCGGATAAGGAGGCACTGCCCAGCACGGTTGTTCCCAGCATGAAATTTATATTCTGAGTGGGCGCCGCGCCGCTGCCCGTTACCGATACTGTTGCCGTCAGCGTGGTAGATTGCCCGAACGAGACCGTGGTGGGCGATGCCGCCACTGTTACGGAACTTGGAGCCTGTTGGATGGTAAGCGTGCCGTTCACGAAGGAGGAAAAATTGTAGTTCGCCGATGCGAGGGAACCTTGCGAAATCACGACGGGATACAGTCCAGGCGGCGAAGTGGAAGAAGCTGTCGTTGCTTCGCCGGGCACGCCGGTGATCGCGGAGTTCTGCGTGTCACCATTGAGGAAGCCACTGACTGTGTACGAGAAAAGAGGCAACGGTTGACCGTAAAAGCCGGACGCTGGGCTCGCTGCCACCGTCAGCCCCGCGGGAGTTACCTGCAGCGTAGTACTGGCGCTCGAAGAAAGGTAATCGATACTATCGGTGGGAGTAAAGACGACAGACATATTTTGCGCGCCGACATTCAGTACCGCTCCGAAATTGGGCGAATAGGCGAAACTTCCGGGGACGTTCGCGGTGGCGTCGAGTTGGAGCGCGGTCAAGCCGCTTCCATAGGAGATCGGGGCAGGCGCTGCCCATGCAACCGCAGTCGAGGCGGGGTTCACCTGCAGGCTTACTGTCTTGGTTGCGACCTGATACAGCGTGAGATTGGTTGGAGTAAAGGTAACCGACAAAGTCTGGCTACCGGCGCTCAGTTGGACACCTGCCGCGGGCGAGTACACGAAAGTTCCGGGAATGTTGGCGGTGGCATTTAACTGGCTCGGGCCCAGCGCGGTGCCGTAAGTTATTGCTGCCGGTGTTGGCCAGGTGAGGATGGTGGCCGCCTGTCCTGTTCCAAATAGGTAGATGTTGTGGGGGCTCCCCGGCGCGTTGTCGACGATGGTTACGTAAGCGCTCTCCGCTAGAGGGACGGATGGAGTAAAAGTGATCGAAATAGTGCAATTCGCACCGCTAGTCAGCGAAGCGCAATTATTTGTCTCAGCGAAATCGGCGGCGTTGGTTCCGGTAATCGCGACGCTGCTGATTTCGAGCGGAGTGGTTGGGCTGTTGCCGCTGTTGGTGAGGACGACAGAGAGTGGATTACTGGCGACTCCTACCGTTTGAGTTGGGAAGGCTTCGCAGGGGCTCGACAAACTGACTGCTGGGGCGGGAGGCGGACTGAGAGGAAGCAAGCCGAAAATGTCGATTTCATTTTGAGTCGCCACGTAGACCTTGCCGTTAGCAATGGTTGGAACCTGAAATTTATTGCCGCAGCCTCCCTGGTCGCGCGAAGGCAGTTGCGCACTGTTGTAGAGCATAGACTTGACGTTCGTGGCATCGTAAGCGTAGAGGATGGCGGGTTTGATTCCGGACAACGTTCCGAGCGGATCCTGCCGCTTGATGGCCCATACGATTCCGTTGGCGGTGCCATTTGCCGATACAGAGGGAGTGGCTCCTACCGTGAACGAGTTGGAACTTTGAGCAGTGGGAGTGGCGGAGAGCTGTCCATTGGTGAGACTGAACATCTTGAGATAATCGCCAGTTATCTGCCCACCGCCGGTGCCTGCCGAATAAAGATAAGATCCTGCAGGTCCTTGCCAGTACGCGGGACTGCTCCAATAGCCGCCAGTGGATCCTTGAACCTCTTCGATCACCTGGTCCTGGCTGGCGTTGAATCCTCCCAAACTGTCCTGGTTCAGCAAATAAATAGAACTGAAGCCGGATGCATCGCAGGGCTTGCCACCCTTGCCGGCCGTTACCAACTCATCAGGAAATGCCCCCGGCTGCGTAGGCAAAACCATGGGGCCGGCGGATCCTAAATCCTTGTCGTAGGTCGCCCGGCAGGCTTGCTCCATGGGCGCAAAATAATCCAAAACTTGCAGGCTGCTATTCAGTTTTATGACGCTGTCGCCGTAGTCGCTGCCGCCAGTGCTGGCGTCGAAGGCGGCATCGCCAATGGCCGCGTAGATGTTTCCGAACGAATCGGCGGCCAGACCATTGCCGCTGGCCCACACTCCGCCCAGGGACGCATTGGGAGTAGTGTTCAAAACGGCGACCTGGGTTAGCGTTTGGGTGGCGTTTTGCGCGCTGTAGCCCATGATCCAGCCATGATAAGCACCAGCCCATCCGATATAAACAATGCCGTTCAGCAGCAGTAATCCAGCACGCTGGTTGTCATGGGACGAGTCGAAAGAAATAATGTTTCCCTTGGTGTGGCCAAGGCCAGTTCCCGACACTGAGGCCGCAATCACGATGGGGCCGCCGAACTTCTCGGCACCGGTGGTGATATCCAGGGCATGCAGACGTTGCACACCTGCACTCTTTTCATAGGTGCGCACGACAACGTACATCGTGTTGTCGTTGAGGTCGATGACTGGTGTGCCGGTTATTCCGTAATAGGGCCAGACGGCGCAACTGATATCGGTATTTCCGACGCTTCCGCAGGGGACGGGAGTGATGCCTGCCGCCGGATTGATGAAGCTGTCTTGCCATAGCGGAGTATTCTGTAAGCCATCCGCGTCGAATGCATAGACGCTGTCGTTCTCCGTAGCTACATAAACGATGTTGTGTACGCCTTGATTAGGAACACTTACGTTTGGAACATAAAGAGGTTGGGCGTATACCTGGCCGTCCACTGAGTAGGAATAGAGCTTGCCGAAGGTCGCAGAATTTACGTTTTGGGGAGTGAGGATTGTCTCTTGAAGATTCTGGCCGGTGCGACCGTTGTCGTTGTGCTGCGTCACAACGCCGGAGAAAGATTGCGCGTAACCTTCAAGCGAAACGCAAAAAAGAACCAGCAACAGTGCTGCCGCTCGGTGAGCAGAACATCGCGGTAAGAGCATGCAGAACCCTCCCCAAGCATCGGACCTGCGAAAGGGATTCCCCCTGCGAATGGACCGAGACTGTTCCCGAGCCGAACGCGCAGAGACCGCCCTCCGCGATTGCCGACCTAACTTGTAAATCCGAGGGAAGAAACAGGCCCGGTGTGTCCAAAAACTAAATCCAACTGCAACGAACCTGGGCTGCAGAGTCCGTCGCACCATACGAACGCTGTGGGGGAACGGGTTCGTAAGCGGAAGTATTTTGAGGCATCGTTATCGGGATGTCAATAACGGATGTCAGGAAAGTCTCCAAGCGGGAGACATCCCTTTTCCTGGCGTGGTTTTCAGAGCCGCCTTCGCGCGCAAAATACAGACTTCCTCGGACAGGATGAAAACCGCACCGGAAACCTTCGTTACTTCAATAAGTCTGCGGCGCAACGGGCCGTTGCGGCAACCCTCAGCCAATGCGGAGTATCCACAGTCGATCAAGCCATTCAGCGCCTTAAATGTTTTGTCCGAAATACAAGATCGCTCAGCCTCAGTACTTCTTGTTTTGCCCCGAATGCAAAGGAACTCTCAGGCTGCCCGCGGTCATGAAGAGCCTCTGTTCAATTCGCTCTCGGTTTATCCGGATAAAATCGGGACTTTGCCGAGGATTTGCCCCGATGTCACTCTCGATTCCAGCACGGTGGCTATTGTATCCAAGTGCGCGGCGCACGCAGGTAGAGGCGCCAGCAGTTTCTTTGACATTGAACCTTGTGAGCCGCTCCATCTTCCGGCGCTTAACTTAATACGCCCCAAAAATCGACTGCTGCCAGGGGCTCTTTGAGGACGTGCCGCATCCAAACTGGACTACCTAGCTGGTGAAGTTTGGAGAATCTGGCAAGAACATCATTGGAATAGGCAATGGCCCCAAGGTTCAGGAAAGTATGCTTGGGCTTGCAGTGCCGGTGGGCGGAATTTCACCACGTAGGAGAAACAATGCAAAAGCGCAAACTGGGAAAAAGTAATTTGGAAGTATCAGCGATGGGATTGGGCTGCATGGGGATGAGCTTTTCTTATGGCCCGCCCAAAGACAAGCAGGAGATGACCACTCTTCTCCATGCCGCTGTGGAACGAGGCATCACCTTCTTTGATACGGCCGAAGTCTACGGGCCTTACCTGAACGAAGAGTTGGTGGGCGAGGCCCTCGCTCCTTTCCGCGGGAAGGTGGTGATAGCCACCAAGTTCGGATTCGATCTGAGTGGCAGCGATAACCGGCCGGGAGCGCCTGGAGTGAACAGCCGGCCTGAGCACCTCAAAGAGGCGGTCGAAGGGTCGCTCAAGCGGTTGAAGGTCGAGGCCATCGATCTGTTGTACCAGCACCGGGTTGACCCGAACGTGGCGATTGAAGATGTCGCCGGCGCGGTCAAGGAATTGATTCAAGCCGGCAAGGTCAAGCACTTCGGACTTTCGGAGGCGAGCGTAAAGACCATTCGCCGAGCCCATGCGGTGCAGCCGCTCACCGCGTTGCAGAGCGAATACTCTTTGTGGTGGAGAAAGCCGGAGCAGGAAGTGATCCCTGCACTCGAGGAACTCGGGATTGGTTTCGTGCCTTATAGTCCGCTTGGGAAGGGCTTCCTGACGGGCAAGATCGATGAAAACGCGAAATTCGACAGCACCGATTTTCGCAGCAAGCTGCCTCGCTTTACGCCTGAGGCTCTCAAGACAAACCAGGCGCTGATCGAGTTGCTGGGCAGGATTGCGAAGCGTAAGAATGCGACCCCGGCTCAGATCGCGCTCGCCTGGCTGCTTGTGCAGAAGCCGTGGATTGTTCCAATTCCAGGCACGACCAAGCTGGCGCGTCTCGAAGAAAATATCGGAGCAGTGGCAATCCAGCTTACGTCCGACGATCTCCGCGAAATCGACAGCGCCTCCTCAAAGATCAAGGTGGAAGGGGCGCGATACCCGGAAGCCATCGAGAAGATGACCGGTCTCTAAGCGATCGGCATCATAAGCGGAGCGAGTGAGGAAATACAAAATGGAAATCAAGAGAGTCGGCACGCAGGCTTCCGCCAAGGGGCCGTCAGAGTGGTTCACCGGAACCGTGCGGATCGATCCACTATTTCAGGCGCCCGACCCGGCGCTCGTTCAAGGTGCCAGCGTCACCTTTGAGCCGGGGGCGCGGACTGCATGGCACACGCATCCACTGGGCCAGACGCTCATCGTGACGGCTGGCTGCGGCCGGGCACAGCGCTGGGGCGGACCCGTCGAGGAGATCCGGCCCGGCGATGTGGTCTGGTTCTCGCCGGGTGAGAAGCACTGGCATGGAGCTGCGCCAACCACCGCCATGTCGCACATCGCCATTCAGGAAAAAAAGGATGGCAAGGTCGTCGAGTGGATGGAACAAGTCACCGATGAGCAATATCGCGCCGGTAAATAAAGGACACTTAAATGAGCAAAAAACCAGCGTCAAAAGATACTCTTGGCGACCGCCTTTCCAGAACCAGCGAAATCGAGATCACCGTAATCGGGAGAAAATCCGGGCGCACGATCTCACTGCCAATCTGGTTCGTGTGGGAGGATGGCAAGTTGTACCTGTTGCCGGTGAAAGGGTCGGATACACAGTGGTACAAGAATGTGCTGAAGAAGCCCTCGATGCGGATCGAAGCGGGCGGGGCAGAAGCCGACGTGCAGGCTGTTCCTGTCAACGACACCGCACAGGTGAAGTCTGTGGTCGAAAAATTCCGCGCTAAGTACGGGAGCGGTGACGTGAAGAAGTACTATTCAAAGTTTGACGTTGCCGTGATTGTGCAGATGTAATCGGCGCAAAAATGATGGTGAAAGAGGTATTCTCGTACCCGTGAAGGCCAACGGCAAGACTGCGCTTTCGTGGCGGGCAGACAAGGTTGCCGGTCCAAACGAACCCGGCACGGCCGAATTGGCCCGTCTGATTTCTGCGTATGCGCCTCACGACGGCAGTTTTGAGCTGCGCGTCCCGGGCTTGCACGCGAGCCGATTCTCACGAATCAACGACGAGTGTGTGCATGCACTGCGGGTGCCTTCGTTGTGCATGGTTGCACAAGGAGCGAAGACCGTCATCGTGGGAGATGAGGTGTTTGAATACGATGCGTCGCGCATGATTGTGTTTTCGGTTGCTCTGCCGGTGGCTGCGCAGATCACGCAAGCCAGCCATTCCGAGCCTTATCTCGCGTTAAAGCTGGACCTCGACGGCCACAAGATTGCCGAGTTGGTCTTGAAGGTGTATCCGCACGGCCTGCCGCCAGTGCAAGAGAGAAGCGCGGTGTACCTCACTGCAGCCGATAGGAATATGATCGACGCCGCAACCAGGCTGATGGGGTGTCTGGCACAGCCCGGGGACGTTGAGTTGCTCGCTCCACTCGTCGTCGATGAAATTCTGATCCGGTTGCTGCGCGGCCCGATTGGGGTTCGCGTCGCTCAGATGGGGTTTGCAGAATCCAGCGTCGAGCGAGTTGCGAAAGCGATTTCCTGGCTGCGCGCGAACTTCTCTCAACCCATGAAGGTGGAAGATTTGGCCGAACTGGTGCACATGAGTGTTTCTTCTTTCCACGAGCACTTTAAGTCCGTCACTTCGATGAGCCCGCTGCACTACCAAAAGGTGCTGCGACTGCAGGAGGCGAGGCGCCTGATGTTGTCGACATTGATGGACGCGGGTACTGCGAGCCAGCGCGTGGGGTATCTGAGCGCTCGCAATTCAGCCGGGAATACAGCCGCTTCTTCGGGAGTGCGCCGACCAGAGACATCGCCCGATTGCGTCAGGATGTTCGTGCCTGGGCGTGACCAGCCAACATGACCGACATGACAGCACTCACGGGGTGGGAGAACTTCTACGTGATCGTGGGGTCGTCTGCCGGCGCACTGATCGGATTGCAGTTCGTGGTGATCACCCTCTTTGCCGACATGCCGATCGCAGCCGGCCAGGCGCAGGCTGGGGACGCGTTTGCTACTCCGACCATCGTTCATTTCGGAGCTGTGCTGCTGCTGTCGGCTATCGTTAACGTTCCGTGGCGAGAAGTTGCGGGCGCGGCAGTTCTTTGGGGGATACTGGGGTTGGCTGGGATCGCGTACGAGGTCATCGTGCTGCGCCGGATGCGAATGCAAACTGTGTACAGGCCTCAGTTTGAGGATTGGTTGTTTCATGTGCTGCTGCCCCTTGCGGCCTATGCAACGCTGGCTGGATCGGCGTACGCGGCTGGTTCGCATGCGCGCGGGAGCATGTTTGGAATTGGGGCCGCGGCGCTAGGGTTATTGTTCATCGGCATTCACAACGCGTGGGATGCGGTTACCTACCACGTCTTTTTTGTTAAGCGAGCACGAGGAGAGGCCGAGCGGCCTCGCTCCGGTCACTGATACCCGGAAGGCCGCACCCTTTCGTTTCTTATCCTGCCCACATAAATGCGCTATAGGTTAGCCATGAAAGAACAAGGCAGGAGTGTGGCTGCAGCTGCCCTGGTGGCGGTCGCGTTGTCTTTCAGCGCGTGCAATCGCGGCCCAGCGAGCAAGCCGGCTCAAGCGGCGCCAGGACCCGCGCAACAGTCACCGGCACAGAGGCCGCGAACATCCGTGGCCGCTCAAGCAACAGCTCCCTCAACTTCGTCGGCGGCATCATCTTCTTTACCTTCCGTACCGGTTGCGGCGCCAAGGTCTGATGGGCCTGCTCCCAAGGTGGTGGTCTCAGAGCGCAGCCAGAATCTTGTGGTGGCGCAGCAAACGTTCCGCATTCTGACTCACGTGCAGAGCATTCCGGCGACAAGCGAGGAGACGGTGGAATGGTGGGAGTTGCGCGATGCGAAAGAGCAGGTACTGTATCGCGAAGCCTATGGTGTGGAGTTTGAGAACGGGTCGTTTGCGAACACGGTTGCCATCAACGCGAGTTCGTTCACCACCAAGCAGGGAAGCGGGATATTGGTTCAAGGTATGGACCTGCCCTCTGCTCCAGACAGTGGGGGCTGGTTGCGGGTATTCGGATTCAAGTACGGGCGCGACAAATATGGAGCGGATGAAAGTCTGTTCGGACCATTTGGACCGCCAATATCGATCGAGGGAGAGTTCCTGGATGTCGATACCGATCCCCTTCGGCCCACTCCAACGTCGTTTCAAGGAACGACGACCACAGTCATGCGGGATATTTTGAAGTTCCGTCTCTGGACGGGGAACATCAATATTGTTTATCCGGTGCTGATCAACTGGATCACCGGCACGCTGCAACCGGCTTGGCGCTGTCTGGAGACAACCTCGAAGGGCCGGGTCGAACGCTGCTCGTATCCGATCACGGTTGAAGCCCACCGCGACGCTACTGAACCCACCTTCGTACGCCTGTTTCCCGAAGCCGACGAGGGCTATACGCCAAAACATGTGGTCGTGCAGCCGCAGAGCAAGATCGATTACCTGGAAGCCCGCGTGCCTGTCTCGTGGAATGAGGACACCAATGCAATCTCGTTCAGCGTAAATGGAGACGTCTGGATCAAAGTCCGCATTGATGGGGTGGAGGGCTGGATCCACAGCCAAGAGGACTTTGACGCTGTGGGCCTGCCGCAGTCGGGCTAGAGGAAGGCGCCAACCTCACCCCGCCCCGGAGAGAAGATCCCGCAGACTGCATCCGTCCGCGCTCGTCGTACAATGCGGCGAGGTTCAAACTTGAAACTGGCTGAAGATCCTCACCGGCGGCTGAATGCGCTGACCCAGGAGTGGGTGCTGGTTTCGCCGCACCGGACTATGCGACCGTGGCAGGGCGAGGTGGCCAAACTGCCGGCGGAGTCGCAACCGCGTTACGATCCTACCTGCTATCTGTGTCCGGGAAACGCCCGCGCGGGAGGCATTCGCAATCCCGAATATGCCTCGACGTTTGTGTTTGAGAATGACTTTGCTGCGCTGAAGCCGCGAACTGCCCGCGATCGCCTGGATGCGGAAAACATGGGCCTGCTCGTGGCCGAGGGTGAGCCCGGAATTTGCCGTGTCATCTGCTTTTCTCCGCGGCACGATTTGACTCTTGCCACCATGACGCCGGAGGAGATCGAGCCTGTGGCTCACACGTGGGTGGGACAGTTTCGAGAACTGGGCGGCCTGAAAGATATCCATTACGTGCAGATTTTCGAGAATCGCGGGGCGATGATGGGGGCCAGCAATCCGCATCCGCATTGCCAGATTTGGGGGACGGCTTCGATTCCCGACGCACCGGCGAAGGAACTGGCGTCGCAGAGTGCGTATTTGAAAAAGCATCAGCGATGCCTGTTGTGCGACTACGTTGGTTTGGAACAGCGGCAACAGGTGCGCGCGGTATGCGAGAACGAGAGCTTTGTCGTGCTGGTGCCGTTCTGGGCGGTTTGGCCGTTTGAACTGCTGGTGTGCAGCCGGCGGCATATGGGCAGCATGAACGATTTCAGCGAGGACGATGCAGGCGCGCTGAGCCGGATGCTGCATCAAGTGACTGCAACTTACGACAAGGTGTTCGACGCGCCTTTTCCTTACTCCATGGGGTTTCACCAGGCGCCAACGGATGGGGGCCAGCATCCGGAGTGGCACTTTCATGCGCATTTTTATCCGCCGCTGTTGCGTTCGGCGACGATCCGAAAATTCATGGTGGGATTTGAGATGCTGGGTACGCCGCAGCGGGACATCACGCCGGAGAGCGCGGCGGAAAGGCTGCGGGAAGTGGCAGGAGGATAATTTCTCTGGGGAAGGGCCTCCTGCTTAGAGATAAGAAACTGCTCTCCCTGCCGAAAGCGTCTTGGTTTTCTTGTCGCGATTGCGCGTTCGTTGGTCTTAGTAAGTCCGGAATGTGCCGCTGATAGTGGGTGAGAAACTCATTTTCACCACCCGACAGCGATCATAGGCGGTTTTGTGCTGCCATGCTCACTTGACTTAGCTTCTTTGGTGAACGTCGGTTTCCTCAGATGTCCGGACGCCGCGAATGGATGGGGCACTCGGCAAATTTATTTCCAAGCTGAGCCAATACCGTGATAAATAGCAGGTAAGACGAATTATGCGGCCACAGCCCAAGGAGCGCGAACCCTTCAATGCTAAGCGGCTCATGGTTCTCGCATTTTCAGTGGTTTTCGGCCTACTTCTTGGGTGGGCGGTAGGACGTGTCAGCTCTGCCACGCCATTGGGACCATTTACGTTTCTGCTGTCCTTTGCCGCCGCCATTTTTGTCCACGAACTAGGCCATGCCGTGGCTGCGCTCATGGTTCACTTCCAAGTGCAATCCTTCACGGTGGGCCCTCTGATGATGCGCCGAGAAGCCACAGGGCTGCGGTTCCGACGTACTCGCATCAAGATCGGTGGGCTGGTCACGATCGTACCGGTCGGTCTGCACGAGTTGGGCAAGCGAATGCTGATCGTGCTTGTAGGAGGACCGGCGAGTTCCTTCTTGTTTGCAGGACTGGCTTTCGGAGCGGGGCGGTCTTTTGGCGAGCCGTTGCAATCCAGTTGGATGAATCCGTTCTCAGTTGTTTCGGGAGCATTGGGGATCCTTAGCCTGATCCCCATGCGAAATTTCTATCGCTCCGACGGAGCCCAAATATGGGACTTGCTCCGTTCTCCTGCGAAAGCTGAACGGCACTGTGCACTGTTGGCCATTGCGGGAGCCGCAAAGGCGGGATTGCGGCCTCGCGACTGGGATAGCGAACTCATAGCGAAGGCTCTCTCTGTAACTGACGATGCTGCGAGCGACGTCTCAGCAAACGTGATGGCTTACGAATCTGCCATGGATCGTCGTGAGTTTGACGTAGCCAACCGACATTTGGAGGCGGCTTTGAAGTTGCGTCACAAATGCCCAATCAATTTGAAATCCGGCCTCGCGCTGGACGCCGCGTTCTTTTACTCAATGGTTCGCGAAGACAGCACGCTCGCACAAGAGTGGCTTAACGAGTGCGATCGCCGTTACGTTTACGAACGATACTCGATGCTTATGGTGGAAGCCGCCGTCCTGTTGAGCGAGGGAAAGTCAAGTAAGGCCGCAGATAAAGCCCAAGAGTCGGCACGCCTGCTATCCAGAGCCCAGTTTCCCGGATTCGCCGCGGCAGCAAAGGACTGGCTCGACATAATCCTCACAAGGGCGCTAACAAGAACACAGCAAACTAATGACGCAACGAGCGTTAC
>Ga0070735_10004170_pt1 | contig 12274 bp, 9 predicted proteins | sample Coa_R1_FD_66443 | JGI IMG/M metagenome (GOLD analysis project Ga0070735, IMG submission 66443) | Surface soil microbial communities from Centralia Pennsylvania, which are recovering from an underground coalmine fire - Coalmine... | ecosystem: Environmental > Terrestrial > Soil > Unclassified ... | reverse complement strand
TCAACCACGCGAAGCCCGTGCGCGAGGCACCATCGGAACAAATCGGTGTTGCGAGTCGGCACCAGTATGCCGGGTCCCGCAAAACCGTCCGCCGCCGCGATCAACGCCTCTACGTCCGCATTGGTTTCGCCCGCGCCATGCCCGAAAAATGCGAGCGAACTGGCATATCCCGTGATGCGACCGCGACGTTCCGTTACGACAGCGGTTCCCTGTGCGATCGAATCGGCAAGCTCGCCGCCGCGGTCATGTCCGTGAACCTTTCGGCAAACTCCGTTGCAGGCGTCGAGATCGGAAATTGTTGCCTTCCGAACGCTACAGCCGTCGACGGTCTTCTTGATCGCCGGACCTTGCATCACCGAGAGCGGCTCGCGTATATCGAAGCCCAGCGTTGCGTAAAGCGATAGTGAACGGTTATGAAATGCCGCCTGCACCAGACGGGCGCCGGCGAATGAACGCTCTTCGACGCGATCGAGTACGGTTTCCATAAGCTTGCGCCCGACGCCGCGGTTTTGGGCATTCGGATCCACCGTGATAGGTCCGATTCCGGCGATCGCGGAGCGCTCATCGAGACAATTGCTGCCTATGATGCGGCCGTCTGATTCGGCAACAACGCAGTAGATGCTGGGATGTGAGAAGAGGGTGGTGATCAGCCCTACTCCAACTTCCTTCGACGGAACGTCTGGCGGAAAGTTGTGGTCGCGATTGATCTTCGAAAATGCTTCGTAGCAGATTTCACCGCACACCGCTGCGTCGTCCGGTGTGGCGCGCCGAATTTGAACCATTCGATCAGGCTACCAGACACAGTACGGCGCGGCGAAGCTACGCTGTCTCGCCTTTGCGATGCAGGTCCTCGGCGAGGATGATTGCTTCGGCGAGGTCCTTCATAGGACGGCGAAGGCGGCGGCTTTCATTGCGCAGGCGCAAGTAGGCTTCCTCTTCGGTCAGCGAATAGCGGTGCTGCAGAATTCCCTTAGCGCGCTCCACTACCTTGCGCACTTCAAGCTGACGTTTGGCTTCGCGCGCCTCTTCGAGCAGGCGGACGTTTTGTTCGGCAAGCATCGACTTGGCGACGGCAATCCCCATCTGCTCGCCGATGAAGGTCAGCAACGCGATCTCTTCAGGGGAGTGCTGATGAATTTCGCGGTGATGTACGTTCACAACGCCGACGATCTCCCCGCCGCTAACGAGCGGTACCGAGGCGAATGCTTCGTAGGTATCTTCAATCAGCGCCTGGAAGTATTTGAACCGGACGTCCGCAGCCGCGTCCGCCGCCAGCGCGACAACCGACTTGTGTTCCGCGACCCAGCCGGTGATACCTTCACCCATCTTCATGCGCAAATGGCCGAGGTCTTCGGCGTGCGGAACCTGCGAGGCGCGCAGCACGATCTCGTGTGTTGCGTTCTCGATCAGGTAGACGAGACAGGCATCGCATTCCGTTACCTGAACCGTAAGCCCGACAATCTGACCCAGCATTTCGTCGAGAGACAACTCGGAACTCACGATATTGCTGACGCGGTGCAGCAAGGCAATCTGCGAAGTATGAGGCTGTTGAGTGAACGTCGTGGCCATGTATCTAGCGTAGGGTAGCGGGTTGGGTCCGTCCAATCGAAAATTCTGATTGAGTTTATTGGGCCTGATCGGACAAGGACTTAGCTGGATGCACCGCGCCAGCCGCTACGGCCGCTACCTTAGGACACTTCGTAGCCGCCTTCGGCGATGTGGGCCCACAAGACATCCGACTGATGGCCGTGAAACGCGAAAATCTGGCGAACAAGATCGCAGACCTGTTCGCAGCCCTTTTCATAAAAAACGAGAATGGAAGGACCGGCTCCGCTAAGCACGCAACCCAGTAAACCGGGCGCGCGCAGCCGGACCATCTCGTCGAGGCCCGGCACCAGCGCAGCCCGATACGGCTGGTGCAGCCGGTCTTCTAGCGCGGCGGGAAACGCGCTGGTTGTGCCCGTCGTAAGCGCGCCGATCAGCAGCGCGGACCGCTGCACGTTGAAGACAGTGTCCTCGCGCGAATACGAATTCGGAAGAACCGCGCGGGCTTCCGATGTCGGCAAAATAAAATCGGGCACCACGATGCCAACACCGTAGCGCGCCGGAAGGTGCAAGCGAACGGCTCGCGCAACGCCGCCTCCATCAATCGCGCTCGCGACGATCGAGCCAAGCACACAAGCCGCGACATTGTCGGGATGGCCCTCGATGCGGGCGGCTTCGTCGAGAATGCGCAGCGGCTTCCAGCGCAGGTCGAGGAGATGGTCCGCCATCACGACGCCCGCCGTCAGAGCGGCAGCGCTCGAGCCAAGCCCCTTGCCGATCGGAATATCGTTGTCGATCTCGAGAGTGACCGGCGGCAGCGTACCGCCGACGTCGCGCGCTACCGCGAGCGCGGTCTGCCAGATCAGATTGTCTTCTCCTGTCGAGATGCAGGCGGCGTCGCGGCCCATGGCTCGGATGGTGAGCTGTTCGGCGGCTTCGAAGCGGCAGACGAGATAGACCTCGAGCGCCATACCGAGAGCATCGAAGCCGGGTCCAAGGTTGGCGCTCGATGCGGGAACCCGAACAGTGGTCACCGAGACTCCTTGCGGCTCGCCGATTCCGAGCCGCGCGCGTCAGCAAGCGGCCGTATCGTCACTTTATCGCGACCCGCTGGCCGCTTCGGCACGAATTGTAGATTGACACCACCAATTCGAGCGCGCGATAGCCGTCCTCGCCGGACGAGAGAGGCTTGCGGCCGGTTCGGATTGCTTCACCGAAATCGCGAAACTGGCGTTCGAAAGGAGCAAGTGAAATGGCCATCGGATCGGACGCTCCGGAAGCGACATCGCGCTCGAGCGGTGCGGGCTCGCCGCTGTCGTCCTGGACGTCCCAGGTGGTGAGCTTGTCGCCGGAAACGATGGCGGTGCCCTTGGTTCCGTTCAACTCGACGCGCTCCGTATAGCCGGGCCAGAACGCGGTGGAGGCCTGGATCACGCCTGTCGCGCCGGATTCGTAACACACCAGTCCGCTGACCACATCTTCGGATTCGATCTGGTGCAGCGCTCCGAGTTGCCAGCAACCATAGACGTTAGCGACGCGGCCAACCAGGTACAGAAGCATGTCGACCTGGTGAATCGCCTGGTTGATCAGCGCACCTCCGCCTTCGGTGGCCCAGCTTCCTTTGATGGGCCGCGAATAGTATGCGGCCGTGCGATACCACTTCACGTAAGCATCGGCTTGCAGGATTTTGCCGAGACGGCCTCCCTCGATCGCGCGCTTGAGGAACTGGATCGAATCGTCGAAACGGTGCTGGCTCACGACGTTCAGCAGAATGCCGCCTCGCGCGGCGGTGTCGATCATCTCGCGCGCCGTCTCGAGATTCGTCGCAATCGGCTTCTGCACCTGCACGTGCTTTCCCGACGCCGCGCAGATCTTGAGCGGCTGAAGCCGGAAATCCGGGAACGTGCAGACGTCGACGTAATCGACTTTGGGGTGGCGGCACACGTCTTCGTACGCCGGCACGAATTCGCAGTCGTACGTCGCGGCGAACTTGCGGCCATATTCCGGATTGATATCCGTGCACGCCGTGACTTCATACCCTATGTTGCGATAGGCCTGCACATGTTTGTGTGAGATTGCGCCGGTGCCGATGATTCCAACTCGCATATATTCGTTCTTGTTCGTTCGTCGTTCGCCTTAGTTCGAGCCCACAAGTCCGTTTTGGTCGCCGCAGATACTGACTTCAAGACCAAGGTTCGCGAACATGGCGGCCTTGACTGCTAACGCACGATCGGCCCCGGCGGCGTCCGGAGCGTATGCAACCTGGATGTGGTTCGCCTTGTGCCGCGCCATCATCTGGTCGCGCGAAATGCCGTACGTCACCGCGTGCATGATGGGCCATTGCGGAGTGGTGATCTGCCAGCGCCGCTCGGTCTCTTCTTGAGGCAGCGCGCGGACACCGGCACGGCCCAGATCTGCCTTGAGAACCCCATTGTCGATGAAAACGCGGCTCCAAACGATCTCACCGGGCTTGCTGATGCCTTTAAGAGTTCCGCCGCCGAGTCGAAAATACATCGGCGGCTGTCGCTCGCTCGAAGCACCTGTGTATTCGCCGATGAAGTGCTTCGGAGGCGCCGAACCGCTGATCTCAAAAACCCACACGAACTCGCCATTGTAATCTTCGCCGTAGCGGACGTCGTGCAGCGTCGTCTCCGGATCGTAGCCGAGTCGGGTCCAGATGCGGTTGGTCACCAGCGCGTCGAGGCCCGCACACTCGTCCACTTCATTGAAATGCGGGAGCGCGCTTCCGGCGTACAGTTCCCGGCCATCACGAGACATCACTGGTGGCCGCTCGACGTTGTTGAGCAAACCCTCGGCCAGGTCGGAAGCCGGCGCCAGGTCCTTCAGACCCTGCTGATATTGAATTCCAATAGCGTCGCAACCGAAATCGTCGGCGATGCGCAAAGCTGCGATGTACATCCTGCATTGTTCGAGAATCTGGCCGTCGGTGAGCTCGGTTTCGGGATTCGGACCAGTTTTAAACCGCATGCCCCGATCGTCGAGCCAGCGCCGGACGCCGCACGCGTCCGAATCCTCGACGTCTCGCATACTGGCGTAGAGTGACGATTGACTGAGCCGTTCTTTGAACACTCCGGTGCGGTGCAGAAGCTCATCGGGGATGATGGCGTTGTACATGCCCATGCAGCCCTCGTCGAAAATGCCGAGGATTGCCTTGTTCCTTTTGAGGTCGTGCGCCAACTCGGCGCCCAGATGCTCCGCTTCAGTGGGGATCTTGAACTTGTCGAGGGCGTGTACGTGCGACGTGTCGTGCCGGAGCGGCTCGCCGCGAAGCCAGCGGCGCAGGTTGCAAAGGAAGAAGTCGTCTGTAAAATCGACGCTCCACAGCGTATCGTAAGGAACGCCGGCCTTGGTAAGCGAACCGTTAAGGTTGAGCATGCCGACGAGGCCAGGCCACTCGCCGCTCCAGTTCGCAACGGTCAGGATCGATCCGCGATGCGAATACAGCCCATGAAACAGGTGGTGGGTGTACTGCCATACCGCCTCGACGACCACCAGCGGCGCGTCTGGCGAAATGTCGCGAAAGACTTCCATGCCATGCTTCTGGCTGTCGATAAATCCGTGCTGTTTGTGCGGATCGTAAGGGTGGCCGCGCATGACCCGGCGGCCTTCTCGTTCGATAGCGCCGATAACGGCTGCTTCAGCGCGTTCCTGCGCCGGCCAGCATCTTTGATTCGCGGATAATCGCAAGTCGCCGCTGGCGACAAGGATCACGGGGTCGGCCATAAGGCACCATTGTACTTAGGTTGTGAGCTGTTCGCGTTGCTGGCGTCTCTGGCTTCAGGATCCGCTGTAGAAGAGCGGCTCTACGTCGGTACGGTTCAGCGTGCTGACCGTGAAAGACCCCAAAATAGTTGCGAAAGGAAAATGCGGGATTTCGAGGGCGCCGACGATCAAACAGAACCGGCGATTCTTCTGCTTGTGGATAAAAACACCGGCGAGAATCATCAGTATCGTCAGAATCCATCCGTCCGCGAGCGTCACGATGCCGATAATCCTCATCGTCGTCGGTATCCACGGCTCAATCTCGCTCGCATCCGGAAGTGTCTGCATGTATTGCCACAAACGCCAGAGACCGTAAGACGGCAGGCAAGCGAGGATCGCAATCAACACCGCGACCAGATAGTGCCAAATCGCAAGAGCTTTGAGCTTTTGAAGGGGCGTGCGCATTGCATCCTAAGGATAACAATCGCCCGCCCGTTCGTCCCGTTCACGCAGCTTTGAGCGCGCCGAGTTCTGCGGCGTTAGAAGACCCGGTCGATATCGAGAATGATCAGGAAACCGGCGTCCCGCTTTCCGATGCCTTGAATGAACTCTGTCTTGACGCTGGCGCCGATGGTGGGAGGCGCCTCGATCTGATCGGGCTCGAGATCGATTACCTCCTCGACCGAATCAGCCAGCGCGCCCACGATAACGGAATCGCCGTCGAGCGAAACCTCGACAACGACGATGCACGTGTTGACTGTCTTCTCGGTCCTGGACATGCCGAAGGTGAGCCGCAGATCGACCACCGGCACGACACTGCCGCGCAGGTTGATCACGCCTCGCATGAACTCCGGCGTGCGGGGAACGCGTGTGACGGTCGTAAAGTCGAGTACCTCGCGGACCTTGGCGACATCGAGGGCGAAGATCTCTTCACCCAGTTTGAATGTCAGATATTGGCGCATTTCAGTGATGGTTGCGACGGGCATGGCGATCTCCTCAGTACCGCTCGAAATCGTGATCGGCGGCATCCTCGAGCACTAGCGCCACACCGTTGGCCTTGCCGTTCTTCTTGGGCGCGGCAGACGCGGGGGTATGACGCACGACCTTCTGCGGACGCGGCGTGCTTGTCGATCGCATCGGCGTAACAGCTTGGCGAGTAGCGGATCGAGCGGCAGGTTCTTTAGGCTCGCCGTTGGCGATTCGGAAAAACTCCATGCTGACCATCATCTGGTTGGCCTGGCTGGACAGCTCGTTGCTGGTGCCCGCCATTTCTTCCGCCGCCGAGGCGTTCTGCTGGATGACGTTCTGGAGCTGCTGCAAAGCGGTGTTGATCTGTTCGGCGCCGGTATTCTGCTCGTTGCTTGCTGCGGTGATTTCCTGGACCAGCTCCGCGGTCTTCTGGATATTCGGAACCAGTTTCTCGAGCATATCGCCGGCCCGCTCGGCCACTTTGACGGTCGTCGCCGAGAGATGGTTGATCTCCCCGGCCGCTTTCTGGCTGCGCTCGGCAAGCTTGCGGACTTCGGCGGCTACTACGGCGAAGCCCTTGCCATGCTCGCCGGCGCGGGCCGCCTCGATGGCCGCGTTCAAAGCAAGCATGTTGGTCTGCCGCGCAATCTCTTCGATAATTGAGATGCGGCTCGCGATTTCCTTCATCGCGGACACCGCCTCGACAACCGACTTGCCGCCCTCGCGGGCGTCCTCTGCCGACTTGACCGCGATCTTTTCGGTCTGCTGCGCGTTTTCTGCGTTCTGTTTGATGTTCGAAACCATTTGCTCCATTGAGGAGGAGGCCTCTTCAGCCGACGCGGACTGCTCGCTCGCGCCCTCCGACAACTGCTGTACGGCGGTCGAAAGCGATCCGCTTCCATCGGCGACCTCGCCCGCGACGCCCTTGATATCGAGAACGATGCGACTGATGTCCCGGATCATCGTGCTCAGCGCCCGCATGAGGGTGTCGTGCTCGGACCGCTCCTTTACATCAAGAAGGAAATTGCCCCGCGCGATCTCCTGCGTCGTCTTCGTAACCGTCTGCATCGCATCCACCAGAACGTTCAGGTTGTTCTTGATCGCATTGAATTCGCCCTGATAGGTATCGGTGATCTGGGGCGGAATCTCGCCCTTGCTGATGCGGTCGACGTAGTTGGCGGCGACATTCAAAGGATTGATTACGGCATCCAGCGTACGGTTGATGCCTTCCACCAATCGGGCGAAATCGCCTTGGTGCCGGGCCGCGTCGCCGCGATACTTCAGGTTCCCTTGCACGGCGTTCTCAATCAGCTTCTGGATTTCATCGTTCACCGCGATCAGCCGCGCGCGAACGAGGTTAACGTTCTCGGTGATGAACGCTTTCTTGCCCGGCAATTGTTCCATGGACGCGGAGAAGTTTCCTTCCCCGAACGCCTTGACGACCTCGACGATGCGCCTCTTGACCGCGATGTGAGAACCGACCTGAAGGTTCACACCCTTCTCAGCCATGGTGCGATACACGCCTTGGAATTTTTCGACCGGCATGAACCAGTCGATATCACCGGATTCCTGCTTGGCCGACATCGTGGTGACCTCGGCGATGAAGTGATTCAGCGTGTCGATGCAGGTGTTGAGATTGTTCTTGATCGCGTTGAATTCGCCGCGGTAATTCTCCGTGATCTTCGGCGGGATGTCGCCCTTGCTGATGCGGTCGACGTAATCGGCCGCGACATTCAGCGGGTCGATGACAGCGTCCAGCGTGTGGTTGATCCCTTCCACCAGGCGGCCGAAATCACCGTGGTGACGGCTTGCATCACCTCGATACTTGAGATTGCCCTGCACGGCATTCTCGACAAGCTTCTGGATTTCGTCGTTAATCGCAATCAGTCGCGCGCGAAGCAGGTTGACGTTCTCCGTGATGAACGCCTTCTTTCCCGGTAGTTGCTCCATGACGACGGAGAAATCGCCCTCGCCATACGATCGGACCACTTCCACGATACGTTTTTTGATTGCGATATGTGACGCAACCTGAGCATTCACGCCCTGGTCGGCCATTACCTTGTATACGCCCTGAAACTTGTCGAGCGGCATGAACCACTCGATGTCGCCTGCCTGCTGTTTGGACGACATCGCACCGACCTCGGCGACGAACGTGTTGAGTGTGTCGATACAAGTATTGAGGCTGTTCTTGATGGTGTTGAATTCGCCGTTGTACGATTCCGTTATTTTTTCCGGAATATCGCCCCTGCTGATGCGATCGACATACTCGGCAGTAATTCGCAACGGGGCTGCGAATGCATCGACAATTTGGTTTACGGCGGCGATCGCATCCTGCTCATCAGGCGCGATGCCAGCCTCCTCCGCGCGTGCGTCGAAACGGCCGGACTGAACTGCTGCGGCCAAATCTCGGATTCGGGACGCGACGGTCGCCTTTCCGGCTGTGCTTTTCTTATTGGGTCTTGCGCTCATAGGTCTACATGCCTTTTATCGTTACTTCAGCGCGACCCTAATAGTCGGGAAATTTGTTTACTACCCGAGGGGGAACGAGCGTTCGTGCTATTTCAACGGCGGTGCCGGCACGATGGGGAGCGTTGGAAGGTCATCCAGAATCTGTTCGAATTCGATATCGTCTATGATCACCGATGGGGCGATAATCGTGGAGTTCGCCACGAACCCGCCTCCCAGCACGACGCCGAGAGGCGCCGCGGAATCCAGGTAGTTATACACGTAGGGCTGATCTGAAGCCGCGACAACATCTTTAAAGGACCGCGTCGAGAGGCCGCGAAAACGTAAGCCGCGCACCAGTTCTTCCTTGCCGTCTGTATCGACGCGGTATACCAGTAGCGGAAGACTCACGAGCCTGCCTCCGCTCTGGGCCGCGCCAGTGGCCTCGCGCCGCAACTCCTCGAAGCTGGCCGAGGAGGGCCAATCCAGTTCGCGCACAATGAGGCAATACGGCTTGTTGCGCTGCTTGCACATCTCGACAAATTTCTTCTTCATGTCGCCCGCTGGAACTGTTTGCGAAGCGCGCACGAAAAGGTTCCCGATGCCCGCTGCATCGGCGCCATACGATCCGGGAAACCGCGCATGGCCGTTCGATCCTTCGAATCCTTTGACAGCCGGGGTGCGCGTCCGCAAAAAATCCTTCAGCACACCTTTATCGATCAGTGTGAGCGGTTTCGGCTTCACGCCTTCCTGATCGTGCACGTAGTGACCAAGCAACCGCTGCCCTTTGAATTCCGTGAGCGTGGGATCGTCCACGACATCCATCCAATCAGGCAGAACCCTGGAGCCTACGCGTGTCTCCAACTCGCCTGGTCGATATGGAGTCGCTCGGCCAGGCTCTCCGACCGGTTTGCGCTGGAGCTTGAGATTATCACCCAGCACCTGTCCGAATAATTGAGCCGCGGCGCGACCCTCGAAAAGGACCGGCCCATCATAGGGATACCCTTGCGGGGCGTGCACCAGCGCAGTCACGTTTTCAGCCACCTGGGTAGTTGCGCGGCGAAGCTCCGCCTCGGTGGGCATATCTTTCAGGTCACCTGATTCGATGATGGCTACGCCGCGAACCGGCGACCCGTCAGCCGCCTGTCCGTGCGCTTGAATCCTGACGAACGACTCATTGTCCGGCTCGCGCACCTCCGTTCCCTCGGAATTCACGAAATAGCTGGTCGACTGCGCTGAGGAGAGTTGCACGCTGGACGATTGAATGTCCGGGTACGATGCGAATACAGCCGAGAGATCGATGGTGCGCTTTCGCCACAAAGCCTCGTTTATCGGAGTGCGTGGGCACGGCAGCAATCCCCGCACAGGATCCGTTTTCGTATAGTCGGGAAGCGCGTCGGGAACGCTTAAGTTTTTCAAAGCGGACTTCTTCCGAGCGATGCCTTCTTCGGCGGTTTTAAACGCTCGGTCGGTTGCGAGCCACAATATGTTTCTCAGCGCCGGGTAGTTTGAATCGATCGGCAAGCGCGTGCTGTCATATCGCGCGCCTCGAAAAGCATCGGAAAAAACGTAGTCTGTATTATCGAAGTCATAATTACCAACCCGGACTTTGACTTCCTGGATGCGCAGGGGCGAATGAACGTCAGACATAAGCGCACCCAACGACGCGGAGATTCCGACCATGTCCGCATCTTCGATCAAATACTCGACATAATAAGGCGCGTCCAGTCCAGGCAGGCGCAGCGTCTTGGAGCGCTGCATCTCATCGTTCATGGCCTTCAGAATGACGTCGTCCGTCTGCGCGGTGGCGCACGCGATGCCGGCGGCGAGAAACAATGTCAGGGTTCGACCAACTCTTGTCATTGGCCACCCCCATCGGTCGGCCGCGGCAATACCGGAGCAGTTTCCTGTCCTCGGTCTTTCTTCTGGATCTCGATCTCGGTGACGAGAAGGGCGGGCGATGTCGCCGATACTGGAACGCTGCCTGACTCAGCGCCGCAGTAACCATTGAATACCTCGGTCTTGTCCGACGTAGCCGCGATCTTCCCGAAACTGGCTAGCGGCGTTCCGACGATATCGACGCCGCGCACCAGCTCATCCGGTCGTCCATCCGCGTAAACGCGATACACCATCAACGGGATGACCGTGAATGCCTGCAACCCGCGCCGCTGTGTCGTTGTAAATCCGCCCGTCACTTGAGCAAAATATAAGCCGTACGGTTTATTCTGTTGCTTGATTTCGTCAATTAACATTTGACGCAATTGAGCGTCGGACACCTGCTTCTTCGATTTGACAATCAGATTCGACTGCCGCGACACGATCTCATGTCCCGGTTCGCGGCGGCCATGGCCGTTCGACGATGCAAAATCCTGGATGGGCGCGCGGGACATCAGAAACGTCTTCAAAACTCCGTTGTCGACCAACGTCACGGGCCGCGCCGGGACGCCCTCGTCGTCATATTCGTAATAGCCGTTCAAATCGATAGGACCCCAGGTCTTCTTGGTCGCATCGAACACTACTGAGAGGAAATTCGGCAAGACGGGAGCGTTCAGGCTCTTCGTGAACGTCTGGCCTTCGGCTTCGTCTTTCTGCCTGTGGCCTTCAATTCGATGTCCAAAGATCTCGTGGAAAAAGACGCCCGCCGCGCCGCCCGACATGATCGCGGGTCCAACGAAGGGCTCCACCACCGGCGCCTTCAATAGCGCGGTTAGATGCTGACCGACCTTGTTGACTCTGGCGTCAATCTCATCGAGTCCGGGCAGGTGAGCGGGATCGTTCGATTGCATGTCGTCCGCGGCGATCAGGTCCATTCCATCCGCCGCTTTGCCGCGTGCATTGAAGGACAGCGCGGTGAAGGTCCGGCCGAACTCCAGCCTCGTGCCTTCGGTGTTGACGATGTATTTTGTTTCGCGATTCACCACGAAGGTCACGCCCGAACTCAGAGCGGCGTCGTACTTGGCAAGCTCCGCGGACCATTTCCTCAGTCGCGGAAGCCATTCTTCCTCGGAGAATTTCGCCCGCGGTGGAACCTCCTCGTGAACGGCAGCCTGCTCGCTCGAAAAATCGTCGGACTTGTCTTCGCTTCCGAGGCGCGTCTGCGCGTTCGATCGAATTTCGATCAGACGCCTCGCCGCGGCGCGATACGTTCGATCTGTCGCGAGCCACACCGATCTCCGGATGGCGCCGGGCACATCGTCGAGTGGGATCTCCGTTCCCGGCGTGAAGCGCGGCCGCTGACCTCCGACGACATGATAGTTATCCAGCTTCGCGCTTCCCACCCGAACCGTGATGTCCAGAGCGCGAGTGTGGCCTTTATTGTTGGCGACTATTGAACCCATGGTCGCGGTGATTACCTGCGACTCGGATTCGGTGACCTCGTATGCCATGAAGTAGGGCGGGGGATCGCCTTTCTGCTTCAGGACCGTGAAATTCCGCTGTAATTCTTCGTTGAGGATTTGCGGAAGGGATTGCGCGCAGGCCGCGCCCGCACAGAAAACGATCAGGATGGGGTAACGCACAAAATACCAGGATAGCGCATCACCCCGTTCCGGGCTCCAATTTCGGGTCCGGCGATAGCACTACGGCGATGTTT
>Ga0070735_10004168_pt1 | contig 12277 bp, 21 predicted proteins | sample Coa_R1_FD_66443 | JGI IMG/M metagenome (GOLD analysis project Ga0070735, IMG submission 66443) | Surface soil microbial communities from Centralia Pennsylvania, which are recovering from an underground coalmine fire - Coalmine... | ecosystem: Environmental > Terrestrial > Soil > Unclassified ... | reverse complement strand
ACGCCGGTGAAATTCTTCTTCGCCGTGATCGAGAACCGCAACCCCCGGATGCAAGATTTAGCCATGCACATCGGCTGGCAGCGCATCTATCCGGGCTGCAAAGTTTTCGGGAGGGACGTGTAACCTATGGGCGGATCAAGTTCGAAGACCACGCCAGTTCAAACGCCGCAATCGAATACGGGTTTCACCGGCGCAACGACGGCTGCAGGAAATCTGGCAGGGCTTGGGAATCAATACTCCGGCCAGCAGCAGCAGCTTTACAACATGCTCTGGGGCGCGCCGGGAAGCTCGCCTTCGTCGACGACCGGAGGCGGCGGCGGTATGCCAGTCGCGCCAGCAATGAGCACAGGCGCGAGCTCAACCAGCGGCGCGCCAGCAGCGGGCGGTTCCGGCGGAACAGGTGGCGGCGCGCTTGGAGCTTTCCTCAATCCCGCGAACCTCAACGTGACATCTCCGACAGGGCCATTCGCTGGCGCGTTCACAAACGACAAAACGCAGCTCGCGCAGACAGCCGCACAAAACGCCGAAAACATCAAGAGCCAGGCTGCACAGTCCGGCTTCGGCGCAAACGCGCCTTCGGGGATGACAGCCGACCAGTTGCGGCAAAACAACAGCGACCTCGCAAACAACGTCGGCCAAGCGTTCACAACCGAGACAGGGAACTCCTACAACGCCGCGCTGAATAATTTCTGGAACGCGGCGAATGCTGCCCAGAGCGGAGCGGCCACAGCCCAATCCGGCGCACTCACCGGAACCGGAAACGCCGCGAATGTTTACAGCAACCTGTACGGCCAGTCGCTCGGCAAACAGACAAATACAAATTCCGGCGTGATGGGCATTCTCGGGCCAATCCTTGGCGCAGCGAGTCCGGTCGGAGCGGCCGCGGTTGGCGGTAAAGGCTCAGGCGGGGGCGCCATAGCGCCCGGCGCTCCGGGCAGCCCGCTGATAGGCGGAGGTAAATAATGGACGCAACACAAGCGCCAACGCCGCAGATCGACCCGAACGCAATCAAGGCGGTCCTCGCGCGCTTGTTTGGTGGCGCGGTTCAGCCAGGCGCAACTCAGTTCCCCGCGACGGGCGGCAAGCCGCCAGCGCAAGCAGCCTCACCGGCTGGAATGACGCAGCCGCAAGCGGCACAACAGGTCGCAGCGCCAGCAGCAGGGAATCCTACAGCGCCCGCGGGAATAACGGCCGCAAAGCCCGGGCCGACCGGCGGCGGCACACCGTTGCCAGCCAACCCAAAGCCATCTCAGGCCGCTGACGCGACCGAGCAAGGCTTCCCGTCCGAAAGCGCGTGGCAGGCAGCGCATCCAACTCCTCAGCAGCAGCCCTACGTCGAGCCGGACCTGAAGCATCGAATGCTGATGGGCTTGTTTGCCGGGATGGAGAACGTCGGCAGGCCAGGCTCGGGCACCGAGCAAATGAATCAGTACCTCAATCGCATCTATCAGGGCGAGGAAGCGAACCGGACTCTGCCTCAGACGAATGCAGCAGCGGCTCACCAAGCCTACATGGCAGCCGCCGAAGGGGCGAAACAGCCGCTATCAATCGAGGATATGAACGCGCAGCTCGAAGACCGCAGAGCAACAGCCGCGCTTACCAGGGCGAAAGCCGCAGCGGCCGCTTCGCCGACAGCGAATCTTCAGCGCGCGGTGATCGACGATCCGAAGAATCCAGGAACGCCGCGCTCGGTCGATTTCAACCCGAAGACCGGGCAGTATCTCGACCCGGACACGCACGACGTCATCCAGGGAGCAAAGCCCTGGGAAAAACAGAGCGTCGGCGAGAAGCCAACGGCGGGGATGGTTGACGGTAAGCCAGCCTTCGCGGTTTACGGAGGTCAGGGCAAGGGATGGCTCGACCCGAGCACGGGAAAGCCCGTCCCCGGATTCCAACCGCCGCCCAGTTTCGCCGAGACCGGCCTCTACGAACCAACCACGGACGCGAATGGGCGCACGGTTAAGTTCGACAAGCGGACCGGCAACACGTCGCCTATCTCCGGCGTCGAGGGCGCGCCGGTTCTTTCCGCAACGCAAAGCGCTGAGCTAAAGACCATCGAAGAGGACGCCCGCGGAGCGGATACGAGACTCCGCGTTATGAACGCGAACCTTCCGCGTGCTCTCAAGGGCGACCAACAGGCGATGGTGTCGCTCCTGGCGAACCATATCGGCATGACCCTCGGAATGCAGAAGGGCGCGCGAATCAACCAGGCGGTTTGGGAAGAAGCACAGAAGAGCGTGCCGTTCTTTCAGGGCATCAAGGCCAAGTTCGACGACCGTGGGTATCTGAGCGGAGTCACACTTACGCCAGAACAGATGCAGCAAATGGTCGAACTTGGCAGAGAGCGCCGAGCCGCGCAGTGGCAGCAAGTCCACGACACCATGGCGCAATTCGGAGCGACGGATTTCACCCACGTTATCCCGAAGGATATTCTCGGTGGCCCGAATGGCCCAGCGACGGCGCCGAAAGTCGGCACCATCGATGGCGGCTACAAATTCAAGGGCGGCGATCCGGGCGACCCGAAAAATTGGGAGAAGCAATAGTGGACGCAACGCTTACGGAATAATCGCGAAACGAAGGAAGCGGTAGGCGAGCCACAGGAGCGGCCCGAGCCAGATGCCAAAAAAAATAAACATCCAGAAGAAGAGGACGGGTTCAAAGCCCTTCCCGAGCAGTGCGACGCATCCGGTTGTGGCAATTGCGATGAACAAGAGAAGCTCTCGCGCGGCTCGTTTCATTGGTGAGAGGGTACCATAAATGGGGGCCACTCCACAACCCGGTCCGTGGACCAAGTACGCTCCACAGCAAGCAGCTCCGCTACCTGCTCAATCAGGCAGCGGGGACGACAGCGCCGCCGCTTCAGCGACGCAAGGGCCGTGGACGAAGTACGCGGTGCCAGCAGCTAATACTGGCGGGGTAAGCGGGAGCTGGGAGCCTGAAACGCTCACCCAGAAAGTCGAGCGATACGCCAAAGCCCCGAGCGAAATGTTTGAGGGCATGGCTGCATCGGACGAGGCCGCGCGCCAGCAAGCCATCCAGCAAGAAGAAGCGAAGCCGAACGCCTCGCCGCTCCACGCTGCCGTCAAGTCACTCGAGTATGGTGTTCCCGCGGCATCGGCCCGCGTGATGGAAGGAGTGACAACTCCGTCAAGTCTTGGCCTTGGGGCCTTGGCGACCGTTGCCCCAGAACTCGCTGGCCCGGTCATCGCGGCCGAAGGAGCAAAGAGCGTCCTCACGCCGAAGCAGCCAAGCGAGCAAACGCCTGACTATGTGGAGCGATTGTTGGGCGGCGGTGCTGCCCTAGCCGGAGGTGCAGCGGGCGTGGCGGAAGGAGCGCCGAGAATTCGGGCGGCCAAAACTGCGATTGATACTGTCCGCGAAAACCTTGCCGAACGCATGGCGCGCCCGACGCTTGAACGTACCCTCTCAAAAACAAAGGCAGATGACCAATACGGGCACGTCCCAGAACGTGCCATCGTCGGCGAGAAGATTACGACAGCCAAGGACGCAGAAGCGAAAATGGGCGAGCTTGGCAAACGCATCGACGAGACGCTCAACAAGCCCGAGCACGTCCAGAAGACCGTGGACGTCAAGAAGATCGTGATGCAAAACGCCCGAGGCGCAATCGCCGACGCGCGCAGGGCAGGGAATCTGGGAGCCGTGAATCGCATCATCCAAGTACGCGACGCGATGCTGAAGCAATACGGCGATCTGAACAAAAGCCCGCGCGCAGCCGCCGCAATGAAATCGAAGCTCTACGGTGACGTGAAATGGACGGGCGCCGAGCACGAGAGCGAAGTCAACGCCTTTCGCAAAGCAGTCGCGGGCAACATTCGCGACGAAGTGAATAAGGCAGTTCCCGAAGTCAAGCAACTCAATCAGCGGTACGGCGACGCAGCCGCAGCAAAAGAAGCACTCGAACGCAGCGAAATGCTCCGATCAAATCGGGGCATGACCACGCGGCTCAAAGAAGGAGCAGTCGTCCAAGGGACGCGGAAAGTCGCCCAAGCCATCGGCAAGCAATACGAGAAGCCAGGCCCAGGGATCACTGCCCAGCGAAATGCCCAGGGCGGCGGCATAGCTCGCGGCGGCGGAGGGAACGGATCGCAGCCTGGTCCCGGGCTGACGCGCCCGCCGGCTCCTACGCAGCCAGGCCCCGGGCTGACTCAGGGCAAGCCAGCAGAGCTTCCGGCAAAGCCATCACCGCGATTGCAAGCATTCTTTGGAAAAGGGAAGCCAGGAGAAGGCGCAGCCGCTACGGGACTAACAACTGAGCCGCCAAAGACGAGCCCTGAGCAAGAAGCGCAATCCCGCAGCCATCTGATTCAGACGATGAAGAACGTGCTGAGGAATCCGAAAGCGACAGCAGAAGAAAAGGCTCAGGCGACGCAAAGGCTCGTCGAGATGAACCTGCATTAAGGGGAGGGGTGCAGACTTTGCACCCCCGGTTGTGGTAGAGTTCGCCCGTGAACGCCAAACAGAGAAAATCACTTACCGCCAGGACCAAGAAGCTCGCCGCGCTCGCTGCCGAGGCTGCTGACGCTTTCCCCGCTCCCTTGATGCCCACGCCCGACGCAATCAGCACTGCCGTTATTTGGGGAAGGTACTTCAGCAGGCACGGCTGCATTCATTGCCAGAGCAGGACCAATCTTCACGCTGGGAGTGGCTTTTGCCTTCCGTGCGCGGAAGCCGTTGATAGGAACTTCAAGGCCAGTGGCCTTTAGGGCGTTTGGCCAAGAGCCGAAGCGCTTCACGAATACGCTCCGAGAGATTCCAACCAGGACTGCCATCTCCCTGTTCGTGGGGGACCGTTTAATTTTTATGCAAGCGTCCCGCAACCTGTTGGTCATTTCGGACAAAGAGTACCTCGCCGAAAATGGCCTGTCGTCTGGCGGGATGCCCGCAGCATCGCAAGCGCGCGCGACGGTTCCGTGTGAGGTTCGGAGCGTCTGCCAAACCTTTGCGCCGCGTTCTGAGGCGACGAGTTCTGCTTGTTTGGGCCTTCGTCCGAGTATCTGATATTGGTCCCAAAGGTATTCGAGCGATTGCGGCGGACAGTTCATCTGGCGGTTTGCCTTCGCTGCGTAAAGATGCGGCGGCGTTCCATTCGCGAGTCTAGAAGCTCGGGCGGCTGCGCATCCCGTCGCCAAGTGTTCGCGCACGGTTTCGCGGAGCGCGGAGTCCTCATTCCACCGCTTCCTCGCCAAGAGCGCACTTTTTAATCCCACGACCCTGAGCCGCCTAGAACATATCGGCATTTGCAGCGTGATTCCGTGCTTCCAGCGGTAGGCACGCAGCGTCATTTCAGGGTGGACCTTCATGTGGCGCGCCACGGATTTCACCCATACGGAGCATTCGTGGCACATCACCGTGTCCGTCGCCGTGTCGCGATAGACTGCCCCACGGCTTCCGTGGCCGCTTTGAGGAAACGGCACCTTCTCTCTTACCGGATACTCCTCGCCGTCGCCGACATCGACCACGACCTTGTTCCAGTTAATCCGTCTCCCGTCCGGGCCCTTAATGTGCCTATTTGCCTCCAAAAACTTTTGCCATACCTCGGTGTTCATCGCGATCCTCCAGAAGCGGCCGCTCGTCGCGGGTGCTCTTTCTCCCACTTCAGCCACAGGTGATTTGTTCCCGGGCAGAACTTCGTATTCCGGCGCGCAGTCCAAAAGAGCTTATGACACCACCGGCAGCGCTTGCGCCATCGGCGTCGTTGTGTGAGTTTATCGGGAGGGATTACGCGGTAGCCTCTACGCTCAAGAAAGAGGCGGCATGAGGCTTCAGTCCTAGCTGACATTTGCGAAGCGTACAGAAGGGTTGCAATGGTTCGCAAGAGCTTACTGGAAGCTGTCCACAGCTGCTGCACAGGGTGGCTTCTGGGGGGATTATCGTTTTCTACCAAAAAAGTTCTTGACACGAGGAAACATAATATAGAGAATGTGCCTCATGGTACGAGGCGCACAGTCGAAACAGAAGCAGCGCTCCCAAAGCGTTGCCAGTGAAATCCTCAGCGAACGCGAGCGTTCCAAACTCGCAGCCTCTCAAAAATTAGCCCAAGAGATTTTCGCTTACCGCGAAGCCCGCGGCATCAATCAGACCCAGCTTGCTGAATTGGCTCACGTATCGGTGATGACGATCTCTCGCGCTGAGCGCGGCTTTTCCATCTCTCTTCGCAATCGGCACAAACTCAACGCAGCGCTTTCCTCCAACGTTACAGGGGATACACTGGCAGGTTTTAGCAACACACAAAAAATCCCCGGGAGGCCGCAATGCTGATTCCTTCAGACGTGATCTTGAAATGGGTGGAAGACATACGCGATGAGAAGAACCGCTTAATCCTCCGCGCTGCGCGCGGGCGCCGTGGCGATGACGCGCTCATGGGCTGCGGCGGAGTCGACGCAATCGAAGAATTCAAGAATCGCGCGCAAGCCTACATCGACCGCGAAACCTACGCTTCGATGAAAGAGGCAGAGCGCGAAGCGCGGAAGCGAGCGAGGAAAGTCCGCTCGATGCCTGAGAGGAAATCAGCATGAGCCGAAAATTCAGGCCGTTTGCTGACTTGAACGATGCCACCGAGTTGGAGCGAGAAGAGCGCAGAGAGAAAGTCCTGGGCTATTGCGTGGGGCTGCTCTGCTTCCTGATCGTTCTCGCGGTCGTTGGCACGTTCCTGTACGAACTGGCGATGGCGGTGATGGGCAAATGAATACCCAAGCCATCGCGCAGCCCTATATCGAATTCGACGAAGCGACGCACACCTACTTCGCCGATGGCGAGCGCGTGCCAAGCGTCACGCAGATTCTCGACAGCGTTGGCCTGGTCGAATCCGACTACTTCACCGAAGAGCATCGGCGACGCGGAATCCTCGTTCACATGTTCATCGCCATGACCAACACGGGCAAAGTGCCGAATGTGAAAGTGGAAGGCTATGGCGCAGCGGCAATCGACGAGGCGCGTGAATATCACAAGCAGTATGTGAAGTTCCTCGCTTCGATGAAGGGCGCGCTCAAGATCGAGGCGGTCGAGCAGAAGGTCTTTGATCCGATGTTTCGCTATGCGGGGCGGCTTGACTTCTCAGGGCTGCTTGCCCAGTTGCCAACCATCTTCGACGTGAAGACGAATCGGGCTGGTTACACCCCGACGTGGGCGAAGTGGCAACTGGCCGCGTATGCGCACGCCCTGGAACCGACGCTCATGCACCGACGCATGGCTGTGATTTTGACGCCGACAAGCTACTCCATCGAAGAGTTCCCGCGCGATAGCTACGTGTCAGACCGCGACGATTTCCTGAGTTTTGTCAGGACAGTACGAGCAATTCAATCCACCAAAGGAGAGATAACTTATGAGCACGACAGCAACGGCAATTCCAATCGCTGACACTGAATCAGCAGCTCTCGCAGTCCATGCGGGAACTGACCCCACGCAGATCGCCACGTTCGAAGCTGAGAGTTTGCAGCTTCACGAGCAGGCGCTCAAAATCCGCATCACCGACCAAGACAGCTACAACCGCGCCGTCGAAGCAGGGAAGAACGCGGCCAGCTTCATCAAGCGCTGGAAGGAATGGATTCAGCACCCGTACGACGTCGTGTACGGAACTTACCAGCGCATCCTGCAAACGAAGAAGGCGATCGAGGGCCCAGCCGAGGAAGCGAAGCGGCACTGCGGAAACGAGATTCTCCGCTGGGACCGCGAGCAGGAGCAGGCGCGCCTGGCTGAGCAACGCCGCCTTGAGGAAGAGCAGCGCCAGCAGGAAGAAGAGCGCAAGCTCGCAGCCGCGGCGGAGGCAGAACAGGCTGGGGCGAGCGAGGAAACAGTTCAGCAGATCATTGAGCAGGAGAGCACGGCGCCAACACCGACCGTCGCTCCAACCTACCAGAAGGCCATCGGGGCGGCGGTGCGCAGCAATTGGGTGGCCGAGATCACCGACGTCGTGGCTCTCGCACGTTTCGTCACCCTCAAGAAGAACGAGCAGTTCCTCGAAGTGCTCGAACTCAAGGCTCTCGTCGAGCACCACCCAGCACTCAACCGTCTCGCCAAGACGCACGAGGCAGCGCTCAACGACATGCTGCCCGGCGTCCGCGCAGTCAACAAGGGCGCGGCGTCGTTTCGCGCAAGGAGCTAGTTGTGCTTGACCCGGAGCAGGCGTACCAAAACTTCGTCGCCCATTGTTCGCACTGCAACGTTTGCCAGAAAGCAGATGGCGAGTGGGCCGACCCGGAAGACCTCTGCCCCACGGGACAAACGCTGGCCGCGCTCTGGGCAAGGGCAGAGATAGCAGCGGCAGCAGAAGTGAATTAAATCCGCGAAAGGAGAAATAACTTATATGGCAAACGAACTCACGCACGTCACAGCAGCAGCGCCAGGCGGCATGACGCTGATGGGCGACCCGAAAGCCATGATTGCCCAAGCGAAGAAAGCGGCCGACGCCCTAATGGCCGTAGTGAAGCAGAAGGGCTGGGCCATCAAGATCGGCGGCCAAGAGCACGTCAAGGTCGAAGCGTGGGAAACAGTCGCGCACTTTTACGGCGTGACCGCGCGCATCACCGAAACCGAGGCTTACACCGACGAGCTCACCGGAGCAGCAGGGTTCAAGGCTCACGCTGACGCGCTTCTCGTCGGCAACGGGCAAGTCATTTCCTCAGCGACGGCAATCTGCCTCAACAACGAAGACAACTGGTCGGTCAGGCCGAAGTACGAAAAAGTGAATGGCGAGCGCAGGAAAACCGGCGACGAGCCTGTCCCATCGTTTCAGTTGCAGTCGATGGCGCAGACCCGAGCAATCAGCAAAGTGCTGCGCGGGGTATTCGCTTTCGTCGTGGCGCTGGCAGGCTACTCGACCACGCCGGCGGAAGAGATAACCGGAAGCGAGCAGCACAACGGCGAACCGCAACCCGAGCAATCAAACGGGAAAGAGCACGCGAACCGCATCTCTGACCCACAACGCAAGCGCCTCTTCGCCATAGCTCATGAAGTAAGTTGCCCGATGAACAATCTTGCGTTGCTCTTCCAGAAGAAGTACGGATTCGCCCAAGCGTTCGAGATCACTCGCGACAAGTACGACGCGCTGATTGAAGACGTGCGGAACTGGCAGAAGATTCCCGAGGCGCAGCCAGCACCGCCAAAGGAAGGTGCGGCATGAAAATCTGCAAGGGCCAGCCACTGGCCGCGCACGACGAAGTGGTGATCGAGGACAACCAAGTCTGCCCCGCATGCGACGCAATGGCCGAACTCGCAGAAGTGAGGCAGCAGCTCATCGACGCGCGCGATGAGATCGCAGAACTCCAACGCGAGCAGGAGGCGAGAACCTAATGTGGCTTCCTCACGTTTGGCTCAGATTCAAGATTCGCAACTGGCAAGAGAAGCGGCGCTGCGCGCGAATGCAGTGCAGTTATTACGCCGACGGGAAAAACCACAACCTCAGCCACGAGAGGTTTCACACGGCTCAACGCGACCTGGCGAACTGGGAGGAAACGGCATCCCGCTACATTCGCGAAGGCCGCGCCATTCCAGACTACGTCGCGAGGATGTGCCACCTGTATCGGCGGAAGCTGAACTGGTGAACAAACAAGCTTCCCGACAGTCACCCGGCAGAAGAGCCGGAATCGCTCGGGAAAATCCCAGCGGCCCTTTCGTCCGGTCGGGGCCGCTGGCCCAAAGGTTTGAAAGGTAGCGAATGGGTTCATTTGAGAAGAGGCAAAAGTGCTTGCCGTGCGCAGGGCAGGGACGCGACCGCGATGCAACGCATGGCACGGCTTGTGATGAGTGCTGGCGCGCGGCGCTCAAGGCGAAGCTGACAGGGAGGAACCACATGGGAATTAAGTGCGCGTGCGGCTGCGGAAAGGAAGTTAGCGCGAAGGCGGCGGCGAATGGCTGGAAATATTGCATGGGTCACAAGCCGAAGAACGGCCAGAAAGCTGCTGGGGGGGGGCAGAAATTGCAGCGTAAGACTGCAACTCGCGACGCGAAGGACCCAACCACGGACGAGCTCATCGCCTGCCTGCGCAAAAAGCGTGACGCGCTGACGCGCGCGATCGAGGCGTTCGAATGACCTGGGTTTGGCCGTACAAGACTTTCGCTGACCTAACCGCGGCAGGCTACATCTTCCGCAACGCCTCAAAGTGCAGCGGGAAGGACTGCGGCCGAGAGATTTACTGGTTCAAGTCGCCGAAGGGCTGCTTCATGGCCGTCGACGTGGTGGACTTCAAACCGCATTGGAGCGTTTGCCCTAATGCGGAAGACTTCAAAAAAAATGAGAAACCGAATGCCAAAGAAGGCGAAAGTGCTCGACCCAGCAGAGGACTTCGAAAACCCAGTAACCAGGCAAACCTCTTTGACGACTGAGCAGCCCGACGGTCCCGAGGAAGGGCCGCCCAGCGTCGTGAACGGCAAGACGCTCATGCAGTTTGTGAGGCTGCGGCCGACCAAGGAAACGAACGGCGAGCGGCTCTTGCGGCTTGAGATGAGCTGCGGGCTCACAAGCGAGAACCTCGAGCAGTTCACAGAAGACATTCGCCAAGCCTACCAGATGCTCTCGAATAATCCGAAAACGCTCAAGGGCATCGATCTCGCGAACGTCGAAGCGCAGACGGTGAAGATCTACGAGGCTTCGGACGACGACTCGCCAGCGCTTGAAGCGGCCGGCATCAAGCCGCAGCGCGTCAGCGTCACCGTCGTAGAGGAAACAGGCTCAACCGCGGCGCGCGACGTGATTCGGCTCGCGATGAGCCTGCCCGTCCCGCAGACGCCGAAGGCTGGCGCCTGGGCTCTCCGGATGCACGGCGAGCTCGTCTGGGTCGAGATGTACGACACGCAGGCGGGGCTGGGCCTGAAGTAAGTGGCGAGCCATTCCATCAGCGAAGTGCAGGACGGCGTTCGTCGAGCGATCGGCATGTGCAACCGGAAAGCCGCGCACGATGCGATTCGCGCCGAGCTTTGGTCGTTGCTGCAACTCACCCGTGAAGTAGTGCCGCCGGCGCCAGTCGGAGCCTCGCCGCTTGAGCAGCTCCTATTTGACACGGCGCGAGAGCACTTCATGGCCGTAGCGCAGCTCGTTGGTGACTGCCGACTTCCGTGCCAAGTCGACGCACGCAGGTGCTTCGCCGTGAAGGCCAGAGAGATGGGGTACTCGTATCCCGTCATAGGCCGAATGCTCCACAAGCACCACTCGTCAGTGATTCACATGGTGCGAAAACAAAACGGCAGCGGCTGCCACGCAGAGGCTGCGGGATGAGCATACAGGCGGTGGCCTGGGTCTTAGAGGCGTCACAGTCGCGCTCATTTGACCGACTGGTGCTGATCTCGATTGCGAATTACGCGCACAAGGACGGCGGGGGCTCTTGCCCGTCGGTGAAAACGATTGCAGACGAGGCTGGGGTGAGCGAACGGCAGGTGCGATACAGCGTCTCGAATCTGGTCAAAATGGGGGAGTTGTCCGTGCAGTATAAGACCACCAGGTACGGAACGAACGTCTTCACTCTGGAGAAGATGCACTCAGCCAGCCCGGCAAGTCGTGCCCCGCTGAATAGCGTTGAGCCCGGCACCAGGGGGGCACCAGAGGGGCACCAGAGGGGCACGCCTGTGCCCCCGATCCTAAATACATCCTTAGAACCAGGTAAACCCCGCGCGCAAACAGCACGCGCGTTCTCCATTCCCGACCACAAGAAAAGAATCGAAGCAAAGCACAACCGGATCGCGCAAGAAGTGAACAGCAGGATTGAGGCCAACGTAGGCAGCAGAGAGCCAGTAAGGTTGCCGCGCTCGCTGAAAGAATGCGACCCAGAGCTCGCGAGAGAAATCCTGAGCCTTGCTGCGCGAAAAAGGATGCCGGCATGACTTCAAAGCGCCGAATTCGAAGAAAGCAATGTGGGAAGAAGCGCCGCTTCGAAACGATTGACGACGCGCAAGACTTCGCGAATGTGGCCTGGGCGCGAGGAATCAGGGTGCGAGCCTATCACTGCCAATGGTGCGGCGGATTTCATGTGGGCCACATGCCGAAGAGGCTGCGAATCTCGCTAAAAGGAGAGAAGCGATGAAAGCGAAAGTTGAATGGGTCAATGACAAGCGGGGCAACCGGTGCTCTGTTGAGTATTTCGGTTCGCAAGAGGCAGCTCAGAAAGCTCTCGACTCGCTGAGGGACTGCAAAAATTGTACCAACTGCTCGGACTGCTCGGACTGCTCGGACTGCTCGGACTGCTCGGGCTGCTCGGACTGCTCGGACTGCTCGGGCTGCTCGCGCTGCTCGCGCTGCTCGCGCTGCTCGGGCTGCTCGGACTGCTCG
>Ga0070735_10004167_pt1 | contig 12279 bp, 12 predicted proteins | sample Coa_R1_FD_66443 | JGI IMG/M metagenome (GOLD analysis project Ga0070735, IMG submission 66443) | Surface soil microbial communities from Centralia Pennsylvania, which are recovering from an underground coalmine fire - Coalmine... | ecosystem: Environmental > Terrestrial > Soil > Unclassified ... | reverse complement strand
CGCTCCTGCTGGACGCGCAGCACGGTCTCGGCGCCCGCGGCGGCCGCCAGCCCGGCCAGTTCGTCGAGCGCGTGTTCAGGATCGAAGTGCCGGGGGGAATCCTTGAAGAGGCCGACCAGCGCGGCCCGTTCCCGAGCGTGAGGAGCCATCAAACTACGTCAGCGATCTTAGCACGCGCTCCCACGGCACGGCCCCGGCGCGAATGAGCGTGACGTCGCGATCGAGGGCGCCCACGATGGTCGACGGCGGGCCGCCGGGGGCCGGACCGGCATCGAGAATCGCGTCAACGTCGGGGAGTGCGGCCAGCACCTCGTCCGGTGACGCGGGGGGCGCCGCGCCCGAACGGTTCGCGCTCGTCGCCGTGATGCAGAATCCTGCCGCCCGCGCGAAATCCACCGCGACGGCGTGATCCGGCACCCGGACCCCCACGGTGCGTCCGCCCGCGAGCGCCGCCGGCGCGACGCTCGCGTCCGCGTACACCACGATCGTCAACGGTCCCGGCCACCAGTCGCGCGCGAGCGCCTCGGCCGGCGGCGTCAGATGCGCGGCGCGGCGGGCCTGGGCGACGTCGGCCGCGATCAGTGTCAGCGCCGATGTCTCCGGGCGGCCCTTGAGCGCATAGAGGCGCTGAACGGCCGCCGCGTCGCGCGGATCGACGGCGAGCCCGTACAGCGTGTCGGTCGGGTACGCGACGATCAAGCCCTGGCGGATCATCGCCGCGGCCTCCTCGATGGCTGCGGATTCCGGATGCCGGCGATCGACCCGTATCCTGACCGTCACAGCGCTTCGGAGACCGGCTCGGGCGAGATCGTCTTGACGTTGTCCCCCGTGCCCAGATGGTGGACGACCAGCGCGAGCGCGGCGAGCGCGACGGCGTCGAGCGCGAACACCGCGCGGATGGAGGCGGACGCGAGCAGACCGCAGAGGATCGGGCTCGCCGCCATCCCGACGAGTGACGCCGTCGTCATCAACCCGAACCCGAGGCCGCGCACGGTCGGCGGGATCACGCCGGCTGCCGCCGTGTACGCCGCGGTCGTGCCGAAGCCGATCGCGAGCCCGAAGACCGGCGTGGCCGCAAAGAGCCACGCCATCCGCGACGCCGCAAGGTATCCGGTGCATCCGACCGCCGACATGGCGGACGCCGCGACCACCAGCTGCGCCGCCGTCCGGCGCCGCAGCAGCGTCGCGCAGACGTGATGCCCGACCGCCCCGGTGCCGGCGCCGATGGAGAAGAGCACGCCCGACAGGAACGCGACGCGCGCCGGAGCGGTGCCGATCGCGCCGACGAAGAGGGGCAGCACCGGGCCGAAGCTGCGATCGACGAACTGGAACGTGAAGATCACGAGCGCCATCAGCAGGAAATTCTCGAACGCGAGCACGTTGCGGAACGTCACGCTCGCGGCGGCGTCCGGATCGTCTGTGGCCTGCGCGTGGGCGATCCGTTCGTCGTAGAGGAAGAAGACCAGCACGAGCGCGATCCCGTAGCACGCGGCCGCGACGAGAAACCCACGGCGCAGCCCGACGAGCGCCGCCAGACTCCCGCCGAAGACCGGACCGAGCGCGGGGCCGAGGCGCTGCGCGGTCTGCACGGTCCCGATCGCCTGGCTCATCGCCCCCTCGGGCGCGGAATCCGCCGCCATCGCGACCGACAACGCCCCGTAACCGGCAAAGATCCCCTGCACGGCGCGCAGCGCGAACACGTGCCACGGCTTCGTCACCGCCGCCATCGCGCTCATGATCACGACGAAGCTGACGAGCGAGCGCTCCACCATGATCTTGCGCCCGAAGCGGTCGGCGAGGCGGCCCCAGAACGGTGAGAGCAGCGCCGTCATCGCGGGCGTCACGCCCAGACTCAGGCCCGACCACATCGCGACGCGGCCGACGTCGTCGACGCCCAGCTGATGGAAGAACAGCGGCAGGAAGGGCATCACCAGCGTGAAGCCCATGAACCCGATGAACGACGCTGCCGTAACCGCAAACAGATTGCGGCCGTAGCTCATTGGCGAATCAGAAGCGAATCCTGACCATCCGCGTCTGCTCTACGTGGATGGTATCGATGAACCGGATGCGCGGCGGATCGCTCTGCATGACGATCGAGCTCGTGCGCGTCCCGTCGCCGAAGAACCGCACGCCGCGCATGAGCGTGCCTTCGGTGACGCCCGTCGCGGCGAAGATGATCGTGTCCCCCGACGCGAGATCCTTCGACGTGTAGATACGCTTCGGATCCGCGATGCCCATCGCGCGGCTGCGTTCTTCGTCCTCGGGCTTGCGGATCACGAGCCGCGCGTAGATCTCGCCGTTCAGGCAGCGCATCGCCGCGGCCGTCAGGACGCCTTCGGGGGCGCCGCCCGTCCCCATGACGGCGTGCACCCCCGAGCCGACCACCGCCGCCGTGATGCCGGCCGACAGATCCCCGTCGGTGATGAGCCGGATGCGCGCGCCGGTCGATCGGATCTCCTCCACCAGCGCCTCGTGGCGCGGGCGTTCGAGCACGACGACCACGAGGTCTTCGATCCGCCGCTCGAGGCAGCGCGCGATCGCGCTGAGGTTCTCGCGCACGGAGGCGTCGAGGCTGACGGCGTGCTTCGCGCTGGCGCCGACGACGAGCTTCTCCATGTAGAGATCGGGCGCGTGCAGGAGGCCGCCGCGGCTCGACGCCGCGAGGACGGCGATCGCGTTGCCTGCCCCGGTCGCGCACAGGTTCGTGCCCTCGAGCGGATCCACCGCGATGTCGACGGCCGGGAACTCGATCCCGAACGGCAGCTTCTGGTGCGCGCCCATGCCGACTTTTTCGCCGATGTACAGCATCGGCGCCTCGTCGCGCTCGCCTTCGCCGATCACGATCGTGCCGTCGATCGGCACGGTGTCGAGCGACTGCCGCATGGCCTCGACGGCGGCCTGATCCGACTTGTGGCGATCGCCCTGCCCCATCGTGTGGGCGCACGCGATCGCCGCCTGTTCGACGACCCGAAGAAAATCCAGCGAGAGATCTGATTTCATCGCTATCCCCGGTACGGCGGCAGTTCACATCGGGTCGGCTTGTCGATGCGGTAGCCGAGCACGTAATCCGCCTGCATCAGCTTGTGGATCTCGCGCGTGCCTTCGTAGATGACCGCGCCCTTGCAGTTGCGGTAGAAGCGGCCGGCCGGGTATTCGTCCGAGTAGCCGTTCGCGCCGTGCACCTGCACGCAGTCGCCGGCCGCGCGCTCGGACGCGACGGTCGCGAACCACTTCGCCAGCCCGGTCTCGCGGGTGTTGCGGCGGCCGGCGTTCTTCAGGAACCCGGCGCGCAGCCAGAGCAGCCGCGCGGCCTGATAGTCGCTCTCCATCTGCGCGATCATTTCCTTGACGAGCTGGTGCTGGGCGATCTCGACGCCGAAGGTCTTGCGCTCCTTCGCGTATCGGGCGCTGGCGTCGCGGCACGCGCGGATGAGGCCCGTCGCGCCGGCCGCGACCGTGAAGCGCCCCTGATCGAGCGCGAACATCGCGATCTTGAACCCCTCGCCTTCCTTGCCGAGCAGATTCTCCGCCGGCACCTCGACGTCGTCCATCTTGAAGTAGCCGGTATTGCCCGCGAGGATCCCCCACTTCTCTTTCAGCGTGCCGCTCGAAAAGCCCTTGAACGCGCGTTCGACGATGAAGGCGCTCATGCCGGAGGGATCCTTCACCTTCTTCTTCTCGGGATCCGTCCAGCCGAAGACGAGAAAGTGGTCCGCGACGTCGGCCAGCGAGATCCACATCTTCTCGCCGGTGAGATGATAGCGGTCGCTCTTCTTCACCGCGACGGTCTGCATCCCGCGGACGTCGCTCCCGGCGGCCGGTTCGGTCAGGCCGTAGGTCGCGATCTTCTTGCCCTGCGCCTGCGGCACGAGGTACTTCTGTTTCTGCGCTTCGGTGCCCCAGGTGAGCAGCGACAGGCAGTTCAGTCCGGCGTGGACGGACATGATCACGCGCAGGGACGTGTCGACGTACTCCAGCTCCTCGCTGATGAGGCCGAGGCTGACATAGTCCATGCCGGCGCCGCCGTATTCGGCGGGCACCGCGGCACCCAGCAGTCCGAGCTCCGCCATCTGCGGAAACACGGCAGGATCGAACTTGTGCGCGCGATCGAGCTCCTTGATGCGTGGCGCGACCGCCTTCGCCCCCCACTCGCGCACGGTCTGCTCGAGCAGGCGCTGTTCTTCTGTCAAATCGAAATCGAGCATGAGGCCGCCCTTCGTCGTTCGTCGTTGTATGAAACGACCTATTGTACTTCGGGGCTCAGCAGGGCTTCTAGCACGCTGGCGGCGTGCGGATGCAGCGGGGTGTGCGCCGCGTGCGGCGGTTTCAGGATCTCGATGGTCGGACGCGGTCCGTCTCTCTAGCTCCGCCGCGTCACCGTCACGACCGTCCCGCGGGTCAGCGCGAGCCGGTCGGCGGCGCTCGCGGCCGGCGCCGCCAGTTCCAGGTGATCGGTACTGCCGAACAGCGCGCCGACGCCGTCGCCGGGCAGGTCGGCGTACGTCGCGACGAGCCGGGAAATCGTCTTGCCGCCCGCGTCGATCGCGACGTCCCCCCCGAGCCGCTCGACGAGCTTGCGATCGATGTTGGTCACGAGATTGCCGAACCGATCGACGCGGACGACCAGGCCGCGGATCACGTCGGCGGACGATTCCGGCGCCGGCATCTCGAGTCGCTGAATGTCGGCGACGGGACGGCCGAGCGCGGTGAGCTGGATCCCCTTGGCGAGCCACGCCGCCGCCGGCGCGAAGCGATCCCGCCCTTCGAACGTGCGGCTGACCGTCGGGCGCGCGTAGCGGCGTTCGGTCAATTCGACGATCTTCTTCGCGGGCGTTTCACGCAGGACGGCAGTGAGGACGCCGTTGTCCGGCGCGACGAACCGGTAGTCGCCGGTGTCGGCCGCCAGCCCGCGGCGCGCCGATCCGACGCCGGGATCGACCACGACCACGAAGATCGTGCCGGGCGGAAAATACTTGTACGACGCCGCCAGCTCGAGCGCGCCGCCCATGATGTCGTGCGCGGGAATGTCGTGCGTGATGTCGACGAGCGTGGCGTCCGGACAGATCCCGAGCACCACGCCTTTCATCGTGCCGGCGTAATGATCCTGGGTCCCGAAGTCGGTCAGGAACGCGATGACGGGGCGCAATTCACGCCCGCTTCCTTAGCAGGATCTCGCGCGTGTTGCTCTTGAGCAGAAACGATTCCGACACCGAGAGGCCGTCGAACATCTTGATGATGTCGCGATTCTGGAGCACGAATTTCGGCCCGCCCGTCCCCGGATGGTGGCGGTGACGGAGCGACGAGGTCGCTTCGACGATTTCGTACTTGGTGAACCCCGCGCGGTCGACCGCCTTCGTGCAGAAGAAGCCCATGACGGCGCCGCCGGGCCGCAGTACGCGCACGATCTCGCGCGCGAGCGCTCTGGCGGCGACCGGTTCGAGAAAGTCGAAGATGTCCCAGCAGAGCACGCCGTCCACGCTCGCGTCGGTCTGCGGAAAACGCGCCGCGAGCATCTCGGGCAGCTGCTCGCGCGTGCCCGCGCGCGTCTGCCGATCGATGTCTTTGGCGAGATCTTCGATGTGCAGCTTGCAGCCGAGCTGTTCGCCGAAGAACGCGACGTTGGTGCCGATCACGGGCCCGAAGTCGATCAGGACCGGCGCGTCCTGGTGCTGGAGCGCCGCGATGAACTTCGTCAGCGCCTTCGACGGGACGACGGTCTCCGGCCCTTTCGGCGCGGGCGCGTCAGCGGCGGGCGCCGGGACAGGTTCGTCGGGCCGCTTGTTACCGAACTTCAGAAGATCGGAGATGGACACGATCTGTAAACAGTAACCGGCTGACGGTCCCGTCGGGAGCCGTCAACCGTGAACTGTTAACCGTGAACCACTATCGCTGGCCGGCAACTGCGGGCGCGGCCTGCGGCTGAGTCTGCGTCGACGCGCTGGACTGCGCCTGCGGCTGCGACGCGGGCTTGGATTCCGCCGGCTTCCCGCTGCGCTGCATGTCGATGCTGCCGCGGAAGTGCGCGCCCTCGGCAATCGCCACGCGCGGCGCGGCGATGTCGCCGTCGACCGAGCCGTTGTCCCGCAAATCGACCTTTTCGCTCGCGGTGACGTTGCCCGTCACCTCCCCGAGAATCACGACCGACTTCGCGAATACCTGCGCTTTGATCTTGCCGTTCGGACCGATCGTCAGCACGTTCTGCCGCAGCTCGATCTTGCCCTCGACATGCCCTTCGATCGTCAGATCCTCGCTGCCCGTCAGCTCACCTTTGATCACGACAGACTTGCCGATATTCACGGGGCCCTTCCCTTCCAATCCGCGAGCTGACTCGCTGGTTCGCACCGGCTCCGCCGGCGAGGTGTTTACGGTCTGATTACTCTGGACGTGCCCCGCAGGGGTCGGGGATCCTCCAGCCGGCGTCGGCTTTACCGCGTCGTCGCGTTTCCACATGGCGCACTCTCCACCTGTCCGAAGTTCGACCTCGCAGGGTGTTCGGTTTTCGGTCGCTGGGCAGCAGTCGGGCCAGTATATGCACCACTTGCACGGCCTGTCTAGTCCTTTCGCTGCTGGGGTTTAGAGACAGTGGTACAATTTGGAAACCTGGATCGCGGACCCTCGGGACTCGAGGACTCCGCGTGCGGTTTCCGGATTTTCAGTTTCCCGATGCGCGCTTACTTCGACCACAACGCAACGACGCCCCCTGCCCCGGACGTGATCGAGGCGGTCGTCGGGGCCTTGCGCGACGATTTCGGCAACCCGTCGAGCGTGCACCACTTCGGTCAGCGCGCCAAGGCGCTGCTCGACGATGCGCGGACCGCGGCCGCCGAGCTGATCGGCGCCGAGCCCGGCGATATCGTCTTCACGAGCGGCGGCACGGAAGCGGACAACATGGCGCTGCGCGGCGCCGCGGAAGCGGCCGAGGCCGCCGGCAGCCGCCGCCACGTCATCGCGAGCGCGATCGAGCACGAGGCGGTCCTCAACACCGTGAAAGCCCTCGTGCGCCGAGGCTGGACCTCGACGCTGCTGCCCGTCGACGCGAGCGGCATCGTCGCGCCCGGAGCGCTCGCGGCCGCGATGACGCCGCAGACGGCGATCGTGTCGGTGATGCACGCGAACAACGAGATCGGCACGATCCAGCCGATCGCGGATCTCGCGGCCATCGCGCACGAGCACGGCGCGCTCTTCCACACCGACGCGGTGCAGTCGGTCGCGAAGGTGCCGGTCGACGTCCGCGCGCTCGGCGTCGATCTGCTCTCGCTCTCCGCGCACAAGTTCAACGGACCGAAGGGCGCGGGCGCGCTGTGGATTCGGCGCGGCGCGCGCATCGTCTCGACGATGACGGGCGGCAAGCACGAGCGCAATCGGCGCGGCGGCACCGAGAACGTCCCGGGCATCGCGGGTCTCGGCGTCGCGGCGCGTCTCGCGCGCGCGAAACTGCCGGCGGAGTCCACGCGGATCGCCGCCCTGCGGGATCGACTCGAGCAGGGCGTCCTCGCGCGCGTCACCGGCACCGCGGTCAACGGCGACCTGGCGGCGCGGGTGCCGAACACGACGAACATCTCGTTCGACGGAATCGAGGCCGAGTCGCTGCTCATTGCGCTCGATCTGGAGGGATTCGCGGTGTCGACCGGCTCGGCGTGCTCGTCGGGGACGCTCGAGCCGTCGCACGTCCTGCGCGCCATGGGCCTGCCGACGCATCGGACCCAGAACTCGATCCGCTTCAGTCTCGGTCTCGGCAACACGGACCAGCAGGTCGACGCCTTGCTCGAGCGGCTTCCGGCCGTCGTCAGCAAACTGCGGACGCTGGTGCGCCGATAACTCCACACACGGGTTTTGGGGACCGGTAACAAACCTAAGATGCGAATCGTCGTCGCGATGTCCGGTGGCGTGGACTCGTCGGTGGCCGCGGGCCTGTTGGCGCGCGAGGGCCATGAGGTGATCGGTCTGTCGATGCAGCTCTACGACCAGCAGCAGGGCGAGGTCACCTTCGGCAGCTGCTGCACGATCGACGACCTGCACGACGCGCGGCGCGCGGCCGGCACGATCGGCATCCCGCACTACATCGTGAACTTCGAGCACAAGTTCGAAGAGCGCGTCGTCTCGGACTTCGTGCGCGAGTACGCCGCGGGGCGCACGCCGATCCCGTGCGTGCACTGCAACGGCGACCTGAAGTTCGCCTCGCTCGTGGAGCGCGCGCAGGCGTTCGGCGCCGAGGCGGTCGCGACGGGCCACTACGCGCAGGTGGACGTCGACGAGCGCACGCGTCGGTATCGCCTGAAGCGCGGCGCCGATCCGCAGAAGGACCAGTCGTACTTTCTCTTCACGCTCTCGCAGGCGCAGCTCGCGCGCGCCCGCTTCCCCGTCGGGGCGCTCAGCAAGCCCGCCGTCCGCGAAGAGGCCCGCCGCATGGGACTCACGGTGGCCGAGAAGCACGACAGCCAGGAGATCTGCTTCGTCGCCGCGGGCGAGCATCCGGAATTCGTCGGGCGCCGCGCCGCGATGCCTCCCGGCGCGATTCGCGATCGCGAGGGGCGTGTCCTCGGGCGCCACGAGGGCGTCCACCGCTTCACGATTGGCCAGCGGAAGGGCCTTGGCCTCTCCACCGGCGTTCCGCTGTATGTCGTCGATATCGATGCGGCGTCGGCGGACGTGACGGTCGGCCCGCGTGACGCGCTCGAGCGCGACACGCTGACGGCCTCACGCGTGAACTGGATCAGCGGCGAGACGCCGCCGGCGCCGGTTCGCGCGCACGCGCGGATTCGGTATCGCCACACGGAGGCGCCGGCGACGATCGTCCCGCTGCCCGACGATCGCGCGCAGGTGGCCTTCGATAGCCCGCAGTCGGCGATTACGCCGGGCCAGGCGGTCGTGTTCTTCGATGGGGATGAGGTGCTGGGTGGGGGCTGGATCGACTGATCGCGGACGTCAGGCCGTCACCTGCGCTTCCCCGAGGTGCTGCGGAAGCCCCTCGAGGTACTTTTCGGCGTCAATGGCGGCCATGCAGCCGGAGCCCGCGGCGGTAATCGCCTGCCGGTACACGTGGTCCTGGACGTCCCCGCAGGCAAAGACACCCGGGATGCTGGTCCGGGTTCCGGTGTGCGTGACGATGTAGCCGTTGAGGTCGGTGTCGAGCTGGCCTTTGAAGAGCGCCGTGTTCGGCGTGTGGCCGATCGCGACGAAGACGCCGTCGACCGGGATGTCCTTCACCGCGCCCGTCCGGTTGTTGCGCAGCACCATCGAGGTGACTTCGCCCCGGCCCGTGTCCTTGATCTCATCGACGTCGGAGTTCCATTCGAACGAGATCTTCTCGTTCGCGAACGCCTTGTCCTGCATGATCTTCGACGCGCGGAGCGTGTCGCGGCGGTGGACGACGGTGACGTGGGACGCGAAGCGCGTGAGGAACATCGCTTCTTCCATCGCCGAGTCGCCCCCGCCGACGACCGCGATGGGCTTGCCTCGGAAGAAGTACCCGTCGCAGGTGGCGCAGGTCGAGACGCCGTGCCCGATGAGCGCGCGTTCGGACGGCAGCCCGAGGAGCCGCGCGGACGCGCCGGTCGCGATGATGAGCGACCGGGCCCGGTACTCGGCGTCCGAGGTCCGCACGATGTAGGGGCGCACCATCAGATCGACGGACGTCACGTGCGCCCGGACGATGTCGGCGCCGAAGTGCTCCGCCTGCGCGCGCATGTCGCCCATCAGCTCGGGGCCCATGACGCCTTTCGGGAATCCCGGAAAGTTCTCGACGAGCGTGGTGAGCATCAACTGCCCGCCGGCTTCGAGCCCTTCGATGACGAGCGGCTTGAGGTTGGCGCGCGCGGAATACAGCGCCGCCGTCAGCCCGGCGGGCCCGGAGCCGATCACGATTACGTTCCGAACGTCAGTCATGGGCACGCACCAACCACCCGGTACTCAGCTCCAGGCACCTGTCAGGCGACGTGCTTGTCGATGACCTTCTTGAGCGAGTCCTTGTCGGCCAACCCGACGACCTGCTCGACGACCTGGCCGCCCTTGAACAGCAGGAGCGTCGGAATGCCCCGGATGCTGAACTTGAACGCCGTGTTGGGGTTCTCGTCGACGTTGAGCTTCCCCACCACGACCTTGCCGTCATAGTCGCCCGCGAGCTCATCCACCGTAGGTGCGAGCCGCTTGCAGGGGCCGCACCAATCCGCCCAGAAATCAACGAGTACGGGCTTTCCCCCGTTGATCGTCTGATCGAAGTTTCCGTCCGTGATCGTCTGTACCTTGTCGGATGCCATCGCTCTTTTGCCCTCTATACACTTTGACATACTCCCGGGCTGAAACGTCCCAGGAGAAGTCCTGCCGCATCGCGTTCCGCTGCAGCGCCCGCCATCGTTTCGGGTCCCGGAAGGCCTCAATCGCGCGTCCCAGGGCCGCCATGAGACCGTCGGGATTGTAATCGTGGAACTTGAATCCGGTGCCGGTTTTCGGAAACTCCGCGGCGTCGACGACGCTGTCCACCAGCCCGCCCGTGGCCCGGACGACCGGCAGCGTCCCGTAGCGCTGGGAGTACATCTGATTGAGGCCGCACGGCTCGTACCACGACGGCATGAGGAACATGTCGGCGCCCCCCTCGATGAGATGCGATCCCTGCTCGTCGAACCCGATCCGCGCCGAGACGCGGTCCGGATGACGCGATGCGAGCGTCCGCCACATCTCCTCGCACCACCGATCGCCGCTCCCCAGCATGACCCAGACGGCATTCAGCGACATCAGGCGGTCGGCCGCCGCCGCCAGCAAGTCGCACCCCTTCTGCGCCGTCAATCGCGTGACGAGGCCGATGACCGGGCGCGCCAGCGCGGCGTCATCGTGCGGAAGGTTCACGTGCTCGAGCAGCGCCCGCTTGATCGCGCGTTTGCGGTCGAGCGTGGCGGCGTCGAAGTGCGCCGGGAGGTAGCGGTCCACCGCCGGATCCCACGTCTCGACGTCGATGCCGTTCAGGATCCCGACCAGGTCGGCGGACCGATCCTGCAGGATGCCGTTGAAGCCGAACCCGTACTCCGGCGTCACGATCTCGCGCGCGTAGGTCGGGCTGACGGTCGTGATCGTGTCGCTCAACAGCACCGCGCCTTTGAGCGAACTGGCGCGTCCCCAGAATTCGAGCAGGCCCGGATGGTACAGATCGCGGCCCAGGCCGATGAACGGCAATTCCTTCGGATCGAATTGCCCCTGGAACGCCAGGTTGTGAATCGTCAGGATGCTGCGCGTGCCGCTGAAGAAGGGATCGTCGCGCAGCACGGTGCGCAGATAGATCGAGGCGAACGAGCCCTGCCAGTCGTGCGCGTGCACGACCGACGGCGGTCGGCCGCTCGCGGGGGCCAGACGCGTGTATTCCAACGCGGCGCGGCCGAGCAGGCCGAACCGGAACGCGTTGTCGCCGTACTCCCCGCGGTGATCGCCATAGAGGCCATCGCGATCGAACAGCGCCGGCGCATCGACGAGGATTGCGTTCACGCCGTCGTCGATACTCCGCTCGATTAATCGAACTGGATAGCTGCCGGCGCCCATCGGGACGGCGATCGCGCGGACACTCCCGCCGTCGAGATCGGTCCCGCGATAGCGCGGCAGCACGATCGTCACGCGGTGGCCGAGGCGCGCGAGCGCGCGCGAGAGGGAGTTGCAGACGTCGCCGAGCCCGCCCGTTTTCGCGAACGGCCGTGCCTCCGACGTGACCATCACGATGTCGAGCTGATCGGGCGCAGGCGCGGGCGCCTGCTTCGACCGCGTCGGCGCGACCCTCGGCTTCGTCACCTTCGCCGCCGTCGCGCCCCGGCTCGCGTTCGGGACCGGCGCCTCGTTCCCGGCCTTCGTCCCGCTCGGAATCCTCGTGTCCTTCCGGACCTTCGTCTCTTTTGTGACCTTCGTGACGTTCGGATCCGTCGTACTCGTCTTCTTCTTTTCCGGCATGTCGATCCGCTCAATCATGCCATGAGACGGAGCTCAGCCGGATGCGGTCGTTGACGCGCGTGTAACGACCGGTCACGATAGAGAACCTGCAGATGCGCAAGGCTTTTCTCGTGATCGCCGCGATCGCCGTCGCGGGCGTCGCGGCGTGGCGATTCATGCCCCGCGGCGCGCGCTCCGCCTCGGGCGTCGACCTCGGCACCGCGACCGCACGCGGAGGCCCGCTCAATCTGGTGATCGTGACGCTGGACACGACGCGCGCGGATCGCATGGGCGCGTACGGCAACACGCAGATCGAGACGCCGGCGTTCGATCGGCTCGCGCGAGAAGGCGTGCTGTTCGATCAGGCGGTCGCGG
>Ga0070735_10004166_pt1 | contig 12281 bp, 12 predicted proteins | sample Coa_R1_FD_66443 | JGI IMG/M metagenome (GOLD analysis project Ga0070735, IMG submission 66443) | Surface soil microbial communities from Centralia Pennsylvania, which are recovering from an underground coalmine fire - Coalmine... | ecosystem: Environmental > Terrestrial > Soil > Unclassified ... | reverse complement strand
ACAACGCCGGTGAATCCGCGCGCGACATGGCGGCGTCGAAAGACGATTCGGCGCTCGACCGGGCACTCGGCGTTGGCCGGTAAAAACCGATCTAGCGGCGGCCGAGGTGTTTGGTGAGGAAGGACGACATGCGGCGGAACGCATCGTCGCTCTCCGGCGCCAGCATGCTGCTCCAGAAGGCGTGCGGGAGGGCGTCGTAAACCACGAGTTCGGTCGGAACGCCGGCGTCGGTCAACGCCCGCGCGAGGTTGACGGTGCCGCTCAGCAGGACGTCGCGACCGCTCGACAGGCATAGTGTCGGCGGAAAGCCGGACAGGTCGCCCCTGATCGGCGAGAGGAGCGGATCGAGAGGATCGGCGCCGCCGACGTAGGCCCATTTGGCGTCGGTGAGGATCCTGGCCTCGGCCGCTGTAGCGAAGATGCGTAGGGAGTCGGCCGTCCCCGCCAGGTCGGGCTCGCCGGAGAAGACGCCGAGCACGCCCGGCAGCGGCATGCCTTCCGCCTTCAGCCGCATCATCAGCTGCGGCGCGATGACCGCGCCGGCCGATGTGCCGTAAACGCCGATGTCGCGCGGGTCGTGCGCGGCGAGCAGTGTTCGGTACACCGCTAGCGCGTCGTCGACGGCGGCGGGAAAGGGATGCTCGGGGGCGAACCGGTAGAGCACGGCGATGACGTCCAGCCCGGCGAGGGCGGCGACGGGGATGTTTTCGGTCAGCGAGCCTGAATCGGTCGCAAAGCCGCCGCCGTGCAGATTGAGCAGCACGCGGCTGCGATCAGCAGAGCCCGAGGCGGGAGCGATACGCCGGACAGGGACGCCCGCGACGATGTCGTCTGCGACCGTGACCGCATAGGCTTTGCGTTGCTCGGCGCCGACCATCGCCTGGATCTGCGCGGTGATCGGCCGCGTCTGCGCCAAGTCGATCGCGCCGGCCGCTTCCATCGGGACGATAGCCGCGAGGTAGGCGCGCGCCTCGGCGCTCAGGGTGTCCGGCGGCGACGGCAAGGCGGACATGCTCGCCCCCGGCCGGCCGCGCTCTAGGCCGGCACCGCTTCTCCGGCCATGCGATCCAGGCGGCTGTGAATGATGCCTTCGGCCTGCGCCATGATCCGCTTCACAAGCTCCTCGCACGACGGGATGTCGTGGATCAGGCCCTGGCTCTGGCCGGCCGACCAGATGCCGCCGTCGATGTCGCCGCCCTGCATCACGTTGGCCCGGCCGCGCGCGCCGCTGACCAGTTCGCGCACGTCGTCGATGGTCTTGGTCGGATCCTGCTGGATGCGGACGACCTCTTCCGAGATGGCGTTCCGGGCCACGCGCGAGGTGTTGCGCAGCGTGCGGTTGGTCAGGATGGTGTCGCGCTCGGTGTTGCGGACGATGGCCTCCTTCACGTTCTGATGGATGGCCGCTTCCTTCGTGGCCATGAAGCGCGTGCCCATGTTGACGCCGTCGGCGCCCAGCGCCAGCGCGGCCACGAGCGAGCGGCCGTCGGCCATGCCGCCGGAGGCGATCACGGGGATCTTCACCTGATCCACCGTCGCCGGCAGCAACACCATCAGGGTCACGTCGTCCTCGCCGGGGTGCCCGGCGCACTCGAACCCGTCAATCGAGATCACGTCCACGCCCAGCCGCTCGGCGGTCACGCTGTGGCGGGCGGAAGTGCATTTGTGGATCACCTTGACGCCGGCGTTCTTGAAGTCGGGCAGGTGGTCGATCGGGCTGCGGCCCGCTGTCTCGACGATCTTGATGCCGCTCTCGATGATCGCCTTGCGATAGTCGTCGTAAGGGATCGGATTCAGCGACGGCAGCAGCGTCAGGTTCACCCCAAATGGCTTCTTGGTGAGCTTGCGCGTCTTTTCGATCTCGGCATGCAGCGCCTCTGCGGTCGGGAAGAGGTGCGCGACGATGAAGCCCAGCCCGCCGGCGTTGGCCACAGCGGCCACCAGCTCGCCATAGCCGACGCCCGTCATGCCACCCATCACGACGGGGGTTTCGACGCCGAACATCTCGGTGATTTTGGTCTTGATCACGGGCTCGTCTCCCTTTGTCTCCAGCGCACCATGCGCCCCTTGACCCACCGTCATGGCAAGAGGCGGGCAGACTCTCGAATTTCACCGTATCCAATCGGCGACGCTTGTCGAATCCGGGCCGCGCCTTGTGGCTCGCCATGATCGCGCCTAATTTCGCGGCCCTTCGCCAACGGCGACGCCAAGGGAGCTCATGGCCGCGCATTATCTGGAGTTCGAGCGGCCGATCGCCGAGCTCGAGGCGAAGATCGAAGAGCTGTCCAGGCTTTCAGGCGAGGCGGGCGCCGGGTCGTTCGAGACCGAGATCGGCGCCTTGCGCGAACGCGCGGCCCGCATGCGAGAGGAGGCCTATTCCCACCTCGACACCTGGCAGAAGACCCAGGTCGCCCGCCATCCCGAGCGGCCGCACTGCGTCGACTATATCGACAGTCTGATCGAGGAGTTCGTCGAGCTGCACGGCGACCGCAAGTTCGGCGACGACCAGGCGATCGTCGGCGGCCTGGGGCGCTTCCGCGGGACGCCGGTCGTGGTGCTCGGCAACGAAAAGGGCCACGACACCACCACGCGCATCAAGCACAACTTCGGCTCCGCCCGGCCGGAGGCCTACCGCAAAGCGGTGCGCCTGATGGACCTGGCCGACCGTTTCAGCCTGCCGGTGATCAGCTTCGTCGACACCGCCGGCGCCTATCCGGGCGTTGGCGCCGAGGAGCGCGGGCAGGGCGAGGCGATGGCGCGCTCGCTCGAACGCTGCCTGACGCTCGGCCAGCCGATGATCGCCACCGTCACCGGCGAAGGCGGCTCCGGCGGGGCGCTGGCTATCGCGGCGGCCAACAAGGTGATGATGCTGGAACACTCGGTCTATTCGGTCGCCTCGCCCGAGGCGTCGGCGTCGATCATCTTCCGCGACCGCGACGCGGCGCCCAAGACCGCGGCGGCGATGAAAATCACGGCGCAGGACCTGATCGGCTACGCCATCATCGACCGGATCATTCCCGAGCCGCCGGGCGGCGCGCACGCCGATCCGCACGCGGCGATCGCCTCCGTCGGCGACGCCATCGAGGACGAACTCTCCGCCCTCGCGGACCTCTCGCCCGACGAACTCAGGAAACAGCGCGCCGACCGCTTCTACGCGATCGGCCGCACCGGCATGGGCTGAGGCGGCCGGCTATCCGGGGTTCTTGGCCAGCCAGTCGATGGCGTCCTGCTTGCCTTGCGCCGCCGACTTCTGCATCCAAACCCGCGCGGTGGCGTCGTCTTTCGGCACGCCCTGTCCATAGGCGTAGAGCCAGCCGAGGCTGAACTCGGCGTTCTCTTCACCCTGCGCCGCGGCCTGGCGGTACCAGCCGGCGGCGACGGCGAAATCGACCGGCACGCCGTGGCCGTAATAATAGAGTTCGCCGATGTTGTTTTCGGCCGACTTGTCGCCCTGGGCGGCGGCCAGCATGTACCAGTGCATCGCCTGGCCGTAGTCTTGCTGCACGCCGTCGCCGTTGTCGTAGAGCCAGCCGACGTTGTACTCGGCGCTGGCGTCGCCCTGGGCGGCCGCCAGCATGTACCAGTGCATCGCGCTGGCGTAGTCCTTGGACGCGAACGCCGCGTCGCCGCGGTTGTTGGCGACCTGGACGCTGATGCCCTGCGCCGCCGCGGGCGTGGCGACCAGGGCCGGCGCGGCCGCGCCGGCGAGCGCCAGCGCGGCAGCCATCGCCGGCGCGCCCAGGAGTTGTCGAAGTTGGTAGCTCATCGTCGTCGCCCCCTTGAAGCGGCGCGGTCGAACCGTCGACGGCGCGGCCGATAGAACGCGGCTATTTGGCGCGAAGATCAAGAGGCGAGTCAGGCGATCGCCTTCAGGGCGGCGCCGAGTTCGTCGACCTGCTCGGCCGTCGTCGCCCACGAGCACATGAAGCGGGCGCTGCCGTCGAGGAACCGGTAGACGAACCAGCCTGCGACACGCAGCCGCTCCAGCGCGGCGTCGTCCATGGTGACGAAGACTCCATTCGCTTCCACCGGATGGGCGAGCGGAAAGGGCATCAGCCCCGCCAGCCGCCTCGCCATGGCGTTCGCGTGCGCGGCGCGCGCCGTCCAGGCGCCGGTCTCCAGCATGCCGATCCAGGGCGCGGCGAGGAAGCGGGCCTTGGAGACGAGCTGGCCGGCGTGCTTCAGCCGCGCGTCCAGCCGCCGGGCCAGGCCCTTGTCGAAAAAGGCGACGGCCTCGCTTGGTGTCGAACCCGCCTTGGTGCCGCCCAGCACCGCGACGTCGATCCCGAGCCGTTTGACCGCGGCGAGCGGAAAGCCGGCGGCGACGGCGTTCGACAGCCGCGCGCCGTCCAGGTGCAGCCCGAGCCCCGCAGCCGTTGCCGGTCCCGCCAACGACGCCAGCTCGGCCTCTGTGTAGACCGCCCCGAACTCGGTCGCGTTGGTCAGCGACAGCACCGCCGGCGCCTGCCGATAGGAGACGTCCGGCTGCGCCAGCACCGCCGCCAGCGCCCGCGGGTCGATGCGTCCCGCCGCCCCGGCCAACGGGATCAGTCCGACGCCGGCGGAAAAGAACCCCGGCGCGCCGGCCTCGTCGGTGGCGATGTGGCTGTGCTCGTGGCAGATCACCGCCTCGTGCGGATGCGCCAGCGTGGCGAGCGCGAACGCGTTGGCCGCGGTGCCGGAGGCGGTGAACCGCACCTCGCAATCGGCGTCGAGCGCCTGGCGCACCAGGTCGGCCGCCCGCGCGGTGACCGGGTCGCCGCCGTAGCCGGTGACGGCGCCGGCGTTGGCGTCGGCCAGCGCCGCCATCACCTCGGGCATGGCCCCGACGACGTTGTCCGAAGCGAAATCGTAGCGCGCCATGGTCAGCCGGCCACGCGGCCCCAGGCGCGCAGATCGTCGACGAACAGGTCCGGCTGTTCCATCGCGGCGAAGTGGCCGCCGCGCTCGGGCTCGCTCCAGTAGGCGATGTTGTAGGCCCTTTCGATGAAGCTGCGCGGCGGCGCGCCCGTGTAGTCGGTGTCGCCGAGATAGCGGGCGAAGCCGGTTGGCGTCTCGCAGCGCTTGCCTTGCACCGCGGCGAAGGCGCCTTCTTCAAGAAGCCCGCGATAGTACCAGGCGCCGGTCGTGAACGAGCCGGTCATCACATAGAGCATCACGTTCGTCAGCAGTTGGTCCCTGGTATAGACGCCCTCGAGCGGCTTTTCGCGCAGGTCGGACCAGTCGTGGAAACGCTCGACGATCCAGGCGGCCTGTCCCACCGGGTTGCCGGCGCCGAGCCAGGCGACCGACTGCGGCTTCGACATCTGCAGCTGCAGATACGCCCCGAACATTTGCCCGGCTGCGGCGGCGCGGGCGGCCCAGGCCTGCTCGGCTTCGCCCTGCGGTCCACCCGGCGGGCGGAAGGCCATCATGTTCAGGTGGATGGCGCGGGCGTGCGGCGCGTGGTCGAAGCCGAGCCACGAGGTGATCACCGCGCCCCAGTCGCCACCCTGCGCCAGGTAGCGGTCGTAGCCGAGCACCTCGGTCATCAGCGCGTTGAACAGGCGCGCGGTGCTGCGCTGGCCGATCGGCCGCTTCGGCTTCGACGAGAATCCGAACCCGGGCAACGACGGGATCACCAGGTCGAAGGCGTCGCTCTTCGCCCCGCCGAAGCGCGTGGGGTAGGCGAGTTTTTCGATCGCGTCCCAGAACTCGTAGTGGCTGCCCGGCCAGCCGTGGCTGAGCAGCAACGGCCGCGCGCCCTCCGCCTCGCCGACAACGTGGACGAAGTGGAGGTCGAAGTCTTCCACCCGCGCCGTGAACTGCGGGAAGCGATTCAGCAGGTCGGCGGCGCCGCGCCAATCGTAGCTGTCGACCCAGTGCGCACAGAGCGACTTCAGGAATGCGCCATCGCAGCCGTACGGCCACCCGTCCTCGACCTCCGGCTGGGGCGGCCATGGATAGGCGCGAACGCGGTCGAACACCGCGCCCACGGCGTCCTTGGACCAACTCACGCTGAAGGGCTTGATCTCGGCCATGGCCGCCTCCGCGGGCTTTCAGATCGTCGTGGCAAGCCTTGCGGCGTTCACGCTGCGACGGTCAAGCGTCGTCGGGCGAACTCAGGCGGCGCGGTCGTCGCGGGCGGCGGCGGCGGCCGCCGGGCTGAACCCGGCGTGCAGGGCCCGGCGAAGCTCGTTCCACAGCAGGTCCAGCGAAATGTTCGGCGAAATCTTGCCGGCCAGCTTCAGCACCACCAGCCCGTGGATGGCCGACCAGAACACGTGCGCGATGATCTCGGGCTCGCCGACCAGATAGCCCGCGTCCAGCAGGCACTGCATGTAGGCGCTCATCTGCACGCGGGCGCGGGCGCCGGCGCGCACCAGGTCCGGGTATTCGTCCTCGGTCGGCTGATTGAGGTCGAACATCAGCCGATAGGCGGCCGGGTTTTCGAAGGCGAACTTCAGGTAGGCTTCGCCGACGGCGCGCGATCCCTCACGGCCGTCCGTGACCGAGGCGAAGGCTGTCTCCAGCGCCTCGGCGAACCGATCGAAGCCGGAGGCGCGCGCCGCGGCCAGGATGTCGTCCTTGTCCTTGAAGTACCGATAGGGCGTCATCGGGCTCACGCCGAGTTCAGCCGCCAGCTGGCGCATCGACACCGCGCTGGGGCCTTCCTCGGCGAATAGCTTTTCCGCTGCGGCGATCAGGCGGCAGCGAAAACCCTCGATCTCTTCTTCGGACAACGTGCGCGGCAAAGGCCTGACCCCTGGGTGATCATTGATCCGTCTAAGCCATATGTAGGCCGGCGTAAATTCCAATATAAGACGCCCTGTCTACCACGTTAGGGTGTGGCGGCCGTAGGACGCGCCGGCTCAGGCGTCCACGCGATTGGGGCGAAACCCGACGTTCAGAGCGCGCCGCAGTTCGCGCCATACAGCGTCGACGTCGACCTTAGGCGAGATTTTGCCGGCGAGCTGGAGCATCACCAGGCCATGGATCGCCGACCAGAACACGTACGCGACGACGAGCGGGTCGCCGGCGATGACGCCGGCGTTCATCAGCCCGCGGTTGTATGCGCTCATCGTGGCTCTCGCCCGGTTCGCCGCCTGAACCAGGCCCGGATAGTCGTCTTCGGTCGGCTGCGTGAGGTCGAACATCAGCCGATAGGCCGCCGGGTTGTCGAAGGCGAAGCGGAGATAGGCGCGGCCGACGGCCTTGCCCCGCGCCGCGGCGTCTCCCGGCCCCGCGTGGGCGGCCTCGAGCGCGTCGGCGAAGCGGTTGAAGCTCGAGGTGCGGGCGGCGGCGAGGATCTCGTCCTTGTCCTTGAAATACCGATACGGCGTCATTGGGCTGACTCCCAGCGCCGCCGCGATCTGGCGCATGGACACCGAACTCGCGCCGTTCTCCGCGAACAGGCGCTCGGCGACGGCGATCAGTCGGCCGCGGAACCGTTCGATCTCGGCTTGGGTCAAGGTTCGGGGCATCAGCGGCGCTTCACGATATCGGGACTTGCGGGACGATATGTCTTACTACATACATTTACAATGTAAGAAATAGACGGTGGAAGGTCGTGGCGATGGACGGGTCGCAACCGAAAAATCCTTACCTCGCCGGCAACTTCGCCCCCGTCGCCGACGAACTCGACACCGACCTTGTCGTCGCCGGCGAGTTGCCTCGCGGTCTGCGCGGCGTCTTCTATCGCAACGGGCCCAACCCTCAGTTCGAGCCGCGCGGCGCCTATCACTGGTTCGCCGGCGACGGGATGGTTCACGCGATCCGCGTCGGCGAGGGCCGCGTTCACTACCGCAATCGCTACGTACGCACCCCGAAATGGAGCCTCGAACACGCCGCGGGGCGGGCGCTCTTCGGCGGCTTCGATCCCATGGCGGCCGATCCCTCCGTCGCCAACGAGGATGGCGGCGTCGCCAACACAAACATCGTCTGGCACGCGGGCCGGCTCATGGCGCTCGAGGAGGCGCACCCGCCGTTCGCGCTCGACCCGGACACGCTCGACCCGCTGGGATATTGCAACGCCTACCGCGGCCGCGTGACCGCGCACCCCAAGGTCGACCCAGCCTCGGGCGAGATGCTCTGGTTCGCCTACTCGGTCGGCCGGCGGCCCTTCTCCAACACCGTCTCCTTCGGCGTGACCGCGGCGGATGGCCGGGTGACGCGCCGCGATGATTTCGAAGCGCCTTTCTCATCGATGGTGCACGATTTCCTGGTCACCGGCCGCCACGTCCTGTTCCCGATCCTGCCGCTGACCGGCAGCCTCGAGCGGGTCATGGCGGGCGGGCCCGCCTTCGCCTGGGAGCCGGAGAAGGGCAGCCACGTCGGCGTGATGGCCCGCGACGGCGGCGTCGAAACCATGCGCTGGTTCACCACGGACGCGGTCTACGTCTTCCACCCGATGAACGCCTGGGAGGACGGCGAGCGCATCGTCGCCGACGTGATGGAATATCCATCGGCGCCGCTCTTTCCCAACGCTGACGGATCACCCGGCGAGAACGCCGCGGCGCGGCTGGTGCGCTGGACGTTCGACCTGGCCGGGGCCTCCGACACCATCAAGCGTGAGCCGCTGGACGATCTCAGCGGCGAATTCCCGCGCTTCGACGAACGGCGCGCCGGCCTCGCCTACCGGCACGGCTGGTTCGCCGCCAGCGAGAGCCGCCCGGGCGTGATCCGCTTCGACTGCTTGGCGCACATCGATCACACGACCGGCAAGCGGGCGGTGTGGCGCGGCGACGGCGGCGCTTCGCCTTGCGAGCCGGTGTTCGTCCCACGCGCGCCCGACGCCGCGGAGGGCGACGGCTGGATCGTGACGCTGGTCTATCGGCCGTTGGAGGACGCCAGCGACTTCGTGGTCTTCGACGCCCTCGACATCGCGGCCGGCCCGATCGCGACCGCGCGGCTGCCGCGGCGGGTTCCGTTTGGCTTCCACGGCAACTGGCGTCCGCTGCCGGCCTGAGCCGGCTTCAGCGCAGGCCGCCGAACGGCACGACCTTGTTCGACGCGTCGTGGCCGATGTCGGCCGCGCCGAGGAACGCGATGCCGGAGCGCTCGCACCAAAAGCGCGTCACCGCCTCGGCGGTCATGCCGAAGTCGGGCTCGTTCGGCGGCACTTCGCTTACGCGCCCCAGCCGGATGCCGGCGACGCGGCGGATCGCCGGCTGGCTGGTCAGGTGGAAGAAGGCGCGGTCGATCCGGTACATGGCCTCCGACACCTCCTCGAGCATCAGCACGTGACCTGACAGGTCCGGCTCCAGCGGCGTGCCCAGGATCTGGCCAAGCACGGTGAGGTTGAAAGCCGCGGCCGGCTGGCCCGGCGCAAGACTGGGCTCCAGCGCGCCCGCCTCGCCGTCGACCAGCCACGCGAGCGCGCGCCGGATCGCCGCGTCGCCGCCGTCGCGCAGCACGTCCTGCGCCACAGGCCCATGCGCGGCGCCGGTGAATCCGGCGCGGTAGAGGCCGGCCATCAGGGCGCCGGCGTCGCTGTAGCCCAGGTAGGCCTTGCTTCGCGCCGCGCCGGTCAGCCGGGCGAGCGCGGCCTCGGCCATGCGGCAGGCGCCGTATCCTCCGCGCGCGACCCAGACAGCGTCCAGCGTCGGGTCGTTGGCCGTCTCGACGAACGCGGCCGCGCGCGCGGTGTCGTCGCCGGCGAAGTGGCCGCTGGAAAGCAGCGTCTGCGGATGGAAGATGAGCTCGGGCGCCGCCTCGCCGAACTGGGCGGCCGCCACCGCCCGCACCCGCTCCGGAACCTCGGGCGACATGCGCGATGCGGGCGCGACGACGCCAATGCGGATCGGCTTGCGGCTCATTGCGTGGCGTCCAGGGCGCTCATAGGGTCCGGCGATGATTCCGGGCCAAGCCTACTTCTTCTGCGGCGTCGGCGGCAGCGGCATGACGCCCCTTGCGCTCATCGTGCAGGCGCTCGGCGGCGTGGTCGAGGGCTCCGACCGCGCGCTCGACCAGGGCCGCAACGCCGCGCGGTTCGACTTTCTCCGCGCCAAGGGCGTTCGTCTGCACCCGCAGGACGGCTCGGGCGTCAACCGGCCGGATCAGATCCTGGTGATCTCCGGCGCGGTCGAGGAGACCATCCCCGACGTCCGTTCAGCCCGCCGGCTCGGCCTGCCGATCGTGACGCGCGCGGCCCTGCTGGCGGAGCTCTTCAACGACAGCGCGATGGGCGTCGGCGTCGCCGGCACCAGCGGCAAGTCGACCACCACCGGCATGATCGGCTGGATCCTCGACCGCGCCGGCGCCGATCCGACCATCGTCAACGGCGCCGAGATGAAGCCTTACGTGCGGCCCGGCGCGCCGTTCGCCAGCGCGCGGGTGGGAGGGGGGCCGGCCTTCGTCGCCGAGGTGGACGAGAGCGACGGCTCGATCGCGCTCTTTCGGCCGAAGGTCGCGGTGGTCAACAACATCTCCCTCGATCACAAGTCGATGGACGAGCTTCGGACGCTGTTCGCCGGCTTCGTCGCCGGCGCCGGGACGGCGGTGCTCAATCTCGACAACGCCGAGACTCGCGCGCTCGCCGGTTACGCCGGCCGCGACATCACCTACAGCCTGAGCGACGCCGGCGCCGACCTGCTCGCCGGACCGCCCACGCTGGCGCCCGCCGGCGTCGCCTTCACCGTCACGGAACGGTCGAGCGGCGCCAGCGCTCGCATCGACCTGCCCGTGCCCGGCCTGCACAATCTCGCCAACGCGCTGGCCGCGATCGGAGCCGTGCGCGCCCTTGGCGTACCGCTCGCCGACGCGGCGGCCGCGCTCGCCGGCTTCACCGGCATCCGCCGCCGGCTGGACGTGGCCGGCGAGGCGGGCGGCGTCACCGTGATCGACGATTTCGCCCACAATCCCGACAAGGTCGCCGCCAGCCTGGCGACGCTGCACGCCTTCCCCGGCCGGCTCCTCGTCATGTTCCAGCCGCACGGGTTCGGGCCGCTGAAGATGATGAAAGACGCCTTCGTCGAGACGTTCGTTCAGGCGCTGGCCGCCAAGGATGTCCTGCTCATGTCGGAGCCGGTCTACTACGGCGGAACGACCGACCGCAGCGTCTCCAGCCGCGACATCGCCGACGCCATCGCCGCGCGCGGTCGCAGCGCCGAAGCGCCGGGCGATCGCGCCGCTTGCGGCGAGCGGCTGCTCGCGCTCGCCCGCCCCGCCGACCGCATCCTCATCATGGGCGCTCGGGACGATTCCTTGTCCGAGTTCGCCGCCGACCTGGTCGCCCGCCTCGGCGCGGCGGTGGCCTCGTGACCCGCCCGGACGCCGCCCTCTATTCCACCCGCCACGGCCCCATGTGGGCGCTGACCGGCGACGCCTACGTCACACGCTCGCTCGAGGTCTATGGCGAGTACGGCGCCGACGAGGCCGACCTCTTCCGCCAGGTGGTGCGGCCGGGCATGACCGTGGTCGAGGCGGGCGCCAACATCGGAACGCACAGCGTCGTGCTCGCCCGCGCCTGCGCGCCGGCGCCGCTGATCGCTTTCGAGCCGCAGCAGCGCGTCTTCCAGCTGCTCTGCGCCAACCTGGTGATGAACCAGGTCGCCAACGCCATCGTCTACCCGGACGCGGTCGGCGCGGCGGCGGGCATGGCGGTGATCCCCAAGCTCGACTATGGCGCGGCCTACAACTTCGGCTCGGTCAGCGTGCAGCAGACGGCCGCGATGGCCTGGGACCAGGGACAGCCGACGCGCATCGTCGCCATCGACGACCTCGCCCTGCCGGCCTGCGGCTTCTTCAAGATCGACGTCGAAGGCTTCGAGGCCGAGGTGCTGCGCGGCGCGACCGACACCATCGCCCGTTGCCGCCCGGCCCTCTACGTCGAGAACGACCGCGAGCGCCATCAGGCCGAGCTGATCGCGCTCATCGATACGCTGGACTATGTCCAGTACTGGCACGTCGCGCCGCTGTTCAGCCCGAAGAACTTCAACGGCGTCGGCAACGACGTCTTCTCGGGCTCTGTCAGCCTCAACATGTTCTGCGTGCCGCGCGAGAGCCCGCTCGCCATCACCGGCTTCGAACGCATCGACCCGAAGAACTGGCGCTCGCCCGTCGGCCCGATCCCAGGCTGAGGCGAGGGGTCGCCGGGGGCGGCCGCTCAGCAAATCCCTGAGCGCCCCCTCGGCCGTGGTTTAATGCTCATCAGTCCGCGGCGTACGATGTGAAGTGTTCCCGTTTGGCGAGAGTCCGCTCCCGCCGGCGCAGAAATTGTTGTTGTTATTGTTATTGTTGTTGTTTCCTGCGTATCGGGAACCTTCGCATCGAACGCCGCGGGCCAACGGGGCCCGGCGGCG
>Ga0070735_10004165_pt1 | contig 12285 bp, 9 predicted proteins | sample Coa_R1_FD_66443 | JGI IMG/M metagenome (GOLD analysis project Ga0070735, IMG submission 66443) | Surface soil microbial communities from Centralia Pennsylvania, which are recovering from an underground coalmine fire - Coalmine... | ecosystem: Environmental > Terrestrial > Soil > Unclassified ... | reverse complement strand
ACATTGGCGCCGGCTTTGATCAGCATCTCGACGATGGGCAGATCCCCCGTCTTAATCGCCAACATCAGCGCCGTCTCACCGTCCTGATTGGGACTCTCAGGTCCAGCCCCGGCGTCCAACAGGGCTTTCACCAGTCTGGCGTCGGCCACCTTGATGGCTTCCGCGAGCGGCGTCGATCCGAACTCGTTGGCGACGTCCACTTTCGCCTTCTTGGCGATCAGCGCGTCGAGCAGCTCATAGTCGACATGGTAGACCGCCCAGTGGACCGGACGCGTGCCGTCGGGTTGAGCCTCATTCACGTTGGCGCCGGCGCGAATCTGCTCGAGCGCCGCCTTGCGGTTTCCGGCTTGAATGAGATCGGCAAGAGTAGACTTCTGAGCTTGCGCGCAGACTGACGCAGTAGCCGCGAGCACACAGAAAACCGCGAGAACGGAGCGTTTCAAAATTCGCCTCCTAAACAACATTGGGATCCATCTTGTCATGGTGGGCCCAGCAACCCTTAGCCGCGTCATACAGAAATTTGTACGGATCTTTCCAGGTTCGAGCGAGTCCCTTCATTACGCCGCCTTCCAGCATGTCCTTGGGACCGTCGCCCTCCCGAACTTGTTTGAAAAGGCGAGCCCGGACCTCTTCCATCATGTCCCGCTCCGCCTGGAACTCGGCTTTACTCATGACCGGACCGTACGCAGGCACGATCCTAGTCTGATCGTTGGCGAGCTTGAGCACGGTATCCATCGCGTCCACGCGGCCGCCAATCCAGGCTCCAGTAAACCAGTCGAGCGCCGGATCGCGCAGGGGGGATGCGACATCGCCGACCGCGAGGACGTTCGAATTCTTCAAAAAGACGTAAATGTCACCGTTGGTGTGGGCTAAAAGGAGATAGCCGTAGTCGATCTGCTCGGCGTCTGCCTTCATGGAACCGGTAGTCAGAAATGTCTCAGTGGGACGCGCAGCTTTCGGACGCGCTTTCTCGTAGCGATTTTCGGCCGGAAGCCAGTAATCTGTCGACATCCACTGGCGGGTGCGCTCGTGGGCGATGATTTTCGCGCCCCCCGCGGCAAACATTTCGTTGTTGCCCGTCTGATCGGTGTGATAGTGGGTGTTGAAGAGTGTCTGGACTTTCGCGCCGGCGGCGAAAGTTTTTAGCCCGGCCATCACCTGGTCGCCGGACTTCGGTGCGCCGCTATCCACCAGCACCAGACCGTCACTGCTCGAGAAGGCCAAAATATTCGCGCCGCCGCCATCCAAAACCGCCAGCTTGTCTGTCAGCCGCGCGGAGCCGGACTGCTGGCCCTTGAGAATGCGCGGAGACGCCCATAGAGTCAGCGCGCCCGACGTCAAAAATTGCCTTCGATTGACCACTTGCCTCCGGCTCCTACAGTTGCGAAATAATCCCCGTGCTGTCGCCGAACTTGTCGCGCGCAATACCCGCCTTCTGCAGCAGCGTCAGGTGGAGATTCGCGATCGGCGTGCGTTCCGGCAGCAGGATGTGCTGGCCGCCGAGCTTCATCTTGCCGTTGCCGCCGCCCACCACGATGTTCGGCTCCGGATAGTTATTGTGCATGTCGCTATTGCTCATGTTCGACCCGTACATGAAAATCGAGTGGTCGAGCAACGATCCCTGACCGTCCGGCGTGGCCGCCATCTTGGCGATAAATTCCGCAAACTTCTCCACGTGCCAGGTCTGGATCTTAACCAGCTTGTTGAGTCGCTCCAGATCGTTGGCGTGGTGCGACACGGGATGGAATGCGTCCGGAACTCCGATATGGTTGTAGGTCCGATTGGTGCCTTCCGCGACCATGATGTAGGAAGCCACGCGGGTCAGATCAGCCTGATAGGCGAGAGCGAGCAGGTCGAACATCAATTTCACCTGCTCCGCGAAGTTGTCCAGTTCCCCGATGGGAGCCTCGGGAATCTTGAAGGCCGAAAGATCCTTTCCACCGGCCTTTTGCGCTCGCCGCTCGATTTCGCGAACACTTTCAAGATACCCGTCGAGAACAGCGCGGTCGCTGTTTCCGAGCTCACCCTGGAGTTTTTTAGTGCGGTCGAGAATCAGGTCGAGGATGCTGTTGGTCTGGCTGCTGATGGAAGCGCGCTCCTGCGGAGTGTCGCCTTCGCCGAACAACTGCAAAAACACTTTCCGCGGATTGGATTCCATGGGCAGCGGCGATTCTGCGTCACGGAACGAAAGAGTTGTGTAGTTGCCGCCACCGCCCGCCGCCTGCTGAGCGATCGTCTCCGAGGAGACCTCGAGCGACGGAAGCGGGGTGTCCTGGCTGATAACTTTCGCCATCACTTGATCGAGCGTGATGGCCATATGCGCCTTGGGGCCGCCGGTGTCCGGTCGCGTAGCGCTTAGCCACGTCGCCGGAGTGAACGTGTGAACCGAGCCCGCGGTGGCGGCGTTCTCGAGATTCCCGAAAGACGAAACGTACTTCTTATACGGCTCAAGAGAGGAGAGAATCGGGCTGAGCTTGAAATCTGCGCCGGCGCCGCTGGGCGTCCACTTGTCCATGGCCGCGCCATGCGCTGTGTTGTACATGATCGCGCCATGGGGCAGGTAGAAGAAGCCCGTCCGCAGCTTGGGCGCGGCGGCTGTTTGGGCCAGCGCTGTGCCGGCCGGCACCATGGCATCCAGAAACGGCAGAGCCAGGCTTACTCCAGCGCCTTTCAGCACCGTCCTGCGGGATAGATGTTTCTTGGTGATGAACATGTGATCTCCTTACTAATTTTCTCGCGCACAACGCTTAATTAGCCGCGCCAGACTTCGCCACGCCCGCCTGCGGAACTTGGCCCTGCCTGCGGAACGCATCCGTATTCACGATTCCCAAAACAATGGAAGAAAACTTGTAATTGTCTTTCGCCGCCCCACGAACCACAGCCCGAACCTGGGGCATATCGAAATACTCGAGTTCCCGGTTGAGCGCGTACATCATCAGCTTCTCGGTGAAAGCCTTGGCGAAGACTTCGGGGCGCTGCGCCAACTGGGTCCTGAGGTCCACTGGACCGTTGATGGGGATGCCACTCGGCAGCACCGTACTCGCGTCGATGGGAGCATTGTTCGCCTGGCGGTCGGTAGTCCGGAACTGCCCGATCGCATCGAAAGATTCCAGCGGCAAGCCAACCGGATCGATCACGCCATGACACTGTCTGCATACGGCCTTGTCGCGATGCTGCTCCAGGCGCGCCCGGACCGTCTTCGGCTGCTCCCCGGTCTTTTGCGAAAGGTCGGTGGCGGTGTCCGGAGGCGGAGGCGACGGCGGCGTGCCCATCAGCTTATCCAGGACCCACGCTCCGCGCAGGACCGGAGATGTGCGGTCGCCATAAGACGTCTTCAGTTGCACCGCGGCCTTGCCCAATAAGCCCCAGCGCTCTTTGTCAGCCAGCGTGACCCTCCGAAATTGAGCGCCTGTCACCCCCGAAATGCCGTAGTGGCGGGCCAACCGGTCGTTCAAGAAGGTGTGGTCTGCGGTCAACAGATCCACCACGGTCCGGTCTTCCGAAAAGATGCTGCTGATGAAGTCTTCCGCTTCGGTCGAAAAATCGCGCCGCAACTGATCGTTGAATCCCGGGAACAACGCCGGGTCGGGCTTCACCGCGTCGAGATCGGCGATATTCAGCCACTTCATCGCAAAGCTGGTGACCAGGCTGGAGGCTTTGGGATCAGCCATCATGCGCCGCACTTGTTTTTCCATCGCCCCAGGCTTCGACAACCCTCCCGAGGAGGCGAGAGTCAGCAGTTCCTGGTCCGGCCCGGTGTTCCAAAGGAAAAAGGAAAGGCGCGAAGCCAGTTCCAGATCGGTGAGAGGAAACTCGCCGTTTGGCGAACTACCCTTGGGCCCAAGAATGGCCCGATAGAGGAAATCGGGGCTAGCCAGTACCGCGGCTACGACTTGCTCGACTCCCTGATCGAAGCTCCCGCCGCCCTTGCGTCCAGCGTCATAGAACGCCATGAGGTGGGACACGTCACCCGCGGTCACTGGCCGGCGGAACGCCCGGCGCGCCAGGGTTTCCGTAATCTGACGGGCGCAGGAGAGTTCTTCCGCTGGCTTGGGATCGCAGACGAAGATCAGAGCGCGGCTGGGGGTTTTCGAAACACCTTTCGGATTATACGGTCCTACGATTTCGACGCCGTTGACCAGGCGCGGCATGCGCCCGGCGACCGCGGTACTGCCGGTCAGGCCATTAAATACGGGCTGGCTTGCGACGTTCTCGTCTGACTCTACGTGGGACCGGTCGATGAAGGCAATGACGACGTCGCGCACGCCGGCTTGAACCTGGACCGGGATTTTCTGGAAGCGTTCCATGATCAGGGCGCGTCCGTCCGCTCCCTTGCGATCCGCCAGAGCCTGATCCGCCGGACCTCCAATGGGCTTGCGGAATATGATCTTGCCGTCGATCATGCCGACGAGCGTGCTCTCATTCTCCATCGAGCCGGTGTACAGGCCCACCGAGAGGTCGTCAATGTTGATGCGATACTCCCCGTCGGCGGGGAAATTGTGCTTGAATCGGATTCCTCCGCGCGTGCCAAGGGGCAAAGGATCGTCAGGGTTCTGATTCGCCGCGATGGCGTATTTGACATTTGAAACGCGTGGATTGGGATTGCCGACCGCGAGTTTCGCCACCTGCCGGGCAGCGGTGATGTACTGATCCAGGAACGAAGGCGATACAGTCAAAGCGGTCGCGATATTGTCAAAGCCGCCGACCTGGATATCCTGCGGCAAGATGTCCTTCGCATTTACTTCCACACCCACCAAAGCTTTCACTGTCGCGGCATACTCGGTACGGTTCAGGCGCTGAATGGGCACATAGCCCGCTTTCGGAGCTTTGCTATGGGCGTCAGCGGCTTGGGAATCGAGCCTGTTCTCCATCCAGGCGGTGAACGAATCGATATCCTTCTGTGATGGCTGGGGAGCGCCCGGCGGCGGCATCAATCGTCCTCGCAGCTTGCGCAGCGCTTTCTCCCAGATCTGCGCGTTATCGGCGGCGGATTGCAGATCCAGGGTGTCGAACGCGATACCGCCGGTCCTGACCCGCGTGTTATGGCAGCCGACGCAGTAGGTATTCAGCATCGCGCGATGTGGATCCGACCCGGTTGCGGCAGACGTCTGCCCCACAGCTCTGTTTAACAAAGCCGCCACAGAGGCGCTCAGAACCATCAGCGCGCTCGCACAAATGAAACGCTTCATATCTTGCAACCCATTGTGTTATCAGAGATTTGCGGTCGGATGTTCATCGCGAGTAGCCTTTTCCTTTTATCACAAAAAACCCTGAACTGCCAGGGGGGACTCCGGTTGGAAGAAACAAGAAGCAGAATTCGCGGGCGATTATCGGTAACCGGAAGCCAACCTGCGGCTTCACGCGTTCGCGGATAACAGGAATCTCTGGCGGCAAGAGCTGGTTTGGATAGCGACTACTCCGGATCGTATCCGTCGCGTGCCCGAACCTTCAGGCCGCGGGAACCGCTGACCGTCACCTGGATCGGCCGCCAGGCGGGACTTTCGGACGCGGGCGGCTGGAAGGATAACAGGTACCCGTGCGTCAGGTCTTCGGACACCTTGTCGAACACACTTCCAATCTCGCCGGGCTTCTCGATGGCGAATGCTTCACCGCCGGTGGCCTTCGAAATTCCCGCCAATTGGTCCAACATGTCGCGATGCCCGATCGCCTCCCCTTGCGCGATGGTATAGATCGGTACGCCATTCGCCTTAGCCCGTTGAATCGCCGCATCCGTATTCAGTGTGCTGGCATTGTCCTTGCCATCGGTGAACAGAATGATCACCTTCTTACCCGCACGTCCGACAAGATCCTGGCCCACTCGCGCCAGCGCGTCGTACAGTGCGGTTTCGCCGAAGGCCTGGGTATGCAGCACCGCTCGCTTGGCGGCAGCCTTGTCGGTAGTGAACGGCTGTAACTCGGTTACCGAGTCGCTGAAAGTATAGACTGCGGCCGAATCCTCCGGTCGCAGCTCGGAAATCAGCCGCAGCGCGGCGTTCTTCAACGCCGGAAGCGCCAATTGCATGCTTCCGGTGGTATCGAGGAGCAGCACGCAGGAAACCTCGTTGGATTGCGGCTCGAATGCCGTAATGTTTTGCGGATTTTTCTGGTCCAGAATCGTGAAATCGCCGCGATTCAAGTTGTCCACGTACCGCCCGCGGCTATCTGTGACCGTGGCATACACTTCCACCAGCCGACCCGACGTCTTGAAATCGGCCTCAACGGGAAGCAAATCCGTTGCAACTTGTACCGAGCTTCCTCCCGATGCCAAGCCTGAACCGAATGCCGCATCGCGAGGTGCGGATCGCGCTACGCTCCTGCCGGCGGGCGCGAAATGTTTGCTGAGGTCGCCGAGGTTCACCAGGCCACCCGCAAGATACGCTCCGGAAGCCGACGGAACCAAGGCTACTGGTGCAAATATGGCGGGCCGCTGCGCCACAAACTGATGTTTGCGCAGTAAGCTTGGATCCGCATTGACCAGCAGTCCATCCGGGTCGAGCGTCGCCGCATAGACCAGCCCGCTGAGAACAATTGCCGTGTTCTGCGGATCGTCACCGACCCGGGGAACATTCTGCAACTTCAGAATGCGATCGAAGGCCGCGCGGCGTTCCTCATCGAGGCGTAATAGGTTGCGAGCGACGGCGTCATGGCTATCGCCACCCGAGATTTCGCGCAGCACCGCCAGCGCTTTTGCCGGATGGTCTTGGGCCGTAAGATCCTGACAGACACGGCGGAATACCGCCGCTCCGCCTGCTTGGTCGATCGATCCGGCTTGTACTCCGCGCGAAATCAACTCCATCAGTGAATGCCATTCACCCAACACAGCATTCTGCCGCGCGATCGGATATCCTCCAACGGCGGAGCCAAAACGTTCCAGCGCTTCGAATTCCTCATGACGCAATTCCGTTAAACGCGCGAAATATGGAAATAGAGAGTTCCATTCGGCGTAGTGCCGAGCCAGGAGCTTCACCGAACCCTCGTCCAGGGGGCGTCCGCGCTTCTGTTCCAGCTCGGCGATGGGAACCAGGGTTTCCAGAGTCGGCAAGCCGAGTAAAACGTCGTCCTCCGATCCGGCCGAAGCGGTCCACGCCGCCTTGCCTCCGGGGTGGCGGACATTCCCGTTTTCATCGAGCGGCAATTTTTGCAGGAGCTCGGTTCTCCAGCCCTCTACTTGCCGGGCTTGGCCGTTGCGGAATTCGTCACCTTGCCGGTACCAGGCGTAGAAACGCTCGGCTCGCGCCGCGGTCTTCGTAAAGAACCGCTGATGCGCCGCATCCGAGCGGGCCAGTACCGAGTAGAACGCCGCCAATGTTCCAGACGGCTTGTCCAAGAGTGAGCGGAAGAACAGCCCCGGATTGCGCGGACTCTCGCCTGCCAGTTTCTGCCATACCGGCGCTGCCTCGGCGCCTCCCGGGAGTGCAACCGCGCCATCAGTGAGCGAAAATGCCGCGCCGTGGCGCGCGAGCTGATCTGCATAACGGGTCGCCAAAGCGCGAAGATCGGCTGCGGTAAGTAGTGCGGCGGCCGCATCCTCGCTCATCGCATTCAGACCGGCACAGGTTTTGGCGAGGTGCCAATCGCTGGCAAAGCTTGCAGCCACGCCACCCGGCGGCACGGGAGCATACCTTAACAAGGTGCTCCAATTATCCCCGCCCGCCAGACGCGCGTTCTCCGTTGAGATTTCGAACTGGAACTCACGGCCCGCCTCGAGCTCTTCCTGCATTTGAATCTCGTCGATCCCCAAAGCGGTCGGAATCACCTGACGGAGCCCGTCTTCGGGTTGATCGCCAGGTTCGACTGTCATCGCGGAATCCTTTTGACCGAGCTTCCAGCCCAGCAGCCGGAGGACGTGCTCCGTTTCGCGGCGCCTGTCGTCGGTCGCCAGCGTCAGCGTAATACGCGTGCCCTCTTCACTGCGTTCCCCCAGTTGCGAGATCTCGGAAATTGTCGCCAGGTACGTGCGCAGGGTCTGGATGAACTGCGGCTTTCCTTGGGCGCTCCCGACGGAAACTTCGCGGACGATAGCGCGGCAATAGTCGGAATAGAATCCGAAGTAAGTGACAGGCTTGTCCAGATGCACGATGGCGGCCATCGCTTTCATTCCGCCGGGAACCCAGGCCTCTTCGATCCCGGACGACGACTTTGTCACCTGCAGCTCCAGCCGGGGCACTAAGGGCGTCTCCTGCGATGTGGCCCGCGGCTTGCCGAGGTTCTCCATGCGGGTTCGAACCTCCGCGGCGTTGGTAGCGTTGGAGTCCATCGCCAGGTACTGCGTCAGGTGTTCCCGGGCGGCGGGAAAATCGCCCTTGGCTTCGAGAATCACCCCCAGAACATATTCCATGCGCGGAACTTCGCGTCTCCGATCCAGCCGGATGCCGGTCTCAGCGCTGGTCTCCGCTCCATCGAAATCTTTCAGGTAGTAGCGCGCCGTCGCCTGATGCAGGTAAATCTCCGGATACCGCTGTTTGCTGTCTTGCTTGATCAGAATCGCGGCGGTTTTCTCCGCTGTGTCCCAGTCGTTCGCCGCGATGCTCTCGCGAGCTACGCCCAGGAGCGCATCCAACGATTTGGGATCCAGGGTCACGACGTGCTGAAAGGCATCCCGCGCATCGGCAGGCTTGTTCTGACTCGCGCAGACAAAGCCCAGCGCATTCCAGCCCCGGGTGAACTTCGGAGCGAGCATCACCGCGGTTCGCAGCTCGCGCTCGGCTGCCGGCCAGCTCTTCTTCTGGATGAGTCTTTGCGCGTTGTTCCAGGCGTTCCGGGCAGGCAGCGGTATTGCGTCCTCGAAGAAGATGTTGGCGTCGGCGTTCGAGCTGCCGGCCGCACGGGGTCGAATCACCATCGGAGGCAAGTTGGGATCCGTGGACCAGTTGAACGCGGAAATATCGATCACGGTCGAGTCGTAGCCGATAATCGCCGCCCGCAAAACGCAAGCCCTTTCGCTCAGCGGGTCGACCACCATTACCCACAAGTAATTGCCCTTCTTATCGGTTTGGGCAACGCCTTGGCCGCCGATGTCAGCGCAGAAGCGCTCGATGCGGACCGAGCGGTTGGGAATGGAACCGTCCTCCATAACCACCTTGCCCCGCATGAGCTGCGTGTTGGCAGCGGCCGGAAGGATTAAGACTAAAGAGGCGGAAATTACGCCAGCGAGCGAAGAGGCGAACGGCGTACGCATATCATGTGATGATACTGGTTACTTCTTCGCCTTGCTGGCCTTGCCTTTCCCCGGTATGTTTGCCTCGGTCCAGTTGAGGATGACATCGGCCACTTCGAGGTTATTCGTGCCCAGCATCATCATGTGGGTGGTGCCCTTGAACACCGGGTTGCCGATCTCATCCAGCTTGACGTATTCAGCCTTCGCCGTGCCGTGCCCGGCTGCGCGGCGCGCGTTGATCGCATCCACCGTGGTTTGGCAAACCTCACTGGTCGCTGTGTAATCGCCCTTGAGTGCCAGATAGGGGATATTGTCGAAATCCTCCGCCTTGAGCCCGCTGTTCGGAAGGGAGCAGGATCCCTCGATGGTGATCAAGCCCTTCAACAGGTCCAGATGACCCCGTTCCTTCAGAATGCGGACCATATGATGTCCCATGATTCCCGACTGAGAGTGCGTGGCGACCACGGCTCCGCCCAATTTTTCAACCAGTAGCGCGAGATCCATCGGGGTCCATGTGTTGGCCGGGGCGATCTCCTTGGGATCGCAAGTGGGGCAGATGGATCCCGGCAGAGTAGCCTCCGCGTTGGGTACCAACTGCTTGTAATACTCGAGGGCGAAATCGTTGGCTGGTCCCTGGGGCGCAGGGCCGATGGCTCCCATGCGCGCCGCCACGTTCGGATCGACGGTGGCGAGCGGGTACGCCGGCAGGTAATCGTTGGTGTGTTGCGCGTCGTCGGACGGCGGGTCGCCGGGATCTCCGTGACGGATCAGGGTGCCGTTGAGAATGGTCGAGCCTTCGGGTATCAAGTGGCCGAACCACTGGGTCCAAGCGACGTTATCCGCGATCCTGCCGAAAGCCGGGATCAGGGGCAGACCTTTCGATGCATCTCCACTGCGGATCAGGGCCGCAGCCTCATGCAAAACCGATTCGTCGAACCCGGAGCGCCCGCGGCCTGCCTGGTCGACCAGGTACGTCGAGATGCCCTTGCGCACGAAATAGGGATACCAGCCTTCCCTGCCGTCCGGTGTGGATTCGAGACACGCGGCTGTGTGGGTCGAACCGTGAACCATGATGACCGGCGGCGCGTTGCGCTTCTTGGTCGCCGGTATTTCGAACTGAACGTACATCTGGCCGATCGTGATCTGGTTCGGGACGGGCGCTTGACCGGCCGGAGGCACCGTCGCGTAATTGGTGACCTTCGGCACGCCGCCGATGAAAAAGCTGCCCTGGTCTTCAATCACCAGTGGTTTCGTCAGGAATCTCTTCGTCGTTCTGACCTGCGGAGTATCCGCGGCGGAAACGCTCCCCGCGAAGGTTATCAGCACGCTCGCCGAGCACAGACCGAAAATGATCCGCTTCATGATCCCTCCTTCAATGGACTCGTTATTCGGAGCACGCCTGTTAGTATACTCACCGGAACCCAAAAACGGAGCCGATGGAAAATTCTACATGCAGCGGAATCTGCTCCAGTCTCATCCTCTGCCATACCAGCGAATTGCAGCATGGCAGCCGAATTGCCTTTTACGTGTTAGCTGGGTGTTCCCGGATTCCTCAGGAATCCGCGAAAGGAGGCAAACATGAAAACAATTGGGAAGTTTGGAAGCCTGCTCTGTTTCGGGGCCATGCTAGGTTACGGAGCCACTTTGAGCGGGAAACTAATGGACGCGGCCTGTTATGACACACAGAAATCGCAGAAGTCCCACGAGGACGCTACAAAGGTGTGTGCTCCTACCGCGACCACGACGGACTTCGCGATTCGAACTACGACCGGAAAGGTTTATAAAGTCGATAGTTCCGGGAATTCAGCCCTCGCCGACGATATACGGAAGGGAGCGCTTAAGAAAGATCACGATGGCGACATTCATGCCACTGTGAACGGCTCATTGAAGGGTGATGTTGTGACCGTGAATTCCGTAAATCTGGACAAACTGAAACAGTAGTGCCGATTAGTGCGGCGGTCCTCCAGGGCCGCCGCATGTACGGCAGAAGCTGACCAAAGCAGCACTAAAGTACCTAGGTGTTTAGGACTTAAATCCGATAGCAATTGCTCTACGCACCGCATAAGCTGGACGCATAGAGCATTAAGCAGACTGCACCAGGTGTGGAATGTCAGAACCTCGACGCGATCCACGAATCCCATACTCTGGCGTAGTGTTCATTTCCTGGCAAACTTTCGACGGCTATCGCAATCATGTTCTGGGAAGGGCCGTGGCGCTCTCGGAACGGGAGATCGGGATTGAGCTGGCCACCCGTATTCCGGTAGGCTCCTTCGTCAGAATCAAGGCGGATAGCTTGAACCTGGACGGCTCCGGAACCGTCAGGCGTGTGGTCAGCCAGCCCGTCGGATACGTTTTAGAGTTGGAGCTGAGCGGCTCGTTGGACACGGACATTTTATTGGAGTTAGGCGCAGCGCAGACCGCTACGGTTGCACTTCCCGGCTAGGCTACGCTTTTCTTGGTCTGCCTTGCGGTGGTTTCGCTCCATTCAGCCGATATAAGAAACCAAGAGCTGCCGCACAGGAACCTGGGACCCTCTTTCGTGAAAGTTGAGTCCTTAATGGCGCTTTTTGTTTCGGTTTCAGAATTCTGCGATATCTGCAAGTCCGCGACGAAACGCTGCGAGTACTATCCAGCGGGCCGGAGCAGGCGGCATGCAAAATGTTTGGAATGCGATCGAAAGGACCCGCGCACTCCACAAGACTCCCAGAGGAAGGATGCTCGATATTGTTATGACTGCAATCGCGAGCAAAATCAACCTCAATCCCGTTAATCCAGATGAGGCCATCTAACGACCGCGAGCTGGCAATCGCCCGCACCGTCGATAAATTCGCCATTGACGGCAGGCTCGACCTAACCGCTATCGATGAAATGGGCGCGGCCCTTGGGTTCCCTGTGATCCACCCATCCGACCGCCGGTATCTGGAGCGCTATGTCGAATGGCGGACGGCCAACCCGACCGACAAAGCCTCTTGACATCTTAACCAACTAGTACTACTGTCTTAGTATGAGTCGCGTCGTAAGTAAACCTAAATCCACCCTCACCGGGCAGGAACTGGAAATCATGAAGGTGATCTGGAAGCTCGGCACGCCCACGGTGCGACTGGTGTATGAAGAGCTTCTAAGGAGTC
>Ga0070735_10004164_pt1 | contig 12287 bp, 6 predicted proteins | sample Coa_R1_FD_66443 | JGI IMG/M metagenome (GOLD analysis project Ga0070735, IMG submission 66443) | Surface soil microbial communities from Centralia Pennsylvania, which are recovering from an underground coalmine fire - Coalmine... | ecosystem: Environmental > Terrestrial > Soil > Unclassified ... | reverse complement strand
CCGGGAGTTCCTGGAGTCGGGCCGCGAGCGCGACGGAGACTGGGTCTTTACGTGGCCGCGCGCGAAGCCGGGCTCCGCCGCGAATGCCGCGGCATCGCGCGAGGGGCCTGCCTACTACGCTCCCGACTACTCAGCGTACGTGCTGCTCTCGGCGCGCGTCCTGCTCGCCTGCTCGAAGGCGCTGGACCGGCCCGGTGAGGAGCAGCAGCCCTTCATAATGGCGATAGATAACGCCTGGGCCGCGATGACGAAAGATCTCTGGGACCCGAAGCGCGGCCAGTTCGTTCCGAGGCCAGCGGCGCCGAGCGCGACGACCGCCGCCGCCCAGCCGGACGCGCCAGGCGATGACCGCATCGAGTCGCTGCTCCCATTTATCGCCGGCAAGGAGGCACTCACCATCGAGCAGGATGCGGACCTGCGCCGGCAGCTCGCCGACGAAAGCACGTTCCTGTCTCCGTTCGGACTGCGCGGCCGGTCCGCGAAGTCCGTCGACTACCGGCCGACTGGGGCCGATTCCGGCGTGGGGTTCGGCGTCCAGTGGCTCATCTGGAAGTCCCTGCTGGACCGGGGCGACGCGGCGCACGCCGCCGATCTGGCCGGGCGCGTCCTCACGGCATACGAGAGGGCCGCCGAGGCGTCCGGCGGCTGTCCGGAATGGCTTAACGGCGATACCGGCGCGCCGCTCGGCCGCCTGGATTTCGCGGGCGATTCATGCGCCCTCGTCGCCCTTCACGAGGCCTATCACCGCACCGGCGCCGTCTCCTGCGGCTGGGACGTGAACCTGCTGGAGGGCCAGTACGATACCGCAGCCGATTCCCTGCGCGTGACGTTCCGCTCGCTGGTCGACGAGCCGAAGGGCGTCCTGCTCTGTAAGATGGCCACGCCCGGCGCGAAGTACCGGGCAACGGGTGGAGTGACCGCCGACCTCACGACGGACGCGTATGGCGTCATTGCCCTGCCCCTGCCAAGAGATAAAACGACTCAACAGGTCAAGATCGTGCCGGCGAGCGTAAATTGAGCCGCGCCACCCGCGAATCCATTCGCATTGGCTCGCAGGAATGCCCTCCATCGCCTTGTCGCCCTGGCAGCCGCCGATTCTCGGACATAGCGAGAGCCGCGCTGGCCGTCCCGCTCCTCGGCGGATGCGGCGGACCGAAGGCGGGCGTCTCCGACACGCCACCGCTTCCTCCCGCGCGGCCAGGCGTCTATTCCGACATCGCGCCGCGCTTCTCCCACGACGGGCGCCGGATCGCCTTCCTGCGCACCACGCCGGACAGGCGGCTGCAGCTATTCGTGGCGGACGCGGGCCTGGACCGCGCGACCGCCCTGCTGGAGCCCGAACTGGTTTGCCCGGACCGGCCCTACTGGGCGCAGCGAACCCGATACGCCAGCCCGGACGGGCTCGCCTGGTCGCCGAACGATCGTCGCCTGGCGTTCTCCCGCGTCGAGTGGTTCCAGTTCGACGACGGCCAGCGGCTGCCCGGCACAGGCATCTGGTCGTTCGATCTGCGCAGCGGCCGCGTCTCCGCAATCGCCCTTCATCCCAAGCGATACGCGAACCTGTACTACTACTACCACTCGCCCTCCTGGTCACCGGACGGGCGCTACGTCGCCTTCGTCGCGGAGGGACTGAACGGTCAGCACGCACTGGGCATCCGATGCGCCGGCGTCGAAATGCCGAAGGAAGTTGCCCCCCGGTTCGATAACTATGCGTCCAGCGACTGGCCGTCTTGGCGGCCAGCTCCTGCGCAGCTGACCGGTCTGCCCACTCGATCTCCAACCGGACCGGAGCTTGCGTTCTGCCAGGCGATCTTTCGGACACAGAACGTGCGCGCAACGGCGACTGTCCGGACGCTGGCTCCCGGCAGCGCGGATCCGTCGAGCTGTCGCGAGGCGCTTCGGCTCACGCCGGCGCGATATGCCTCGACAGAGGGCGTACGGCGCCGCGCCAATCCGCTCGACGTGGTAGAGCCACGCGTGTCGAACCCGGTTTGGTCGCCGAACGGCCGGTTCATCGCCTGCGTCGTGTCTGCGGACACGAACGACCCATCGCGCAGCGAGATTTGGGTTACCGATACGCAAAGCGGCGCGAAATGGCGCGCCAGCCCAATAGACGGCCGCGGCTATGCGGCGCCGGTTTGGATCGGTGGCAGGCAGCTTGGCGCGCTCAGGCCGAGAGGGGATCGGTTCGAAGCCGTCGTGCTCGACGTGTCCGGCGGCGCCGCGCGGTCGATCGGCCCGATCGATACGGCGGACTGCGACTGGTCGCCGGACCGCTCCCGCATCGTATATGCGGTCCGCCCGACGAACCGCGCCAACTCGGCGGACGATCCGACCACCCTGGCGGTTCTGGAGACGCACCTGTCGCCCGCGTCCGCGAGCCCGGCGCTATGACCGTCAGACCCTGAGAATTCCGATGCACACCTTGTTACCAGGAGACAACGCTTCAGCCGCTAAGATCAGGCTGGCGATGCTAGGTCGTGGCGCGCCGCTCGCGCTCGTTGCCTTCGCCGTGCTCCTCTGCACGGCCGTCGCCGCAACGTCCCCGCGCCATAGCTCAGTCGGCACAAGCCTATCATCACCCCATCACCGCATCACCCCATCACCTCATCGCCAACCCCCCCGGGCGCCGGAGATCCTCTACGACCTGACGCTGCGCAACGATCTCGATCCGCCGCGCTTCATCGTCTCCATCCGCGCGGCTGTCCCGCTCGACGAGAAATCCGTCCGGTTCCAGATGCCGGTCTGGGCGCCGGGCGACTACCACGTGCAGAACTTCGCGAGGTATATCGGCGAGCCGGTGGCGCAGGGCAAGAACGGCCCGCTGAAGATCCAGCGTCCCGATCCCAACACCTGGCTGGTCGAGGCGGATGATTCTCCCTGGGTTCGGATCACCTACACGGTACCGCAGACGCCACCGGGCATCTTCAGCGATAACGTGACGATCGCGCCACACTACGCGTTTATCAACGGCCCTGCGGCGTTCGCCTACGTCGTCGGCTGGAGGACGGCGCCTGTGCGGCTTGTCGTGAGCCTGCCGCAGAACTGGCGCGCGGAAATGCCGCTCGATCCCGCGCTGTCGATCGGCGACTCCACCGCGTTCAGCGCCCCGGACTACGATGCGCTCGTCGATTCGCCCCTCGTCGCCGCCGATCCGCAGGGCGAGGTTGCGCGCGACTTCGAAGTCGACCATGTCCCGCACCGCGCCGTCTTCTTCCACACACCGATCGACGCGGCGCAGGCCGACGCCTTCGTCCCGATGCTGCGGCAGGTCGCGCAGGCCGAAAACGACATTATGGGCGGCCCGCCCTACAAGCGGTACGAGTTCCTGTTCGACGTCGGCGGGGGCGGCGGCGGGCTGGAGCATCGCAACTCGGCCCGCCTGAACATGTTCCCAGGCCAGAATCCGCAGGGCTTCGACGCGTTCGTCGCGCACGAGTTCTTCCATCTCTGGAACGTGAAGCGAATCCGCCCGGCCGTGCTCGGCCCGTTCGACTACGAGCATCCGCCGAAGACGCGCAATCTCTGGTTCGCGGAGGGCGTGACGGAATACTACGCCCACGTTGCGGTCCGGCGGGCCGGCCTCGCCGATCGTGCCGCGTTCCGGCGCCACTGGCGCTCCGCAATAGCCCGGCTGCAGCGGAACCCGGCGCGCCTTCGAGTCTCCGCGGACGATGCCAGCCTCCACGTATGGGAGACCGGCAACAGCGAGGGTTTTAACGGCCTCTCCTACTACGACAAAGGGGAGCTGATCGGTCTCTGCCTCGACCTGAAGATAAGGCATGCGACAGGGGGCGCCAAATCGCTCGACGACGTGATGCGGCTGCTGCTGGAGCGCCACAATCCGCCCAAGCCCGGTTACGGCGAGGACGAGATCCGAGCCACCGTCTCGGAGGTTGCCGGAATCGACCTGTGCGGGTTTTACGATCTGCTGGCCCGCTCGACGCAGGAGATGCCCTTCGCGGAGTGCCTCGCCTACGCAGGCCTCGATCTTAACCTCAGCCCGCAGGCCAACGCGACCGCCGAGCAGGTCAACCTGCGCGACGCTTGGGAGCGGTAGCTGGTCGCTGGTTGCTGGTTACGAATCACAAACCACGAGCCACAAATCACATGATTACAGACACACAAGCGAGACTCGCTATTGACGGCGGCGCGCCGGTGAGGGACGTGAACGAGCGGCCCTGGCCGCGATGGCCGGTGTTTGACGAGATGGAGGAGCAGGCGCTCCTGCGCGTGCTGCGAAGCGGCGTCTGGTGGTCGGCGCCCGGCGGCGAGGGCAAGGCGTTCGAGGAAGCGTTCAGCCGCCTGCACGACGCCCGATATGGTGTCACGTGCGCCAACGGCACGGCGGCGCTGCAGGCGGCCCTCCGCGCCCTCGGCATCGGCCGTGGCGATGAGGTGATCGTCCCGGCCTACACGTTCGTCGCCACAGCCAGCGCGGTCCTGAGCGTGGGCGCCCTGCCGGTCTTCGCCGACGTCGATCCGGACACGCTGACCCTCGACCCGGCCGCCGCCGAGGCCGCGATCACGCCCGCCACGGCGGCCATCATTCCTGTCCACGTCGCAGGCCGCCCGGCCGATCTGGACGCCTTCCCCGCTCTCGCGGCGCGGCGGAAGCTCGCGCTTATCGAGGACGCCGCACAGGCGCACGCCGCCTCCTGGCGCGGCAAGGGCGTCGGCTCGTATGGCGATCTGGGCGCGTTCAGCTTCCAGGCGAGCAAAAACCTTAACTCCGGTGAGGGCGGGATCGTGTTGACCAGCCGGCCGGACCTGGCCGACGCCGTCTGGACCGCGGTCAATATCGGCCGGAGGCGAGAGAGCGCAGACACCGGCCGCGAGGTGTTCGGCAGCAACCAGCGAATGACCGAGTTTCAGGCCGCCATCCTGCGCGCGCAGATGCGCCGCCTGCCGGAGCAGACCGCGCGCCGGACGGCGTCCGCCAATGCACTGCGCCGGCGGCTGGGCCAGATCGGTGGAATCTGCCTGCCGGCCGACGATCCGCGCGTCACCTGCAACGCCTACCACCTGTTCACGTTCCGCTACGACCCATCGGCGTTCGGCGGACGCACGCTCGATGCGCTCCTCGCCGCTATGCGCGCCGAGGGCGTCCCCTGCTCCAGCGGTTACATCCCGATCTACCGCGACGCGCTGTTCCAGCGCCAGGCCGCCGCCTTGCGCGACACCCGCGACGAAGCGCGCCGTTACGCGGCGCTTGATCTGCCGGTGTGCGAGCAGCTCGCAACCGACACGATCTGGCTCCAGCAGTCAGTCTTGCTAAGCGAGCCGGAAGAGATGCAAGACATCGCGGAGGCGGTTGCGCGTATTCAGTCCGCCTGGAGCTCGTGATGCGGAGAGACCGAATGGGTGAGCCGTAACACAACAGGTCAACATCAAGGCCGGCTCATGCCCGTTAATGCCTACGCTCTTGAATCCATTTTCGCGAGTTGCGTATATTTCGTGGAGAAGATCGCCTAGGGCGTGAGGACGCTCTTCGCGATCGCCAGTGAATCCATCGTGTGGAAGGCCTCTTCCCAGCGGTCGAGGGGGAAGACGCGGCGCATCGGCTCCAGGTCCAGCCGGCCGCGCGCCATGAGGCCGATCACACGCTCCCAGGTCTGGTAGGTGTGCGAGAAGGAGCCCTGGAGACGGATAGCCTTCTGGACAATGGGATCGAGTGAGAAGCCGACGGGCTCCTTTCCCCAACCCACCTTCGTGATCTGCCCCGCCGGGCGCGTCATCTCCATGCAGGGCTTGAGCGCGCCGGACGTACCGACGCAGTCCACAACCAGGTGCGCGCCGAAGCCGTCGCCGAGCGCCTTGACCTCCGCCACGACGTCGGTGGCGTCCGCCATCAGCGTCACGTCCGCGCCGAGCCGCCGGCCGACCTCCAGCCGCGCCGCGTCACGCGTGGTGCCGATCAGCACAAGCGTGCCCGGACTGCAGAGCCGGCACATCTGCAGCGCCATCAGGCCGATCGTGCCAGGCCCCATCACCACGACGGTATCCCCGGAATCGATCCGCGATAGCTCGATTACCGCGTTGCAGGCAACGCAGCCCGGCTCCGTCATCGCCGCGTCCTCGAATGGCACGTTGTCCGGGACGTGATGCAGGCAGCGAGCCGGAACGCGCACGTAGTCCGCCATCGCGCCGTCCAGGCCGTAACCGAAGCCCAGCCGCTTCGGGCACAGGTTGTACTGGCCGCTGCGGCAGTAGGCGCACTGGCCGCATATGGACGCCGCCGTCTCGCTGACCACGCGGTCGCCCTCCTTGAATCCTGCCACGCGGGCGCCGGCCCGCTCGATCCGGCCGCAGAACTCGTGGCCCAGCGTCACGGGATAGTTGACCGGCCACGAGTGCGACGCATGCCACTGGTGCAAGTCGCTCCCGCAGACGCCTACGCCTCGCACGGCCAGCAGCACCTCGTCGTCGCCGATCTCCGGCAGCGGCTTGTCTCGCAGCTCCACCTTGTACGGCGATCGCTCGAAGTTCACCAGTGCGCGCACGTAATTGTCCTTCCTACCCCAACCCCCTCCCACAAGACGTCAGTCCTGTATGGGCGGGAAGGGGCTAATGCCTCCCCCTTCGCGCCAGCGGGAAGGGGGCCGGGGGTTAGGTCACAGCCCGAGGAGCCGGAACAGCACCAGCGGACCGGCGATGGATTTGAACAGCGTATCGAGCCCGTTGCTCTTGCTCGCGATCTTCGCGGACAGCACCCGCGTCGGGACGAAGATGTCGTCGCCCGGCTTCAGCTCCCGCGCATGGGAGGCCGGGATCACGCCGCCGCCCATGTGGAAGATCTCGATGCGCTGCGCCGAGGCATCTGGCGCGTATCCGCCTGCCAGCGCGATATAGTAGTCTAGCCGCTTGCCGGGCGAGTAGAGGACCGCGCGCGGGCTGTTGACGGCCCCCGTGATCGAAACGGTCGTCGGCGTCGTCGGCACTACGATCTCATCGCCGTCGACGAGCACGATGTCCGCGGGGCCGCCGGGCCGCGCCAGTGCGGCGCGAAGATCGACAGCAACGTGCCGGTCCGGCTCGAGTTGGGAGCCGGCGAGCTTTCGGGCCGGCGACACAAGCTGGGATCCGGAGAAGCTGGTGGATCCCGCGAAGGCCGCGGGATTCGGGATCGCCGCGGCGCCGCCGGAGAGACTGCCCAGGCCGGCGGAGTCGGAGATGGCGGCGCCCGTCGCCTTGATCAGCTCGATACTCGCCTTCGCCCGCTCGCGCGCCACCTCGCTGTCGTTCATAAGGTCGTTGAGGCTGGAAAGGCTCTGGACCAGTCCGCGCTGGCTGGTAGACGCGAGCATCTGCGGGTCCCGCAGGAACTCCGCGCCATCCGGGAACGCCTCCTGCCGCAGGCCGCCGGCCTCGCGGATCGCGTCGCTCAGCCGCATGCTGGTGCTCTTCAGGAAGATCGTGCCGGGCCGATTGACGGCGCCGCTCACCTTGAACGACTGCACCTCCGGCTGGTAGCCGCCAATCCCCTGGATCGAGACTACGTCGCCATCCTCCAGCGGCTGGTCGTCCGCTGCGGCGCAGTGTCCCTGCCGGTCGAAGTTGATGGTCACGAGCCTGGCGGTCGGCGTATCGGCCACGCGGCGGGCGTGCGCCACGACCACCTGACTGCCGGCGCTCGGCTTGAATCCGCCCGCGAACGCAAGCAGGTCCGAGACCTTCATCCCGCTGAACCGCGGGTATCTGCCCGGATTTACCACTTCGCCCTGAATGTCGACGCGGTGGTCCGGAGTAAACGCCGCCTGCGAAACATTCAGCACGATGAGTCGGTCGCTATCCATGATCTCCGGGTCTTTGCCCGGATCGCCCTTGACGGCCGCCGCGATGTTCACGTATTCGTGCGCGTCCGGCCCGTCGTCCCGGTGGTGGAACAGGTGCGCGCTCTCAATCTCCGCGTCGGGCGTCGGTCCGCCCGCCATGCGGAGCAGATCGCTGACGTGCATGTTCTTGCTAACGTCGTAGGTGCCGGGCCTCTTCACCGCGCCGTCCACGATCACGGTACGGCGTCCGGTCCAGGCCACCTCCTCGCGAGTGTAGACCTTGAGCCGGTCCCACTTCTGCAGCTCCATGTTGTTTTTCGGATCGCGGGCGAGCGCCTTGCCGAGATCGATCACGATCAGCTCGTACGTATTGTCGGACTGCCAGCGGTGCAGCTCCGCCTTGCCGAGGAACGCCTCGCTGAGTGGACCGCGAGCCCGCTCGACCAGGTCCGCGACGTGCATGCCGGGCATAAGCTGGTAGTCGTTCGGCTGGTCCACCGCGCCCTCGACGGTCACGCGGTTGTTCAGGCGGTTGCGCACCGAGAACACCTCGACCTCATCGCCGTCGAACAGCGCCTGCCGGTCGATCTCGCGGCCTGTCACATCCAGGTCGCGGATGACGCGCTCTGCGCCGGGAACCACCGTGTTCACGCGCACGCTCTGGTTGAGGCCGGTAGGCTTGATCCCGCCGGCGTAGGCCAGCCCGTCGCGCAGCGTCTCCTGCGGCAGCAGCTCGAAGACGGCGGGCCGCAGTACCTCGCCGCGGATCGTGACGCGCGACTTGCGCGGCTGGACGATGATGACGTCCCCGGGCGCCAGCGCCACGTCCGTCCACTTCGCATCGCCCGATATCATCTTATAGATGTCCAGCGTCGCGATCCGCTTTCCCTGCCGCATCACGTCGATCGCCCGCAGCGAGCCGTCGTCGGACGGGCCGCCCGCGATATTGAGCAGGTTGAATGCCGTAGCCGTCGAAGGGACCGTGTAGGTGCCCGGAACATACGCCGCGCCGGTCACCAGGATCGGCATAGTGCGCAGCAGCCCGGTCTCGATCGTTACCTGCACGTCCTTGATGTATCCGCGCAGCGTGCTTTCGAGCAGCTTCTCTGCGGAGCTGATCGTCTGGCCGCGCAGGACGACCGCGCCGATCGGATCGAGCTGAATCTGGCCGCGCGCGTCCACGATTTTCCGATAGTCGTGCTCCTCGAACGTCGGCGACTGTACGCGAATCCGCAGCACATCACCGCTGCCGAGCGTGTAGTTGTCCGGCACGGAGGCGTTGATGGCGCGATAGAGGAGCGAGATCGGGCCGATCGGCGTTGCGAAGCCGTTCTGCACGTCGCTGTCGTCCTGGCCGAACCGGCTGGACGAATCGAACGGGTCCCGGTCGCGCGTGGAGCTCGAACCATTTCCACTATTCCGGCGTCGCGCCGACGTCCCGTCGCCCGCGTCCTGGTTGCTGCTTGCGGATTCGGCACCGATTGCGCCGTCGTCCGCGGTGGTCCGGCCGCCGCCCGTCCGGCGCTCGCCGTCGGAAGAGGAGTTGCGGCTCGACCGATCGGACCGATCCGTCTCGCGATCGGTGCGGTCCGACCCGCGGCCCGTGCCGCCGAACTGCGACAGCGACTGCTGGGTGATGAAGCTGCGCTGCGCATCGTTGAGGTCGCGGGCGTGCTGGAAAATGTCGTAGCCGAAGAGCGGGAGCGCCTTCGCATTCGGCTTTGGGGCGACGCCCTCCGGATGCCGGTAGTCAGTGAACGGGTGGGAGAGTGGACTCGTCGCCGACACGTCATCGCCGGCCTGCGCAGTGCGTATTTCGAGCGGAGTGGACTGGCGCCCATCCTGCGATCTGGCGGGGGCCGCGGGCGCTTGAGCGGCGGACGGCTGCGCAGCGGGCGGGCGGCTCTTCTCCAGCTCCTGTGCGAACGAAGCGGACGAGAGCAAAATCGCGGCGGTCCCGACTATCGCGAGCGGCGAGAGGGCGGCTGCGGCGACGCCCAATGCGCGGGTTGGTACGGTTCTCATACGCGGGTGTTTCTCCTGCGGGGCATGGGGGAAAATCGATCCCGAACGGCCGGAACGGGCAAAACGTAAAATAAGTATAACTCAATTTTGACGCAATTGCCATTTCGTAGTAATATGTCTATGTGCTGCGTCGATCTATCATTTGTGCCGGGAAACCGGCGCCTGGGAGACCCTGGTGTGGCGCGGAATCGGGGCGTAACGGTCAGGCTCTCCGAGGAAGAGCGGGAGTGGCTTCGCCGCAAGGCCCACTGGGAGGGCGTCAGCTCAGCGGAGCTTCTGCGCCGCCTCGTGCGTGAGTTGGCGGCCGCCGAGGGCTATCTGCGCCCTCCGGACGATGAGCCGCAGGACTTCGGTTACGAAAAAGAGATGATGCAGTTCGTGGTAGGCGTGCAGAACGTGCACGGCGGGTAGATGGTAATGAGCGGCCCCCAGACCCCAGCGCGTAATGGGGCGGAGAGGCGCTCATCATGAACCGGAGCAGTGTCGAGATCAGGCCCGCGCAGCGTCGCGGCCGATTGCCAACATTGGCGAGCGTGGTTCACTCACCATACCCATATGCGATTTCAACGAAACTCGAATGGCGATACGTTCGTCCTATCGCCCTCAGACCTCGTAGGCTCCGGCGGCGAGGCGCGGGTGTACGTCGTTCCACCCGAAAGCCGGTACGTAGCCAAAGTCTACCATCGGCCGACCGAAACGCAGGTCCGCAAGCTCCGGGTCATGGTCGAGAATCCGCCCGAGGACCCCGCGCGCGAGCAGGGTCATATCTCGATCGCCTGGCCCCTGGACCTCGTGACGCTGGCCTACGGCGAGCGCCGGTTCGCCGGCTATCTGATGCCGCGCGTTGTCGAGACGCGACCGCTCTTCCGCGTCTACAACCCGGGCGTGCGCAGGCGCGGCGCCCGCCACGTGGACTACGTCTATCTCCACCGGATCGCCCGCAACCTCTCCGCCGCCGTCCGCGCCCTGCACGCGCGCGGCTACGTCATTGGCGACATCAACGAGTCCAACATCCTCGTAACCAGCTCGGCGCTCATCACGCTCGTCGATACCGACTCCTTCCAGGTTCGAGACCCGCACTCCGGAGTCACCTACCGTTGTCCCGTCGGCAAGCCGGAGTATACGCCGCCCGAGCTCCAGGGAAAACGGTTCATCCACATCGACCGCGCGCCGGAGCACGACCGGTTCGGCCTGGCCGTGCTGATCTTCCAGCTCCTGATGGAGGGAGCGCACCCGTACGCCGGCCTCTACGGCGGTGCGGGCGAGCCGCCGCCCTACGAGGAGCGGATCGCGCACGGCTGGTTCTCCTTCGGCAGCCGGTCCGGCCCGATTCGGCCAATGCCCGCCGCGCCGGGCTTTGAGCTCCTTAGCCCGGAGCTGCGCGGCCTGTTCCTCCGCTGCTTCGAGGACGGCTTCTCCGATCCGGCCGCCCGGCCCGATGCCCAGATCTGGCAGTCGGCGCTCGCCTCCGCCGAGCGCGCGCTGGTCTGCTGCGCCCGCAACCCGATGCATCTCTACGGCAGCCACCTCTCCGCGTGCCCCTGGTGCGAACGTAAAGAGCTGCTCGGCGGCCGCGATCCGTTCCCGGCGCTCGACGCGCGGGACGACGGCCCCATGCGCAGGGTCGGCGCGGCATCGCTGCTGCCTGCCACGCCCGCCTTCGGCGGCTACTCGGCCGGCCGTTCCGCGGGTGCGTTCGTCCCCGCCCCGGCCATTGCTTCCGGCGGCGCGGCCGTGATGAGCTGGCAGTCCGCGCAGCCGTTGAGCGCCTCCGCCGGTCCTGCCGGAGCCATCGCGCTGCCGACGCCCACCCTCTTCTCGATGAAGCTGGAGGGCGGCGGCTGGGCCGGGATCGCGCTCTTCTGGGCCGCGCTCGCCGTCTGCGCCGCGCCGCTCGGCCTGGCCGGCCTCAACCTCCTGATGGCGCTGCTTTCGGCCGCCTGCGCCGCCGCCGGCTGGATGCTCGGCGCGAAAGGCCCGAAGGCGGCGCGCTGGACCTGCGCGCTCTCGGCATGCGCCGCGTTCGCCTCGATCGCGATGCGGCCGCCGGAGCCGCCCATGCTGACCGCCGTCGCGCCGCTGGTGGCGGGGCGCGGGGCAGTCCGATCGCTCGACTTCTCGCCCGACGGGGCACGGCTGGCCGCGGGCACCGCGCGCGTCGAGGACTCGAGCCTGACCGAAGGCGCCCTCGACATCTGGGACATCGCCGGAAGCCGGCTCCTGCTCACGCCGGAGCGCTCCAGCGGCGACGTGGTCTCGGTTGCCTTTGCGCCCAACGGCTCCTTTCTTGTAGCGGGCACCGACTCGCCGTTCGGCACCGGCGAGGTCACGCTCGTGAATGCCACCGCGACCGGGGCCTACAACTCCGTGGTGAAGCTCCGCAGCTACATCCGGCGGGTCGCCTGGTCGCCCGATGGCAGGCTGCTCGCAGCGGCAGGCGACGATCGGATCGTCCGCGTCTTCGACTCCGCTACGCTCCAACTTGCG
>Ga0070735_10004163_pt1 | contig 12289 bp, 9 predicted proteins | sample Coa_R1_FD_66443 | JGI IMG/M metagenome (GOLD analysis project Ga0070735, IMG submission 66443) | Surface soil microbial communities from Centralia Pennsylvania, which are recovering from an underground coalmine fire - Coalmine... | ecosystem: Environmental > Terrestrial > Soil > Unclassified ... | reverse complement strand
CGGTGACGCACATCCGCCTGCGAGCCGAAATGGAGGACGGCTCGACGCTGGAGGGCGAGTCGGTCATCGCCGCGTCGCCCCTTAAGATCCGCCGCGTATCGCTAACGCCGGGCAATGCCTGCCCGCTGGACGAGGTGCTGGAGGCGATAGACAAGGCGGAGATCATCGTGATGGGGCCGGGCAGCGTGTTCACGAGCGTCATCCCGAACCTGCTGGTGCGCGGCGTGCCGGAGGCGATCCGCCGATCGAAGGCGAAAAAGGTGTATGTTTGCAACGTGATGACACAGGCCGGCGAGACGAACGGCTTCTCGGCGCACGACCATGTCCGCGCGATCGAGATGCACGCCCGGATGCGCGTCTTCGACTACGTGATGATCAACACGGCGCGGCCGAAGAGCGATACGCTGGAGAAGTACCGCAAGGTAGGCGCGGTGCTGGTCGAGCCGGACGCGGACCGGATCAAATCGGAGGGCTACCGCACGATACTCGGCAACTTCATCAACCAGTCGGACGTGGTGCGCCACGACTCGAACCTGCTCGCCGAGGACATTATCCGGCTGCTCGACAAGCCGTAGCGTTCAGCCATGTATCGAGGATCTGTGATCGTTGAAAGGTGTGCCAGTTGATGACGGCGGGCGGCTGCGCCGCGAGGGCGGCTTCCGGGATCACGCCGATGATCTCGCTTTCGAGGACCGCGATGCCGTGGCGGGCGGCCTGGCGCGCGACATACGCGAAGACTGCCGGGAGCGGCGTCCGGTCCGGCTGCGTGAGATTCATCGAAATCTGGGCCACGCCGCGTGATGGCAGCCAGAGCCCGAGCGCGCGGACGCCCGCCAGGTCCGGATGGGTGGACCGGTCGCGCCGGATGGCCGCCGCGATTTCCCTGGCCTGCGCCTCGCTGCCGCCGATCAGGTTGACGTTGTAGGCGACGAGCGGGCCGCGCGCGCCGACGACGGTCGCGCCGGCCGTAGAGTGCGCGCGGGACGGCCCGAGGTCCGGCAAGCGGCGGCCGGTGAGCGGCGCATCGCGGATCGCCTCGAACCCGCCGTGACGCACAATCGGTTCCTGGTTCCTAATTCCTGGCTGGCGGGGATGCGCGTCGCGGATCGCCTCGAACCCGCCGCGGCGGAGTGCCGGCAGGGCCGCCTCGCGCCCCGGCCGCGCGTTGCGCTCGTAGAAATAGACGGGCAGCTCCAGCTCAGCCGCGAGCGCTGCGCCAATCGCCTCCGCGACGGCCATTGCCTCCGGCGGCCCGGCGCCGCGGAGCGGTATCACGGGCACGACGTCGATGGCGCCAAGGCGCGGATGGGCGCCGGAGTGGACCCTCAGATCGATGTGCGTCAGGGCCACGCGGGCGGCGGCGAGCACGGCGCGCAGAATGCCGTCCGCGGAGCCGAGGATCGTGGCGACGCTGCGGTTGTGGTCCGGGTCGGCGGAGAAGTCGATCAGGAGTGCGCCAGACGTTTGCCGGACCGCGTCCGCAATCGCCGCGACGACGGCCGCGTCCCGGCCCTCGCTGAAATTCGGCACGCACTGGAACACAGCGTCAGTTTGATTCACGGATAGCCTCGGCAAACCTCATTCGCCGTTTGCGGCAGGGTCCTTTGGAGACATCGGGTATCCGTACTCCATTGGATGGTGACCGCAGGAGCGAGCAGCATCGCATACGAGTACCATCCGCCGGCTCGGGCCGGCGGCTGCAGCCCAGATGGGCCGTGGAAGGAATCTACCATTGAATAGACGCGAATTCATAGGGACGGCTGCGGCACTGACGGCGGCGCCGCTCTCGCCGGCGTACGGCGACCCCGCGGGCCGGCCCAAGAAGTCGGTCATGTACGCCATGCTGCCCGGCAGCCTCAGCATCGAGGATCGCTTCCGGCTCGCAAGAGACGTCGGCTTCGAGGGCGTGGAGTGCGGCCCCGTCGGCAGCGAGGCGCGGGCGACGGAGCTGCGCCGCGCCGCGGAGAAGGCCGGCATCCCGATCCAGTCGGTGATCTACGGCGGCTGGGACGCCCCGCTCTCGGATCCCAACCCGGCCGTCGTCGCGAAGGGCATCGCCAACGCAAAGTCGGCTATGCAGGACGCGAAGTGGATGGGCGCCGAGGACATCCTGCTGGTCCCGGCCGTCGTCACCGCAAAGGTGCGCTACCAGGAGGCGTACGAGCGATCGCAGAAGAACGTTCGCGCGCTTATCCCCACGGCAGAGAAGCTCGACATCCTCATCTGCATCGAAGAGGTGTGGAACAACTTCCTCCTGAGTCCGATGGAGTTCGCGCACTACATCGATTCGTTTCGCAGCCCGCACGTCCAGGCCTATTTCGACGTGGGGAACGTGGTGACGTTCGGCTGGCCGGAGGACTGGATCCGCACGCTCGGCAAACGGATCAAGAAGGTGCACCTGAAGGATTACAAGGGCGGCCCGGGGCTCTTCGGGGGCAACAAGGGCAGTTTCGTGATGCTGCGTGAGGGGAGCATCAACTGGCCGGAGGTGCGCAAGGCGTTCGCCGAGATCGGCTACACCGGCTACATGAACACGGAGCTCGGCGGCGGCGACGAGGCCTACCTCCGCGACGTGAGCGCCCGCGTGGACAAGATTCTGGCCGGCGAGTAATTCTACGAGAAAATCGAACAATACCCTGTAGACGCGCGTCTAAAGCGAACATAATAGAGTAGAATATATTCTACTGCCCGGTCGATGTGCGCGACAGCCATTTCGACCACCCCGATCAGCGAGTTGCAACAAGGAACCAGCTACCAGCTACGGGCTGCCAGCCACCCTACGGGAGGGCGCTATGGGGTCTACGTCACGATGCGCGTTCGTCGACATGAACGCCTTCTTTGCGAGCGTCGAGCAGCAGGAGCGGCCGGAGCTGCGCGGCAAGCCGATCGCGGTCGTGCCGGTGAAGACCGACTCCACCTGCGCGATCGCGGCCTCTTACGAGGCCAAGGCGTTCGGCATCAAGACCGGCACGATGATCCCGGAGGCGTTGCGGCTCTGCCCGCGCATACAGCTTGTCGAGGCGCGCCCGAAGCTGTACATGCAGTACAACCTGGGCATCATCGAGTGCCTAAACAAGTTCTTCGTCAACATCAAGCCGCTTTCAATAGACGAGATGGCCTGCTGGATTAGCGCGCTGGACCGCGGCGCGGAGGCGGAGCTCGCGCTGGGCCGGCGCATCAAGCAGGCGATCTATGAGCGCCTCGGCGACTGGATGCGCTGCTCGATCGGTATCGCGCCGAACATCTTCCTCGCCAAGGTCGCATCCGACATGCAGAAGCCGGACGGCCTCACGCGCCTCGATGAATCGAACCTCCCGCACGCTCTTTACCCCGTCCCGCTCGCGGACCTGCCGGGCGTCGGCCGAAAGATGCACCGCCGGCTGCAGCGCGTGGGCATCTCCACCGTCGAGCATCTGTTCGACGCGGGGCCGGATCTGCTTCGGCGCGCCTGGGGCAGCGTGGAGGGGCCGCGCTGGTACTACATGATCCGCGGCCGGCAGGACACCGACTATCGCATCTGGAACTCAGATGTTCAGCGGCAGTCGGTCGGCCATTCGCACGTCCTTCCGCCGGAGTACCGCACGCGGCGCGGCGCGCAGGACATTCTGCTGCGCCTCTTCACGCGCTGCCTGCGGCGGCTGCGGCAGTATGGCCAGGCCGCATCGTCCGTCGGCCTCTCGGTGCGCATCCGCAACGGCTACGCAGGCGTCAGGTCCAACTGGAAGGCCTCCAGCACCAAGCACCTGCCCGCGGACGACGATACCACCTGGATCAAGGTGGTCCGCCCGATGATCGATTCGTTCCCGGAGCTTGACGAGGGCGCCGCGCCCTATATGGTCGCCGTCACCTTCTGGGACCTGACCGACAAGCGGGACATCACGCTGAACTTGTTCGACGATACGTTCGCGCGGGCGGAAGTGAGCCGGACGATGGACCGGCTGAACCGGAAGCGCGAGAACTCCGTACAGCTCGCGAGCGTCCTGCCGGTCCAGCACACCGCGCCGTTCCGTATCGCCTTCGGGCGGCAGTTCCATGAGTTCGAGATCGCCCAGGCGGAGCGGTAAGATTTCTCGCGCGAAGAACGCCAAGAATGCGGAGAGGTCGCGCCCTGAAGCCGCTATGTGTGGCGGCTGTTGAACGAGGTACGTTCGAATGCTGACGATGCTTGGGGAAGAGCGGACGAAGGCGGGCGAGGCGCTGACGGTGGAGGTTGTGACTGCGCCGGACGGGGAGTACGCGGAGTCGATTCGGGACCTGCTGGCGCACAAGGGGCCGGAGTGGGAGCTGCACATCCGGGCGGCGCTGGATGGCGAGACCGATGCGCTCGAAACGCGGTTCTATCTTGGATTGCTGGACGGCCGGCCCGTGGCGAACGTGATGACGGTGGAATCGCTGGGCATCGGCATACTGGGCCATGTCTTTACGCGGCCGGAGCAGCGCCGCAAGGGTATCTGCCAGGCGATCTTCCGGCGACTGCTGCAGGACTTCGGGCGGCGGGACGGCCGCGTCCTGCTGCTCGGCACCGGGTTCGAGTCCGCCGCGTACTGGATCTACCACTCGTTCGGATTTCGGAGCCTCAACGGCGGCTTCATGCGGTACGACGCGCCCATGGCCGGGGCCGCCGCTCTAACGGCGCCGATCGACAGCGGCGGCCCAAGTGGGACCGATGCAGCCAGCGCGGACGCGCGCCCGAACCAGAATCGGTTCGAGATCAGTGTCCCGGCCGAGCCCGCTTTATTCATAAACGCTGCGCAGGCGGTGCGGAACGCTTCTGCGGGCCGGCTCATGAATAATCCGGACGAAGTCCGAGACGCTGTCCACGTGGGCGCGGAGGAGGAGTTCGATCGCGGCTGGTTCGCGCCGGCCCTAACGCGTGTCGTGCCGCTGGCGTGGAGGCACTGGCCCGTGCTGGCGCTGCTCGGCGCGCAGGCGAACGGCGAGGCGCTGCGCAGCGCGGCCTGGAAGCTACGCGGGCTGGGCAGTCTCGAAGCGCCGGTGCTGCGGACGCTCGCCGCGCTGTCCGGGGGCAGGGGGACGGCCGCGGTCGTCCTGGAGACGGAGCGCGGGGCTGTGGCCGGGTGCGCCACGCTCCACCCGACAGGCGGCGGCGTGAACGGCTGGCCTGGCGTGTGGCTCCTCGACGCCTTCACGCACCCGTACTTCAATTCGCATCTCCCGGAGCTGCTCGCAGGCTTGGCGCTGCCGGCCGGCAAGATAATCGCCTATGTGGATACGGACTCGCGCGCGAAGGCCGCGGCGCTGGAGGCGGCCGGCTTCGAACGCGAGGGCACGCTTTGCGGCTTCCTGCGGGCCGGCGGCGCCCCGCGCGACGTGTGGCTGTACGGCCGCGTCACCCCGTAGACGACTATTCGCCGGCCGCCTGCTCCAACAGGCGCGTGATCACGTCGAGTGTAAGCGGCCTCGGCTCCGCGAATATCCATTCGATTTCAATCTGGAAGCCGGGCATCGCGCGCAGCTCTAGCGGACCATTCGTCAGCGAGAAATCCTCATACTGATCAGCGTCCGACTTCCGCAATACGCGAGCTTGTTTCCTTTGCGGATCGACAAACACGATCTCCGGCACACCGATCGAACAGTAATCTGTCTCAAGGGCTATTATGTCGGATTGGTAGTTGCTCGGAGACACGATTTCGATCACCAAGTCGGGCGCGCCGTAGATCGCGTCCTTGTGGATAATCGCTGCGTTCTCCGCCCGAACGAACAGTATATCGGGGAGCCGGCCATTGTACCGATCGATTTTCACGGCTGTCCTGGAGCCGAGGATCACTCCGAGGCCGCGCGTCTCCGCATACTGGCTGAGTAACGTCGCAAGCCACATGAAGATCCATTCGTGCGGGTACTGAGCGGCCATTCGGTTGACCATCACTCCCTTTACGAGTTCGGAATCGATGTTTTCCGAAAGATACAGCCACGCCTCGAACTCAATCGGGCGGTCCGCGACATAGGAGTTGCGTGGCTGCGCGTTCGTCTCCGGGCGTATTAGCAAATCGGTCATTTCGGTACTCTCTCAAAGTGCGTCCGATAATTCGGAACCTGGTCGGAAGTACGCCTGCTTCAATCGGATTATACCATGGTACGCGGAACCCTCCGATGTCGCGGCCATTCAGACCACGACGCTCGGCGGGAGGGAAAGCGCGCGCGGCCGGTGAAATTGAGATCACGTCGCCCGCAAGGGCCTAACATTGAAGGACGGAGAGAATTGACTGATGGCTGATAAACTGAGAATCGGAATCGTGGGCTGCGGCGGCATTGCCAAAGGGAAGCACCTGCCGAGCCTTTCGCGCTTGAACAACGTCGAGCTGGTCGCCTTCTGCGACATCATCCCGGAGCGGGCGGACGAGTGCGCGGCCGAGTACGGCGTGCCCGGCGCGACGAAGACTACCGACTACCAGAAGCTACTTGCGGACAAGTCGATCGACGTGGTCCACGTGCTCACGCCCAACGACTCGCACGCCGAGATCACCGTGGCCAGCCTGGAGTCCGGCAAGCACACGCTGAGCGAGAAGCCGATGGCGAAGCGCGCCAAGGACGCGCGCAAGATGGTCGATGCGGCCAAGCGTACCGGAAAGAAGCTGACGATCGGCTACCAGAGCCGCCACCGCAACGATAGCCAGTACCTGAAGAAGCTGATCGAGAAGGGCGAGCTGGGGGAGATCTACTATGCCAAGGCGCACGCGGTCCGGCGCCGCGGCGTTCCCACCTGGGGCGTCTTCATGGACAAGGAGAAGCAGGGCGGCGGTCCGCTGATCGACATCGGCACCCACGCGCTCGACCTGACGCTCTGGCTTATGAACAACTACAAGCCCAGGATGGTGGTCGGCACGACCTATCACAAGCTATCGCAGCGCGAGAACGCCGCCAACGCTTTCGGCCCGTGGGACCCGAAGCAGTTCACGGTCGAGGACTCGGCGTTCGGCTTCATCACCATGGAGAACGGCGCGACGATCGTCCTGGAGTCGAGCTGGGCGCTGAATACGCTGCAGGTGGACGAGGCGAAGTGCACGCTCTGCGGCACCGAGGGCGGCGCGGACATGATGGGCGGCCTGCGCATCAACGGCGAGAAGTTCTCGCGGCTGCACGAGACGAAGGTAGACCTCTCGGCCGGCGGCGTCGCGTTCTATGCGGGCAAAGCGGAGTCGGACGCGGACCGAGAGGCGCGGCTCTGGATCGAGGCCATCGTGAACGACACGGACCCTGTCGTGCTGCCGGAGCAGGCCTGTGTCGTCTCCGAAATCCTGGAGGCGATCTACGAATCCGCCGCGAGCGGCAAGCCGTTCAACTTCTAAACTGTCAACACGGCCCCTGGGCAGCTTGTCGGAGGGACGGCGCTGTCTACATTGTCGGCACTTTAGGTGATCGCACCACGGTCAGCAAAGTCCGAGAAACGCTCGTAGACACGGTTTCTCTCCGGCCGAGGGCTGACCCTCCGTAGGTTGCTCAAGCGACGCCGTTGCCAGACACTGGGATTGAACCTGGTCTCGGTCTTGACCGCAGCCTCGGGCGTCTCCACCAGATTGACTCGGCAGCGCAAACATTCGGCAAAACTGGTATTCGCGATTCCAAGCGGAACGCTAATGGCTGTATATGGTCGCCGACGGTGCTGCAGCGTGGGCGCCTGGCGCGGATGGGAGCAACTCGACATGCGTGTTCGATCCACTCGGTTCCTGGCGTGGCTGGCTCTGGTAGGTTTCGTGCTTGCCAGCGCAATCGACTTTTCGGCGGCACAGGACACGGTCAAACTGCCGGCACCGACCGGTGAGAAGGGGCAAATGGCGCCGAAGACACTTCTCAAATCGCTCACGGGCAGATGGTCCGGCACGGTCCGGACCTGGTTCGAGCCCGACAAGCTTGCGGACGAATCGACGGTGACCGGCGAGATCGGCCCGGTGCTCGGCGGGCGGTTCGTTCGGCACACGTATGAGGGCTCGATGAAGGGAAAGCCGCGCCACGGCGAGGAGACGATCGCTTACAACGGGATCGACAAGCGGTTCGAGGTCTCATGGATCGACGATTTCCACATGAGCTATGCGATTCTGTTCTCTGTGGGCGATGCGTCGGAGCGTGGCTTCACGGTGAACGGCCATTACGACACCGGCCCCAACACACCGCGGTGGGGCTGGAAAACGGTGTACGAGCTGAAGGACGCAGACCACCTGACGATAACGGCGTACAACATCAAGCCGGGCGACAAAGAGGCGAAGGCCGTCGAAACCGTGTACACGCGCGTGAAGTAGCTCGCAGGTCTTCCGAGCAGCGATTACTCCTTGCAGGGTAAGCGGGGCAAATGAGATTCTACTCGACGAGCCCGTTGCCCGAATGCCCTACCCGTTGAAACGAGTAGGATTCCGTGGCCACATGTATACGGATGTCGACTTGCATCTGTGCGGTCAGCTGCAGGCACAAGCCGAACTCGGAGCCTAACTTGCGCGACTCAACGTCGATATACGGGTCGGCGGGCCCGGAATCCCGCTGTGGTAGAATGACGCCGAGCAGCACCTGTCATGTCAGCTACGCACGGTTCGTCTATCCGAATCCCCGAAGAGTATGCGCGTCACCTCTCCGAACTTGCGGCGGCAAGAAGGACAACGGCGGCGCTTGTCGAAGAGGCGCTCGCGCTCTTGTTCTCTCCTACGCCGGAAGAAGTCGTGCGCGGGCCAATTGACGAACACGGCCCGTCGACGCTTGAACGGACTGAGACGCTGGCGCCTGAGGATATCATCGAGGAGATTCCCATTCCGCTCCACTCGCGGAGCTTGATCCGCGATTGGAGCGGATGCTGAGGCCACGGGACAGCCTCGAGGGAACCATTCACCCTAGCTTAAAGGCGATAGCCGCCAATGATACTCCGGCGCAATGTTAGCGACGCGGAGACGGGCGAATCTAGCGCGCCCCGCGTGCCGGCTCCGGACCGCCGCGTTTCCGGCCTCACGTGGCGGGCGCTGCTCGTCGGGCTGGTGTTCACGGCGCTGGTCGATCTCTGGATCCACTGGGCGGAGCTGATCCTCGGCGGGCGCGGCCACACGGCGCTCGCCAATACCAGCATCCCCATCGGCGCCTTCAACGTCCTCTTCCTGCTCACGGTCGCCAATCTGCTGCTTCGCCGCCTGCGCGTCCGCTTCGCCTTCTCCGCCGCGGAGCTGCTCGTCGTATACGCGATGATGACGGTCGCAACGGTCGTCTCCTCGTCCGGCGGCCTGCACTTCGTGATACCCGCGATCACGGCCGCCTTCTATTATGCCTCCTCCAGCAACGGCTGGGCCGGCCAGTTCCACGCGCTCATCCCCAACTGGATCGCGCTGAAGAACTCGACGGCGCTCGCCAACTTTTACGCGGGCAACGCAGCCGTGCCGTGGGCGCTCTGGCGCGCGCAGATGGTTGCCTGGATCGGCTTCCTCTCGCTCTTCACCCTGGCGACGCTCTGTATCGTCGCGATCCTGCGCCGCCAGTGGATCGACCGGGAGCGGCTCGCCTTCCCCACCGTCAACGTGCCGGTGGAGATGCTGCGCGACGGCGAGGGCTTCTTCGGCAGCCGGCTGCTCTGGGCAGGTTTCGCCATCCCGTTCACCATCGACATCCTTAACACGCTCCATCTCAATATCCCGAATATCCCCTACATTCCGACGCGGACCGCGGACCAGCCCGACATCCAGCAGCTCTTCCCGGCCATGCCGTGGAATGCGATCGGCCATACGCCGCTCTCGTTCTATCCGTTCGTGATCGGGATCGCTTACCTGCTCGCCGTCGACATGACCTTCTCCTGCTGGTTCTTCTGGCTCGTAACGAAGCTTGAGGCGGTGTTCGGCGCGACGAGCGGCGTCTCGGCCGGCGCGACGGCGGGCGGGCAGAGCAGCTTCCCATTCATCGGCCACCAGGGGGCAGGCGCGTTCCTGGGTCTGGCGATACTGGGGCTCTGGGCTTCTCGGCGCTACCTGAAGGAGGTCTGGCAGATCGCGTTCGCGCGGGGCGAGCCGCCGGACCGCGACGCCGGGGAGCCCATGTCCTACCGCGCGGCCTTCATCGGGCTGGGCATCTGCGTCGCGGCGCTCGTTGGCTGGTGCATGGCGGCCGGCATGCGGGGCGGGGTCGCGGCCGCGCTGATCGTTCTGTCGCTGCTCTATACGCTGGCGGCGACCCGAATCCGCGCGGAGACCGGCAACGCCTGGCTCTTCGGACCGGAGATCGACGCCTACAAGCTGATGACGACTACCTTCGGCACGGCGGTCTATCTGCCGGTGGACCTGACGATACTCGCCTACGCGCGCAACGCGATTGCGAGTTACGATCTGCGCTGCCTCTCGATGCCGAACCAGTTCGACGCCTACAAGATGGCCGACGCCCTCGGAGTCCAGAAGCGCCGCCTGACAGTTGCGCTTGTCGTCGCGATCGTTCTCGGCCTGGCCATCTCGTTCGCGATCGCGCTGATGATCTGGTATGCCTACGGCGCGGGCGCCAAGACCGACTCGTGGCGCACCTCCATGGGACGCCAGCCGTTCGACCAGCTCTCGGACGTGCTGAAGACGCCGCTGCGTCCGGACCTGTCCGGCTCGCTCGCCGCCGCGTCCGGCTTCGTCATCACGGCGGCGCTGATGGCGCTGCGGACGCGATTTCCCTGGTGGCCGCTCCACCCGGTCGGCTACGCGATGGCGAACACGAACACGATGAACCAGGTCTGGCTTCCGTTCTTCATCGCGTGGCTCGTCAAGACGCTCGTGCTGCGCTACGGCGGCATGCGCCTCTATCGGCAGTCGCTGCCCTTCTTCTACGGCCTCATCGTCGGCGACTTCCTGGCCGGCGGCCTGACGACACTCGCGGGATGTTTCTTCGGTGTCAACGTCTACGCGACCAACTGGTGAGGCGCGGGAGTCGCCGGTTCCCCTGGTTGGGGCACGCCCGATCGTGGTATACTCGACGAATATGAAGGGGCCGGCCACTCTCTGCCGCGGCTCCTCCAATTCTCCTACGGTCAGGATCGTAGCGCTGTGCCAACCATTCAGTCGGTCTCCACGTCACTCCTCGAGACGCCGCTCCACAACCCTTTTGTCACATCGCAGGGCGCCACCAGCGTTGCGCGGGCCGTCTCCGTGTCGCTTGCGCTTTCGGGCGGCGGCGCGGCGCAGGGCGAGTCCGTCCCGGTCAAGTATGTGACCGGCGAGACCGTCGAGGGCGTGATCGAGACCGTGAGTCGCGTTGGGCCGGAGCTGGAGGGACTTGACCTGCAAGACTATCGGCGCGCGCTGGATCGGATCGCGCAGCTCGCGCCGGACGCGCCGAGCGCCCGCTGCGCGCTGGAGATGGCGGTGCTGGACGGCTGGTCGCAATCGGCGGGCATCTCGCTGCGGCGGCTGTGGGGCGGCGCGCGCGACCGTTACGAGACCGACGTGACGATCCCCATCGTGCCCAACGCCGGCGACCTGACGCGGCTGGCGTGGGACCTGGGAATACGGGTGTTCAAGATCAAGGTGGGCGCGCTGTCGATCGATGAGGACCACGAGCGCGTGCTCGCCGTCCGCGCCGCGGCACCGGAGGCGAAACTGCGCATCGACGCGAACCAGGCCTTCTCGCCCGACGGAGCCGTGGCGTTCGCCGAGCGGCTGGTGGGCGAGGGCGCGCAGCTTCAATTGCTGGAGCAGCCGGTCAAGAAGGAGGACATCGACGGCCTTCATTGGGTGGCCGAGCGCAGTCCCGTGCCCGTGTTCGCCGACGAGAGCTGCCGCACTCCGCAGGACGCGCTGCGACTCGTCTCATCGACCGCCGTCCATGGCCTGAACCTGAAGATCAACAAGTGCGGGATCGCCGGCGTGCTGAACATCATCCCAATCGCGAAAGCGGCAGGACGGCGGCTGATGCTCGGCTGCATGCTGGAGACGCGCCGCAGCATCGCCGTCTCCCTGGCGATTGCCTGCGGGACGGGCGCCTTCGACTTCATCGATCTCGACTCCCATCTCCTGCTAAACGAGTCCGGCGAAAATCCGCACTTCGACCAGCATGGCGGGGAGATGCGGATGCGGTAGTTGGTAGCTGGTAGCCGGCAAATGCATCTCGCCAGCTACCAGCTACCAACTACCAGGAATCGGGAACCGTGCGAATCCTGCTCACAAACGACGACGGCATCATGGCGCCGGGGATCCTTGCGGCGAAGGCGGCGCTCGATTCGGTCGGCGAGGTCGTCGTCGTCGCGCCGGAGCGGCCGCGCAGCGCGGCGGGACACGCCATCACTCTGCACAAACCGCTGCGCATGACGCCGGTCTCGTTGCCGGATGGCAGCCGC
>Ga0070735_10004162_pt1 | contig 12292 bp, 5 predicted proteins | sample Coa_R1_FD_66443 | JGI IMG/M metagenome (GOLD analysis project Ga0070735, IMG submission 66443) | Surface soil microbial communities from Centralia Pennsylvania, which are recovering from an underground coalmine fire - Coalmine... | ecosystem: Environmental > Terrestrial > Soil > Unclassified ... | reverse complement strand
TGAACTCGCGGAACATACGATCAACGATTACTTCCAGGTGTAGTTCACCCATGCCGCTGATAATGGTTTGTCCACTATCCAGGTCTGTATGTAACTGGAAGGTCGGGTCCTCTTCGGCCAGTTTATTGAGAGCCAGTGCCATTTTGTCCTGGTCGGCGCGTGTCCTTGGCTCAATAGCGATATCAATGACGGGCTGCGGAAAGATGATGTTCTCCAGTACAACTGGATTATCCCGGTCACAGAGCGTATCGCCGGTGAAGGTGTTACGCAAACCGACAGCCGCACAGATATCTCCCGCTCGAATCTCGTCAATGTCCTCACGGTGATTGGCGTGCATACGCAAAAGGCGACCAATGCGCTCGGACTTGTCTTTCGTACTATTCTCAACAGCCGACCCTTTTGTCAGGGTGCCAGAGTAAACACGCAGGTAGGAAAGGCGACCGACAAAGGGATCGGATACAATTTTGAAGACCAGGGCACTGAAAGGTGCCGAGTCGTTCACCTCGCGTGTGACAGTTTCATCGGTATCAGGATTGATGCCAGTGGGAGCGGGAATTTCTTGAGGAGAAGGCAGGTAAGCGATCACTGCGTCAAGCATAGCCTGCACGCCTTTATTTTTCAGCGCCGTACCGCAAAGCACCGGCACCAGCGTGCCGGCAATGGTAGCCTTGCGTAAAGCGGCAACAAGCTCCTCTTTTGTAATTTCTTCGCCCTCAAGATATTTGAGGGTCAGTTCCTCATCGGTTTCAGCTATGCGCTCAATCAAGAATTCCCGGTGTTGCGTCGTTTCCGCTTCCATGCCTGTCGGCACATCCGTATGATCCGACTTTGTTCCCAGGTCGTCGGTAAAAATGACTGCCTGCATGTCAATGAGATCAACAAAGCCTTTAAAATTGCTTTCGCGACCAACAGGAACCTGGATCGGTACGGGTACCGCGCCGAGTCGTTCACGAATCATGTCTACAGTACGCCAGAAATCGGCTCCGGTGCGATCCATTTTATTGACAAAACAGATACGAGGGACATTATACTTATTCGCCTGACGCCAGACTGTCTCGGACTGTGGCTCGACACCGGCGACCGCGTCGAATACAACAACGCCGCCATCGAGGACACGCAGAGAGCGTTCGACCTCGGCAGTGAAGTCAACGTGACCGGGGGTATCAATGATGTTGATACGATAATCGAGCCAGAAACAGGTAGTCGCGGCAGACGTGATAGTAATGCCGCGTTCTTGCTCCTGGGGCATCCAGTCCATAGTCGCAGCCCCTTCATGCACCTCACCCATGCGGTGAATTTTCTTGGTGTAGAAGAGGATACGCTCAGTAGTGGTTGTTTTACCAGCATCTATATGAGCAATGATACCAATATTACGAGTTTTTTCGAGTGGGAATTCTCTTGCCATGATGTATTATTACCAGCGATAATGAGCGAAAGCCTTGTTAGACTCCGCCATTTTGTGGGTCTCCTCACGTTTCTTAATGGTTGCGCCCTGTCCCGCGGCGGCATCCATCAATTCGCTGGCAAGTTTTTCGGCCATTGAGCGCCCATTACGAGAGCGAGCTGATTTAATCAGCCAACGCATCGCAAGCGCATTCCCACGGTCTTTACGAACATCCATAGGAACTTGATAGGTTGAACCACCGACACGGCGGGGCTTTACTTCAATAGAAGGCGTCGCATTTTTGAGCGCCTGCTCAAATACATCGAGAGGTGGACGCTTCTGCTTAGCTTCGATAGCCTCGAAGGCATCATAAATGATACGTTCCGCGAGGCTACGTTTTCCATCCAACATTAGTTTACTTGTAAAGCGGGCCACGTTCCGGCTTTTGTACTTTGCATCCGGTACGTCTGGTCGCCGCACGACTCTCTTTCGTCGTGGCATATTTTTGTCTCCTCAACCGATTAGCTTGCTTTCGTCAGTCGGTACCAGTTCGAGCTTATCCAGGATAGTAGGCACCAGAAAAGGCGTCGATTCGATTGGTGAATACTTTCCCAATCTTCTTCGGACGCCTACACGCGGGTGCCTATCCATCGCAATGATGGAGAACACTCGACGGTCAGCGCGAAAGGACTGCACACGAGGTTTGTGTATCGCCCTCGCATAATAGCCTCTTCGCGATGACGTGTATTTGCCGACCTACCTGAAAAAAGGCACTCAGGTGGTTTCGGGTAGATGACGCAACAATAACGGACTGGTTGTCGTAGCGCGATCTACACAATCAACGTAATTACTTCCGACCGCCCTTACCTGTGGCGGCAGCCTGACCCGGCTTGGGCCGTTTGGCCCCATATTTCGAGCGACCGCGGCGACGTTTTGCGACGCCATCGCTGTCCAGCGTACCACGTACAATATGGTAACGCACGCTCGGCAAATCCTTTACACGCCCGCCCCGAATGAGTACCACGGAGTGTTCTTGCAAATTATGCCCTTCGCCAGGAATGTATGCGGTCACTTCCATCTGGTTCGTCAAACGAACACGAGCAATTTTACGCATTGCCGAATTCGGCTTCTTGGGCGTCATTGTACGCACCTGCGTACATACCCCACGTTTCTGCGGCGATCCGCGCAAGCGGGAGGTCCGGTTCTTCAGCGCGTTGTACGAATACAAGAGCGCCGGAGCCTTAGACCTTCTTTCTTTGTTTGAGCGGCCCTTACGGACCAATTGATTGATCGTCGGCAAAGAACGATCCTCCCTGTCCTATTATTTCTATGAATGTTGTGATAATGCACGTACCCGTAGGGGCCGGTTTACCGCGCCCACCGCCGATTTATCGGCCTGTGTCACATTGCCGATAAATCGGCGGTGGGCGCGGTAAACCGGCCCCTACGGTGTTTTGTTTATGTGCAGTACGCTAACACATCCCTGGGCGTGATAAATCACGCCCCTACATTGTTTTTCGGAGGGCGTGATAAATCGCGCCCCTACACCTGTATGCGGATTCTTATCCTATCACTCATTACCCAAACTGTCAAGGGCCGGGAAGTTGGAACTTCCAAGAGTACTAGCAACAGCGCCGACGGTACTCGCGCCAATGCCAGCCAGAGAAGCGGGCTGAGCGGATGCAAGTCGAGCCGCCGCCGCCTGCTGGCGAGCGATTTGATCGCGCCGCCGCTGTGCTATGCCAGAGCCAGCCGGGATGAGTTTACCGATAATGACGTTTTCTTTGAGGCCCACCAGGTGGTCTGTCTGCGCCTCAATCGCCGCTTCGGTCAATACGCGGGTGGTTTCCTGGAACGATGCTGCGGCCAGGAAGCTATCTGTGTTGAGGGAAGCTTTCGTCACGCCCAACAGCACCGTCTGCGCGGTGGCAGGCTCGCCGCCTTCCGCCAGCACACGGGCGTTGGTATCCTCATACCTGAAACGATCTACAAGGTCGTTGGGCAACATCTCGGTATCGCCCGGCTCGTCCACACGCACACGGCGCAGCATCTGCCGGATAATGACCTCGATGTGCTTGTCATTGATATACACACCAGTATTACGATACACACGCTGTACCTCTTTGACGAGATACGACTGCACTGCATCGCGCCCCTGGATGCGCAAGACATCCTGTGGCTCAAGCTGACCGGACGTAATTGGCGTACCCGCCGTAATCGTCTGACCCTGCTCAACAATGATGTTGCGCGAGACTGGAATCGCATACGAACGCTCTTCGCGCTCCTCGAACCGGATATTGAGAACGCCATCCGCATTCAGCGACGCCTCTCCTTCGGTCCGTGCCACCACAGGAACCTGCTCGCCGCCATTTTCGGCGGGCATCATCGCGACAATCTGGTCTTTATGGACATGTTCGTGGTCGCCTACGAGAATATTGCTGCCCTCTGGCAACGTGTATTCATCAAAGAAGACATTGGTTGAAACGACACGAACGGTACGAGCGGAGGTGTTCTCATCTTTGATGATCTCCACCTTGCCGTCAATTTCGCTAATCTCCGCCTTCTCTTTCGGCACACGCGCCTCGAACAGCTCTTCGACACGTGGCAGACCTTGCGTAATGTCACCTTGCGCACCGGCAATACCACCGGTATGGAAGGTACGCATGGTCAACTGCGTGCCAGGTTCACCGATTGACTGGGCAGCAATAATACCGACAGCCGCACCGAGCTTAACCAGCGCATTCGCGGCGAGGTCGCGTCCGTAGCACTTACGGCAGATGCCGTGAGGCGTAAGACAGGCCAACACTGAACGCACGCGCACGGCCTGAACACCGGCATTGACAATCTCATCAACCAGTTCATCGGTCAGCTCTTCACCGACTTCGACCTGTTCAAAGCCAGGGATAGCTTCTGCCAGAATACGCCCCGTCAAACGGCTGCGAATATCGGGCAGCATCATGCCCTTGCTGTCTTTTTCTGTGATGAGGATACCATCAGTGGTACCGCAGTCTTCCTCGGTCACAATCACGTCCTGCGCAACGTCAATCAGACGGCGCGTCAGGTAGCCGGACTCTGCGGTACGCAAAGCGGTATCGGCCAGACCCTTACGAGCGCCGTGGCTACTGATAAAGTACTCCAACACGCTCAAGCCTTCGCGGAAGTTTCCACGAATAGGAATGGCAATGATACGTCCCGAAGGACTCGCCATCAGGCCACGCATACCGGATAGTTGGCGAATCTGCTGGAACTTCGCTTTCGTTGCGCCCGATTTAGCGATGGTAGCAATCGAACCATAGGGATCAAGCGTATGTTCAATCACTTTGGTTACTGCATCCGTTGCATTTGTCCAGGCATCAACCGTTTGCGTATATTTCTCCTGATCGGTAATCAAACCTTCACGGTACTGCTCGTCCAGCTCGTCAATGATTTTATCGGTATCCGCCAGGATACCCTGTTTCTCTTCCGGCACTTTGACATCGCTGATAGCAATGGTGGCACCGGCCTTCGTTGCGAACGTGAACCCAAGACGTTTGATTTCGTCGGCGAGTTCGGCGGTTTTGACGCGCCCATACTCTTTGAAGCATTCGCCGATGACCTGACGCAGATTCTCTTTCTTCATCTCATAGTTTTTGTAGCGCAAACGCTCCGGCAACGCCTCATTGAAGATGATACGTCCAACGGTCGTCTCAACCGGTTTGCCATTGGTACGCATCGTTGCCTTGTCAGGTGGCGGGGTATTGTAGATGTCTACATCGCCCAGACGCACTTTAATCTTCGCCTGCAACTCCACGACGCCATGCTGATACGCCAGAAGGGCCTCGGTCGTATCGGTAAAGACACGCCCTTCGCCTTTCCTCTCCGGGCGCATTTGCGTCAGGTAGAAGCAACCCAACACCATATCCTGGCTAGCACCGATAGAAGGTTCGCCAGTACCGGGGGCCAGCAGGTTGCGGGTTGACAGCATCAACTGCCGTGCCTCATCCTGCGCCTTGTCAGAGAGCGGAACGTGTACCGCCATCTGGTCGCCGTCGAAGTCGGCATTGAAGGCCGAACATACGAGCGGGTGCAGTTGGATGGCGCTGCCCTCAACCAGCACTGCCTCAAAGGCCTGGATACCCAGACGGTGCAGCGTTGGCGCACGGTTCAACAGTACTGGATGGTCCTTAATGACCTCTTCCAACACATCCCAGACCTCTGGCTTGATGCGCTCGACAAAACGCTTGGCGCTCTTGATGTTGTGCGCAAAGTTTTGCTCAACCAGCTTGCGCATAACGAACGGCTTGAACAATTCCAGCGCCATACGCTTGGGCAAACCGCACTGGTGCAGTTTGAGTTCTGGACCGACCACGATGACCGAGCGGCCAGAGTAGTCCACGCGCTTACCCAGCAAGTTCTGGCGAAAACGTCCTGATTTGCCTTTGAGCATGTCAGACAGGCTCTTGAGCTTATGGTTACCGGAACCGGCAACGGCACGTCCGCGCCGCCCGTTATCAATCAGCGCGTCACATGCTTCCTGCAACATACGCTTCTCGTTGCGAATGATGATTTCAGGTGCGCTCAACTCAAGCAGCCGCTTGAGGCGGTTATTGCGGTTGATGACGCGCCGGTACAGGTCATTCAAGTCGGACGTTGCGAAACGGCCACCATCCAACTGCACCATTGGGCGCAGGTCGGGTGGCAACACCGGCAACACCGTCAGAATCATCCACTCCGGCGACGTATGCGATTTGCGGAACGCCTCGACGACCTTGAGTCGCTTTGTCGCCTTCTTGCGGCGCTGACCGACGGTCGAACTAATTTCATGACGCAGGTCGGCTGAAAGCTTATCCAGGTCAATGGCGGAAATGAGTTCACGCACCGCCTCGGCACCCATACCGGCCTGAAAAACGCCTCTGAAAGCGTCTTTCAGTTCGCGGTAGCGATTCTCCTGCAACAGGTCCATTTTCTTGAGACCTTCGAGGTCGCGGCGCAACTGCTCAATGTGCTGGCGCAAATTGACGCGATCGGCCTCGATGCGCGTCTGGGCATTGTCAATCTGACCCTGAAAGTCAAAATCTGAACGCTCTACGTCGCGTTTGCTCTCTTCACTGAGCCCTTTGATATCTTCACGCGCACGCTCGACAATGTTGTTGCGGTAGCCTTCAGCGATGCGCTCCAGCGATTCGATATGTTTTGATAGAACGGTGTCCTCGGCCTTGACAATGGTCTGATCGGCAGGTTCAAAATTGATATCTTCATCAGTGACATCATTCATTTTCTCGCGCAACAAAGCCAGGGTTTCACTCTCGGCCTGACGCGCCCGCTCCAGTTCCTGCTCGCGACGCTCCTCAATCTCCACCCGGTTCTGGGTGAAACGATGTTGGATATCCTGGCTATTGTTCGCACGTTGCTCTTTCAGAGCCTCGATGCGCTCGACAACCTCGCTATCGGAGCTTTGCTCCAGGCGCTGCATTTCCTCGTCGAGGTGCATAAGCTCAGCCTGACGCGCCTCTTCATCAATACTGATGACGACATAGAGCGCAAAGTAGAGAATGCGCTCCAGGTTGCGCGGCGAGAGGTCGAGCAAGAGACCAATGCGACTGGGTGTGCCTTTAAAGTACCAGATGTGGCTAACAGGCGAGGCCAGTTCGATATGGCCCATACGTTCGCGGCGCACCTTTGAACGTGCAACTTCAACGCCACATTTGTCACAGACGATGCCTTTGAAACGTACACGCTTATATTTTCCGCAATAGCATTCCCAGTCCTTTGTCGGGCCAAAAATGCGCTCGCAGAACAAGCCATCTTTTTCAGGCTTGAGTGTACGATAGTTAATAGTCTCCGGTTTCGTGACCTCACCATAACTCCATCCGCGAATCTGCTCGGGGCTGGCAAGGCTAATACGGATAGCATTAAAATCATTTACTTCGAGCATGCTGCCTCCTCATTGTAGGAGCCTAATTTATCGCGACTAACGCCGATGTATCGGCCCGTGGGCACGTTGCCAATACATCGGAACACGACATTGCTGCGTTCGTCGCGTTGGGCACGATCAATCAGGCCCCTACCACATTACTGGTCTCCCTCGAAACCGGACAGATTTATCCCAAGTTCTGGCATCACATCGTTAGAGGTATCCTCAACGAACTGGATTTTTTGCTCATCCTCGTTCAGAACCTCAACGTTAATGCCCAGACTCTGTAATTCTTTTACCAACACTTTGAAGGACTCCGGTACTCCCGGCTCCATGATATTTTCGCCTTTGACAATCGCCTCGTAGGTCTTGACACGACCCACCACGTCGTCTGACTTGACCGTCAGAATCTCCTGGAGGATGTTTGCCGCGCCATACGCCTCCAATGCCCAGACTTCCATCTCACCGAAACGCTGTCCGCCAAACTGCGCTTTACCGCCGAGAGGCTGCTGCGTAATCAAGCTGTACGGGCCAGTTGAACGGGCGTGAACTTTGTCTTCGACAAGGTGCGCCAGCTTCAACATGTAGGTATAGCCGACGGTGATGGGATGGTCAAACGGCTCACCTGTGCGTCCATCATAGAGTTGTACCTTTCCTGTATCCGGCAGACTTGCGCGGCGCAGGAATTCTTCGATATCTTCCTCTGAAGCTCCATCAAAGACGGGTGTGGCGATCTTGAAACCAAGTTCGTTGGCAGCCCAACCCAGATGGGTCTCCATGATTTGTCCGATATTCATACGGTGCGGCACACCCAGCGGGTTCAGGATGATGTCTACCGGCGTACCATCGGGCAAGAATGGCATATCTTCAATCGGGAGTACCCGCGAGATAACGCCCTTGTTGCCGTGACGCCCGGCCATCTTGTCGCCCGCGCCAATCTTGCGCTTCTGTGCAATACTGACACGCACCAGTTGATTGACTCCCGGCGGCAGCTCATCGCCTTCGTCGCGTGAGAACATTTTGACTTCGACAATCTTGCCACGCTCTCCGTGTGGTACGCGCAAGGATGTATCCTTCACTTCACGCGCCTTTTCACCGAAGATAGCACGCAACAGTTTTTCCTCCGCCGTCAGTTCTGTCTCACCTTTCGGAGTAATTTTGCCGACCAGAATATCCTGTGGGCCAACCTCGGCACCCACGTAAATGATGCCGCGCTCGTCGAGATTCTTGAGTCCTTCCTCACCGACGTTCGGAATGTCTCGCGTAATCTCTTCGGGACCGAGTTTCGTATCACGGGCATCAATTTCATATTTCTCAATGTGTATCGAAGTGAAGTAGTCTTCACGCACGATACGCTCGCTGATCAGAATAGCGTCTTCGTAGTTGCCACCCTCCCAGCTCATGAAGGCTACCAGAATGTTCTGACCAAGCGCGAGTTCGCCATTCTCCGTCGAGGAGCTATCAGCGATGACCTGACCAACCTGCACATAGTCGCCTTTGGTCACAATCGGTCGCTGGTTGATGCAGGTACCGGCATTGGAGCGCACGAACTTGCGCAAGCGGTACGTATGCAACTCACCCTCGTTATCCACAATCTCAATACGACGAGCGGTCGCGCTCATCACTTCGCCACTGACCTTCGCTATGAGAACCTGACCGGAGTCAATGGCAACCTGCCGCTCGATACCGGTGCCGCAAATTGGCGACTGCGGACGCAGCAGAGGTACCGCCTGACGTTGCATGTTCGCACCCATCAGTGCGCGGTTCACGTCGTCATGTTCAAGGAATGGAATCAGGGCGGTTGCGACGCTCACCGTTTGTCGTGGCGATACGTCCATGTAGTCCATCACATCCGCACTTTCCATGACGAACTCACCCTGATTACGTGACAGGACACGATCTTCTGCGAACTCGTTGTTCGCTGTCAGTTTCGCGTTCGCCTGGGCAATCCAGAAGTTCTCTTCGTCATCGGCGGTGTGATAATCTACTTCATCAGTCACAAATGGCCGAATACGTACATCGGCATCGCTATACAACGCGGCAAGCTGGTTGAACAGCGCCTCGTCAATGCGCACGCGGGTACGGGCTTTAATCAGTACGTCGCCGTCAGCGGTCATCACATCTTCGCGCTCGTGTCCCGCGATACCGCGGAACTCGCGACCGATCAAACGACGGTCCTGCGTGGAAAGTCGCTTGTAGACTTTGCGATAGGGTGTCTCAACGAAACCGTAAGGGTTTACCTGTCCATAGGTCGCAAGGTTACCGATCAGACCGATGTTCGGACCTTCAGGCGTCTCAATGGGACAGATGCGACCATAGTGCGACTGGTGAACGTCACGGACATCGAATCCGGCCCGCTCACGAGAGAGACCGCCGGGGCCGAGTGCCGACAAACGGCGTTTATGCCCAATTTCGGCCAGCGCATTGGTTTGATCCATAAACTGCGATAACTGGCTACCACCGAAGAATTCTTTCATGGCGGCGACGACCGGACGGATATTAATCAGGGCATTGGGGGTCGCCTGTCCCGGCTCCTGAATGCTCATGCGCTCTTTAACGACGCGCTCCATACGCAGGAGGCCGACGCGGAATTGCGCCTGGATTAGCTCACCCACGCAACGCACGCGGCGGTTGCCCAGGTGGTCAATGTCGTCTTTCTTCCCATGACCGTTGTTCAACTGGATCAGGCGGCGAATAATGTTCACCAGATCATCCTGCGTCAGAATACGCTGCGATTGCGGAATCGCCAGATCGAGCTTGCGGTTCAGTTTATAGCGTCCAACATTGCCGAGGTCATAGCGACGGGCATTGAAGAACAGGTTCTTGACAAGCGAACGGGCGTTATCCACGGTGGCGGGATCGCCGGGTCGCAGCTTTTTATAAAGTTCAAGCAGCGCCTCGTCCTCACGCTTGACGGGATCACGGTCCAGTGTCGCCTGCATATAACGAACGTTGGTATCGTTATCTACGTCACGGAAGGCATCAAGAATGCCCTGGTCGGTAGACAGGTCAAGGTTTTCAATATGAAACTGGTCTTTCGCCAGGCTGGCAATAGCACGCAGAAGTGTCGTGACCGGCAACTTACGCTTGCGATCAATTTTGACCGTCAAGAGGTTCTTGTTGCTGGTCTCGAATTCGAGCCACGCACCGCGACCAGGAATAAGTTTGGCGGCAAAGAGCCTACGCCCGGTTGTCGCATCTTCATCGGCGGTATAGTAGACGCCGGGGGAACGTACTAGCTGGCTGACCACCACACGTTCCGCACCATTAATAATGAATGTGCCTTCCTTCGTCATCAGGGGGAAATCACCCATGAAGATATCCTTCTCGATGATTTCGCCGGTTTCCTTGTTGATCAGGCGGGCCTTAACGTTCAGCGGGGCAGAATACGTGGTATCGCGATCACGACACTCGTCCTCGTTGTATTTGGGCTTGCCAAATGGCTCAGGCGGTACAATAAATTCCAGGCTCAGATTTTTACCAGTAAAGTCTTCAATGGGAGAAATCTCTGCAAAAAGTTCGTGGAGACCTTCTTTCTTAAACCACTCAAAAGAATCCAGCTGAATTTGAATCAGCCCCGGCATAGGCCGTATGTCCGGGATACGTGCGAACGAGACGCGCTCTGGGAGAGCGACAGCCTTGCTGCTCACTACCATAATGTCATGTTCTCCTCTCACCGAGTTGCCTACAGAGGATGTCACGGGAGACGCACACAGGTGTACGCCTCAGTGAAAACAAAAAAGGAAAAAAGAAAATTGCGTAATTCATCTTGAAACACTGCATAATGCCTGTGTTGAGAAACGTTCTATGACAAGAAAAGTAACCGCGTGTTGCTTTCGCAAGCGGTTACTCCTACTCCCCTTACACAATACAAGTTGTATGCAACACATCACGTACCATCTACCATCCACTACTGTCTATAAGCTCGACACATGAAGTCTGCTACGTACTCATACAAAACGCACCTTATATATAAACACGAAAACGCGCTACATTATTCCCATAGCCATTACTTTTGTCTACTTTTCTCTGGTTTTGAGCTGACTTGAGTAATGACCGGGTGCAGTATCCACTCAGGGTATTGTGTTGCGTTCTCCTTAAATGGACGGACTGTGGGGAAAATGTACCGTTTGTCGTTTTCCGTATCGCTATCTTCAGGTTATACCTGACCTGACCAACTGGGCCATATACAAATTGTACTGTTGTACCATCACTGGTACCAGGTCACATATTCTGGCAGAATGTAAGTATACTACGTAGAAACAGGGATGTCAACAGTTTTTTGGGGGATTTTTCAGATTGCTAGATTTTAGATTAACGCTCCCACGCATCACGTTCTTCTTTCATATAAACGTCTACCTCTTCGGCATTCTGAAAAAGCTGATGGCCCGGTAAACTTGTCAGAATGTCAATGACATGACGTTGATTTACTGGTTGAGTATCCTCAATTGTGACAACGACAGTCGCTTGTTGCCCCGGAATAAGTTCTGGTCTGCTGATTTCAATCTGACCTCCGGGTAAAACAGTTGTTTTTATGCGTACTTCAGTTGCCATATCTCATCACCATCCCAACCTGTCCTAAGCTTTAATAGCAGACAAGGCATTTATACAACGACGAAGGCTATCAGACCGTAGCATAGCTTCTTCTGGATGCCAATACTTTTGCGTGAATTCATTGAGCCGAGCGGGATAAAGCGGCCCTTCATGTGCCCCACTCCTTTGACGAGGCACAAAATCATTACTAATAGTCGTATTCGTACTATGCCGGGCAATATTGACTAATTTTTCTTTAGGATTGGCTTCAGTTTCAGGATTATCTGGAAATAGAGATGGTGATACATGTAAAAAAGCAGCCATGCTTTCTATATCAGCCATAAGCCACGCCTCGACAGCTTTCACCACAACACGTAATACCATATGCTCTTCTTTCTCTGGCAACCACCTTACTATAGCTTGAGATGCACATACCGCATCGCTGTCCAGGTCTATCATTGCAAACCATATGCTATGCCGGG
>Ga0070735_10004160_pt1 | contig 12297 bp, 12 predicted proteins | sample Coa_R1_FD_66443 | JGI IMG/M metagenome (GOLD analysis project Ga0070735, IMG submission 66443) | Surface soil microbial communities from Centralia Pennsylvania, which are recovering from an underground coalmine fire - Coalmine... | ecosystem: Environmental > Terrestrial > Soil > Unclassified ... | reverse complement strand
CTCGATTTTGCGGAACTTCTGACGTATCTAAAACATGAGTCGAACGGACTCGAAATTTCGAGCAAGGCAAAGAAATGGCGCGATCGCCTGTCCTGGCGGCGGGAGGCATTGTGCTGCGGCAGGCGAGGCCGCCGCAGATCGCAGTCGTGCGCCTGCGCAAGGGCAACGAATGGGTTCTGCCGAAGGGCAAGCTCGACGACGGCGAAACGGCGCGCGACGCAGCGATGCGTGAAGTGCTGGAAGAGACCGGCCACGACGTGTCGGTGCACGAGTTTTTGGGAACGCTGGCCTATGAGGCCGGCGGACGTCCCAAGATTGTCCATTACTGGCGCATGGAGACGAACGGCAAGCCGACCCGCGATTTGATGCATGACGTGACCGCGGTCGATTGGCTGCCGCTCAATGCCGCGGTGGAGCGTTTGTCGCGTGACCACGAGCGTGCATTTCTTGCCAATGTCGGACCGCTCGCGCTGGAGGCGGCGAGACGCGCCAGGGAAAGAAAAGCGGCTGCGATCGAGAAGCCTGCGGCAGAAAAGCCGCCGCGGCGACGCCGTGCTGTTGCGCCCAAGCCTGCGCCTGTTGCGCCAGCGCCGGTCCCATCTGCGCCGATGGCGCCGCTCGCCAATGACGCCGCCACGATCGAACGCCGTGCTGTTCAGCCTGCCGCGATCGAACATGATGTCATTGAGGAAAGCCCGCCGCTGCTCGGCGGCGAAGCGATCGATGCCGGCGTGGCGGAGGACGCGCCGGAGATGGATCAGTCGGAGGCGGCCTGTTCCGATGCGATCGTTTCCGAGGGGGTCGGCCCTGACGCGCTGCCGGCGCTGGAGGACCAGGCGGTCAACGAAGCACCGCAAGGCCGCCGCTCCGGCGTGATGCAGCGTGTGCGGAGCTGGCTGCGGCGAGCGGGGTAAAGGCTTTCTCATCCGTCCGGCCTCATGGTTCTCCTGGCGATGCGGAGCATCGTCCAGAGACGGCGCGGAGCCTGTCATCGGGCGCGCGTTCGCGCGACCCGTTGGCGCCTCCTCACCATGAGTGTTTCAGTTCTGCCGCTCGCTCCGACCTCGTCCTGAGGAGCATCGCAATTAGCGGAGCGTTTCGAAGGACGGGCGTCAGGAAAGGTACCTACCGCCTGCGCTCCTTCGGGGGCTTTTTCGGCGGTGGCGCTCGTCGCGGCGGTGCGGCGGGCCGGTTCGGTGCTGCGCCCTGATGGAGCGCGGGTGCGTTTGGCCGTTGCATCGCCGGCGGCTGTTGCGGTCGCCCTTGCTGGGTCTCGTGCTTCGGCTCGCCCGGCCGCTTTTGCTCGGTTGCGTGGTTCGGCTCGCCCGGTCGCTTTTGTTCGGTGGCGCGATTCGGTTGACCCGGCTGACCCTGTTGACCGGCGCGGTTTGGCTCGCCGGGCCGGCGTTGCTCGGTCGCGCGGTTTGGTTCGCCCGGCCGGCCTTGCTGGCCGGCGCGATTGTTGGGCGAGCCCGGCTGCTGCGGACCGCGTTGCTGCAGGTTGTTTTGCCGCTGCTGCGGGTTATTCTGCCGCTGTTGCGGATTGTTCTGCCGCTGCCCGGGTTGCCCTTGCGGATTGGGCCGGTTCGCCGGATTCGCCCGCCGCAGCGCGCGCTGTTCGTTGACCACCTGGCGGCCGACAGTCTGCGCCGCATGCACCTGACGCACGACGCCCTGGTCGCGTGCCGCCTGTTGCGGCGAGATCGCAAGCGGCGCGGCCGTGACCCGGCCACCGGCGCCGGCGCGCACGGTGAAGCCGCTCGCGCCCTGGTTAAGCGTGCCGAGCCGCGCGCCGCTGGAGCGGTCGCTGACGTCGATGGTGCCGACATGGCCGTCCGGATCGGGATAGAGCTTGATGTTATGCGCGCCCGCGCCCGAACCGTTCACCTCGACAAGGCCGGTGGTGCCGCGAATGCCGAGCGTCGCCGTCGGCGTCGTGATCTTCATATTGCCGGTCTTGGCGACGGCGGCAGCGACAAAGGCGACGGTGCCCTTGGTGACGTCGAACAGGGCTGAATTCTGCTGGCCGCCGTCCTGGTAGACGAAGTCGTCGATCTTGATCGATGCGCTGGCGGTGAGGTTGAAGGTGGTGGCGTCGTTGAAGGTCACGCCGACCGCGGAATCTGCAAAAGTGGTCACGACGTCATTGAGATAGATGTCGTCCTTCAGTTTCAGCGGCAGCGTGTTCTGGTTGCGGATGACGCTCGCGGTGCCCGTCAGCGTCGCGACGTTGCCGATCGGCTCATCCGATGCGGCGGGCTGTGCAGAAGGCGGCTGGGCGGACGCGCCCGGCTGAGCGGAAGAAGGCTGGGCGGAAGGTGCCGACGGTGCAGGTGCGGGCGCAGGCGACGGCTGCGCCTGCGCGAGCCGGAACGCGTGCAACGCCGGCTGCATCGCCGCATCGGCTTCTTCGTCAAGCGCGGCGTAAGCGCGCGCGGCGTCCGTCATCGTCAGGCAGAAAAGCAGCGTGAGTGCGATCGAAAGCGGCCATTGAAGGCGATATGGCCCGGCCTTCGGTCTGCCGGGACGTGGGCCGGTTAAGGACGGGATCATCGCTGCCTTGGTGAGTTGGGACGCGGCGGGAGAAGGTTCAATTGATAGTTTTGCCGATCGGACCGGTAACGGCAAGCGCGCCTGCGGCGACGGCGCATGCGATTGAGCGGTTTAACGGCTGAACGCGGGATGAATAGCCAAAGCGTTTTCAAGCCTTGCCCACGAACCACATTGCGAATTTGTCATCCAATCCGTCTGAACCAGACCAGTCCTCCATCGCGACCACCGGGCATTGAAAGATGGAGATTTCAGATGAAGCGTATTGTCCTTGTTACAATGATATTGCTCGGCAGCGTGCTCGGAGCACAGGCCGATCAGGACATCTGGTCCAGCACTGACGGACATGCACGCGGTGATGCTGTGCTGAACGTCGACATTTCTGCCTGCTCGACGTTGCTCGGCGCTCCGCAGAACGGTGTGCCGACCTCGCGCGCGTTCAAGAGGTGCATGCTCGGTCATGGCTGGCGCTTCCGCTACACGATTCGCTCTGCCCACAGGCGTCCGACGGATCTTTATCCCGATCCGGATGATCCCGGCATGACGTGCAGGAGCTACACGGCGGGCGGCATCTCGCAAACAGACTGTTCGAACGCCTGGTAATCCGGCGCAAAAAAACCGGCGGCTCTCGATGGAGCCGCCGGCTTTATTTCGGATGATCTTATGGTCCTAGAACACGCCAAGCACGATTGCGCCGACGAGCGCGATAGCCGCATACGCGGTAAAAACGCTCAATCTGCTGACGAAAGGACTAGCGGTCATCGAGAAACCCTCCTGAGGTCAGAATGCTGACCCCCCACAACGTCAAGGCTAGCGATCCGTTCCATGACAAAAAAGTAAGCTTCACTGTCCGTGCACTGCACCTCCGCAGCGCAACACGTGGTTAAAGAGTCGTGAAATCAAGGCGTTGATAAGTCCTTAAATAAATTCGTTGAAGTTCTCCGCATGACGCGCGGAGTTAGTTGGTATCTCGTCGGCTCCTTCGTCCTTGTATCGTTGGCAGGCTGCGGCCGCGGATTTTTTTCCGAGGAGCGCGAGCCGTGGCGGGCCGAGGCCGAGGTCGCTTGCCTGAAATCCGGCGTCGTCAAGGAAGGCCCTGATATCGTTCGGATCAATCCGATTTCGGGACCCGGCGCCTGCGGCGCGGATTTTCCGCTAAAAGTTTCGGCGCTCGGCGAAGGCTCGGGTACTTTCGGTTTCGTGGATGAAGATCTTCGCCCGCCTGCTGCTATCGGCAACCAGCCGCGCTGGCCGGGCAGCCAGCCGCCACCGCCGTCGTCTTATTATCAACAGCAGCAGCCATATCCCGCGCGAAGCTATGGCGGATCGAATTACGGCGCGCCCGATTATGGCGCTCCTGGTAGCGGTCCGGTTTCGTTGCGCGCGCCCGGCGTGGCGCCGGATCAGGACGACATCCGTCTGCCGAGCGAAGGCTCGCCGCGCGGTGTCGCGGCGCCGGTGTCTGCTCCCGTCTATCCGCCCTATCAGCCGCCGCGGCTGGGACCGGGACCGATGCAGTCATTTGCCTCCGGCCCCGTCGTGGTGAAGCCTGCGGCGACGCTGGCATGCCCACTGGTCTCGGTGCTCGATCGCTGGCTTGCCGATACCGTGCAGCCGGCGGCGCAGCGCTGGTTTCGTAGCCGGGTTGTCGAGATCAAGCAGATCTCGGCCTATTCCTGCCGCGGCATGAACGGCAATCCGAGCGCGCATATTTCCGAGCACGCCTTCGGCAATGCGCTCGATATCGCCGCCTTCACGCTCGCGGACGGACGCCGCGTCACGGTCAAGGACGGCTGGCACGGTTTGCCGGAAGAGCAGGGCTTTCTGCGCGATGTTGAGGCTGGCGCGTGCCAGCAATTCACCACCGTGCTCGCGCCTGGCTCCAACGCCTATCACTACGACCACATCCATGTGGACCTGATGCGCCGGGCTTCGCGGCGTCTGATCTGCGAGCCGGCGGCCACCTCCGGCGAGGAAGTCGCCGCACGCGCCACGCAGCGTAACCCTTACGCGTCCTCGCGCGATCCTTATGCGACGGGATCGCTCGGCGGCCACAAGACCGCCTCCCGCAAGCGCGAGAAGGTCAACGAGGAAGACGAGTTCGAGGACGAGTAGGGCTTCTCTTCCGTCATCGCGAGCGTCAGCGAAGCGATCCAGCCTCGCCACACGAAAGATTCTGGATTGCTTCGTCGCGTTGCTCCTCGCAATGACGACATGATTTTAGGCCTATAACCCTCCCTTGTTCGGCCGATCCGGCCAAGGGGAGATACCAATGTCAGACCCGATCGATCGCCGCCGTTTTCTGGAAGCTGCCGCAATTTCGGTTGCCGCAAGCGAATTCGCCCTGAGTACGTCCGCTTGGGCGCAAACAGGCGGCAACACCTCCTTCGCTGCGCTCAAGCAAATCAACGCCGGCCTTCTCAATGTCGGCTATGCCGAAGCGGGTCCCGCCGACGGCAAGCCGGTCATCCTGCTGCATGGCTGGCCCTACGACATCTATGCGTTTATCGACGTGGCGCCGATCCTGGCCTCAAGCGGCCATCGCGTCATCATCCCCTACTTGCGCGGCTATGGCACGACGAGGTTCCTGTCAGATACGACCATGCGCAACGGTCAGCCATCGACTCTCGCTGAGGACATCACCGCGCTGATGGACGCGCTCAAGATCGACAAGGCCGTGCTTGCCGGCTTCGATTGGGGCGCGCGCACGGCGGACATCATCGCCGCCCTTTGGCCGGAGCGCTGCACCGCGCTGGTTTCCGTGAGCGGCTATCTGATCGGCAGTCAGGCTGCCGGCAGGATGCCGCTGCCGCCCGCGGCCGAGCTGCAGTGGTGGTATCAATTCTATTTCGCGACCGAGCGGGGCCGCGAGGGCTACGACAAATATCGCAGCGAATTCTCCAAGCTGATCTGGAAGCTGGCGTCGCCGAAATGGAATTTCGATGACGCGACCTTCGAGCGCAGCGCAAAGGCGTTCGATAATCCCGACCACGTCGCGATCGTGATTCACAATTACCGCTGGCGGCTCGGTCTCGCAGAAGGCGAGGCCAAATACGACGAACTCGAGCAAAAGCTCGCCAAGGCGCCCGTCATCAGCGTGCCGACCATCACGATGGAGGGCGACGCCAATGGTGCGCCGCATCCCGAGCCATCGGCCTACCGAAAGATGTTTTCAGGGACCTATTCGCATCGGTTGATCGCCGGCGGCATCGGACACAACCTGCCGCAGGAAGCGCCGCAAGCGTTTGCGGAAGCCGTGATCGATGTGACGAAGGGCTGATGACCGGTTCGTTCACCCGTTCCCCGGATGCTACGCAGCACGCCGCGAAGGCGGCGTGATGCGTTGCTGATCCGGGGTCATAACTGCTCGGCGTAGCGTGGCCGTGTTGGGTCCCGGCTCAGCGGAGCAGCGTTACACGCTGCACGCGCGTCCCGGACACGAGAACTTCACGACACGCCCCAAGCCGGTCATGGCCCGGCCTTGAGGTCGTCCATGTCTGGTCGCGGGAAAGTCGCATGCGCGTGTACCCAATCCGAAACTGCATTCGTGGCTACGTTCGCCTCGCATGACGCTTGGCCCGGAAGTCAACTTGGGACGCGCGCTTTGCGAAAAGTCAAAGGAACTTTAGAGACGCGGTGCTAGGAACAAAAAGTGATACCTTCCGGTTGATTTTTCAGCACTTGAAGCTTTTGCCGTGGCGCGAAATGAACTCGAACGTCAACGTACCGTTCAGCAATCTGCGCGCGGTTGTGATCCTGATTGTGGTCGCCTTTCATTCGGCGCTGCCTTATCTCGCGTCGCAACCGGCACAACCCTTTGCTTTTGATGCCGAACCCTATCGCTGGATCGCATTCCCAATCATCGATCGCGAGCGCTGGTTCGGCTTCGATTTGTTTTGCGCATGGCAGGACATCAGCCTGATGCCGCTGATGTTTTTTCTCGCCGGCCTGTTCGCGCCGGCAAGCCTCGGCCGCAAGGGCCCGTTCGCCTATCTCACGGATCGCTGGTGGCGCATCGGCCTTCCCTTTGCGTTCGCGGTCGCGTTTCTGAGCCCGCTCGCCTACTACGCCTCGTATCGCCTGACCGCGGCCGATCCGTCGCTGTCGGCGTTCTGGCAGCATTGGCGCGCATTGCCGATGTGGCCGTCGGGCCCGCAATGGTTTCTCTGGCAGGTGTTTGTGCTGAGCGCGCTGGCCTCCGCGGTCTACGGCTTCACGCCTGGACTGGGGCAGGCGTTGAGCCGTCTGGTCGGGCGGCTGACTGAGCGGCCGCTTGCTTTCGTCGCTGGCCTGATCGGGTTGTCGGCGCTTGCCTACATTCCGCTGGCCATGATGTTTTCGCCGTGGGCGTGGGCCAATGTCGGACCGCTCTCCCTTCAATACAGCCGGCCGTTGCTTTATCTCGTCTACTTCTTCACCGCCTTTGCGATCGGCAGTCATGGCATCGATCGCAGCCTATTGCGCGCCGATGGGCCGATCGCACGGTATTGGCTCGCCTGGCTCGCCGCCGCGGTGATCTCCATGTGCGTGTGGGGAGGGTTGACGTCGCTGACCCTGCCGGACTGGGATGCTAGCCCGCTCATCGACCGGTGGGCGTCGGCCTCGGCCTTTCCGTTTGCCTGCACGGCCGGCGTGATGGCTTATCTCGCAATCGCGTTGCGGCTGTTGCGCGCGCGTGATCGCGTGCTCGATTCCCTTTCGAAAAATGCCTACGGCATCTATCTCGTGCATTATGTCTTCGTGCTTTGGCTGGGTTATGCGCTGGTCGGCAAGACGCTGAATGCGCCTGCGAAGATGCTCATCGTCTTCTCTGTGGCGCTTGTGCTGAGCTGGCTGACAAGCACAGCCGCCGGCGCTATTGTCAGGACGGTGGCCAAGACACCATCGCGCAAGACACCGTCGCGGCGGCCTTCTGCGATCTCGCATGAAGGTGCAGTAGCCGACCGAACATGATGAGGGATGAGGTCCGCTAGATGTCTCTGGTCATGACGCTTGCCGCGCGCAATCTTTTCCACGACCGCCTGCGTTTCATCGCAACCCTGATCGGCATCGTGTTTTCGGTCGTGCTGGTGATGGTTCAGATGGGCCTTTTTCTCGGCTTCGGTCAGATGGTCTCGACCATGATCGATCACGCCAGCGCCGACCTCTGGGTGCTTCCGAAGGGCGCGAAATGCTTCGAGGATCCGTCGCTGCTCGACGTCAAGCTGCGCGAAAAGGTCGCCGCCGTCGACGGTGTGGCCTCGGTGGTGCCGCTGGTGATCGGCTTTTCGGACTGGCGGACCGAGTCCGGCGAGGTGACGCCGGTCTTTATCGTGGGCAGCGATGTGAAGGCTGACGGCTTGCAGCCCTGGAACGTGGTCGAAGGGGACATTCGCACGCTCTCGCAATGGGGGACCGTCGCGGTCGACCGGTCCTATTTCGACCGGCTCGGAATCAAGAAACTCGGCGACACCGCCGAGATCCGCGGTCACAAGGTCAAGGTGGTCGCGCTGACCGACGGCATCCGCTCGTTCACCACCACGCCTTACGTCTTTGTCGATCAGAAGGACGCGCGCTTCTATACCGGGACGCTTCCGAGCAAGGCGAGCGACCTGATCATTCGCGTCAAGCCGGACGCGGACCGCGGCAAGACGATCGCGGCGATTCGCGACCGCATCGGCGATGCCGAGGTGCTCACCACGGACGAATTCCGCAAGCGCAGCCGCTCGTTCTGGCTGTTCGGCACCGGCGCGGGCGCGGCGCTGTTTGCCGGCGCCATTCTCGGCGTGATCGTCGGCACCGTGATCGTGGCGCAGACGCTTTACTCCTCGACCAAGGATCACATCAGCGAATTTGCGACTCTTCGCGCGATGGGCTCCTCGAACAATTATATCTACAACGTCATCATCTATCAGGCGCTGCTCAACGCGGTGATCGGCTTTGTGATTGCAGCAGGGATCGGTTACGAGGTGGTCAGGATGACCGAAAAGAGCGCGCTCCCGATCGTGATCACGCCGTGGCTCGTCGCCGCGCTGTTCCTTCTCACCATCATGATGTGCATCGCTTCCGGCATGGTCGCCATTGTCCGCGTCGTTCGCATCGATCCCGCCTCGGTTTTCATGCGATGAACGACATCATCATCGAAGCCAAGGAGATCAAGAAGACGCTGGGGCGCGGCGCAGGCGAGGTGCAGGCGCTGCGCGGTGTCGACGTCACCTTGCGCAAGGGCGAACTCACGCTGCTGATGGGTCCGTCCGGCAGCGGCAAGACCACGCTGCTGCTGGTCCTCGGCTGCATGCTGACGCCGAGTTCGGGCACGGTGACGGTGTGCGGCGTCTCGACCTCCGATGCCGGCAAGGAGGAACTGGCGCGAATCCGCCGCGACCACATCGGCTTCGTGTTCCAGTCCTATCATCTGTTTCCGACCATGACCGCCCGGCAGAATGTCCAGCTCGCGCTCGACATTCGCGGTCAGCACGGCAGGGACGCGGCGAGAAAATCGCGCGACGCGCTTGCCCTTGTCGGGCTTGAACCGAAGGCGAAGTCGTTGCCGGAAGCCTTGAGTGGCGGCGAGCAGCAGCGGGTCGCGATCGCGCGCGCCTTCGTGGCCAACCCCTCCGTTATCCTCGCCGATGAGCCGACGTCGGCGCTCGACGCCGACAATGGCCGCACCATCATGCGCATCCTCGCCGATGCCGCACACAAGCGCGATTGTGCCGTGCTCGTCGTCACGCACGATCCCCGCATCGTCGCGTTCGCCGATCGCATCATCAAGATCGAGGACGGTCTTTTGGCTGAAGCAAATTCCGATCAGGCTGAACCGCTGCGATTGCCGAAGGCAGCCTCCTGGCCGTGAGACGCCCCTTTTCGTCATCGCGAGCGTTAGCGAAGCGATCCAGTCGTGGAGCGAGCAAAGGTTCTGGATTGCGTCGTCGCTTCGCTCCTCGCAATGACGGCGACTTTGGCGCACGTGGTGCTCGGAACGAAATCCAGCCTAAAAGCGCACCGTGCGCTGCGCCGCTGACAGGCAAAACGACATAAAGGTGTCCTTGGCCTTTTGCATCTCGTCGGCGGGGACAGGTGGCATGCCCGGGCGGTTCTTCACGACCATGCTGGTCGTCCCCCAGCTCAGTCTGGCCGCCTTGCACGCGAGCACGAGACCTTCAATCTTGTCGCCGGCGATCAGGGCTCGGATGACGTCGATCGGCGATCCCGACAGCAGCGCGAGCGCGACGACGACCTCGACATAGTCTCGGGCGGCCGCAGCGCGGTTCACGGTGGAATCCCTCAGCTTGCCCTGGCGGGCGACCTCCTGCAGCCTGGCCTGGGCGCGCGCAAGATCAGCCGGTTCAGGTTCGGGCATCCTGGTTGCGGCATTTGAGGCAACGGTGTCCTCAATCTGATCCCGGATGACGCGCGGCTTTGCGGCCTGCGCGCGCATCTGCGCATCCTCAAGCTTGGCATGGATCTCGCGCTTGATCGAACCGGGAATGTCGCGCCGGCGGTCGAGTTTTTGCGCAAGGCTGGGATCTTTCTGCCCGAGCTCAGCGAGGCGGGCCCAGCCGGCCTCCGAGATTTGGGCGCCCCGGTTTTCGGCCAGTGCGTGATGGACGGCCGGGACCCCGCACTGAATCAGTGCCTCGCTCAGCGAAGGATCGATCGAGTGTCGTGAGGCAATCGCGAGCTGGTGCTTGAGCCCGCGCGACCGGATCACCTCGACCAGAAGTTCATGTGCTGTGCCCCGCGACTGGAGAACCGGCGCAAATACGGACTCGTTGTCGTCGAAGACAAGCCGGCGGGAAACCTGTGGCAATGTGTACTTCAGCTCACACAGCGTTTGGCTCAGCCGGACCAGTGAGGCCGTGTCGACGCGATCCATCAACCGGACGAACACGCCGTCGAACAGATCGATCTGGGGCGCCGACAGGTTTTCAACATTACCGAGGAACAGCTTCGCCGTCCGATCGAGAATGGTGGCCCAGCGCTCGGAAGGCCATCCCTCCGTCGCGTCCAGTTCCGCGAGCAACTGCAACGTTGCTGTTTCCACCTGATGCCTCTGGGGCTTAAAAAGTCAGGGCTTTCGCAAACCCGCGATCGAAAAGACGGAGCAAATGACCGGGGAAAGTAGCAAACAAGCCATTATGATTTGATTAACGTTTCGCTTTCCGCTGGCCGGGCGCTCGCTCCGGTTGCGGCTTTTTGCTAAGCTCGATCGCATACGCGCAGGGGAGAGCCTGACTTGTCCATTACCGAGGCCGCACTGCGTGGCGGGGCGATATCCGTTCTGGTCCTGCTGGCCGTGCTCCTCCTGCGCGATGCGCGGCGCGTTCCGGCTGCCCGCTTCGCGGCGCTCTTTGCATTCGGGGTTGCCTGCTACGCCGTCGTCTCCGCCTCGGAGCTGGCCAGTGGCTTGCCCATCTGGCTGCGGCCGCTGCGCGTAGTCGCGATGGGCAATCCCGTCGTCTTCTGTCTGTTTGCCGCGGCGCTGTTCGACGACGACTTCAAGCCGTCGTGGTGGCACGCGCTGGCGTGGCTTGCGGTCGTTGCGACCGGCGCCGCGTGTTTCTGGATCGGCACGCCGCCGGCCCGCATCGCCTTCTCGACGATCGGGCTCGCCTGCAATGCGGTCGGCGCGTGGTACGCGCTGGCCGGGCGGTCGCTCGATCTCGTCGAGGAACGCCGGCGATTGCGCGCCGTGCTGGTGGTGGTCATCGCGTTCTACGCGACGGCGATCATCACCAGCGAGATGCTTTTCCCGAGAGGCAGCGGCGGTCCGGCGCTGGCGGCCGCGATCAGCGCCGGGGTTCTGGCGATCGTGATGGTGTTTGCGCTGGTTCTGCTGTCGGTCAATCGCGAAGGCTCGCTGATTCCGTTTGGTCAGTCCGAACCGCAACCGCTCGCGGCTGCCCGGCGCAAGCCGGCCGTCGCCGCAAGCTTTGCCGAGCGGTCCGAAGGAGGCGAGGATGCGCGGCTGCTCGCCGCCTTGCGCGCTTTGATGGACCACGACAAGGTCTATCGCGAGGAGGGGCTCTCGATCGGCGGCCTGGCCGCGAGGCTCGACATGACAGAGCATGCGTTGCGCCGGCTGATCAACCAGCGGCTCGGCCATCGCAACTTCAATGCTTTCCTGAACGGCTATCGCCTCGACGAGGTGGTCGCGGCGCTGGCGGATCCAGCGCAGGAGGCGGTTCCGATCCTCACCATCGCGCTTGACGCCGGCTTCCAGTCGATCGGTCCCTTCAACCGCGCCTTCAAGTCCAAAACCGGCATGACGCCTAGCGAATTCAGGCGTGAACAACTTGGTGGCCGTCTGGCCGCCGAATAGGGCGCGTTTCCGCGAAATCGGCTAGCCGATTTCGAATTCGGCAAGTCTCCCCGCAGGCTTCGGCGAGCCGCATCAAGGTCCCTCCGTCCAGGATCGACGTGGTTTTCGATCCCAAACGGAGCCCCCATGCAAACCCTCATGAATGCGCTGGCCAGCTTTTGGCATATCTGGTCCTTCACGCTTGTTCTCGATGTCGGACGTTATCTTGTTGCGGCGGGCGGCCTGGCGCTGATCTTGAAACTGTTCTGGGGTCTTGGCTTCAAGCACCGCAAGATCCAGGCAAGATCGGCATCGAATGCCGACGTCCGCCGCGAAATCCTGACCTCGCTGCGCACCGGCTTGATCTTCTCGCTGAACGGCACGGCCGTCGCGTTCGGCGCCATCACAGGCATTTTCACGGTCTATCGGGATTTCGACAAAGCCGGCATCGGCTATCTCGCGAT
>Ga0070735_10004159_pt1 | contig 12303 bp, 17 predicted proteins | sample Coa_R1_FD_66443 | JGI IMG/M metagenome (GOLD analysis project Ga0070735, IMG submission 66443) | Surface soil microbial communities from Centralia Pennsylvania, which are recovering from an underground coalmine fire - Coalmine... | ecosystem: Environmental > Terrestrial > Soil > Unclassified ... | reverse complement strand
GCGAGTTCAAGCGCCTGACCGTGATCGAGAATCTTCTCTCGGCGATCCCGGGCCAGTCCGGTGAGACGCTGCGCGGCGCCCTGCTCGGACGCCGCTACTGGGGCGGGCAGGAGCGAGACGCGATCACACGGGCGACGACGATGCTCGAGCACTTCGGCCTGCTCGAGCTCGCCGACCGATACGCCGGCGACCTCAGCGGGGGGCAGCGGCGGCTGGTCGAGATCATGCGGGCGCTGATGGCGGAGCCCGACGTGCTCCTGCTCGACGAGCCGATGGCCGGGGTCCATCCGCAGCTGGCCCACCGGATCGGCGAGCAGCTCGTAGCCCTGACCGAGGGCGGGATGACGGTCGTGATGGTCGAACACGAGCTCTCGATCATGGACGCCTTCTGCGATCCGGTGATCGTGATGGCCGAGGGACGCGTGCTCGCGGAGGGCACGATGGAAGCGCTGCGAGAGCGCGAGGAGGTCGTGGAGGCCTACCTTGTCGGGTGAGCTCACGCCCGAGCACTCGGAAGTCCCGATCGAGACGCTCGCACACCAAGTCGACGGCGTGTCGCTTCGGACCCTCGAGGTGGTCGCGGGCTATGACCGCAGCCCGGTCATCCACGGGGTGTCGATCGACGTCCACCCGGGCGAGGTCGTCTCCATCGTCGGCCCTAACGGCTCGGGCAAGAGCACGCTGCTGAAGGCGATCGTCGGCGTAGTGGAGATCTTCTCCGGCCGGGTGCTCGTGGGTGAGCGGGACGTAACCGGCTGGGCCTCCGAGGACATCGCTCGCATCGGCGTGGGGTACGTGCCGCAGGTCGATGACGTGTTCGCTCCCCTCACCGTGCGCGAGAACCTCGAGATGGGCGGCTACCTACTGAAGCCGCGGGAAGTCCCGGGGCGAATCGAATACGTGCTCGAGGTCTTCCCGCAGCTCTCCCGGATGCTCAGCCGCCGCGCCGGCAAGCTCAGCGGCGGCGAGCGCAAGATGCTGGCGATGGGCCGCGCGCTGATGCTCGAGCCGGCGCTTGTCGTGCTCGACGAGCCGACGGCCAACCTCGCACCGATCATCGCCGGCGCGGTGCTCGAGCAGCATGTTCGTCAGCTCGCGCAGACCGGCGCCTCGGTGCTGGTCGTCGAGCAGCGGGCCAAGGCGGTGCTGGAGATCTCCGATCGCAGCTACGTGCTCGGTGGCGGCCAGCTCAGGATGGAGGGCACGCCCGCGCGGCTGGCCGCAAGCCGGGAGTTCGTCGACTCCTTCCTCGGCGGGCGGGGTCCGGCGGCGGGACCGGCGGAGGAGTAGACCTCCGCCGGCCGCTACCGCCAAGGCGCTGGGCTAGGGCCGCTGCACGCAGCCCGATGCGGCGTTACTCCACTCCATCTGGAGCCAGTAGTTGCCCGTGGAGATCTGTTGGTTGTACTCGGCGCCGGCTGCACCTCCGAGCGGGGAGCCGAAGGTGAAGTTGCACTTGTCGCCGATCTCGTTGCCGCTCGAGTCGTACCAGGCGTTACCGAGCGGATCGGTGAGCGTCTCGATGTTCTCGTGGCTGGTGACGTTCAGCTCGTCGTCCGCGCCGACGTCTCCGTTTGGATGCTCGCCGCTGTCACAGCCCGAGATCCCGTCATAGGGCATGTTCGCGTACAGGATCGTCGAGGATCCGGACCCCATCGAGCTGTGGTAGGCGCAGTAGATCGTGCCCGAGCACTCGTAGCTCGCGACGCTGGTGCACGTGGTGACGCCGGGCGGGAAGTACACGAAGTACTCGGCACCGAGGCCGGTCGGCCATCCCTTGGCGGCGACCACCTTGGCGACTTCGGTCTGAAGCTGCGAGTCGTTGATGCAGGGGCCGCCCGTGGTCGACACGCAGCCCAGCGAGGGATAGGGATCCGTGTCGACGAACGAGCCTCCGGAGGTCGCGCTGTAGGCGATGTGGCCGGAGCCGTCGTAGTACTGAGTGGCCACCGAATAGACGTTGTTGACCGCACCGCTCGCGGCCGCGACGTTGGTGAAGTAGCCGTTCACGATGTTCTTGAAGGTGGCCGTCGTGCTGTAGCCGCCGGGCTCCCAGTAGATCGCGTAGTTGGCGTCGGAGTGCATGACCGGGCCGCCGTTGTACTGGAGGTTGCTGGAGCCGCCGATGCCGACGCCCAGTCCGCGGTGCGCGAGCCTGTAGGCCAGCGCACGACCGCCCGCCGTGTCGGCGGTCACGATTCCGCGGATGTGGCCGGGGCTGACGGCGCGAGTCTTGGCCGCAGCTCCAGCTGGCACGACCCCGAGCGCGAGCACCGCACACATCGCCGCCGCCACGCCCGCGGACCTCGGTCCATGTCTGAGCACGGATGTCCTCCCTGGTGGGTTGTCCTGGATTACCGGCCGTCGCCGCCTGCCCGGCGATCCGCCCGGTGGGAGGGGATCCTAAGCAGGTCGAGCCTGTTACCGCGCCGGTTGCCCGGCTCTGCGGCCGCTACTGGCTCGCAACGGGCTCGGCACGGACCTCGGGTGTGCGCACGCGGCACGTCCGGTGCAGCAGCACGAGCATGCCCGCGAAGATGACGCAGTCGCCGATGCTCAGCGTGTTCGGAAGGGGCCCGGGCACCGGGATGATGTCGCCGAGCCACAACAGGTGTGGGTGTGAGAGCGCGGCCGAGTTGTGAAAGCCCGCGCCCTCGCTCAGCCCGGCCAGGCGCTGGGCGGCGAGCGACGCCGGCATGACGCCGCCGTTGATGACGATTTCCAAGCTGTTGGCGAGCGCTCCGAGGGCGATGATGCGCGCGCCCGCGACCGCCCGGTTCGCCCACAGGAACACGCCGATCACCGCGTAGGTGCCGATGTGGACACCAGCATGCAGGGTCGCGTCCCCGCCGGGCGCGATCGTGACGATCAGGACCTGGGTCCCGAGGGCCAGGGGCGCAAGCCACAGCCATCGCAGTCGCAGGTCGGCGAGGCGCCCGAGCCGGCCGCCGGTCAGGGGAACGCTGAGTACGCACAGCGCCGCCAGCACGATCAGGATCATGCGGCGGTCCTCTGCGCGCGGGCCCCGCGCGTGACCTCCCTCGAGGCCAGAAGCCAGCGGGTGATCGCCTCGGACTGAAGCGGCGGGCTGATCACGTAGCCCTGCGCGGCGTCGCATCCGAGTGTCCTCAGCCGGGAGAGCGATCCGCCGTCCTCGACGCCTTCGGCCACGGCTCGCAGGCCAAGGTGGTGCGCGAGGTCGATCGTCGAGTTGACGATGATCGACTCCTTCGAGCCGTGGGTCATACGGCCGACGAACGAACGGTCGATCTTGACCTCGGACACCGGGAGGTCGGCGAGGTAGGCGAGGGACGAATAGCCGGTTCCGAAATCGTCGATCGAGATCTCGATCCCCATGCGATGCAGCTCCTGGAGAATCGAGCGCGTCGTCTCGGGGTCCGACATGAGGGTGCTCTCCGTGACCTCGAACTTCAACCGCTGCGGAGCGACCCCGGCGCCATCCAGGGCAGCCCTGACAGACCCGGTGAACTGCCCGTCTATGAGCACGGCGGTGGAGATGTTGACGGCGACGGTCACGTCGATGCCGAGCGGCTCCCAGGTGACGATCTGGCGCAGCGCGACCTCGAGCATCTGCTGAGTCAGCGGCTTGATCAGGTTCGTGTGCTCGGCCATCTCGAGGAAGTCGGCGGGCGCGAGCAGGCCGAGCTGTGGGTGCGGCCAGCGCACGAGCGCCTCGACGGCGAACACCTCGCCGGTGCGCAGGTCGAGCTCCGGCTGATACCACGCCATGATCTGGTCGGTCTGGATCGCGCCGCGCAGGTCGGCCGACAGCGCCAGCTTGCTCGGGCTGTGGTTGTCGTGTCGCTCGTCGTAGAGCGCGAAGCTCGTGCGCGTCTCCTTGGCCTGGTACATGGCGACGTCTGCCTTCTGAAGCAGCGTGTCGACGTCGGTGCCATCGTCGGGGAACACAGCGATCCCGACGCTGGCCTGCACGTCGACCAGGATCTCCTCGAGCTCGAACGACGGCCGTAGCGAGTCGGCGACCCGCTGGGCGATCTGCAACGCGACCTCGCGCGTGCATTCCTCACTCAGGATCGCGAACTCGTCCCCGCCGAGGCGGGCGATCTGGTCCCCGGAACGAAGCTGTTCCCGCAAGCGCTGAGCGACCTGCTGAAGGAGCAGGTCGCCGTAGTGGTGTCCGAGGGTGTCGTTGATGTCCTTGAACCGATCCAGGTCCATGAGCAGCACGCAGGCCGTGGATCGCGGGTCCGCGATCGCCAGCTCGACCGCCTCGCGGAAGGCTCCGCGATTCGGCAGTTCGGTCAGTGAGTCGTGGCGCGCGGCGTGATCGCTGCGCGCCCCGGCCCAGAGGGCCTTGTGAATGGCGAGGATCGGGGCTGCGAAGAGGGGGATCAGAAGCGGCGAGTACGCGGTCGCGGCGATCACGATCGGCGAGAGCAGCAGCAGCACGCCAGCGGTGCTGACCACGAATCCGAGGTCCTTCGCGAAATAGCGCCGGAGCGGGACGCCCTGATAGAGCGCGACCGCGATGCCGACGAGACCGGTGTTGACGACGAAGAAGCCCGTCGCGCTGAGCAGTACCGCGGGCAACTGCGCACCCGAGAAGGGATGCGAGGAGCCGATGTGCGAGGTGGCTCCGAGCAGGTGCAGAATCGCGTAGGCGGCGACGATCGAGATCGTGTACTGGCCGACGTTGAAGCGCACTCGCCACCATGGCTTATCGGAAAGGCGATCCTGAAGCGCGGACGCGATCGCTTGGGCCACCAGCGCGGCACCGAGCCCGCCGGCGAGCAGTAGAGCCATCGTGAACGAGGTCGAGAGGGTGATCTCCTCCTCCTGACCCCGGCGCGGGATCTTCACGGGGAGCGTCTCGGCCAGGATCACCCCGAGCGTCAACAGGCAGAAGGGCAGCGGATGGCCGGAGACGTACTGGATGTGCAGGCTCGCGGCAAGCAGCAGGGCAGCTCCGGCCCCCGCCACGAACACGGCGCCGCAATAGCTCTGGACTGTGAGGACTCGTCGCACGCCGAGATCAGGGACGGTCGGCAGCTGACGCGCCGCGAGCTGTGTCGCGGCGCGCCATGCCGTCGGTACTAGAACTTGTGACCAGCACCTGACGCCACCACGATCGTGGCGACTGTCGAGAGGGCGCAAATGGCGCGGTAAGTGTGGAACCTGAGCATTTCGACCCCCGTCCCTAGAACTTGTTACCCGCGCCGGATGCAACGACGACCGCGAGCACCGCCGAAGCGGCGGTGAGCGCGCGATATAGGTGATACCTCGTCATTGGACCTCCTTGTCCTGCAATTGTTGGTTGGAGGTCGGTAGCTGGGCGGTCTGCGAGAGACCCCTGGCTTTGCGTCCCCGCCTCGCGACGGGTTTGCCCTTGGCGACACTGCAGGCATCGGCTCGCGCGAGCGTGCCGCTGAGCGCTCTGGCCGTTTGTTGGAGGATCAACTAAGGTCAGCGGACTGACACGGCTCAGAACCGCAGTTCATACTCCTCCGCCGTCGCCGGCCCGGTTGCGACCTCGATCGAGGTGAAGCGGACCGCGAACTCGCCCCTCGGCCAGAGCAGATGCCGGTGCTCGAAACGGCCGTCCAGGAGCGCGTCGACCTCCTGGCAGACGAGCTCCGTCTGCGGATCGCTCAGCCAACCGGCGAGCTCCTGATCGGTCGCCCCCGCGACCTCGACGTTCATCAGGTAATCGACGACGAGCCGTTCGTAGCCGTCCTGCTCGTCTGGCGCGACGACGGTGAGCATGAGCCGCTCTGGAAGCGCAAGCGACCAGGACTCGACGCGCCCGCGGTCCAGGGAGTGATAGCGGCCGTCGACCGCCTCGCCGGCGAGCACCCGGAACTCGTAGGGCAGCAGCGGGAGCACGGCGATCCGGTGGCGATCGTAGGCCGACTCGAGCTCGCTCACCTCTGCCTTGCTCAGCGGGCGGTCGCCGAAGCCGTGCCAGTCACGGGTCAGCCAGCGCATCACCATCCGCGGATTGTCCCGGCAAAGCGTGCGCGGGGCTGGATAAGAGTTCCGTTCGAAAACGTGAAGCCGTCGGAGCCGCTGCCGATCACCGGGAGGCATGGCCTCAGCGAAGAAAGGATGCCCATGGATATCCAGTCCCTGGCCGGGCTCGGGCCGCAGGTACGCGCGGTAACCGGCACGACGCCGACGACGATGACAAGCCCGCCTCCGACGCCCGCCTTGGACGGGACGCTGAGCGGGATCGCCGGCCAGCTCGGGATGAGCCTCAGCTCAGTGCAGACGGCTCTGAAGTCGGGCCAGTCCATCAACGACCTGGCGCAGCAGCAGGGCGTCTCGCAGAGCTCCCTCGTGAGCTTCGTCCAGAAGCAGATCCAGCAGGGCCGTCAGGCGAACGGGCGCGAGCCGGTCGATCAGGTCACGCTCGACCGTCTGGTGAGCCGTGCCTTCGCCCATCACCGGCGGACCCCGGCGGGTTCCGCCTGATCGCGTGACGGCGGCCGGCAACCCGGGGAGCGACGCGCGGAGCGGCGCTCCGGCCTGGGAGTTCGCGGCCACCGGCACGCGGTGGCGCCTCTATCACTCCGGGAACGCGGAACAGAGCGTCGCGGTCGCGCTGGCCGATGCGATCGAGCTCGACGAGGCCCGCTGGTCGCGGTTTCGGCAGGACAGCGAGCTCACGCGGCTGAACCGCGCTGCCGGAACCTGGCAGACCGTCTCCGAAGAGACGTTCGCACTGCTCGCGGCCTGCGAGAAATGGCGCCGGCACACCGGTGGTGTCTTTCAGCCGCTCGTGGGACGCGCGCTAGAAGCCTGGGGCTACGAGGCGAGCATCAGCGTGCGCGCGCCATTCGCGCCGAGCAGCCCGTCGGGGATGCAGGTCGGGCAATCGGTCCGCCTCGACGAGACGCGCACTCGCGTCCTGATCCCGTCCGGAACGTCAATCGACGTCGGCGGAATCGGCAAGGGCTGGATCGCGGCCCGGGCCGCAGGGGTGATCACGCATCTCTGCGACGACCCCGCGCTGCTGCTCGACGCTGGTGGCGACGTCGTGTCCGTGACCGGCGAGCATCTGGTCGCGGTGGAGGGCCCGGACGAGCTGTGGATACGCCTCCGAGCCGGCCAGGCGGTCGCGACCTCGGGACATGGCCGCCGGCGGTGGGTCAACGGCGACGGGCAGGCCGCCCATCACCTCATCGATCCGGCCACCGGCGCGCCCGGCCCGAGGACCCAGGCGACCGTGATCGCCGAGGACCCGGTCGCCGCGGACGTGATGGCCAAGGTGCTGGCGCTCCGGCCCGAACTCGTCGGGGCGACGCCTTACCCGGCGCTCGTCCGCACCCCGGACGGTACGACGGCGAGCGACACCTGGCCCGACGCCGTCAGCAGCAGTAATTGAGCATCAACCCGCTCAGGAAGTTCACCAGAGCGGCGAGCGGTGCTGCCATCGCGCCCTGCACGTTCTCGCTCGGCTTGCCCGAGATCGCGAGCGTGTACAGCGTGGCCTTCGGGTCGGTGTGCCGGGGCGGTGGCACCCCTCGCGCCGCGGTGACCAGACGACGCAGCAGCCCGGCCTGGCCTGCCGGGAGCCGGAACGGCCGCTGGCGTGCGCCGACCTGCTCGCCGATCAACGTCGTCAGCACTCCCGAGCCGTCGCTCTTGACCCACACGGTCTGCCACATGAGGCTCTCCGGCGAGTAGGAGCGCATCCTGACCAGTGGGTGGCCTGGATTCAGGAACCTCGTGTCGGAGACATCGTGCTTGCCGGCGTGGGTCTCGGCGGGGACAGCGCCCCCGGCGGTGGCGGGGCCGGATTTACCGCCGGCCGCGGAATGACTCGAGCCGCCACAGCCCGCGAGTGCGAGCGCGACCAGAACGAGCGCACAGCCTCCCCGTCGACTCCGGACACGCACCACGTCTTTAGCTTAGCTTTAGCTAACTGGCTCCGCCCCGGCAAACCCGGCGCTCGGGCTGACAGGATGCCTGGCATGCACGACACGAGCCCTGGGCAGCTCGCGTTCCTGTTCGACCTCGACGGGACGCTGGTGGACAGCGTCTACCAGCACGTGATCGCGTGGCGCGAAGCGCTCGAGGGGGTCGGAATCAACCTGCCCGTGTGGAAGATTCACCGCCGGATCGGGATGAGTGGCGGACTGTTCGTCAACGCGCTCGCGCGGGAGCTCGACACCGAGCTCGATCGTGAGGTGATCGCCACCCTTCCGGGCCTTCACGCCGAGGCCTACATCCGTCGCTTCGACAGCGTCCGGCCGCTCCCCGGCGCCGCGGAGCTCCTGGCCGCCCTCACCGAGCACGCGGTGCCGTGGGCGATCGCGACCAGCGGCGCCGAGCGCTACGCGCGCCTCTCGCTCGAGCTTCTCGGCCTGCCGTCCGACACCCCGCTCGTGACCCGCGACCAGGTGCGCTACGCCAAGCCCGACCCCGACCTGTTCCTGACCGCGGCAGCGCGGATCGGCGTCCCGATCGGGGACAGCGTCGTCGTCGGGGACAGCGTGTGGGACCTGCTCGCCGCCAGGCGGGCGCGGGCGCTCGGGATCGGCTTGCTCTCCGGCGGCTACGGCCGCGAGGAGCTCCTGTACTCCGGCGCCTATCGCGTGTACGAAGACCCGAGCGATCTTCTCGCGCATCTGGACGAGGTCGGTGTCCGCCGCCCGCTCTGAGGAGAGGCGCCTCTACCTGCTGCGCCACGCCAAGTCGAGCTGGTCGGATCCCGGCCTGGCAGATCACGACCGGCCGTTGGCGCCGCGGGGGCGGCGCGCGGCCATCCTGATCGGCGAGCACCTGCGCTCGGCGCAGATCGCGCCCCAGCTCGTCCTATGCTCGTCGGCCTGCCGTGCCGTGGAGACGCTCGAGTATCTGCGGCTCGCCGGCAAGGTCGAAGTGGAGCCCGAGCTCTACGGCGCGTCGCCCGACGAGCTGCTCGACCGTCTGCGCGTGCTGCCGGACGAGCTCGGCGCCGTGATGCTGATCGGCCACAACCCGTCGATCCAGGAGCTCGCCGCCGGCCTCGCCGCGGGGGACAGCGGCCTGTCAGAGCGCAGATACCCCACCGGCGCGCTCGCGGTGCTCACGTTCGCGGGGCCCTGGTCATCGCTGCGTCCTCAGCGGGCGAACCTCGTGGAGTTCGTCCGGCCCCGCGATCTGACGTAGCCCGCGGCCGTTACGACAGGCGCCAGAACTCTCCGGTCAATCCCAGGCCGTCGAGGAGCCCCTGGTTGTGCTCGCGGCTGTGGGGAGTCCACTCGGGGCTGAGGCGATCGCTCCACCAGGCGTGCGCCAGGTCGCAGAGCTTGGCGGCCGTGAGGGTCGCTCCCGGCGCGCGGCTGCCGAGCCAGTTGCGGATGTGCTCCTCCGACCGGAAGAGGTTCATCGTGCTTCAGGTGTAGACGATGTCCTCCCACCAGCGACTGGCGGGGACCAGGCAGTGAAACATCGCCTCAGAGTCCTCGGGCCGCTGATCGCGCACCTCGAGTGTCAGTGCCTCCCCGCAGTCGGGGCACGAGGTCTCGATCCGGCCGTCGGCGCCCAGGGCCGCGCAGATGCCGAACGCGTCCCAGGCGCAGTTGGCATACCACCAGCGACCGGCGGCGTGGACCCGGTAGGCGGTGGGCACCGCGGAGAACGGGTTGGCCATCCGTAGCTCGCCGGAAGGGTCGAGGACGAGGGCATGGGCGTCGTGAAGGCCGCGCCACAGCGCCACGACCTCCGGGCGGCTCACCCCCGCCCGAGCCGCGAGCTCATCGGCGGTCGGTGCACGGCCGAGCTCCACGAACATCGCATACGTCCGGTTGCGAAGTGAGAGCGCGGTTTCGTACACGCGCGGGATTCTCGCACCACCTTCCCCGAACTACTGACGGCGAGCGGTACCCGATCCGGATGGTGGCAGCGGCCGTGCGGGCGAGACTCGAGGCAGCGAATCATTGGAGGACACATGAGCACGCTCCGTGAAGCAGCCGAAGAGTTCCTCGCCCAGCGCAGGATCGCCGTGGCAGGTGTCTCGCGCGACGGCAGGCATTCGGCCAACCTCATCTACCGCAGGCTCCGCGACAGTGGTCACGAGGTCTTCGCCGTGAACCCAAACACCGTCGAGGTGGAGGGCGATCTGTGCTACCCGTCGGTCACCGCGATTCCCGGAGGCGTCGATGGCGTCGTGATCGTGACGCCCGCGGATGCCTCGCTCGGTGTCGCGACCGACTGTGCGACGGCCCAGGTACCTCGTGTCTGGCTGCACCGCGGCATCGGCCCCGGCAGCAGCTCGGAGGAGGCCGTCGCCTACTGCCACGAGCACGGGATCACCGCGATCCCAGGCGGCTGCCCATGCATGTTCGGCGACACGGCCGACCCTGGCCACAGGTGCATGCGGGCGATGCTGACGGTGACCGGGAAGATCCCGCGGGCCGTCTAGCCCCGCAGGGCGGCGCCGGCGCGCGCCGGCGGTGGGGCCTCGAGCGCGGGCTGCAGGTCGAGCTGATACCAGCGTACGTCGACCCACCGTCCGAACTTGAAGCCGATCCGCCGGTAAACGCCGACCTCGGTGAAGCCCATCGCCCGGTGCAGCCCCTCACTGGCGGCGTTCGGCAGCCCGATCCCGGCACACACGACGCATATCCCGCGCTCTCGCAGACCGTCGAACAGCTCCGCGTACAGGCCCCGGCCCAGCCCGCGACCGTGGTGCTCGGCCGACAGATAGATGGCGACGTCGGCCGCCCAGCGATAGGCGTCCCTCTCCCGATGGGAGGAACCGTAGGCGTAGCCGCAGACCTCCCCCTCCCGCTCGGCCACGAGCCACAGATGGGCGGCTCGGATGCGGCGCTCCATCTCCGCCGCCGTCGGCGGGACGGTCTCGAAGGAGATGATCGAATCGGTGACGTACGGGGCGTAGATGACCGCGCAGGCGGCGGCGTCCTCGGGTGTCGCCTCGCGGATCATCGCGCCAGCGCCACCAGGTAGCGGCAGCCACCGTCGGTGGCGTACTCCCGGGCGGTGGCCGCAGAGACGGCCACGCAGTCGCCGGCCCGGAGCCGATGCTCGGTGTCCCCTTCGCGCACGCGCAGCGCGCCGTCGAGCACCCACACCTGCTGCTGGGCCGCCAGGGAGGCCTCCGCCGGGTAGCCGATCGCCGTGCCCGGCGGGAGTTCGACCTCGACGAGCTCGAGGCGGTCGCGGGGGTGCGGCGATAGCGCGCGGCGCCGGTAGCCGGTCGCCGGATCGACCCACACCGGCTGGTCGGCAGCGCGGACCAGCGGTGACTCACCGCGCTCGGCGCGGGCCACGAGCGAGGAGAGGCTGATCCCGAGGCCGCCGGAGAGCCTCCCGAGAAGCGCCGCGGTCGGCTGGGCCTCCTCGCGCTCGACCTTGGCGATCATCGCCCGCGACACGCCCGCACGCTCGGCCAGCGCCATCACGCTCAACCCCGCGGCTTCCCGTGCCTCCCGCACCGCAGCGCCGACGGCGAGTGGTGCCAGCATAGTCATCATCATTGTTACTATAGTTGCACGTCGACCACGAACGCCGGGTCGTAGCCCGCGACCGGCTCGTTGGGATAGCCGCACGGATTGCTGAGCAAGCGGGTGCCGGCGACATCGATGTCGGCCCAGCGGTGCGTGTGGCCGTAGACCCAGAGCCGGGCGCGCTCGCCGTCCATCAGCTCGCTCAGATCGCTGACGAACGCGCCGGCGATCAGGCGAAGGACCTCTTGGGGAGGGCGCCACGAGATGTACGGGGAGTGGTGCGTGACCACGACCGTCGGCCCCGCGTGGACATCGGCCAGCCGCCCGGCGAGCCAGCGCCGGCTGGCGACGTGCAGCTCGCGCGTGTCCTGCGCTCTGAGCACCCGGTCGGCGCTTCCGTTGTGGATCACGTGGTAGTCGCTGACCGCCCGTTCGCAGACCCGCATCGAAAGCTCTCGATGGTCGGCGCCGTCGAACTCGAAGTCGCTCCACAGGGTGCAGCCCAGAAACCGCACTCCGTCGATGGTCACCTCGTCGCGTTCGAGCACGTGCACCGACGACCCGGCCGCGGCCGCGCGCAGGTCGGCGATCAGCCCCGGCATCGCATGGCCGTAGAACTCGTGGTTGCCGGCGACGTAGATGACGGGCCGCGCGCCCGCCCAGGCGCGGGCCCACTCCACCCCACGGGTGCCGGTCGAGATGTCGCCGGCCAGCACGACGACGTCGGCGTCCGGCGAGGGCATTTCCGCGATCCCACGCTCCAGATGCAGGTCGCTCAGCACGTGCAGGCGCATCGGCACATCATGATCGGAGCTCGCACTCGCGAGCTCGCGTGGGCGCCGCTACGGCGTAGGCGATGTGGTTGTGG
>Ga0070735_10004157_pt1 | contig 12306 bp, 12 predicted proteins | sample Coa_R1_FD_66443 | JGI IMG/M metagenome (GOLD analysis project Ga0070735, IMG submission 66443) | Surface soil microbial communities from Centralia Pennsylvania, which are recovering from an underground coalmine fire - Coalmine... | ecosystem: Environmental > Terrestrial > Soil > Unclassified ... | reverse complement strand
GGAGACGTCGGCCAGGGCATCGTCACCCGCCGCCTGTTCGTCTGACGACCCCCGCGCCGGAGGCCGACCCCCGCGCCGGAGGCTGGCCCGCTCGCCGGCGGCCGGCCCGCGCGCCAGAGGCCGACCCGCTCGCCGACGGCCGGCCGCCGCTAGGGTTCAACGGTGACCGCCGATGAACTGCTGCCCGCCACCCGCCGCTCGCTCGCCCGCCGGGTCGCCGTCGGCCAGGCCGAGGGCCGGACCCCGTCCCTGGTCGGGGCGGTGGTGCGGGACGGCCGCCAGGTCTGGTGCGGTTCGCGCAGCATGCTCGAGGGACACGAGCCCGACGGCGGCACCCAGTACCGCATCGGCTCGCTGACCAAGACCCTTGTCGCGGTGCTGGTCATGCGCCTCCGCGACGAGGGCCGCCTGGACCTGGCCGATCCGCTGACCGCGCACCTGGACGGGCCCGAGGTGCCGGGCGTGACGATCGCCCAGCTGCTCTCGCACACCGCGGGGCTGGCCTCCGAGACGCCGGGCCCGTGGTGGGAACGGACCCCCGGCGACCTGCGGCCCGGCCTGGCCGACGTGCTCGGGCCCCGCCCGCACCCGGCCGGGCGGCGGTTCCACTACTCCAACCCTGGGTTCGCGCTGCTCGGCGCGCTGGTCGGCCGGCTCCGCGGGCGGGACTGGACCGAGGCGCTGCGCGCGGAGATCCTGGACCCGCTCGGCATGACCCGCACCACGACCTCGCCGGAGCCGCCGCACGCGCGCGGATTCGCGGTCCACCCGTGGGCCGACGTCATGCAACTCGAGCCGGCCGAACCCACCGGCCTCATGGCCCCGGCCGGCGAGTTGTGGTCCACCGCGGACGACCTGTGCCGGTTCGCCGCGTTCCTGCTGGACGGCGACGACCGGGTGCTGGCGGCGAGCACGCTGGCCGAGATGCGGGAGCCGGCCTCGCCGCCCGGCGACGACTCGTGGGGCGGCGGCTACGGGCTCGGCCTGCAGCTGGCCCGGCTCCCGATGGCCGACGGGCGGCTGCTGGTCGGCCACGGCGGGTCGATGCCGGGCTTCCTGGCCATGCTGTGGGCCAGCCCGGACGAGGGCCTGGGGGCGATCGCCCTGGCCAACGCCACCTCCGGGCCTGATATCGGTACGATCGCCGCCGACCTGCTGGCCATCGTGGCCGACCACGAGCCGCGCTTCCCGGCACGCTGGGCGCCGTTGCCCGACCTCGACGAGGACCTGCTCGCGCTCACCGGCCTGTGGTACTGGGGACCCCGCCCGTACGTGCTACGGCTGCTCGCGGACGCCGACCTGGAGCTGTCGCCCGCGGTCGGCCGGGGCCGCGCCTCGCGGTTCCGGGCCGGGCCCGGCGGGACCTGGACCGGCCTTGACGGCTACTACAAGGGCGAGACCCTGCGCGCCGTGCCCGGCCCGGACGGACGGCCGGAGCACCTGGACCTCGGGACGTTCGTGTTCACGCGCCAGCCCTACGGCCCGGGCTCCCCGGCTGCCGCGCGCCCGGACCCGGGCGGCTGGCAGGCCGGCGAGACATCGGATGTCTGACCAGCGCTGACGCAAAGATCGGATGTGAATCCAGGTCTCCTTTTGATATCACCGCTATTTCGCAGCGTTGCAGGGCATTGACACGCGTAGACATCGGATCTATTTTTCGTGACACACGGCACTCCGGGTGCCAGTTCTGAAGCCCGCACCGGCGGCTCCGTAAGCCCGGAGAGAGTCCAAGGAGGTTCCATGACACTGCGCAAACGTATCGGCGCGGGCTCCCTCCGCGTCACATCTGCCACGGCGGCCGGGGTGGCGGCCATGCTGATCGTCGCCGCCTGCAGCTCGGCCAGCTCGAGCAGCTCGGGCAGCTCGAGCAGCTCGGCCGGCTCCGGCGGCTCGGCAAGCTCCTCCAGCCCGGCGGCAGCGAGCGGACTGACGCCCATCGGCATCGACCTCACGTACAACAACACTGCCTTCTGGGCCGCCTACATCAACTACGAGTCCCAGTACGCACAGCAACTGCACATCAAGATGATCGGCCCGTTGCTGGCGGGCAACGACGCCAACACGCAGAACACCCAGATCGAGACCCTGGTGAATGAGGGCGCTAAGGCGATCATCGTGAACCCGGAGACCGCGACTAGCCTGGGCCCGGCGATCAGCTACGCCGCCGCCCATGGCGTGCAGCTGATTTCCGTGGACACCATCGTCGGCGTCGGCCACGTGTACATGGTGGTCCGCGCGTCCAACCTGGAATACGGACTGGATGCCTGCGCCCTGATGAGCTCTCAATTCAAGTCCGGGTACGTGCTCGACATCGAGGGCGATCTGACCTCCTCCAACGGCGCGGACCGGACCAACGCCTTTAACGACTGCATGGCCAAGAACGACCCGGGCGTGCACATCCTGAAGGACCCGACGAACTGGATCACGGCGACCGCGGTCACCGACGCGCAGAACGCGGTCAACGCCTATGGCAGCCAGCTCAAGGGAATCTATTCGCAGTGGTCCAGCCCGGACACCGGCATCATCCCGCTGCTGAAATCCAAGGGCCTGATCGGCAAGGTGACCGTAGTCAGCGACGACGGCGTGCCGTTCGAGATGTGCGACATCTCCGCCGGGACGCTGACCGCCTCGCAGTCCCAGCCCGCCAACTTGTACGCCTACTGGGCGCTGAAGTACGCGCAGGACGCGGCTAACGGGGTCAAACTGAGCGCCGGCCAGCCGGGCGGCGGTGCTCCCGCGCTGGCGATGGTCAGCTACGGGGGTGACTCCAACCTAGCCGACCCGATCGTGCCGCCGTTCGTGACCAAGAGCACGCAGACGCTGACTATCAACCCGGTCGACGGCCTGGCCGGCACGGTCACGACCACGCCGGTCACCGACACCTCGCTCTGGGGCAATGTGTACGGCAACGCGCACGGCGGCGTCTGCAGCTCGTCGTAGGCATGACGCATGAACCAACCTGACGTTCCCGCCGCGCCGGCCGCCGCCTCCTCGGTGGCCGGCGCGGCGGGAATTCACAAGCGGTTCGGCAGCACGCACGCGCTACGCGGCGTCGATCTCGACCTGTATCCGGGACGTTGCCTTGGACTGGTCGGACGGAACGGCGCGGGCAAGTCCACGCTGGTCTCGATCCTTTCCGGGATCACCGCCCCGGATGGCGGTGAGGTGCTGTTCGACGGGCAACCCGCGCCCTCGCTCGGCGACATCGCAGCCTGGCGGGGCCGCATCGCCACCGTGTTCCAGCACTCCATGGTGGTGCCCGGCCTCACCGTGGCCGAGAACGTCTTCCTGGGCCGCCAGCCGCGTCGTAGGTCCGGCGTGGTCGACTGGCGCCGCATGCGCCAGCAGGCCAGGAATGTCATGACCGAGTGGGGGTTCGACGTGGAAGCCGACACCCCGTGCGCGAACCTTACCGTCGAGCAGCGGCAGGTCGTCGAGATCACCCGGGCGCTGGCCGCCGGCACCCGCTGCCTGCTGCTCGACGAGCCCACCGCCGCGCTTGAGCGGAGCGCCGTGCAGCGGCTGTTCGAGCGCATCCGGCAGCTCCGCGCGGCCGGGGTGGCGATCATGTACATCTCCCACCACCTGGAGGAGGTCTTCGAGATCTGCACCGACGTAGCGGTGCTGCGCGACGGCGAGCTCGTGCTGGCCGCGCCGCTGGCCGAAGTGACGAAGGACGGCATGGTTGCCGCCATGGTAGGGAAAAGGATTAAAAATCTTGATACCGAACGAGCCGGGGTGACTGCCCTGCCGCCCGTTCCTGCCTCCGCGCCCTCACCCGAGGGCGGCCGACCACACGCTCCTGACCTGGTAGTCAGCGGCGTCAGCAAGGCGCACACCGGCGTGTTCTTGTCCGAGGTGTCGATGACCGTGCGCGGCGGCGAGCGCGTGGGCATCACGGGGCTTCGCGGATCGGGGGCTAGCACGCTGGCCAGGATCGTGGCGGGAGCGGTCCCGGCCGATAAGGGCGAGGTGCGCCTCGGCGACCGGGTGCTCCGGCCCGGCGACCGGGCCGGAGCACTGCGGGCCGGGATCGGCTTCATCCCCGAAGACCGGCAGGCCGAGGGCTTCGTGCCCCTGCTCGGCGCGGCGGAGAACATCGCGATGACGATCACGGACCGGATCGCCCGCTTCGGCTTCGTCAGCCCCCGCCGCCGCGAGGCCCGCGCCGCGCCGCTGGCGCGCCGACTGTCGTTGGTGTCGGCTGGGCTGAGCCAGCCGGTCCGGGAACTATCCGGCGGCAATCAGCAGAAGGTCACCGTCGCCCGGGCCCTGGCCAGCGGCCCGGTGCTGATCGTAGCGATCACCCCGACCCGCGGGGTGGACGTCGCCTCCAAGGAACTGCTGCTCGCCGAACTGGACCGGATGACCTCCGAATCCGGGGCCAGCCTGCTGCTGGCCAGCGATGAGCTCGACGACCTGGTGATCTGCGACCGCGTGATCGTGCTGGTGCGCGGAGAGATCTTTACCGAGTTCACCGAACCGCCCTTTGACCGGGAGGCACTGATCGCGGCCACCGAGGGCATGGAGGCCGGCGATGAGTGAGATCAAGGACAGCATCGTGGCACTGGCGGCGGACGTGGAATCCGCGCTGACCCGCAGGCGAAGCCGGGGCGCGGCGGCGATCTCCTGGCTGCGCGAGGCGGCGCTGCTTCCCGTCCTGGCCCTGGTCATCGTGGTCGGCGCGGTCCTGAACAGCCACTTCCTGACCGTCGCGAACATCACCGGCATCGGCCAGCAGTTCTCTTCGCTCGGTGTCATCGTCGTCGGCGAGTCGCTGATCCTGCTGATCGGCGGCATGGACCTCTCGCTTGAGTCCACCTACGGGCTGGCTCCGATGGTGGCCGCGTGGCTCATCGTGCCCGCCGCGGACTTCGGCAACGGGATGCTGCTCAGCCCCTATCTCGGCATCTTGATCATGCTGGCGGTCGGCGCGGCGGTCGGGCTGGCCAACGGGCTGCTGATCGTCAAGGGACGGCTGAACGGCTTCATCGTGACCCTCGGCATGACGATCCTGCTGGCCGGCATCCAGGACGGCGTGGTCAAGGGGCAGGCCCCGTACAACCTGCCGTACGCATTCGGCTACCTCGGCTCGGCGAACCTCGGGGTGATCCCGGTCTCGCTGATCGTGGCGGCGGCCATCTTCGTCGTCACCGGGCTGTTCCTGCGGTACCACCGCATCGGCCGGTCGATCTACGCGATCGGCGGGAACCGGGAGGCGGCCCGGGCCGCCGGGATCAAGGTGGACCGGGTCCGGATCGGCGTCTACATCGTCGGCAGCGTACTGGCCGCGATCGGCGGCCTGATGGAGACCGGGCGGGTATCGGAGGTGTCCGCCACCCAGGGGTACGGCGAGGGCATCATCTTCGCGGTGTTCGCCGCCGCTGTCATCGGCGGCGTTTCGCTGCAGGGCGGCCGCGGCAACATGGTCGGCGCGGCCTCCGGCGTGATCCTGCTCGGGCTGGTGCAGAACCTCCTGGACCTGGAGAACGCGCCGAACTACTGGATCGACGCGATCGACGGCGGCGTCATCTTGTTCGCCCTGATCATGGCCCGCGTCATCGGCGGCGAAGCGAGCGCCGAATGACGGTGTTGGCCCCGGGGGGACGACCCCCCCAGACCCCCCCGAAGGCTTCGCCATGACCCAGATCCTCGGCTTTGACACCTACGACGTGCGGTTTCCCACGTCGCGGAGCCTGGCCGGGTCGGACGCGATGAACCCGGCGCCGGACTACTCCGCCGCGTACGTGGTCATCAGGACCGACGCGGAGCATCTGGCCGGGCACGGTTACGCGTTCACGATCGGCCGCGGCAACGAGGTCCAGCTGGCCGCGATCCGGATCCTGGAGCCGTTCCTGGCCGGGCAGGACCTGGACGAGGTACTGGGCGAGCCCGGCGGCCCGTCCCGGCTCGGCGAACTGTACCGGCGGCTGGTCCGCGACAGCCCGCTGCACTGGCTCGGCCCGTCCTGCGGGGTCATGCACATGGCCACCGGCGCGGTGCTGAACGCGTGCTGGGACCTGGCCGCCCGCCGGGTCGGCCAGCCGCTGTGGCTGCTGCTGGCCGGGATGACACCGGAGGAGATCACCGGGCTGGTCGACTTCCGCTACCTGTCCGACGCGCTGACCCCCGACGAGGCTCTCGGCTTGCTCAAACGTGGCGCCGTCGGCCGGGACGAGCGCATCGCTGCCCTGCGCCGGGACGGATACCCGGCCTACTCGACCGCGCCCGGCTGGCTCGGCTACTCCGACCAGCGACTGGCGGCGCTGTGCGCCGAGGCGGTCGGCGAGGGCTTCACCCAGGTCAAACTCAAGGTCGGCGCCGCCCTGCAGGACGACAAACGCCGCTGCGCCATCGCCCGCGAGGTGCTCGGCGATGACATCGGTATGGCCATCGACGCGAACCAGGTCTGGGACGTGCCGACCGCCGTGGGCTGGATCCGCGAGCTGGCCCCGTTCCGGCCCGCCTGGGTCGAGGAGCCGACCGCCCCGGAGGACGTCTTGGGTACCGCGGCCATCCGGCGCGGCGTCGCGCCGGTCAAGGTCGCCACCGGCGAGCACGTGGCCAACCCGGTCATGTTCAAGCAGCTGCTGCAGGCCGGCGCGATCGACGTCATGCAGATCGACGCGTGCCGTGTGGCCGGGGTGAACGAGAACATCGCCAACCTGCTGCTCGCGGCCAAGTTCGGGGTGCCGGTCTGCCCGCACGCCGGGGGCGTGGGCCTGTGCGAGATCGTCCAGCACCTGTCGATGTTCGACTACGTGGCCCTGTCCGGCACCACGGCCGGGCGCCGGATCGAGTGGATCGACCACCTGCACGAGCACTTCGCCGCGCCCGCTGTGGTAGCCGGGGGCCGTTACCGCGTGCCGGAGGCGGCCGGTGCGTCCACCGAGATCGTGCCCGAGGCCCTGGCCGAGTTCTCCTACCCCGCGGGTCCCGCGTGGCGCCACTGACCGTGCCTGGTCCGCTGGTCTTCGGCGGCGCACCCATCGCCGGGCTGTACGCGCCGGTCAGCGCCGAACTGGCCGCCGCCACGCTGCAGGCCGCCTGGGACGCCGGGATCCGGGCCTTCGACACCGCCCCGCACTACGGGGTGGGACTGTCCGAGCGGCGGATCGGCGACTTCCTGTCCGGGCACCCGCGCGCCGAGTTCGTGGTGTCGACCAAGGTCGGGCGGCGGCTGGTGCCCGCCGTCGGCCCGGTGGACGGAGTCGAGGAGTTCTACGGCACCCCCGCGCTCAGCCGGGTGCGCGACTACAGCGCCGACGGTGCCCTGCGATCGCTGGAGGACAGCCTGCGGCGGCTCCGGCTGGACCGGGTGGATATCGCCCTCATCCACGACCCGGACGAGCACATGGCCGAGGCGCTGGACGGCGCCTACCGGGCCCTGGCCCGGCTGCGCGCGGATGGCACGATCGGCGCGATCGGCGTCGGCGTCAACTCCGCGTGGCTGGCCGAATGGTTCGTCTCGCGCTGCGACCTGGACTGCGTGCTGGTGGCCGGCCGGTACACGCTGCTGGACGACTCGGCGGCGCGGTCGCTGTTCCCGCTGTGCCGCTCACGCGGGGTCGCGGTGCTGGCCGCGGGCGTGTTCAACGGCGGCATCCTGGCCGGAGGTACCCACTTTGACTACGTCCTGGCACCGCCCGCCGTACGGGCCCGCGCTCGCCGTATCGCCGAGGTCTGCACCCGGCACGACGTCCCGTTGGCGGCCGCCGCCCTGCGCTACGTCATGCGCCATCCCGCGGTCACCGCCGCGGTGGTCGGCGCCCGCACTCCCGACGAGATCCGCGCCGACGCCGGGTACGTCAGTTCTCCCATCCCGGACGCCCTGTGGGCTGAGCTCGACTCAGAACCCTCGTGACTTACAACCCTCGTGACTTACAACACTGAGGCCAGCCACTGCTCCACGCCGGCGATGTGCACCGTGGCCCACGACCTGGCGATCTCGGGTTCGTGCGCCTCCAGCGCGTCCAGGATGGCCCGGTGCTCGGCCAGCGTCTGGGCCATGGTCCCGGTCTGGGTGAGCCCGCGCCAGACCCGGGCCCTGGTCGTCGGGGCCGAGATCGACTCCAGCAGCGAGGAGAGCACCGAGTTGCCCGAGCACGCCACGATGCGGCGATGGAACTCCAGGTCGTTCGCGACCAGATCCTCGGCCTCCGGCCGCGGTCCGATGCTGTCCAGCAGCTTGCGCAGGCCCTCGGTCTCGGCGTCGGTGATCCGCTCGGCCGCCATCGCGGTGGCGGCCGGCTCCAGGATGCGCCGGACCCGCAGCAGCTCCAGCACGGTGTCGTCCCGGTGGAAGTCCACGATGAAGCTCAGCGCCTCGAGCAGCAGCCGCGGCTCGAGGCTGGTCACGTACGTGCCGTCGCCGCGGCGCACGTCCAGGATGTTGACCAGGGACAGCGCCCGCACCGCCTCGCGCAGCGAGCTGCGCGAAAGGCCCAGCTCGGCGGCCAGATCCGCCTCCCGCGGCAGCCGGTCGCCCGCGCGCAGCGCGCCCGAGGTGATCATGCCCTTGATCTTCTCGATGGCCTCGTCGGTCACGGCCACGGTGCGTGCACCCCCACTCCGCAAAGATCGGATGTTTGTCCCGAGTATGGCATACCCCAAACCCGCCGGAACGGAGACGCCGTGAGAATCGCCCTGCACACGCGCGTGCGCGCGGACCGCATCGACCAGTACGAGGCGGCGCACCGCGCCGTCCCCGCGGAGCTTGTCTCGGCCATCCGCGCCGGGGGAGCGCGCCACTGGACGATCTGGCGCAGCGGCACGGACTTGTTCCACGTCATCGAGTGCGACGACTACGCGGCCCTGCTGGCCCACCTGAACCGGCAGCCGGTCAATGCGGCCTGGCAGGAGCGGATGGCGGGACTGCTCGACGTCGTCCACGACTACTCGGCCGGCGGGGCCGGCGCGGCGCTGCCGGTGGTCTGGGAACTATGACGGGCGTAGCGGTCGTCGACGCTCACCACCACGTGTGGGATCTTGGCGTCCGCGACCAGGACTGGATCGCCGGCCCGGCGGTGGCTCCGCTGCGCCGCGACTTCCCGCCCGGCGAGTACCAAACCGTGACCGACGCGAACGGCGTGGCCGCGAGCGTGGTGGTGCAGACCGTCACCGTGCCGGGGGAGACCCCCGAACTGCTCGCGCTGGCCGGCGCCAGCGATCTGCTCGCCGGGGTGGTCGGCTGGACCGACCTGACCGCCCCGGACATCGCGGATCGCATCGCCGCCCTCAAGGAACAGCCGAGCGGCGCGAAGCTGGTCGGCCTGCGGCACCAGGTCCAGAGCGAACCCGACCCGGACTGGCTGAACAGGCCCGATGTGCTGCACGGCCTGGCCGCCGTCGCCCGGGCCGGCCTGGTCTACGACCTGGTCATCACGGCCGGCCAGCTGGGCGCCTCGGCCCGGGCGGCCGCCGCGGTGCCGGAACTGGTCTTCGTCCATGACCACCTGGGCAAGCCGCCCATCGCCGCGGGCCGCACGCAGCCGTGGGAGCAGGACCTGCGCGGCCTACCCCGACGTCCTCGCGGCCGCCCGCGACCTGACGGCCGGACTGAGCCCGGCCGAGCGCGAAGGCGTATTCGCCGGCACCGCGACCTGCGTCTACGGACTCTGAGCGGCACCCCGTTCGGCGGCGGCCACGAGGCTCGCCATCATCTCCGGATAGAAAACGCGGAGCCCTCGCCACGCCATCCGGCCCAGCAGCGTGTTATCCCAGTCCGCCGTCCACCGGATGTGAGTGCCGCCCGCCGCGGGGGTCAGGGTCACGTCCGCCCGGTAGTTACGTACTGGGATGCCCCCGATCACCGTGTACGCCAGGTGCCGGTCCTCCTCGCACTCCAAGATCCGCTCGACCGACGTGGTGTGACGTCCCATGTAGCGCTGAGCCGAGCGCAGCACCTGGACCGCGCCCACGCCGCGCGGGGACTCCTGGCCCGCCTCCTTGTAGTGGCCGTCACTCCACGGTCCCCAGGAGGGGTATTTCGTCGCGTCCGAGACCAGCGCCCACACCGCCTCCGGCGAGGCCTTGGCCGTGGCTTCCGCTTCGACGTGCAACTGAGCCATCGCTGACCTGCCTTCCGGTACCATCTGGCCTGTACCATTTGGTACATGAACCAAATGGTACATTCAGCCATGGCCGCATCGCAACCTCGGGACCGCCTGCTGGCGGCTGCGGTGCAGGAGGCGATGCGGGGCGGGATCGCCGATCTCAGCCTGCGCGAGCTCGCGGCGGCCATCGGTACCAGTCACCGCATGCTGCTGTACCACTTCGGGTCCCGGGAGGGCCTGCTGGTCGCCGTCGCCCGGGCCGTCGAGGAGGCCGAACGGGCGAGGTTCCTGGCCTGGGGCATGACCCCCGAGGATGCCCGGCGTATCTGGCAGCGGCTTAGCGATCCGGCCCTGTGGCCAGCCGAACGCCTCTTCTTCGAGCTCTACGTCCAGGCCCTGCTCGGCCGCCTGGGCGACGAACAGTTCCTGGACAGCGCGGTCCAGGGCTGGATCGCGCCGGTCGCCGTGGCCATGGTGGAGGCCGGAGCCAGCGAGGCGAGCGCGCACATTGACGCCCGGCTCGGCATGGCCGTGGTCCGCGGTCTGCTCCTGGACCTGCTCGCCACCGGAGATCGCGACGCGGTGACCGAGGCCTTCGAGCGGTTCGTCCGGCTCTACGAGACCGCGGATCCGGACGCGAGCACCGGTAACCCTAGAGCGCAGCCTTGATGAGCGGCGCATCCTGCGTGAACTTCTGGAACCCGACGCCGTAGTACAGCCCGCGCGCCCGCGGGTGCCCCGGTGCCCCCAGGCAGGCGACCGTCATGTGAATGGCTCCGGCCTCCCGCGCGAGATGCATCCCGTGCCGGAGCATCGCGGTGCCGAGCCCCATACGCCGGTAGCCCGGATGCGTCCCGACGGGTTCGAACTCGGCGGTCTTGTTGGCCTCGTCCAGCCACATGATCGTCGACGCGGCCATGGTTCCGTCCGGCGCCTCCACCAGGACGTGCAGGTCACCGCGGTACGCGGCCGTCTGCCGGACGCCCTCGTAACCCTCGGCCGTGTAGGTCGAGGGAGCCCAGGCGTCCACGTGCGCCTGGACCGCGGCCTCCGGCCCGGCCTCATCCGCGGTGCGGAACCTGAACCCGTCCGGCAGCACCGGCTGCTCCAGGTCGGTAAGGGACCGCTGGTTGAGCTGAGTCCAGGAGCCGGTGTCGCCGAGCGAGGCCGGGTCGACCTGGTATCCGTGCGCAGCCCACCGCTGCAGCGCGAACTCGTCAGACGCCGACGGCGCTACCGTGCGCTCGAGGTCGGCCGCCGCGGCGTCGTACCAGTCGATCACCTCGTCAACCAGCGCCGCGTGGCCGGGGTCGACCTGATAACCCAGATAGGCGCTGGTAACGTCGGTCACCGACCCGTCGCTCCGCCGCACCCGGTGCGGAAGATAGGCCCAGCCCCACGCCACGAGCACGTCGCCCCGGAACCACAGCCGGCGCGGCCAGGTTCCGCCGTCGCAGGCATGCCCCTTGCCCCAGATCCAGGCCAGCTCCCCGAACGACGCGTCGCTGTTCACCAAGTCCGGGCGGGTAGCTGTGACCCGCTGCGCCAGGCCCTGCATCAGCCGTACGTCAGTGGCGGTCACCAGATCGAAGTCACCCATGATGCGCACTGTGCCAGGATCCGGCACAGCCGTCGAACGGTTTCCGCCGCCTGACACCAACGCGACGGTGGCTCTTAGATCGGGTACCTGGTTGGTTCGGTGATGTGCTGCCGCCCGGATGGCATGGTCCAGCGGACGTATCCGCCGGGGAGTTGCTCGGTCTTCCACCGCGGGTCTTGTTTCATCCGGTGGTCGGAGCGGCACTTCGGATCCGCATTACACAGACAGGTTCGTCCGCCGGCCTCGTACGGGGTGTCGTGCTCGAAATCACACCGTGACGCGGGCCGTCGGCAGCCGGGCCCGGTGCAGGTGACGTGCCGGACCTCGGTCAGGTGCCGCAGCATCACCCCGGGGTCATGCCCCCGGGCCTGGTGCCGGTGGTCGCAGTCCCCGCCTGGGAGCGGCTCGATGGTGACGAGCATCTCGCGCTGCCCGGCGGTCAGCTTCCATGTCCCGGGCCCGGCCGGGGTGAACGCGAACCCGGGCCCGCCCGGCGGGTCAGGCCCGCCGGACGGATCAGGCCCGCCGGGTGGGTCAGGCCCGCCGGGCGGGTCGTGCCCGCCGGGTTTGCGGCGTTTCACCGGCCGGGCGCAGCCGTGCGCGACGGCGTGCCCGTCCCGGTCGGTGACGGTCACGTGCCAGGTGGACCGC
>Ga0070735_10004156_pt1 | contig 12307 bp, 7 predicted proteins | sample Coa_R1_FD_66443 | JGI IMG/M metagenome (GOLD analysis project Ga0070735, IMG submission 66443) | Surface soil microbial communities from Centralia Pennsylvania, which are recovering from an underground coalmine fire - Coalmine... | ecosystem: Environmental > Terrestrial > Soil > Unclassified ... | reverse complement strand
CCCAGTTTGACGATCCTCGCAACTGCGCTTCCCACAGGCAGAGTAGGAGTCTTCTATCACGCCTCGCTGGGGCTGAGCGGCGGTACGCCGCCCTATCTGGTTTATGTCAGTGCAGGCGCGCTGCCGCGAGGACTGGCGCTCAACACCTTCAGTGGTTCGATCAGCGGGACGCCGGGGGCCGCAGGCCTCTCGACCTTTACGGTCTACGCCACCGACCGAGGCTCCGAATCGGTGAGCGAGGTCTTTCAGATATCGATCACTCGTTGACGATTCCTTACGCCCGAAAAATTCTCAATAAATTTTCATGAAATGTGAGTGGCACAGACTCTTGTTCTGATCGCCAATTTGCGTGCGTAGCCACTCGTACTGATTTCTGCGGCGAGTCGTGCGTTCAATTATCGCTTACGCAAAGTTTGACGGGGAATTTTCTTTGACGCGGAGTGTTGACGTGTAGCTCATTGCGATGAAGCGTCTTTGTTCGATCAAAATATGAATGTCATCACGCAGCTTTCTGTTTACTCGTTTCGCGCTCGGAATATAGCTTGAATCTCGACTCCGAAAATTTGCAGACTCGCAGCAGTTTGCTTGAAGCGAGATTTTTTGAATGCAGAAAGCGTCTCCAGGGAGAAGGCCGAATCGCCCGGCACCAAAGTCCTCATGGTTTTTTTCCGCGCGGTGGGCGAATTCGTCTGCGCGGCTCACCGGCCGGCTGTTCGTGGCCAAGGGACGTGAAGTCCGACAGACGAACGAAATTGCGGGTGCAAAAAGTGGCTCGGCCGAGTCGTCCGTAGACGGACTGCGTGCCGACGATCAGACCGATAGATCCGGACGGAGCCGCACGCGGGTGGTTCTTTTCGTTCCGGGACCTGTGACCGAAGCTGACCTGCATCGTGAGAACCTTAAGGTCGCTGCCACTATCAGGCATCGTCGCCGGCGGCTTAAGCGATTTCAATGGCTAACAGAGAACGTCGGCACCATCATGTTCGTGACGGCACTGCTCGCTGTCATCTGGTTCGTAACCGGCAGATAAGCGGATTGTGGAAATGGTCCGAAGCGCGCTGGCGGCGGTTCGGACTTAGGGTGAGGACAGGCGCGACCAGTCGCGTCTTGGGCGCAGGCGGCTAACAGAGTGCCGGCGATCTAGGAGGTGGGGCCGGTGAGAGTAGTGTAGAGGCTGTAAAGGACGACGGCGATCAGGGCTGCGGCAAGCACATATTCGGTCGTGGTTTGGGCACGCAGCGATTTTCGTATGTGTTTATATAGTGTTGTCATCTCAAACCCCCTCACGTCACTACATAACGCTACTAAGCAACAATAAAGGAGTCAAGACCACCGACCCTCCGACTCGTTACCTACTCGACGGTTTGGCTATGAGTCTGTATTTATATCTATAATAATCTTTATTATCACGCTATCTGTAAAAATGTCTCGACGGGGGACTCTGGAAGTCTGTTCCCATAGCGACGGTCGAGCGCAGGGCCGCGTGCTGCCAGATGGAACGGCTTCGACAACCCGACTGCATCAGGCCAGCGGAGCCTCGCGATGGTGCGCGCCGGCGGATTTCCCCCTTTACGGCCTTTCCATTACGCTCGGCTTCGCACTGCTCGAACACGCGCGCCAAAGTAACGCTGGGGCGCAGCCTGTCTCGCGACCGTGCTAGCGAGGTCTAATTCGGACCCCGTGTCCGATCGCCAGGGAACGAGTTGCCGCCTCAGTGGTTTGTGTATCGTGGCCGATACGGTGGGAACGATCGCAGCGTCAGCGTTAGGCGTTCCCCACTGAGCCACCCTGAAGCGAAGAACTCCGGCTGCTAACCGTACTCATTCGCACATTACGCTTCAGATCGAAGCATGAGCGCTTTCGATCTGCCGATGTCTCGCCGGACCACTCAACTGGGCCGAATCTCGACACTGATCTTGTGTCACGGATAAAGATCGCCAGCGTGGTCTTGTCATTGCGTTCCATAGCCTTGAACCAAGAGTTGGTCCCCACCGGGGCGCTTCAGAGGCTAACGAAAATGACGACTGCCAAAACTTTAATTTTGCAAGCCATCCTCTCGATGGCACTCGCGCTGGTGAGCATCCCGTGCGTCCAAACTTTGGCCGCGGCGGCTGCGGTTCGGACGACAGGTACCGCGGGCCACGCCAGTCAGCACACATCTTTCAACTTTGACGCGGCGGCCCATGAAGAGGCGCTTGGCCCAATGCCACTGAACGAGCATCGTGCAATTCATCGCCCGTTGTCTCCGCTGAACCAAAGCACCTTACAGAATGAGGACGCGGCTGCGGCATCTCAGAGTTCAGCGGAGGCGCCCGCCGCTTCAACTCCGCAATCGCTGGCACCGGTCAACAGTTTCGCGGCAATTGGCGACAACGGCACGGTGATTCCTCCGGATACCGAGGGAGCGGTGGGTCCCAATCATCTTATGGAGGCGCTCAACAGCCAGGTCGTTATTCAAGACCGGTCAGGCAAAATTCTGAGTGCAATCACCAATTGGACCTTCTGGGCTGCGCTGGGTGTCACACAATCGTTCGATGCTCACATCCTCTACGATCCGTATGCCCAACGCTGGATCTTCTCCTCCGCCGCCGGCCAGAACTCCTCGGCCGCGGCCGTCCTGATCGGGGTCTCGCAAACCAACGATCCCACCGCCGGCTGGAATATCTACAAGATAAACCTTGGCTCGTCCGTCAACTGGGTCGATTATCCGACGCTTGGATTCAATAAAAACTGGATTGTCGTGCAGGCCAACATCTTCACCATCGCGGGCAACAGCTTTGTCAACTCGAAGATTTGGGCTTTTGACAAGGCGGACCTGTATGCTGGCGGCACCGGCAAATATACCGCGCTCACGCCCACCAGTGGCTTCACTCAGGTTCCGGCCACCACGATGGATCCGGATCTCTCGACGATGTATCTGCTCGAGCAGAGCAGCTCGGGTTCCGGCAAGCTTAGGGTCGACACCATAACCGGCGCTGTCGGCTCCGAGGTACTGACCAGCGGTGTCGCTTTTCCGACCGGGCCGGCGGCCTGGCAAGCTTTCTCGCCCGTCGCCAACTTTGCTCCACAACTCGGCTCCGGCGAGAATATCGCGACCGAGGACGGGCGTATCCAAAGCTGCGTTTACCGCAACGGCTCGCTCTGGGCTTCGCACACGGTCTATCTTCCAGCCACTGGAACTCCGACGCGTACCGCCGCGCAGTGGTGGCAGATCGACATGAGTGCTGCAGGACTCGGGAACGCGCAGCAGTTCGGACGTATCGATGATCCCAGCGGAGCCAACTTTTACGCCTACCCCTCGCTCGCAGTTAACCGCAACGGCGATGTGATGCTCGGCTATACGCACTTCGGAGCCGGAATCTATGCGAGCGGCGCCTATTCGATCCATCTGGCGAGCGACGCTCCCAATACCATGGAGAGCGAGGTCATTCTGAAGGCCGGAGAGGCGCCTTATTTCAAGGACTTCGGCACTGGCGTAAACCGATGGGGCGACTTCACCGCAACCGTGGTCGATCCGACCGACGACACTTCCATGTGGACGATTCAGGAGTATGCGGGTCAAAGCAATATGTGGGGCACGTGGTGGGGTTCGATAACGCCCGGGGCGCCGGCTGCAACGGCCACGCCCACAGCCAGTGCGACACCTGCTCCTACCGCGACTCCGACCCCCCAGTTGACCGCGACGCCAACTCCCGCCGCCACTTCGACTCCCACGCCGGCGGCAACTCCGACGCCTTCAGCATTGATCATCGGCGCTCACGGAGCGTTGCCCCATGGGCATAAGACTGCGACTTACAGCGCCTCATTAGAGGTGAAGGGTGGCAGCCAACCCTACATCATGGCAGTGGTGATGGGCCGTCTGCCTCCGGGCCTCTCTATCGATCAGACCTCTGGCGCAATCACGGGAATCGCGCTCAAGGCAGGAATCTGGTATCCGACAATTCGCGTGATCGACGCCGCTGGCAAAAGGGCACCCAGGAAATTCTCGCTGACCGTGAAGCAAGTCACTGCCGCATACTGCGAGCGGACACTGCTATGCCAGGAGTCAAAGCCGAACGTCCTGTTGGCCGATACCAGGATCGGCAACTGATCGCGAGTCGAAGATAACTGAACGTAAGACCGACAGAAAAAAATAGGGCCGGCCCTTTGCGGGCCGGCCCTTTGGTTCGTCGCGGATAACCGACTTAACGAACCGGGTTTGCCTTACGGACAGGCTCCGCCGGTCAGGTGCTTCTGGGCAAACCCGTGCGGACTGCAGTTGTCAAACGAGTCGTTGAGCTGATGGAGGAGGTTGCGCAGCGAGTTCGGATCGAACCCCACCGGCATTCCGCCGTTGCCCAGCGCCTTGTTGGCAGCCGCGAGAATCTGGGAAATCGACATGCCGTCGAACGTAGTGCCGCTGCCGCACAGGTTCAGGCTCCCAAGCAGACCGCCCGGACCTTCGGTGAAACCAGCCGCGCTGAAGTCGACGTTGAGTTCCAGTGCCAGGACTTCGCCGCCGAGGCTGCCCGAGTGAGAGCTTGACGGGTTACTGAGACAAGCATTGAGCACTCCGGCAGGGCCGCCCGCGGGCAGGTAGTTCTGGATCGCCGCCGGGGAGGTGAGTTTCATGTCGAAACGGTTAACGGCGCAGGTAAGTCCCACCTCCACTCCGCCACTTGCACCATACACGGCGTTGAAGTTCTGGGTCAGCTGGTTATGGGCCTGATTGCCCTCGCCGCCGCATAGATTGTCCCCGGCATGCTTGAGGCCATGCGCGGTCTGCGTCCCGTCGTCCTGGCCGCAAGTATGTGACCAGTGGGCTTCGCTATAGCTGCAGAACTCGCCCTTGACGAAAGGCGGTCCCACCGGTGTCGGAGTCGCCGTCGGAGTCGGAGTGACTACTGGAGTCGGGGTGACAATCGGTGTCGGAGTGACAATCGGTGTCGGAGTGACGATCGGCGTCGGAGTGACTCCGGGCGTGGGTGTGACGACCGGCGTCGGAGTGACTACTGGAGTCGGAGTGACTACCGGAGTCGGGGTGGGCGTTGCCGGGCCGGCGGACGCGGGCACGTCCTGCGAATCGCAAGCCGAGTCGTTGATACCGGTGCACACACTAAAAGCCCTGCTGTAGTTGCCCGCCACGAGGTTGGTGGTCGTGTCGGAGCCGGTGATGAAGGCGCAGTTGGTGATAGTGCCGCCGTTCACGCCGCCACTGACGTCCGCGCTCACATCCTGCGTGTTGGTCTGTCCGTTGCTCATCGAGGAGCCGTCGATCGGCAGGATTCCGGCGCCATTGAAACTGCTGAAAGTAGTGACGGTGGCGGTCCCGGTCATCGTTGGATTAGTCAGGGTCTGGGTGTCGGTCAGCGTGATGTTCTGGTTACACTGCGCTGGGGTCGGCAAGAATACGTTGCGCACCGCGGCGCTTTGCGACCAGCCCGAGTCATCGCCATCGGTTGCCACGCCTTGACCGGCCGGCCCGTCGTCGTCGTCAACGTCGATGAGCTTCATGCTGTTCAATACGCCTGCGGCCGCATTGCTTACGCTGACGATTACCTCGGAGCGCAGATTGGTTGCCGGCGCCAGGCCCAGGACGGTGTTGTCGAAGGTAGCGGTGTAGAAGAGCCGGATGGAGGTTCCGGCCTTGAGCTTATATTCCGGAACGAGCGAGAACACCGAGTTGTCAGAGGCATTGATGAAGTCCACGGTACCCGAGCCTGCAGTCGTATACAGGGTGCCTTCCTTGGCCGTCTGTCCGGGGACCGGAGGAGTGGAAAGTTCATAGTTGCCCGGCCCGGTGCAGATCGAGCTGGGGTTGTTGAGCGCGATCTTCTCATGCGACGCAGACGCGACAAAATTGCCATAGGTCGCCGCCTGGCCGAAGGTCGCGTCAGCCACGTCCACCGCCGCCGAAACAAATGCTCCTGCCGCACTGCAGGGACGCTGCAGATTAATGATGATATTGCCGAGGAAGGCGGGGCCGGTACCGGTGTTGTTTATCCGAACCTGGCCGAAGACCTCGATTATTTGATCGCTAACCGAAACTTTGGTCACTCCGACGGTCCAGCTCACCGTACCGCTGGCAAATCCGCCGTTCTTGGCGATCGACCAGTCGGTATTGGTAGCGAGCACGCCGGTCGCGCCGTTGTTGGTCAGGCTTATGTTGGCCTGCGCATGTGCGGCTGCCGCCCACGCCAGCTGGACCATCAGCAGGGTAGCCATACCCATCATGCCCATCGCGGCGCGGATGCGGGCCCGACGCGGGTGGCGCCGGTTTGTTTCAAGTGGAACGAGACAACGAATTCGCATATACACTCCCTGTTAGTTGCCGCCGTGTGCTGTGATACGCGCGATGAGTAGTCATGCGCTACCGTTCCGAACACGACTGACTATTTGAAGCCCGCTCGTGAACGCGTCTGGTTCAAGTTTCCTTCCGAAACTTTCTCCGGAACTTCTTCCAGAGATTCTTCCGGAGACTCTTCCGGAATGTCTTCCTGAAAGGTTTCCGAAAGTTCTTGCGGAGCTTTTACGCCTCGCCATTTCGAGGACAGGCCGCGACAAAACTCCCGGCGGGGCTTACCGCCGTAGAGTCGCTCGCAGGTGTCTCAAACACGCTCTCTTGCTTGGGGAGCACGTTGTGTGCCCTGGACCTAGGTCGAGAATAGGGCCGGATTTGCACGGCCTAGACCGACGCGGATTGACTAGTGACGAGAAACGGGCTCCAAAGAGGCCAAGAGACCGACAAAATATTGCCGCTGGAAGCGAGAGAACAGTATAGTGACGCGCCGCTTTGACCGCCGCCGCCTGCATATTCACCTCGCTAGACTAATCAATCGCTATTGTGACCGCCGGCGCATCGCGAGAATGGGAACGGTCGCTCGGCGCGGATAGCTCTCGCGGGTGGTTCTTAACTGTCCTGGAATGATGCAATCGAAGAGCGCAAAGCCGTGGCTCCTCGCAGCATCGTTGGTGAAGCCCTTGGAAATACGCAGTTCCGGCGCGCCGCGGCGATCCGAAAATGGAGCAGAGCATCGAGGGAGCCCACCAGGCGGCGCGGGCCGAAACATTTAGGACGCGGGCCGAAAAATTTAGGAAAAGTTCAGGTTGAGATCACGCTCCAGGCGTCAAATGGCGCAAGGCGAGGAGCGGTGCTCGGCCCTTGTGCGCCTTTTGCGGGGACGCCGCCGCGCGCGATGTTCCGGATTGAAACGGACGGCGCAAGGGATCCCTCGGCGACACCACAGATTACGGACCAGTTGCTGACCGATGCGGTCCGGAGCCCGAGGCGAAGGGGGGCGGAGACTAGGGCGTTTGCATGGGGACGGATTTCTGGTTTACTTGTCATTTGAAGCAATAATCGGCGCGAGCGGGGCGGAAAGTGGGTTTTCGTTAGAAGAGCCGTTCGCGGCGCACGTCGTCTGAATTTAAGCCCGCTGCCGTCGTCTTAAACCTTGTGGATTATCACTATGCCTCAGTGGGCTAACATGAACTTGCCATCTCCAGGAGGAGACTGAATGTTTAAGAAGATCGCCGCGGTGTCCTGCGGCGTATTCCTGGGTATTCTCATCGCTTTTGCGCGCGCCGGAGCCTTTCCGTTCTGGAGTGGCGGCTCGCAGCAGGATCAAGCCAAATCTCAATCCGGTCAGGCCAAGGCTTCCCAATCTCCACCCGCGGAGCGAGCTCCGCAGACGGAGGCCAATGGCGGACCAGCGCCCGCCAACCAGCCCGAACCCAGCGAAGCCGGCGTCGCGATTCCCTCGTTTGCCCCGTTGGTCAAGCGGGTGATGGCGTCGGTGGTTAATGTCAGCGTGGTGCAGCAAGTGAAGGCGGGGTTCGGCGACCAGGAGGGCCCCGGTGACTCGCCGGATGCGCCGGATTCGCCGGACGGCCCGGGTGCGGGCCCGGGCGGACCGGGCGGACCGGGCGGCCCCGGCGACCAGGGCGGACCTGGCGGTCCGTTTGGCCAGCAGCAGAATCCCTTCGATCAGTTCCGGCGTTTCTTCGGCCAGATTCCCCATCAATACAAGCAGCACGGACTGGGCTCGGGCGTAATCGTCTCTCCTGACGGCTATATTCTGACCAACTATCACGTGGCCGGACACGCCGATGAGATTCACGTGCGGCTGCTCGACAAGCGTGAGTTCACGGCCAAGGTCGTGGGCAAGGATCCCAAGACGGATCTGGCGCTGATCAAGATCGACACCAAGCAACCCCTGCCGGTGGCGCCGCTCGGCGATTCCAACGACGCGGCCGTTGGCGACTGGGTGGTCGCGATCGGCAGCCCCTTCGGCTTTAACTCGACCGTCACGGCCGGAATTATCAGCGCCAAGGGACGCGCGCTCGGCGGCAACTACGACGATTTCATCCAGACCGACGCGTCGATCAATCCCGGCAACTCGGGCGGCCCCCTGTTCAACACCAAGGGCCAGGTGATCGGTATCAACACGGCCATCTACAGCAGCACCGGCAGCAATGCCGGAATCGGTTTCGCGATTCCAATCGACATCGCCAAGCAGGTGATGGAACAGCTCAAGGAGCATGGCAAGGTGGTGCGCGGATGGCTCGGCGTCGAGATTCAGGAAGTCACCCCTGACCTCGCCCAGTCCTTCAACCTGCCCGAGCCCGAAGGCGCGTTGGTGGCCAACGTCGAGAAGAGCGGCCCGGCGCTCAAGGCGGGTATCCAGCGCGGCGACATCATAATCAAGTTCAACAACAAATCGGTGCAGGACGAGCATCAGCTGCCCGAACTGGTGGCGCAGACTCCGATTGGAGATAGCGTGCCGGTCGAAGTGATCCGCAACGGCAAGCATCTGACGATCCAGGTCAAGGTGGCTGAGCTCAAGGAAGAGCAGGTCGCCAGCGCCAAGAACGAGGAGCCGGGTTCCAACTGGGGTCTCCAGGTCCAGTCGATTACGCCCGACATCGCCAGCCAGCTGAACCTCAACAGCACCAAGGGCGTGGTGGTCCGCGGCGTGCAGCCCGACAGCCCGGCGGCCGACGCCGGAATCCAGCAGGGCGACGTGGTGCTCGAGGTCAATCACGCGAAAGTCAGTAGCGTGGACGATTTCCTGTCGGCGGCCAAACAGGCCAAGAAGGACAAGAACTCAGCGCTGCTCCTGGTCCAGCGCGGCAACGCCACGATGTACACGGTGATCAAGCCCGAAGGCTGAGCGATAACGAAACGACGTAAGCGGTAACCAAACCGAAGAGCTGCTGGAACCTCCTTTCGGGGGTTCCAGCTATCAGGTGAAAACGGCGGACGGAATCCCTGGAGATGGGGGACCGCTCGCCGTTTCGTTTCAGACACGCTGACCAACAATTCGATCGGTGGATGCCAGGGACTCGGGCACTCGTACTTTACCAACGCAGACTCAACCTGGCCGGAAAGAGATTGTTGGAAAAACGGTTCTATTTCTCATCACGGTGCGGTAGGATGCCGCCACACAAGTCGAACTCATTGAGGACGTGGGGAGTCTGACGGTTCGCGGGGCAGGGCTTTACTCGATGGCAAAACGGCGGCGGCGGCGCCCGCGCAGCAAGCGCAAGCGTCCCAGCCTGATCTTGATAGTCGCGTTGGCGGTACTCGCCGCCGGTTTCATCACCCGGCGCGTGCTGGCGCCGCGTGCGATGCACTTCCTGACTCATCGATCCGCGGGGCCGCCGTCCGAGCCTGCGACGGCCGGGGCGCCCATGGCCGGTCAATCCGCAGAGAACGGCGCGGGCGAAACCCTGACCAACTCCGACCGCCGCGCACTCGACCAAATGGTGCGGCAAAGGAGCGGCAGGTAGGCCGAGCCCGGCGGATGCCATCGTGGCTTCAACTCAGCGACGACATCGGGCTCAAGGTGGAGCTCGAACGTCCGCCGGCACGGGTGGTATCGCTGGTGCCGAGCTGGACGCAGACGCTGTTTGCGCTCGGCGCGGGGGACATGGTGGTTGCGGCGACGCGCTTTTGCGTTGCGCCCGCCGAGGCGCTCGCGGGCATCCCCAGGGTCGGCGGCACCAAGAATCCCAACCTGCGCGAGATTGTAAAGCTCAAACCCGACCTGGTGATCGCCAATGCGGAGGAGAACCGCCGCGAGGATATAGAGCGCCTGCGCGAGCTTGGAGTTCCCGTGCTGACGACTTATCCGCGCACGGTGCCGGGCGCGGTCGAATCGATCCTGCGCCTGGGGCGCGCGCTAGACCGTGAGCCGCAGGCGGCCGCGCTCGCGCGGGAGATAACGCTCTCGGTGAGCGGAATCGAAGCCGGCCTGGGGGTCTGGAGCAAGCTCCGGCTGCGCGTGTTCTGTCCGATTTGGAAAAAACCCTGGATGACTTTCAATGCCGACACTTATGCCCATGACGTGCTGCGCATGATGGGCTTCAACAACGTCTTTGCCAGCGCGGGCGAGCGCTATCCGCGCACCACGGTCGAAGCGGCCGTCGAGCATCGCCCGGATATCGTTTTGCTGCCCGATGAGCCGTACGAGTTCGACCACGGCGACCTCGAAGAGATGAAGGCGATGCTGCCGGCGGCGCTGGGACGGCGCGTGCTGCTGATCAGCGGGCGCGATCTGCACTGGTATGGCGTGCACATGGTCGAAGGGCTGCGCGCGCTAAACGATCGGCTCTCGCGACTGCGCGCGGCGGTGGTCTGACCTGGGCACTGGCGCTCCGGCGCGCGGAGCAAGCGGGTCGTGTCGGTTTGCGCGCGTGGACGGGGCGATTTAAAGAAAGTACATCATCAGCAGGGGGTCCGCGCGCGCTTGGATGCGGACTCGCCTTTAGCAAGGAGACACTGCAAGCTTATGGCTTCAATCGCACCGCTCAGCGGCATCAAAGTTATCGACCTGACCAAGCTCGCTCCCGGCCCGCATTGCACGATGATCCTCGGCGACCTCGGCGCCGACATCATCAAAGTCGAAGAACCCGGGCCGCCGACCGGACGGCGTGCCGAGCAGGCCGCGGCGTCGGGCAAGACCGAGCGGCGGGGGACCGGTCTCGGCCTGCACAACGCGCTCGGACGCAACAAGAAATCGATTGGGCTCAACCTCAAGAGCGGGGCAGGGCGCGAAGTGTTCCTGCGGATGGCGCAGCGGGCCGACGTGGTGGTCGAGGAATTCCGTCCCGGGGTCGCCAAGCGGCTGGGAATTGACTTCTCGATGCTTTCGGCGCGCAATCCGCGCCTGGTCTATTGCGCGGTGACGGGGTTCGGCCAGACCGGACCGTATCGCGACTTCGTCGGCCACGACCTCAACTATATCGCGCAGTCGGGCGCGCTCTCGATGATCGGGCGCAAGGATCAGCCGCCGACGATTCCGCAGAACCTGCTCGCGGATTACGCGGGGGGCGGAATGCACGCGGCAATCGGGGTGCTCGCGGCGCTGCTCGCGCGCCATCAGACCGGCCGCGGACAGTACGTGGACATCGCGATGCTGGACGGAACGATGCTGCTCATCGCGCAGGCGCTCTCCAACCATTATGGCAAGGGATGGATTCCGCGGCGCGGCGCCACCACGCTCGACGGCTCGGCGCCGTATTACAATCTCTACGCGACCAAGGACGACAAATACATCACGATCGGTTCCGTCGAGCCGTGGTTCTACGCCAACCTGTGTCGCGCGCTCGGCGCCGAGGAATTCATCCAGGACGAATACAACAGCGCGCGGTTCGACGAAATCAAAGCGCGTTTCACCGAAATTTTCAAAACCAAAACACGCGACGAATGGTGGGAGGTGCTGACCAAGAACGACATCTGCGTGGGCCGGATGTTGACGCTCGACGAGGTCGAACACGATCCGCAAATTCGCGCGCGCAACATGATCGTCGAGGTCCAGGCGCCCTCCGGCGAGAAGGTCAAGCAGGTCGGGATTTCGGTCAAGCTTTCCGACACCCCCGGATCGATCCGGTCGCTCGCGCCCAAGCTCGGCCAGCACACCGACGAAATCCTGAACGACCTCGGCTACAATCAGCACGACATCGATCGCTGGCGCGCCGAAGGGGCGATTCGCTAAGCGCTCGATCGGCGAGCGAGGAGAGTGGCCATGGCCGAGTTGCCCAAATCGCCCGAGTCGCGCGGGCTGCCATTAACTTTCATTCGCGGCCCGTTTGAGCCGTTGCTGATCGACCATGCCGAGGGCGCGTGGCTCTACACGGCGGACGGCGGAAAAATTCTCGATGCGGCGGGCGGCGCCGTGGTGATCAACATCGGGCAGGGGCGCGAGGAAATCGCCCAACTGATAGCCGCGGAGGTGCGCCTGGCCAACTACGTCGTTCCGATCTGGTCGACCCCGCAGCGCCAGCGGCTAGTCGAGCGGCTGGCGCGCTGGACGCCGCCGGGTCT
>Ga0070735_10004155_pt1 | contig 12310 bp, 12 predicted proteins | sample Coa_R1_FD_66443 | JGI IMG/M metagenome (GOLD analysis project Ga0070735, IMG submission 66443) | Surface soil microbial communities from Centralia Pennsylvania, which are recovering from an underground coalmine fire - Coalmine... | ecosystem: Environmental > Terrestrial > Soil > Unclassified ... | reverse complement strand
CGGGCAGGGCGGCGGGTCTCGGCCTCCTCGATGTCGAGACGATGATGGGGCGCGAGAAGATCCTGACCGAGGTCGAAGGCCGCGATTCGCTCTTTGGCGCGCCGGTTCATGGGTACGAGATGCATATCGGACGCACCACCGGCTCAGGGACAGCGCGGCCTTTTCTCGATCTGGGCGGGCGCCCGGACGGTGCTCTTTCGCCAGATGGCCGCGTCGCCGGCTGTCATCTTCATGGTCTCTTTGTCTCTGACCACTTTCGCCGCGCCTATCTCGCGCGACTGGGGGCGAGAGGTGACGAGACGCTTCATTTCGAGCGCCGGATCGAGGCCACCCTCGAGGCGCTTGCCGACCATCTCGAGGCCCATCTCGATCTTGAAGCACTTCTGGAGATCGCTCATGCGCGTTAGCTCCTCAAAGGAAGCACAGTGCGGCGACGATAAGTCCCTGCGCGAGCCCCGCGCCGAGATAAAGGCGAAGCGCGCGATCGATATCCTCTGGTGTCGCGCGCGCGCGGCCATCGCCAAGCCAGGGATCATTGACCTCGATCGCGCCATAGCGGCGGGGACCGGCCAGGGCGAGGCCGAGAGCGCCGGCGCAGGCCGCCTCGGGCCAGCCGGCATTGGGCGAGCGGTGCCGGCCGGCGTCACGCCACATGACCCTGAGCGCCCGGCCCGGATGGGCGCCGGGGAGAATGACCGCCGCCAGCACCAGAAAGAGGGCGGAGAGGCGCGCGGGCACGAGATTGAGCAGATCATCGAGCCGTGCCGCCGCCCAGCCGAAATGAAGGTAGCGGGGCGAGCGGTGCCCGATCATGCTATCGAGCGTGTTGCAGGTCTTGTAAACGAAGATCCCGGGAAGCCCGAGCAGCGCATACCAGAAGGCCGGCGCCACCACCCCGTCGCTGAAATTCTCAACAAGCGATTCGATCGCGGCCCGTGCCACGCCATGTTGATCGAGGCTCGAGGGCTCGCGCCCGACAATATGACGCACCGCCTCGCGCCCGGCTTCGATACCCTGCGCTTTAAGAGCGCGGCTCACCCCAATGACGTGATCATAGAGGCTGCGTTGCGCCAGAAGACAGGCGACAATGAGGGATTCCCCGATCCAGCCAAAGCGGAAGGCGGCGAGGATAGAGGCGATGACGGTACCGAGCGCGGCCGATGCCGCAACGAGAACCAGGACCGTCACCACGCCCCGGAACCGGCGATCGCGATCGCGGCACTTCTCGCGGTTGAGGCGCCGGTCGAACCAAGTGACGGCACGACCGACCAGCACGATCGGATGCGGCACGAACCGGAAGAGAAGCGGCCAATCGCCCAGCCAGAAATCAAGGATGAAGGCCGGCAGCAGGGGGAGAAGATGCGTGTGCATGGTCAGGTAACGTATCACAAATACCTGCGCGGCGGCTGCCCTCACCCCCCACCGCTTCGCGGCGGGTCCCCCCTCTCCCGCTTCGCGGGAGAGGGTGCCGAGCGAAGCGAGGCGGGTGAGGGTAGCCGCCGCTTGCATGTGAGGGTGAAGAAGTATAATCCCATCAAGGACAACCCATGAAATCCGGCATCATGATCTGCGGCCACGGCAGCCGCGACCCCGAAGCGATCGAAGAATTCCGCCGCCTGGCGCAAGGGCTTGCCCATCGTCTACCCCCGGTCGCGATCGAGACCGGCTATCTCGAATTCGCCCGCCCGATCATCCGCGAAGGGCTCGACGCGCTGAAATCGCGTGGCGTGCGGCGGATTCTCGCGGTGCCCGGCATGCTGTTCGCAGCCAGCCATGTCAAGAACGATCTCCCCTGGGAGCTCAACAGCTTCGCCGCCGACAATCCCGAGATCGAGCTCCGGTTCGGCCGCGATCTGGCGATCGAACCCAAGCTCCTGCGCGCCGCCGCCGACCGGCTCGAAGAGGCGATCGCCCGAGGCCGGAGCCGGATCTCCCCGGCCGAAACACTCCTCATCGTGGTCGGGCGCGGCACCAACGATCCCGACGCCAATTCCAATATCGCCAAGGTCGCCCGCATGCTGTGGGAAGGGATGGGGTTCGGCTGGGCCGAGATCGGTTTCAGCGGCGTCGCCCGCCCCGGCATCGACGCGGCCCTTGCTCAAAGCGTCAAGCTCGGCTACCGGCGCATCATCGTCTTCCCCTATTTCCTCTTCACCGGCGTGCTGGTGAAGCGGATCTATGCCGCCGTCGACCGGATCTCCCCCCTCCACCCCGAGATCGAATTCCTGAAGGCACCCTATCTCAATGACCATCCGCTGGTGCTCGATTGCTTCACCGACCGGGTGAATGAAATGGTCGATGGCGAACCCGCGATGAATTGCCAACTCTGCAAATATCGCACCCGGCTCGTCGGCTATGAGGCCGATCAGGGAATGATGCAGGAAGGCCACCATCACCATGTGCGCGGCATCGGCCATCACCATCACCACCACCCTCACGGGGAAGATGAGTGAGTCCCGTGCCGCCGACCCCGCTCTTCGATACTTATGTGATGGTCGATTGGAGCGCGGCGCGGGTGCCGCGCACCGGGGCCGACAGTATTTGGATCGGCCGGGCGCGGCGGGGTAACCCTCGGCTCACCTTCGAAAATCCGCCGACCCGGTTAGAAGCGCGCGAGCGTCTCAAGGATTTGCTGGCGGCCGAGCTGGCGCAAGGCCGGAGAAGCCTGGTGGGGTTCGATTTCTCCTTCGGCTACCCGGAAGGGTTTGCCGCCAAGCTCGGACTCGCGGCGCCCCCCTGGCGCGCCATTTGGACGATGCTCGCCCAATCCCTCGAGGAGGGACCCGACAACAGCAATAACCGGTATCTCCTCGCCGCCGAGCTCAACCGGCGTTTGAGCGGCGCCGAAGGACCCTTTTGGGGCTGCGCGCGGGGCGCCGGCGGTCCCACTCTGGGGGCGACCCATCATCGCCGCTTCGAGGCGATCGGCCTCGCCGAAAGGCGCCTTGCCGATAGGCGGGTGGGAACGGCGCAGCCGGTCTGGAAGCTTGCCGGGGTGGGCGCGGTGGGAAGCCAGACCCTGACCGGCCTCCCGGTCCTCCATTGGCTGCGCCATCATCGCACCCTCCAAGCCGCGACCCGCGTCTGGCCGTTCGAGACCGGCTTGAAGCGCCCGCCGAAAGAAGCCGGCATCATCCTCGCCGAGACCTATCTCTCGCTGGTCAAGGTCACGCCAAACCCGGGGGAAGTGAAAGACCGCGCCCAGGTCCGCGCGCATGCCCGCCATTTCGCCACCCTCGATGCGGCGGGCCGGTTGGCCCCGCTCTTTGCCGGCGATCCGAGCCTTACACAAGAGGAGATCGCCTGCATCGAAAGCGAAGAGGGCTGGACCTTGGGGGTCACCGCCCCCGCCCGCTCCTATCATTATTTGCGTGACCCGCGCGCGATCTATCGCCGCTCCTTTTCGCTCATTCGCGCCGAGATCGATGTCACGAGCTTCCCGCCGCCGCTTCGATCGGTGGTGACCAGGATCGTCCATGCGGCGGGCGAGCCGGAATTGGCGCAGTCGCTCCGCTGGTCGGAAGATGCCGCAATGATCGGCCGTGCCGCGATCGCCGCCGGCGCGCCGATCCTGGTCGACAGCAAAATGGTGGCCGCCGGGGTGAGCGGCGCGCATCGCGTGCTGTGCCTTCTTGCCGACCGCCGCGTGGCCGACCTCGCACGCAAAATCGGCACCACCCGCTCGGCGGCGGCGGTCGAGCTTTGGCGGCCGCATCTTGCGGGCGCGGTCGTCGCGATCGGCAATGCCCCGACCGCGCTCTTTCATCTCCTCGAGATGATCGAACGGGGCGCGTCCCCACCGGCGCTCATCCTCGGATTTCCGGTGGGCTTCGTCGGCGCGGCGGAATCGAAGGCGGCCCTCATCGGCAACCGGCTCGGCCTTCCCTTTATCGCGCTTCAAGGACGGCGCGGCGGCAGCGCGCTCGCCGCCGCCGCGATCAACGCGCTCGCCAACCCATGACGACCGAGCCCTGGATCAGCATCATCGGCATCGGCGAGGACGGGCTCGCGGGCCTCTCCCCCGCTGCGCGCACCCTCATCGAGACCGCCCGCATGCTGGTGGGGGGGCCGCGCCACCTTGGCCTCGTCGCGGACGCCGCGCCGACGGCAACACGCCTCCCCTGGAAGAGCCCGATCGAGGAAACGGTTCAGACCCTGAGGTCGGCCGCCGGCACCAGCACCGTAGTGCTGGCCAGCGGCGACCCGCTTTGCTACGGCGTTGCTGCCCTGTTGCTCCGGCATTTTCCGGCAGAAGAGATCACCATCATCCCCCAACCCAGCGCCTTCAGCCTGGCCGCGGCACGGCTTCGCTGGTCGCTTCAAGAGTGTGTTTGCCTCTCGCTCCATGGGCGCCCGCTCGACCGGCTGCGGCTTCACCTTGGCCATCACCGCAAGATCCTCGCTCTCAGCACCGATGGTGCAACACCGGCGGCAGTGGCCGCGCTGCTGCGCGAGGCGGGATGGGGACCGAGCGCGATCACCGTCCTCGAGCATATGGGGGGACCCGGCGAGCGGCGCCTTGAGGGGATCGCCGACACCTGGACGATCGCGCGGACCGCCGATCTCAACACCATCGCCATCGCCTGCGCCGGACCGGTTTCCGCGAGGAGCTATTCACGCCTGGCCGGCCTTCCGGAGTCCGCCTTCAGTCATGACGGGCAAATCACCAAGCGTGTGGTCCGTGCCGCCACCCTCGCAGCCCTCGCGCCCCAACCCTTCGAGCGTCTTTGGGATATCGGCGCCGGTTGCGGCAGCATCGCCATCGAATGGATGCGGGCCACTGAGTGCGCCACCGCCATCGCCATCGAGCGTGAACCCGCCCGCGCCGCCTTTATCGCCCGTAATGCAAGCGTGCTCGGCGTGCCGGAGCTCACCATTATCACCGGTGCCGCGCCGGCAGCGCTCCGAGACTTGCCGACGCCCGATGCCGTATTCGTCGGCGGGGGCGATGACGAGGCCATTTATGAGACCGCCTGGCGCGCCCTTCGCCCGGGGGGACGGCTTGTCGCCAATGTCCTTACCCTTGAAGGCCAGGCACGGCTTTTTGCCTGGCATAGGCGCCATGGCGGCGAGCTCACCCGCCTTTCGGTGGAAACCGCGGCGCCGCTTGGAACCCGCCAAGCCTTCCAAGCGCAGCGAGGTGTCACCCAACTTCTTCTGGTAAAACCATCATGACCGGGACCCTTCGAGGACTTGGGGTAGGCCCCGGCGACCCTGAGCTCATGACGCTAAAAGCGCTTCGCCTGTTGCGCGCCTCGTCCGTGGTGGCCTATCCGGCACCCAAGGGGGGAGCGAGCTTCGCGCGGGCGATCGTGGCGCGTTGGCTCAACCCGTCGCAACAGGAGATCGTGATCGAAGTGCCGATGGAAAGCGCGCGCTTCCCCGCCCAGGCGATTTATGACGACGCCGCGGCGACGTTGGCGCAAGAGCTTGATCGCGGGCGCGATGTCGCGGTTCTTTGCCAGGGAGACCCGTTCTTCTATGGCTCGTTCATGTACCTCTTCGGCCGTCTTGCCGAACGCTTTCCGGTCGAGGTGGTGCCCGGCATCTCCTCGCTCACCGCCTGCGCGGCGGCGGCCTCGCTGCCGCTGCTGTCGCGCGAGGACGGTCTCGTGGTGATCCCGGCCTCGCTCCCCGAGGCCGAAATCGCGCGCCGCCTCGTGCTTTCCGAGGCCGCCGCGATCCTGAAGCTCGGCCGCCATTTCGCCAAGATCCGGGATCTCCTCAACAAGCTCGATCTGGCGCGCCATGCGATTTATGTCGAACGCGCCACCCTCGAGGCGGAGCGTGTCCTGCCGCTCGATGCGGTCGACGCGGCGAGCGTGCCCTATTTTTCCATGGTGCTGCTGCATCATCGCGGAGCCGCGTGGCGATGAACGCCCCCCTCCCCGAAGGCGCCGCGATCGTCGCATTGAGCGTAAGCGGCCTCACGCTCGCGCGGCGGATCGCCGCCCTCTTGCCGCGAGCCAGGCTCCATGCTCCGGCCGGCTTATGCGGCAAGGGCGAGACCGGCTTTGCCCAAGCGGTGCCGCATATAGCGGCGTTGTTCGCGAGCGGTACGCCGATCGTCGGCGTCTGTGCGGCGGGGATCCTCATTCGGGCGGTGGCGGGGACGCTCGGGGATAAGCGCACCGAGCCGGCGGTGGTGGCGGTGGCCGAGGACGGGTCGGTGGTGGTGCCCCTCCTCGGCGGCCATCACGGCGCCAATAGCCTCGCCCGGGCGATCGCCGCCGCACTCGCAGGCGTCGCCGCCATCACTACCGCAAGCGAGCTTCGCCTCGGCCTCTCGCTGGAAGCGCCGCCGCCCGGCTGGCGGATCGCGAACCCTGCGCGGATCAAACCGGTGACCGCGGCCCTTCTCGCCGGCATGCCGGTAGCGCTTCAAGGCGAGGCGCCTTGGCTCGACGGCATCCGCTTTACCGACGGCGCCACAACAAAGATCCGCGTGAGCGCGCACCGCCTTGCCCCCGACGAGGAGGCGCTGGTCTTCCACCCCCCGGTTCTAGCGCTCGGGGTCGGCACCGAGCGTGGCGCCGACGGCGCCGAATTGATCGCGCTTGTCGAGACCATGCTCGCCGAGACCGGTTATGCAGGCGAGGCGATCGCCTCCGTGGTTTCGATCGATCTCAAAACCGACGAGAAGGCGGTTCACGATCTCGCCTGGCATCTCGGCGTGCCGGCGCGGTTTTTCCCGGCTTCCTCGTTAGCGGCCGAAACCAACCGGCTTCAAACCCCCTCCGCGCGCGTCTATGCCGAGACCGGCTGCTACGGCGTCGCCGAAGGCGCGGCGCTCGCGGCGGTCGGGCCAACGGGAAAACTCCTTGTCCCCAAACGTAAATCGGCGCGGACCACGTGCGCCCTCGCTCAATCACCGTCAGCCCTCGATGCCGCCATGATCGGCCGCGCGCAAGGAAGCCTCGCCATCATCGGCATCGGCCCGGGTGATGCGGCCTGGCGCACCCACGAGGCGGACGCCGCGCTCAAGGGTGCCGAAGACATCGTGGGATACCGGCTTTATCTCGATCTCCTGGGCGACGCGATCGCGGGGAAGCCGCGCCATGAAAGCCCCTTGGGCGAGGAGGAGGCAAGGGCGCGGCTTGCCCTCGATCTGGCAAGCGAAGGGAAGCGGGTGGCTCTCGTCTCCTCGGGTGATGCCGGGATCTATGGTCTGGCGACACTCGTCTTCGAGCTTCTCGACCGCGAGGACCGGCCCGCTTGGGCGCGCGTCGCGATCGGCGTGGTGCCCGGTATTTCCGCCCTTCAGGCGGCGGCCGCCCGGCTCGGCGCGCCTTTGGGCCATGATTTCTGCGCGATCTCGCTTTCCGATCTCCTCACCCCCTGGGACGTGATCGAGCGGCGCCTCGCAGCGGCCGCTTCCGGCGATTTCGTGGTGGCCCTCTATAATCCACGCTCGGCGCGGCGTTGCGATCAGCTCTCACGTGCCCGCGACATTCTCCTCACTCATCGCGCGCCCTCGACGCCGGTGGCGCTTGCCCGCAATTTGGGCCGCGAGGGCGAAGGCATCACCCTCACCGAGCTCGGCCGGCTCGAGGTCGAGACGGTCGATATGCTGACCCTGGTGCTCATTGGAAGCCGCGCCACGCGGCAAATCATGGCCGCGGGTCCGCGTCTTTATACGCCGCGCGGTTATGCGCGAAAGCGCGAAGCGGACGCGCCATGACCGTTCATTTCATCGGCGCCGGGCCCGGGGCACCCGATCTCATCACGGTACGGGGCTTGCGGCTGATCGAACGTTCCGCACTCTGCCTCTATGCGGGCTCCCTGGTGCCGCGGGCGGTGGTCGAGGCGGCCCCTCCGGGCGCCAGGCTCATCGACACGGCCCCGCTCACCCTCGACGAGATCATCACCCTCATGATCGAGGCCTATCACGCGGGCGAGGAGGTAGCGCGGGTCCATTCCGGCGATATTTCGCTTTATGGCGCGATCGGCGAGCAGATGCGGCGCTTGCGGCGGGAAGGGATCCCCTATGATCTCACACCAGGTGTTCCCGCCTTCGCCGCGGCGGCGGCCGCGCTCGGCACCGAGCTCACTCTTCCCGAGATCGCGCAGACGGTGATCCTGACGAGAATGTCGGTTCGCGCCTCGCCGATGCCGGAGGGCGAGACTCTGGCGAGCTTGGGCGCGAGCCGCGCGACGCTCGTGCTGCATCTTGCGATCAACAACCTCGCCCGGATCGTGCGCGAGCTTTCCCCGCTTTATGGCGCGGATTGCCCGGTCGCGGTGGTCCATCGCGCAAGCTGGCCCGACCAATCGATCCTGCGCGGGACCCTGGCGACGATCCGCGCCCAAGTGAAAGAAGCCGGCTTCACCCGCACCGCCCTCATCATGGTGGGCCGTGTGCTCGAGCCCGATGATTTTCCGGAAAGCCGGCTTTACGCCGCCGATCATTCGCATGTGCTGCGGAAAAAACGCTAGGACGTCTTCTCACGGCAACCACCCTCACCCGCCTCGCTTACGCGGGGCCACCCTCTCCCGCTTGCGGGAGAGGGCTGGGGTGAGGGTGGGGCACACCCTTCATCTCATGCAGAATCCTCGAAAAGCGCGCGCGCAAGAGCGTTGCAATCCGCGCCCTGCTTTCCCCGAAGAAGGATCGCTTTTCGCTCAGCGCCTTTTCCACGACCGCGAGGAGGGCAGGCACTTCCTCGGCCCTGGAGACGGCGATCGCCGTGCCGCAAATGCGGAGGAGGAGGGCGGATTCCTCTGGCGTCAGAGCGGGAAAATAATCGGCGAGGAGCGTGGTCAGGATACGGTTAACGTCGCGGCGATTGATCTCCTGCTTTAAGCTCGCATTTTGCGGATGGGTCCGATAGCGCAGCAAGGGCGCTTTGATATTCGCAAACCGCGCGCCCATCCGCATGCAATCGATCCAGAGCGCCAGATCATTGCAGGCGTAATAATTGGGATTGGCCCTGATATGATGATCGATCAGGAATTGCCGGCGCAAAAACGCGGTCGGATTAAGAATATTCCCGGCCGCCGCCACGAATTGAGCCTTGATATCGCCATCCCCGGCGGGCACATCGCTTATCGATGTGATCATGCCGAAGACAGTGACATCGGAACCACATACCACGATATCGGGTTGCGCCCGCATGAAGGCAAATTGGGTCCCGAGCCGCTGCGGCTCGGCGATATCGTCGGCATCCATGCGCGCCACGAATTCGCCGCGCGCCAAAGCGAAGCCGATATTGAAGGACGTCGCCATGCCGAGATTGGCGGGGTTCTGGTAGAGGCGAAGGCGCGGGTCGCGAAACGACTCCAGGATCGCGTATGAATCATCGGTCGAGCCGTCATCGATGGCGATGAGCTCGAAATCGGCGTGATGTTGCGCAAAAATCGATTGCACCGCTTCTCGAAGGAAGAGTGCACCGTTATAGACGGGAAGCACCACCGAAATTGCTGGCATTGGCCTCAAGCTCGCCCCACCCTCGTTTCCAGGAGGGTGGGGCGAAGTTTACTCATAGAAGGTGGAAAATCGCCAGCGCCAGAATCGCTTGCGCGGCGAAACCGGCCGCGAAGGTGATCGTGCGCAAGCCCGGGATCCCCAGCGTATAAACCACGGCATGGGCGAGCCGCGCCCAGAAATAGAGCATGGCCGCAAAGACCGTGAGCGCGCTCGTAATGGCGAGCATGTGCGCGATCAGAACGAGCGGCGCGAACACCACCAGATTTTCCACCGCATTCCCATGGGCCCGCATCAAGCGATCGGCCCAGCGCGAATGGGGAAGGTCGTCGGGCATCGGGTTGCCAATGGCCCGCATGAGCCCGCGTACCCCGATACGATCGAGGATGTAAGGGATCCAAAGGAGCCCGGTCAATACGATCGTCAACATCAGCCAAAAGATTTCTGCCGGCAAAGCTTCCTCCTCATTTCTAGTGGGAGGTAGAATATCGAAGCTGGGGATTCGCGTTCAAAGCACGAATTCGTGAGCTATCGCGGTTTGGCGTTGCGCAAGAGCGTCAACAGCGCGGGTTGACCGGCCGCCCAGCCGACCGCGTCGCGTCCGGTGAAATCCTGCTGCTTGGGGTCGGCGCCGCGCTCAAGGAGGAGCCGCACCGCCGGCACTTTGCGGCGATCGGTGGCGCGCATCAGGGGGGTCACTCCCTGGCGATTCTGCGCATCGATCGTCGCCTTGGCATCGGCCAGACTCTGAATGACGGAAAGGCTGCCGCTTTCCGCCGCTTCATGGAGGGGTGTATTGCCGGCCCGGTCCCGGACATCGACATGGGCGCCATGCTCCAGGAGAAGCGTTACCATCTCACTATTGCCGGCGGCGGCCGCGTAAGAAAGTGCGGCACGGCCATTGTCATCGACCCGGTCGGGATTGTCGCCCTGGAGGAGGGCGCTCCTGACATCGGCCAGCGAATTGACATTGGCCGCCTGTACCACGGTCAGCGGATCTGCCAACGAGCCGCGCGAGGCCGCCATCACGCAAAAGCCCACCGCCGCCATTCCCAATAAGAGTCGCCGCCGCATCACTTGTCCTTTCCACTGGCTCACGGGCCCGCCCGACCGATGAGGCCGCCCTGCCGATCAAAGAGTGTGATATCAATCGCCACCTCATTGGCAAGGGCTGCACAGGCAACTTTCCATGCACTTTGCGCCACATGATGGGCGAGCGCCCCGGCCCGATCCGGCTCTTTGGCCGCGAGCGCCCATACCTCGCCCGCGCCCGCCGCCCCCCGCGCCGCGCGCACGAGATCGGGGCCGGCACCGAGGGAAGCCAGGGTCTCGGCAAGGGTTTCGACATCGACCCGGCTGCGTCCGGAATGAAGATCGAGATGGCCGGCGGCGAGCTTTGCCATCTTGGCGAAACCGCCGGCAAGCGTCACTCGGGGCAGCGGATGGCGGCGCAGATATTTGAGGGTGCCCCCGACGAAATCGCCCATATCGATGAGCGCCACCTCCGGCAAGTCATAGAGTTTCTGCACCGCCCGTTCGGAGGTGTCGCCGGTGGCGGCGGCGATATGGGGGAGCATTGCTGCGCGGGCGACATCGATGCCGCGATGGATCGAATGGATCCACGCCGCGCAGGAATAGGGAATGACGATCCCGGTCGTCCCCAGCACCGAAAGCCCCCCCTCGATCCCGAGCCGGCCATTGAGCGTGCGCTGGGCGAGCTTCTCGCCGCCGGGGATCGAGATGGTGACCTCGATATCGAGGGGATCACCGGGAGCCTCTTCCTCGAGCGCGGCGGCGATCATGGCGCGGGGGGCGGGATTGATCGCCGGCTCCCCGGGCGCCAGCACCAGGCCCGGCCGCGTTACCACACCGACACCGGGGCCGGCGCGAAATCGCAGGCCCAGACCTTGTTCAAGGGGGCGGAGCTCGGCGATCACCAGCGCGCCATGGGTGACATCGGGATCATCACCGGCATCCTTGATGATGCCGGCGCGGGCACCCCTCCCGGTCATTTCGTGAAGCGCCAGCGGAAAGCCCGGCCGCTCGCCGCCGGGCAAGGGGATGGTCACCGGATCGGGAAAGGCGCCATGGCGCAGGGCCGCGAAGGCCGCGCGCGCCGCGGCCGCCGCGCAGGCGCCGGTGGTCCAGCCGCGCCGCAAGATTTTCCGCGGGACTTTCGCCATGCCGCGATCCTAGACCATGATTTTATGAGAGGGAATGAAATCCGGGTGAGAGTCGGAGCGAAAGCCCCTCTCCCGCGAAAGAGCGCGGGCGAGAGGGTTTTCGCGCCGCGTCTTATGAACGGTATCGGAGGCTCAACCACGCGACTACCGCCCGCGCGCGCCAGCCACTAAACTTCGTCACGTCATGGATCTCTCGCTTCCCGCCCTCGATCTTCCGGAATTCGCCGCAGGCTCGGTCTGGCTGGTGGGAGCCGGGCCGGGTGATCCCGGGCTTCTGTCGCTGCTCGCCCTCCATGCGCTACGGCAAGCCGACCACGTGGTTTATGACGCGCTGGTGGATCCTCGCATCCTGACACTCGCCAAGCCCGGCGCCATGCTCGATTTTGCCGGGAAACGCGGCGGCAAACCTTCAGTGAAACAGCCCGATATCTCGCAATCCCTTATCCGTCTCGCGCGCGAGGGGCATCGCGTGGCGCGCCTCAAGGGCGGCGACCCGTTGATCTTCGGGCGGGGCGGCGAGGAAGGGCTGGCGCTCGCACGCGCCAAGATCCCGTTCCGCATCGTCCCCGGGATCAGCGCCGGGGTGGGCGGCCTCGCCTATGCCGGGATCCCCGCCACCCATCGCCATATGAATTCCGCCGTCGCCTTCGTCACCGGTCAGGCCGGCACCGAGGCCCAGGAGATCGATTGGGACGCCCTCTCG
>Ga0070735_10004154_pt1 | contig 12310 bp, 14 predicted proteins | sample Coa_R1_FD_66443 | JGI IMG/M metagenome (GOLD analysis project Ga0070735, IMG submission 66443) | Surface soil microbial communities from Centralia Pennsylvania, which are recovering from an underground coalmine fire - Coalmine... | ecosystem: Environmental > Terrestrial > Soil > Unclassified ... | reverse complement strand
GGGTTCGATGAAGACGATTTGCGGAAGTTTCGCCGCTATATCAAAGAACCCTACGGCATGGTGCTGGTCACTGGTCCAACTGGAAGCGGCAAGACCACTACGCTTTACGCCGCGGTGAATGAAATCAAGACCGAAGAAGACAAGATCATTACTATCGAGGATCCGGTCGAGTACCAGATTCGCGGCATTACACAGATTCCGGTAAATGAGAAAAAGGGCCTAACCTTTGCCCGCGGTCTGCGCTCGATTTTGCGTCACGATCCGGACAAGATCATGGTCGGCGAAATTCGCGATACCGAAACTGCGCAAATTGCAATTCAATCGGCGCTTACCGGTCACCTGGTCTTTACTACAGTGCATGCGAACAACGTGGTCGATGTCCTCGGCCGTTTCTTGAACATGGGAGTCGAGCCCTACAATTTCGTATCGGCATTGAATTGCATCCTGGCGCAGCGACTGGTGCGGTTGATCTGCAACTCCTGCCGTGAAGTCGTGCACTATCCGGCAGACGTGCTCGAGGCCAGCGGCCTCGATCCCGATCAATGGTCAAAAGTTTCGTTCTACGAAGGCCAGGGATGTATTGAATGCGCGGGCACAGGATTTCGCGGCCGAAGCGCGATCCACGAGCTGCTTGATTTAAGTGATCGCATTCGTGAAATGATTTTGGCGCGCAAACCCACCTCGGAAATTCGCCGCGCGGCGCGTGAGGAAGGCATGCGTTTCCTGCGCGAATCAGCGCTCGACAAAGTTCGCACCGGCATGACTACACTGAAGGAAATTAACAAAGTCACATTTATTGAGACGATGAGATAGAGCAGTTGTCAGTGATCAGCGGCTGCCGGTAAGTAAGTTTCACCGTAGCTGTCACTCATCACTAGCCACTAACCACTTTTTATATGGCACGAAATAACAATTCTGCGAGACCGAAGCTGGCCTGTGAGATCGCACCCGACCGGGTAATTGCCGGCCGGGCTTCGGATTCACGCCATGTTCTCGAGCTGTGCTCGACAAGCGAGCTTACGCCAGGGTGCGTGGTGCCAGACCTGACCGAAAACAACGTTCGGCAGCGCGATATGGTGGTAAATGCGCTGCGGCGCGCGCTCGAGCAAGTGGGCGGGCACTCGCGTGATGTCATTGCAATTCTTCCCGACGCGGCAGTTAGAGTTGCGTTGCTCGATTTCGATACCCTGCCCGACAAGCCCAAAGAAGCAGAAGGCGTGGTTCGATTTCGCCTGCGCAAGTCGCTTCCTTTTGACGTCGAGAAAGCCGCAGTTTCTTACCACGCGCAGACTACTCCGGCGGGAGTGCGCGTGATTGCCGCGGTCTGCTTAAACAATGTCGTGCAGGATTATGAAGGTGCGTTTCGCGACGCGGGATTCAACCCTGGCGTAGTAATGCCTTCAATGCTGGCAGCGCTCGGCGGCGCGGCTGGGAACGCCGGAACGCTGGTGATTAAAGTCGATGCGCATACCACCAGCATCGCGATTTTAGACAAGCAGCAACTTTTGCTTTTCCGCACACTGGAAAATGCGCGGGGCGTGACCATCAGCGGGGAGCAGCTTGCCGAGGACGTGTATCCCTCTGTCGTATTTTTTCAAGATACGTACTCTACTAACATTGAAGCGGTGTACGTCGCCGGAATTTCAGATATCGCCGGCGCTGCCCCTGCGCTTCGTGCACAAACCGGGGCGGAAGTCAGAGAGCTGGTAGAGGCCTCGCAACTTGGCCTGGGTGGCGGTTCGATTCCAAAATGGAGGATGGCTGGCGTCGTTGGCGCACTGCTTTCCTGATATGCAACTCAACATTAATCTCGCTTCTCAGCCCTATGAGGATTCAAGGCAGTTTTGGACCTATTGGGGAACCGGCCTGGGCTTACTCGCGCTGGTTACCGCCCTGCTCGTGTTTCTGGCAGTGAATGGGTTCATCGAGGGCAACCGCGATCGGCAACAAATGTCGAAGCTCAAGACGCAGTTGGCCGAATTCGATCGCGAACGGAGCCAGGCCGAAGCGATGCTCAATCAGCCGCAGAACCGGACGGTCCGTGATCAGTCCCGCTTCCTTAACGATTTATTCGCGCGCAAGGCATTTTCATGGACCCTGGCGTTTGAACAACTGGAACAAGTCATGCCCGCGCACTTGCACGTGATTTCCATTCATCCCGGAATATCAGCCGACAACAACCTGGAGCTGAAGCTGGTGGTAGGCGGAGAAACCCGCGAGCAGGCGCTCGACCTGGTGCGGAAGATGGAAAGTTCGAAGCACTTCAGGCAGACGCGTATCGACACCGAAAAGTTTGAGACCGCGACCAACGCCAATAACGGCAATGACCGCGTGCAGTTCGACATCGACGCTTTATACGTTCCAACGGATCAAATACGGAATGGCAATGGAGGCATGAATTAATGCCTGACTTGAAGCGCACACGTCATCGTTTAAAGTTAGCCATCTCCGCGCTGATACTGGTGGATGCGGTCGCCGTAGCCATGTTGGTCACGCCGCTCGCCGGCATGCGTGAAACCCGCCAGCAGGAAATGCGGCAGGAATGGCAGCAGTTGAAGGCGCGCGAATTTGCGCCGTGGCGCGGATTGGACAAGAAACTTCCGCGCGCCAAACAGCAGATCGAAGAGTTTTATCAAGACCGATTCCCAACCGAGGAATCTTCTATCTCCGCCAGCCTGGGAAGTGTCTCGGCGGCATCGGGGGTGCGCATTTCAGGGGTGAAGTATACGGTGAAAGATGCTCCCATCGAAGGCTTGGAACGGGTTGAGATTGCCGCCAATCTTTCCGGCGACTACCTGCAACTGATGCGGTTCATAAACGCTCTCGAGCGCAACAAATTGTTTTTCCTGATCGATGGCGTTGAGTTGGGAAGCGAGCAAAATGGGATCGTCGGATTGCAGCTCAGAATTGAAACTTATATGAGGTCGACGTAGTGAACGTGGGCGCAGAAAATCGAAATAAGGTCATCGCGGCGGTTTCGCTGGTAGTCATCGCCATTGTTTTGATGGCAACGCGATTCTCCGGATTCCTCGGCTCCGGCTCATCCAGCGCGTCGATACCACCTCCGGCAGCGGTGGGAGATCGTGCGTCCGAGTTGCCGGCAGCTCCGGCTCCGAGGGCGGCAAGCGGCCGAAACCGAAGCACGCCCAAAAAACAGAGTGCTGCGCAATCGCTCGATCCAACCCTGCGAACTGATCTTTTGAAGGTCAGCGAGGATACGAAGTATGAAGGCACTGGACGAAATATTTTTAAGGTATTCGTGGATATACCGAAACCGATTGTGAACGTAGCTACAGAAACGCCGACGCAGCCTACGGGTCCGGCGCTTCCGCCGCCTCCGCCTCCGATTGATTTGAAATTTTACGGATATGCAACGCCGGCGGGCGGAACGAAAAGAATTTTTCTCGCCCAAGGCGAAGACGTCTTCATCGCCCGCGAAGGCGACATCGTTGACCGCCGCTATAAGGTTGTTCGAATCTCGGGTACTGCGGTGGAAATACTCGATGTGCTCAGCAACAACCGGCAGAGCATTCCGCTGAACCAGGGCTGAGAAAACTGAATCATTGAAGCATTTAGTCATTGAATCATTGAAAGGCACCTCGCAATCGATGATTCAATGCCTGAATAATTCAATGGCTAAACGATTTAATGAATAAATCTCTTCCATGTCGGCGCGGCGAACGAGGATACGTCCTGCTCACTCTCATGTTGTTTGTCGCTTTGTTGGCGATCGCTTCACTGGCTTGGATCCAGAAAGTTGATTTTGAGATCAAACGCGACCGCGAAGAAGAATTGATTCATCGCGGCGTGCAGTATTCGCGCGCTCTGCGGCACTACGTTAAGAAATTTGGACACTATCCTGCGCGCATCGAGGACCTCGAAAGTACAAATAACGTTCATTACCTGAGAAAGCGTTACAAGGATCCCATCACCGGAAAAGATTTTAAGTTCCTGCGCATGAATGATATTCAGTCTTCGTTCAACCCCGGAGCGGCGAGTGGAATGGCGCCCGGCAATCCCGGCTCTCCTATACAAGGGGGCGCGCCCGGCGCGCTGAATATGAGTAATAACGTTGGGCAAGTTGGCCCCGGGCCGAGCTCGAATCCCGGCGGACCCGCGCCGAGTTTGAATCCCAGCGGGCCGCAGGACCAGACGCAGCCGGACGACAATTCTTCTGATTCAGATCAAGCCGCGCAGAATGGAACTGGTCGGGCGAACTCGCCGCCAAACCAGGATGGCCGGAGTAATCAGATGGGTTCGGGAAACGGCAACGGGCAGAGCTTTGGCGGTTTGCCAATTGTGGGTGTAGCCAGCACCAGCAAGGACAAATCAATTCGCGAGTTTAACAAGAAAGACCACTACAATCAGTGGCAGTTTATTTATGATCCCAGCACCGATCGCGGGGGCCTGCTCACCACTCCGAATCAACCGCCGCTGCAGAACGCGGTACAGGTTCAGCAAGAGAATGGGCAGAACGGCAATGGCCAGAATCAGCCTGGATTCAGTCCAGGGCCGGGTGGGATGAATCCTGGAGTGCAACAGCCACAGCAGCCCAATCCGCAACAACCAAACCAGCAGCAATAAGCCTAAACAATTTGGACCATGTAGCCCAGAACGTCGACGTTCGGGCGGGCGTGGACGCCCGCCTCTACATGGCCGGCGCAAAAGAAAAGGCCCTTCGCCATTAGCGAGGGCCCTTTGTACCTAAAAATGGTTAGACGTTGAACGAAGATCCGCAGCCGCAAGTGCTCTTCACGTTAGGGTTTTCGAACTTGAATCCCGCGCCCTCCAGGGTCTCAAGATAGTCGACTCTGCAGCCGTCCAGATACATTACTGACGTGGCATCTACATAGACTTTTAGCCCATCCATGTCGAAAACCTTGTCCATCATGCCGGGCTCATTCTCGAAAGACATTGAATAGGAGAAGCCGGAGCAACCGCCGCCCACCACGCCAACGCGCAGCCCTGCCGGAGTCGGATCCTGCTGGCTCATGATCTCTTTTACCTTGGCAATCGCCTTCGAAGTCAAAATAACGGGCGTCTTTTTGGTCGATTCCTGGGGCTTAATTTCGGGCGTTATGGTGGCCATAATTCTCCTTTTACCTGTGCTTCATTATAACAGACGCATTTGAGTGGAATTAAGATTCAAAAGCCGGTAGCGAATCGTACAACACACGCATTTTCAAACGTTTCCGCGATGCGCAAAACAAAATAGGGCGGACGTGGATGTCCGCCCATACATTAGCTAGGCAGCAACTGGCTCCTGCCATGGATCCAGCACTACCTTAATGCATTCGTCTTGCTTGTCGCGGAAGGTGCGGTAAGCCTCGGGTGCCTCGTCAAGGCTGAGTCTATGAGTGATTACGAAAGACGGATCAATATCGCCTTGCTGAACATGCTTGAGTAGCCTGTCCATGTAATTGTGCATGTGGGTTTGTCCCATCTTGAAGGTCAGGCCCTTCCCGAAGGCCGCGCCAAAGGGAATCTTGTCCAGAAAGCCGCCGTAAACCCCGGGAATCGATACTACGCCGCCCTTTCGGCAGGCCTGAATCACCTGCCGTAAAACGGTTGGTCGATCAAAAGACAGCTTCATCCGTTGCTTCGCATAGTCGTATGCGGCTCCGACTCCGTGTCCGTGGGCTTCGAGGCCAACAGCATCCATGCACGAATCCGGTCCTCGTCCGGCCGTAATCCATTTCAGTTCCTCAACCAGATCGTCAACTTCTTCGTAATTAACGATTTCTGCCCCTGCAGCGCGTGCCATTTTTAAACGCTCATGGACACGATCGATTGCAATCACGCGCTCTGCGCCAAGCAGAAATGCGCTGCGGATTGCAAACTGGCCGACTGGGCCACATCCCCAAATCGCGACCACGTCACCAGGCTTGATCTCGCAATTCTCCGCCGCCATGTAGCCGGTGGGAAAAATATCAGACAGAAACAATACCTTCTCGTCATCGAGTCCATCAGGCACTTTGAGCGCCCCAACATCTATGAATGGCACCCTCGCGAATTGTGCCTGTCCACCGGCATAGCCACCCATCATGTGGGAATAACCGAAAAGACCGGAGCCGGAATAACCGTATAGCTTTTCCATCATCCAGGCATTCGGGTTGGTGTTGTCGCACGCAGACCACAAGCCGTGCTTGCAGAAATAGCACTGGCCGCACGCGATGGTGAAGGGGATGACCACGCGATCGCCTTTTTTAATTCGGTTCACCTCAGAACCGGTGTCGACGACTTCACCCATGAATTCATGGCCCAACACATCGCCGGGTTCTAACGAAGGAATGTATCCATCGTAGAGGTGAAGGTCTGATCCGCAGATCGCGGTGCGGGTGACGCGCACAATTCCATCGCGCGGATTAAGAATAGTGGGATCATTGACCCGTTCGACGTCAACCTTAGTTTTTCCCTGCCAACAAAGCGCTTTCACAAATTCCTCCTGAATTTTTTTTTAATCACCCGCCATACGTTCTGGCTGCATCTCTGCGGCCGGGCGTTCGTGATAAAGAACTCGTTTCGCAGTGCCTCTCAAACCGCGTGCGCCGACCGGCTGTCCAGCCGTGGTGGGAATCTCTCCCGTTTCCATCAGCTGCTTGATCTGGCGCAGACCCTCGCGTATCAGTTGCTCCGGATCCAAACCTGCCAATGAGGCGAGGGCATGCGAGATAGGGCCCGTTGGAGCTTTGTATTCGAGCGCAACGCTGATCTCGGTACCACGGTCCCCCGGGGCTTTCTTAAAGCGCACCACGCCGCGATGCTCAAGCATCTGTTCCTCGGATGCCCAAGCGATAAATTCTCCGGGCTTCTCGTCGGTGATTTCGACATGCGACTTGAACTCAGCCGCGTGTTCCTTTCCGAATCGCAACGTAATTTGGCCACTGCCGTCATGCTCAAACTGTGGCTCGCGCAGTAATTGGCCCCAATTTTCTGAATTACGGACGAAGTCGTACACCTCCTGGGGGGTTTTGTTTATCGTGAATGCCGACCTGACTCTTCCTTGATAGGGTCGGCGAAGATCAGTGACACCGCAGTAAACCAGGTATCCTCCGCCCGCAGCCAGAGCGGCCCCGAACCAATCACGCCGCACCGCGCCGTAGATTCCAACTGCCGCGCCGGTTGCCAGAGTCAGCGCGGTTTCGACATTCGTAGTTGCAGGGCGGCGAGAAAATGCTTTACCGCCATTTTTCTCAGCTAAGTTTGTAGTTATCGTCATAAATTCACCGGTATGGGATTTGGAACCTGGTTGTTTCGTTTGGCTGCCCGCTCATCCAGGGCGGAGAGCCACGATTCAGTAATGCGTGTTGTGCTTGCCGCGCCTTTTGCTTTCCCTTGCCCAATATCGCCTGCGTCTGGCAGCGCGCGGTTTATGCCGGAAAGTACAGTGGACGATATTGATGGAAACAGCGCGTGCGCCTTGATCGCAAATTTTGCAGGAACGGTCAGAATAAGTTCCGCTTTTCCGTATTCACACGCCTTGATGATCTGACGAGCGGCGCGATCAGCATTCACCGAGAACCCCGGCGTAGAGTCACTGAGCAGGAACCATGTGTACTCAGCACGATGTTTCCCCTTAAACTCGGCATTGCGAGGGCTGCCGGTGCGCATCAGTCCGGGATAGATCGTGGTCACATAAATATCGTCTCTCAGGAGCTCGGCGCGAAGCCCTTCTGAAAATCCGGCGAGCGCGAACTTCCCGACGCTATAGGGCAGGAGATGAGGGACGCTTATCTTCCCGCCAATTGAACAAATATTTACGATCCGGCCGCTGTGCCGCTTTCGCATCTCCGGAAGTACCGCCAATGTCGTGTGCAACGCTCCCCAGAAGAAAACATCGAGCGACTCGCGGTATTCTTCTGCGGTCATGGTGTCCATGGGACCGACTGTGATGGTCCCCGCATTGTTTACCAAAACATCGATCTGGCCGAGCTCGTGACTAACGTCGCGTACGGCCTCATTGACTTGCGTCTGGTCGCGAACATCGCAAGGACGAACAAGGACTGTTCCTAACCCCGCGAGCAGTTGCCGCGCTCGCTCAAGGGCTTCGGGATCGCGGGCCAAGAGAGCGACCTTTGCGCCGCGTCTGAGGAACGACCGGGCCATCGCAAGGCCCAGGCCTCGCGAGCCGCCAGTAACAATGACCACTTTCCCGCTGATTTTGTAGCGGCGAGCTTGCCGAAATCCCCAATAAGCAAGACCTAGACCGGCAACGGCGCCTGCGCCAATTCCGACGCCAGCACCTGAAACTACTGCGCTACCGAGGATGAATTTGCGGGCCAGTGATCGCGTCAGGTTCATATTGAGGGCCTCAATTCACCACGGACTTGGACTCCCGTGTCCAGGCCGTGATCTTCTTCATTGTCCGGCTCCGGTGTATCGGGTTCAGGTTCAATGGGGCCGGGCGGTCGGGGAGTCCTGGGCTCGTCTTCCTCAGCGGGAGGATGTTTACCTGCGCTTTTCAGGCAAGCCATAAACAAGTTTTCAGTTTAGTCATGAAGTACATCAGCAGTCATCGGTTTAGGACTGTACGCTCCACGAGGAGAAGATGTAATCAAGCTAAGCTCTGGCGTTTATGCCGCACGACGCAGCTTGTTAACCTGAGCTGCTGCAATCCGGAGATCAGCGATGAATGCTTCTTTCTGTTCATGCCGTGATTTTTCATCCTGAGCGCGCAAAATTGACGAAGGATGAACCGTGGCCATTACGTAAGGTGCCAGGGGCGACGGCACGAACTTGCCTCGGTCCCGTAAGACGCTGAATTCCCTGCCGAGCAGAGCCTGCGCCGCCGTAGCTCCCATGCAAATAATTACCTCAGGGTGGGTGACCCCAATCTCGGCATCCAGCCATGGACGGCAAGCGTTAATTTCCGAATATCGCGGTTTTTTGTGAATCCGGCGTTTCCCCCGCTCCGCGGGCACCCAGCTGAAGTGTTTCACCGCGTTGGTGACGTAGACCTTTTTACGATCAATCCCTGCGGCATCGAGCGCATCATCGAGAATGCGGCCGGCAGGTCCTACGAATGGATGTCCGGCAATGTCCTCTTTATCACCCGGCTGTTCACCAATCAACATCATCGATGGCCGAGAATCTCCCTCGCCAAACACGGTTTGCTTACCTTTTTTCCAAAGATCGCATGCCTTGCAACTTCGAGCTGCGGCTCGAAGACTATCAATTGTGGGCTTTTTAGGAATTAAGGGAGTCGCAATGCCCTGCTTTTTGGCGCTTACCGGGTTTCGTGATGGCATATCTGCTCAGATGATCTGCGGTTGCTGAGTTTTGTCTTCTTCTCTCAATTGCTTTGGAGCAAATCGCCGGGGGCCAGCATCTAAGTGATTGAGTGCCGTAGGAACCCTGAAAAAATACAGTTCACACTGTATTGGATGAATAGGGTTTTACCTGTAAGTTTTTTTCGTTGTATGGGCGTGTGATCTTGCCTTTACATCCGTGAACCGAATGCTGGCATATTGCGCTAACGAAGGTTGCAATCGACCACTGCACTCTTTCTCGGAAGGGCGCTTGTTTCAATTCGAGGTGGTGTCGATTTCCGTTGCTGCCAGTGACGAGAAGTGCGCGCCATTCGACGAGCACCCGGAGCGGCAGACTTTGCATTTGTGGCTTTGTGGACGTTGTGCTTCCAGCATGACGCTGGTGCTTGAGCCAGCCCGCGGAGTGAAGGTAGCGTTGATTGAAGAACACGCGAAGGAAAAGCCGAGCGTTGCGAGGGGCGGCAAAAGCATTCCAAGCGCAAAGGAATGTTGATTTTTCCGGCGCATAACTGCGGCTTGCGGAAGCACAAAGTACGCTCTGATATCGGCTGCGCTGGCCTTATGGACTGATAAGATTTTGGTAGTAACAACGTTGTCGAATTAGTTCGTCGTTTCAAAGTAGCTGCGTGCCTGTAGCTTTATCCTGGTTCAATAAGAGGTGCACAATGGGAACATTCAGGATTCTAATTGCTGACGATCATGAGGTAGTTCGTAAAGGATTAATGGCGCTGCTTCAATCGCAGCACGACTGGCAAGTATGTGGTGAAGCCGGCGATGGGCGCGAGGCGGTCGACAAAGCGCAGCAACTGAAGCCTGATGTCGTGATTCTCGATATTGGGATGCCTGGCCTTAATGGCCTGGAGGCTACTCGACAGATCCTGAAGTCTAATTCTCAAGCGCGCGTGTTAATTCTTACCTTGCATGATTCTGATCAAGTGGTCCGAGAAGTACTGAATGCCGGCGCTCGTGGTTTTCTGTTGAAATCCGACGCTGCGCGAGATCTGGTGGCGGCTGTCGAAGCATTGCGGCGTGATAAGACTTACTTCACCTCAAAAGTCGCGACCATGGTTCTGGAAGGCTACTTGAAAGGCGGAACTCCCGGTGCCCCTATTCCGACCGCCGGCCGCAATCGCCTAACCCCGCGTGAACGCGAAATCGTGCAGTTACTTGCCGAGGGAAAGAGCACCAAAGAAGTCGCGGTGGCGCTTGGGCTGAGCGTCAAGACCGCAGAAACGCACCGCTCAAATATAATGCGCAAGCTGCAGTTGCATTCGGTGAGCGATCTTGTGCTTTACGCCGTGCGTAACAACATTGTGCATGTGGTGCAAGCGGGTATTGAGTAAAGAAAAGAGTTGACCCAAAGAGAAAAAGACGGCAGCGGATTTACCGGCTGCCGTCTCGTCCACCTGTTTGCGTGTTAGGCAGCGGACCGTTTACGCGTTGTGGTTCTCGACTTCTTTACGTTCCCGCTCTGTGCGTCGTCGCTCTCGGCAGCAACGTTAATGCCGTCAGCCAACTGGGTCAGCTTGGCATCTGTTTCTTTCTCCTCTTCGAGGGTTTCTTCCAGCAACGAAGCGGCTTCGTCCTCGCCCAGCAAATTGGCGAAGGTGCGAGCCGTTCCATAGCCGGCAATCTCGTAATGTTCTACCCGTTGAGCAGCAGCAATGATTGCAGCATCTTGCAGGTTTTCACCAGAGATATCTTCTTCCAGCGTCTCGTTTCCCTCTTTGATCAAACCTTCCATTCCTTTGCACTTCTTGGCTTTGAGCTTTTCGCCGAGTTGCTCAAAAATCTGTTCTATGCGCTGGGCGTGGCCTTTGGTCTGCTCCAGGTGTTCTTCAAATCCCTGACGCAGTTCGTCTGAATTGGCGGCCTCCGCCATTTTTGGAAGCGCTTTGATAAGTTGATTTTCCGCATCGTACAAATCGCGAAGCTGTTCCACAAACAGTTCATTTAGAGATTCAATGGCCACAGTATCCTCCCGGATGAAATTAGTTTTTGTCTAAACGTTTATTGAGCGGAAGTTGTCAGATTTTTCGCTCGGCTTGATTTCCCTTACTTCTGCCACCCTGGGCCAGATTTGAGGCGAGAAGCAGGAGCCGACACTATTTTGCGCCGGCGCCTGCTCGAAAGGTAGGGAAGTTGAGGGCAACGTTCATAGGCTGAGAATAGGCGGCGCCTTCTAAACCCACAATCCTGCGAAATCTGTAATTCATCTGAGGACTTTCCTGTAGCAGAGAAGATGTGGTGTGAAGCGAGTAAATTGCGTGTCCTCTCGCAATCGAGCGTTTCCCTGCAGGCCTTCCGGTAGTACAAGTGATTATTTCCGCCTCCGCAAAACGCATGTCCGTGGCGCATGTGGCGACGCAGATGCAGCACACACCGTATATGACTGTAGTAGAAGGCCTCATATCAGGAAACCCGGAAAATATTTCAGCGCTGGTGAAAAACCTTCCTCGTGCGCGGAAATTCAAGCGTTTTCGTGAAATCGACCCGAACTTCTTGCGGGTCAAAGCGGTACAGGAACGTCTGTTTACGCATACAGACCTCACCGGATAGACCATTTGCACAAAGCTCTTTAACTTCATAACTGTGATTACGGCTGATCCAGATCATCGCAAAGCCACGAACGATAAGCGTTTTGAAAGGAGAGCCCCAGTGACCACCACCACCGACACCAACGCTCTAGCAAGATTCGAGTCTGACCTAGATTTAGTAAAGCGCGCCCAAATCGGCGACGCAGATGCGTTCGCTTCCTTATTTCATGCCCACAAAGCAAAAGTTTATTCGGTTTGCCTCCGCATGACGAACAATACCGCCGAGGCTGAAGACCTCACCCAAGATGCATTCCTCCAGGTGTTCCGCAAGCTTGCGACATTCCGTGGCGACTCTGCGTTATCAACTTGGTTGTATCGCATTGCTGTCAACACCGTGCTTATGCACTTTCGCAAGAAAGCGCTCAAGCAGGTTTCCCTTGATGAGCCATTCAGCCAGGATGCGAAGGTAGTCCGTCGCGAATATGGAAGTCGCGATGACCGCTT
>Ga0070735_10004153_pt1 | contig 12310 bp, 9 predicted proteins | sample Coa_R1_FD_66443 | JGI IMG/M metagenome (GOLD analysis project Ga0070735, IMG submission 66443) | Surface soil microbial communities from Centralia Pennsylvania, which are recovering from an underground coalmine fire - Coalmine... | ecosystem: Environmental > Terrestrial > Soil > Unclassified ... | reverse complement strand
CCGCAGAAACGGGAGAATCGGCGAACATGGCCAAGTACTCGGCCGGCGAGGCGGCGATCGCGGCCCTGGACGCGGCCATGCAGACCCACGGCGGGAACGGCGTGTCCACCGAGTACGGCCTGATGCCGTACTGGGGGCTGGCGCGGCTGCTCCGCGTCGCGCCGGTCAGCCGGGAGATGATCCTCAACTTCGTCGCCCAGCACAGCCTGGGCCTGCCCCGGTCGTACTAGAGACGGTCGTACTTACAGACGCAGGAGCCTTCGATGGACCTCGCCCGGAACCTCATCGGCCGGATCAACGTCGGTGACAGCCTGACCCGCTCCGCCGCGACCCGCCCCGGCCAGCTCGCGGTGGTCGACGGGGACCGCCGGCTGACGTACAGCGACTTCAACGCCTACGTCAACCAGGTCGCGCACGGCCTGGCCGGGCTCGGCTACGAACGCGGCGCCGTCCTCGCGCTCGCCTCCGGCAACAGCGCGGACTTCCTGGCCGTCTACTATGCGTGCGCCAAGCTCGGCGTGGTCTGCGTGCCGGTCAACCTGGGCTGGCGGCCCGACGAGGTGGCCTACGTGCTCGGCCACTCGCGGGCCCGCGGCATCGTGGTCGAGACCCAGCTGGTGGCCGCGATGCGCGACGCCATCGCCAAGGTGCCCGAGGTCCTCGACGTGATCGTCGCGCCCGGCACCCAGAACAGTTACGAGGCCGAGCCCGCCGACCGGGCCTGGACGACCGTCGAGACCCTGGCCGACCACGACCGCGCGGTGGAGCCGGAACGCGAAGTCGGTGACCGGGACCCGCTCACCTACCTGTACACCTCGGGCACTACGTCGTTCCCCAAGGGCGTGGTCGGCTCCCACCTGGCCATCTACCTGGAGTCGATGTCCGGCGCGCTGGACTCCGGGTGGAACGCCAGCGACCGGTTCGCCGCCATGATGCCGATGTTCCACACCGCCCAGCTCAACGCGTTCTGCACCCCGGCGATCCTGGTCGGCGCGACGACCTACGTGATGCGGGGCTTTGACCCCGGCGCCCTGCTGGACCTGATCGAGCGCGAGCAGATCACCCAGATCTTCGGCCTGCCGATGATGTACCGGGCCATGCTCGACCACGACGGGTTCGCCGAACGAGAACGTGGCAGCCTGCGCCGCGCGGTGTACGCGATGGCGCCCATGCCCGACGACCTCATCCGCCGCTGCCTGGACGGGTTCGGCTGCGACTTCGCGCTGTTGTTCGGGCAGACCGAGATGAGCCCGATCACCACGCTGTTCCGGCCCGAACACCAGCTATCCCACATCGGCGCGGTGGGCACCCCGCTGATCGGCGTCCAGGTCGCGATCATGAGCCCGGGCGGCGACCTGCTGCCGCCCGGCCAGACCGGCGAGATCGTCTACCGGGGGCCGAGCACCATGTCGGGTTACCTGTATGACGAAGACAGCACAGCGACCGCGTTCGCGTACGGCTGGTTCCACTCCGGCGACATGGGCCGGTTCGGCGAGGACGGCGTGCTGTGGTTCACCGACCGCTCCAAGGACGTGATCAAGACCGGCGGGGAGAACGTCGCGTCGATCGAGGTGGAGAAGGCGGTCTACGCCGCCGACCCGCGGGTCGCCGAGGCGGTGGTGGTCGGGCTGCCGCACGAGCGGTGGAGCGAGGCGGTCACCGCGTTCGTGGTGCCCAAACCGGGGGATCAGATCGACGCCGCCGAGCTGATCGCCGGCGTGAAGGCCAGGCTCGACGGGTTCAAGGTGCCCAAGGACGTGGTGTTCGTCGACCGGCTGCCGAAGACCTCCACCGGCAAGATCCAGAAGAACGTGATCAGGTCCGAGCACGCGCGCCACTACCAAGACCAGGAAGGCTGAGGACGCGTGCCAACGCTGAAATCTCACGTCGACCTCGGCGCCGAGACCTACCGCGCCAACCGGGCGGCGCAGCTGGCCCTGATCGGCCAGCTGAACACGCAGCTCGAGCTGGCCATCGCCGGCGGCGGCGAGCGTTACCAGCAGCGGCACCGCGACCGGGGAAGGCTGCTGGCCAGGGAGCGCGTCGAGCTCCTCCTGGACCCGGACAGCCCGTTCCTCGAGCTGTCCTCGCTGGCCGCGTGGGGAACCCAGTTCACCGTCGGTGCGAGCGTGGTGACCGGCGTCGGCGTGGTCTCCGGCGTGGAATGCGTGATCATCGCGCACGACCCGACCGTCCGCGGCGGCGCGATGAACCCGTACTCGCTGCGCAAGGGCCTGCGCGCGCTGGAAATCGCGCGGGTCAACCGGCTGCCGGTGATCAACCTGGTCGAGTCGGGCGGCGCGGACCTTCCGTCGCAGGCCGACCTGTTCGTCCCCGGGGGCCGGACCTTCCACGAGCTGACCGAGCTGTCCGCCAACGGGGTGCCCACGGTGGCCCTGGTGTTCGGCAACTCCACCGCGGGCGGGGCCTACGTGCCGGGCATGTGCGACTACGCGGTCCTGGTCGACCAGCAGGCCAAGGTGTTCCTGGGCGGGCCGCCGCTGGTCAAGATGGCCACCGGCGAGGAAGCCGACGACGAGGCGCTCGGCGGCGCGCAGATGCACTCGAAGGTCTCCGGGCTGTCGGACTACTTCGCGGTCGACGAGTACGACGCGATCCGGATCGGCCGGGCCATCATGGCCCGGATCAACTGGCGCAAGCAAGGCCCGCCGCCGGGACCGGTGACCGAGCCGCGGTACGACCCCGACGAGATCCTCGGCATCGTGTCCGCCGACGTCAAGGTGCCGTTCGACCCGCGGGAGATCCTCGCGCGCACCGCGGACGGGTCGGAGTTCGACGAGTACAAGCCGCTGTACGGCACGTCGCTGGTGACCGGCTGGGCCCGGATCCACGGGTACCCGGTCGGCGTGCTGGCCAACCACCGCGGCGTGCTGTTCAGCGAGGAGTCGCAGAAGGCCACCGAGTTCATCCTGCTGGCCAACCAGACCGACACCCCGCTGATCTTCCTGCAGAACACCACGGGTTACATGGTCGGCACCAGCTACGAGCAGGGCGGCATCCTCAAGGACGGCGCCAAGATGATCAACGCGGTGACCAACTCGCAGGTCCCGCACCTGACCGTCACGATGGCCTCCTCCTTCGGGGCCGGGAACTACGGGATGTCCGGCCGGTCCTACGACCCGCGGTTCGTGTTCGCCTGGCCGGGCGCCAAGCTGGCCGTGATGGGCGCGGCCCAGCTGGCCGGGGTGCTGTCGATCGTGGGCCGGGCGAGCGCCAAGGCCACCGGCCGGCCGTTCGACGAGGAGGCGGACCGGACCCGGACGGCCGCGATCGAGGCCCAGATCGAGGCCGAGTCGCACTCCTTCTTCGTCACCGCGCGGCTCTACGACGACGGCATCATCGACCCGCGCGACACCCGCACCGTGCTCGGCCTGACCCTGTCGGCCGTGCACTCAGCCCCCGTCCGAGGCCGCCGCGGCTTCGGCGTGTTCCGGATGTGACCGCGATGCCAGGCCGACCCATCAGCAAGCTGCTCATCGCCAACCGCGGCGAGATCGCGGCCCGGATCATCGGCACGGCGCACGCCCTGGGCCTCGCCACCGTCGCCGTCTACTCCGACCCGGACGCGCGAGCCCCGTACGTGACCCAGGCCGACCAGGCGGTCCGGCTGCCCGGTGCGGCGCCCGCCGACACCTACCTGCGCGGCGAGGCGATCATCGCCGCGGCCGTCGCGGCCGGCGCGGACGCCGTCCACCCCGGCTACGGGTTCCTGTCCGAGAACGCCGCGTTCGCCCGGGCCTGCGCGGCGGCGGGCCTGATCTTCGTGGGCCCGTCCCCGGACACGATCGCGGCCATGGGCGACAAGGTCGCGGCCAAGGCCGTGATGGCCGCGGCCGGCGTCCCGGTGCTGCCCAGCGTGACGGTCACCGACGCCGGCGACCTGCCCGCCGCGGCCGAGACCGTCGGGTTCCCGCTGCTGGTCAAGGCGGCGTTCGGCGGCGGCGGACGCGGCATGCGGCTGGTCGCCGGCCAGGCCGGGCTCGAGGAGGCAGTCATGAGCGCCCGCCGCGAGGCGGCCGCGGCGTTCGGCGACGGCACCGTGTTCATGGAGCGCTACGTCCCCGATCCGCGGCACGTCGAGGTGCAGATCCTCGGCGACAGCCACGGCGACGTGGTCCACCTGTTCGAGCGCGAATGCTCCATCCAGCGCCGTTACCAGAAGATCGTCGAGGAATGCCCGTCGCCGGCCGTCGACGACGCGTTGCGCCAGCAGCTCACCAGTGCCGCCGTCACCGCGGGCCGGGCGGTCGGCTACACCGGCGCGGGCACCGTCGAGTTCGTCCTGGACCGCGACGGGTCGTTCTACTTCCTGGAGATGAACACCCGGCTGCAGGTCGAGCACCCGGTCACCGAGGCCGTCACCGGCCTGGACCTGGTGGAACTCCAGCTGCGCATCGCCGAGGGGGAGCCGCTGCCGCCCACGGCCAGCAGAGCCGCGATCACCGGCCACGCCATCGAGGTCCGGCTGTACGCCGAGGACGTCCCGGCCGGGTTCCTGCCGGTCACCGGCACGCTGTACCGGTTCGCGGTCCCGTCCGGGCCGGGCCTGCGGACCGACACCGGGTACCGCGACGGTTCGGCGATCAGCCCGTACTACGACGCCATGCTGGCCAAGGTCATCGCGTACGGCCGGACCCGCGCGGACGCCGCCCGCCGCCTGGCCCGGGCGCTGCGGGGCGCCGAGATCCACGGCCTGGCCACCAACCGCGACCTGCTGGTCGCGATCTTGCGCGAGCCGGGATTCCTGGCCGGCGCCACCGACACCGGCTACCTGACCCGCCACAACCCCGCCACCCTGGCCAGGTCGGAAGACGCGGCCGGCACAGCACGCCACGCCCTGGCCGCGGCCCTGGCCCGTCAGGATGTTAACCGCGCCGCCGCCCCGGTCCTGGGCACCCTGCCCTCGGGCTGGCGCAACGTCTACTCCGCACCGCAGCGGGTCAGCTACACCGCGGCGGGGGAGCAGTACGACGTCGCCTACCGGATCCTCGGCGACACGGTCCAGGCCGACGTGAACGGCGTCCCCCTCGGAAGAACGATCCGCCGCGGTGCCGGACCGGACCGCGTCGACCTGGAAATCGACGGGACGCGCCGGGTGTACCGGGTGCACCAGGTCGGACCTGAGACCTACGTCGACGCCAGCGACGGGTCCAGCGCCCTGACCAAGGTGCCGCGGTTCGGCGACCCGGAGAAGCTGACCCCGGCCGGGTCGCTGGTCGCTCCCATGCCCGGGCTGGTCCGGCGCGTGCTGGTCGAGGTCGGCGCCGCGGTAAAAGCAGGTCAGCCGCTGCTCGTGCTGGAGGCGATGAAGATGGAGCAGACCGTGGCCGCCCCCGCGGCCGGCCTGGTCGCCGAACTCCGGGCCAAGGCCGGCGACCAGGTCGCTGCCGGCCAGGTCCTCGCCGTAGTCGAAGCACAGACGGCCGAAGCAGGAGGCTAACGCCATGCCGGTAGACATGACCGCGCTCGCCGCGGACCTGGCCGCCGAGTCCGCTGTTACCCGCGCGCTGGTCGCCGGGCTGGACGAGACCGGCTGGCTGACGCCCACCCCGGCGGTCGGCTGGATCATCAAGGACCAGGTCAGCCACCTGGCCTACTTCGACGAGGTCGCGGTCAAGTCCGCGGTCCGGCCCGACGAGTTCCGTGCCGAGCTCGCCGCCGGACTGGATCACCTGGACCCCGACCTGCTCGCCGCCCGGTACCGGGTCCAGCCCGGAGCCGACCTGCTGGCCTGGTTCGATACCGCCCGCGCCGAGCTGCTCGGCATGTTCAAAGACCTCGACCCGCAGCAGCGGCTGCCCTGGTTCGGGCCCGCGATGAGCGCCGCATCCTCTCTCACCGCGCGGCTCATGGAGACCTGGGCGCACACCCAGGACATCGCCGACGCCCTCGGCGTCACCCGCGAGCCCACCGCCCGGCTCCGGCACGTCGCGCACATCGGCGTCGGCGCGCGCGCCTTCAGCTACGCCGCCCGCGGCCGGGCCATGCCCGACACCCCGGTCCGCGTCGAGCTCACCGCCCTCGACGGCGCGGTGTGGACCTGGGGCCCGGCCGACGCCGCCGACCGGGTAGCCGGAACCGCCCTGGACTTCTGCCTGCTCGTCACCCAGCGCAGGCACCGCGACGACCTGACCCTGACCATCGCCGGCGAAGCCGCGCACGACTGGATGGCCATGGCGCAGGCCTTCGCCGGCCCGCCCGGCCCCGGCCGGGAACCAAAAAGGGCCCGCTGACCGCCCCGGCCAGCGAAACCGTCCTCCATAAGCTGCGGATCGTGCCATGAACCATGATCATGGGTCGTTTTGGCCAAATAGCGCCCACTTTGACCCATGATCATGAAAGCTGTCCGCGCCCTGCGCACCGTTAGGGTTACGGGGTAGGAATCAGAACCGTTAAGGAACGCCGATGAACAGGCCGGTACGCATCGCGAACTGCTCGGGGTTCTACGGCGATCATTTCAGCGCCGCCCGGGAGATGCTGGACGGCCCGATCGACGTGCTGACCGGCGACTACCTGGCCGAGCTCACCATGCTGATCTTGTGGAAGGCCCGCCGCAAGGACGAGAGCCTGGGCTACGCCACCACCTTCCTGCGCCAGATGCAGGACGTGCTCGGCACCTGCCTGGAGCGCGGCGTCAAGGTGGTGGCCAACGCCGGCGGCCTCAACCCCGGGGGCCTGGCCGCCAAGCTCAGCGAGCTGGCGCCTAACGCCCAGATCGCCTACCTGACCGGCGACGACCTGGCCCCCGCGATCAAGGACCTGCAGGCCGAAGGGCACGAGTTCACCAACCTCGACACCGGCGTGCCGCTGGCCAAGGCCGAACTCCCGGTCGTCACCGCCAACGCCTACCTCGGCGGCTGGGGCATCGCGGCCGCGCTGCAAGCCGGTGCCGACGTCGTCATCTGCGGCCGGGTCACCGACGCCAGCCTGGTCACCGGGCCGGCCTCCTGGTGGCACGGCTGGGCCCGCGACGACTGGGACGCGCTGGCCGGCGCGGTCGCCGCCGGGCACGTCATCGAGTGCGGCCCGCAGGCCACCGGCGGCAACTACAGCTTCCTGGACGAGATCACCGACCGCCGCTACCCGGGGTTCCCGATCGCCGAGGTCGCCGCGGACGGCAGCAGCGTCATCACCAAGCACGAAGGGACCGGCGGCCTCGTCTCGGCCGGCACCGTCACCGCCCAGCTGCTGTACGAGATCGGCGAGCCCGCCTACCTCAACCCCGACGTGACCGCCCACTTCGACACCATCGCGCTAGAGCAGGCCGGCCCGGACCGGGTGCGGCTGGCCGGCACCCGCGGCAGCCCGCCGCCCGCCGGCCTCAAGGTCGCGCTCAACATGCTCGGCGGCTACCGCAACACGATGACCATGGTCATCACCGGCCTGGATATCGAGGCCAAGGCCGAGCACGCCCGCCAGCTGCTGTTCGCCCGGCTCCCCGAATACGAGGAGACCAACGTCCGCCTGCTGCGCTTCGACCGCCCGGACGCCCCGGCCAACGAGCTGGCCACCGCGCATCTGCGGGTCACGGTCAAGGATCAGGACGAACGCAAGGCCGGCCGGGTTTTCTCCGACGCGATCACCGAGCTCGCCCTGGCCGGGTACGCCGGGTTCCACACCACCACGCCGCCCGCCGGGGCCAGCGCCTACGGCGTCTACTGGCCTGCCCTGATCCCGGCGCATCTGGTCACGCAGCAGGTTCATCTGCCGGACGGAAGCACCATGGCCGTTCGGCCCGAAAATCACGACCGCCGTCCCCAGGCCGCGCCGGCTCCCGGACCCCAGCCCGCCGAGGCCGCTCTGCCCGGCGGCCCGCCGGCGCAGGTCCCGCTGGGACGGCTGTGCGGCGCCCGGTCCGGAGACAAGGGCGGCAACGCCAACGTGGGCCTGTGGGCGGTCAGCCCCGCCGCCTACGCCTGGCTGCGCCGGCACCTGACCGTGGACCGGTTCCGCGAGCTGCTCACCGAGGCCGCCGAGCTGCAGGTCGACCGCTACGAGCTGCCGAACCTCCTGGCCCTCAACTTCGTCGTCCACGGCCTGCTCGCCCCCGGCGTGTCCGCCACCACCCGCCCCGACCCGCAGGCCAAGGGCCTGGGGGAGTACCTGCGCTCCCGGGTCGTCACCGTCCCCGGCGACCTGCTCTAGCTCCGCCAGGCGGGAAGCCGCTTCTCCAGGAACGCGCGGATGCCCTCCTGCGCCTCCTCGCTGCCGAACAGCCGGGCCGACAGCTCCGCCATCTCCGGCCCCGCCGCGTCCAGTCGCTGCCGCCGCGGCGCGGTGAGCAGCAGCTTGGTCTCCGCGGCGCCCTGCGGCGAGGTCTCGCGGATCTGCGCCACCAGCCCGTCGACCACCGCGTCCAGCTCCTCGCCCGCGCAGGCCTGCGTGATCAGGCCGCACCGCTCTGCCAGCTTTGCCCCGAACGTCTCGCCGGTCAGGTAGTACCGCATGGCCTGGCGCGGATCCATGATGTCCAGCGTGGTCAGCGAGATCATCGCGGGGGCCACGCCGATCCGCGCCTCGGTGAACGCGAACGACGCGTCCTGCGCGGCGACGGCCAGGTCGCACGCGCCCACGATGCCCATGCCGCCGGCTCGCACGTGCCCCGCGAGCCGCGCGATGACGGGTTTGGGCAGCTCCACGATCAGCCTGAGCAGGGCCAAAATGGTGGTCCCGCTGTCACCGAGCTGTGTACCTTGGCGGCTGCGCCGCGGGCCGCTGCCCGCGGCGACCAGGTCCGCACCCGAGCAGAACACCCGGCCGGTGTGCGTCAGCACCACCGCCCGCACCGCCCGGTCCGCGCCCGCCTCGCCCAGCCGCGCCGTCAGCTCTGCCACCAGCTGAGCCGACAGCGCGTTACGGTTGTGCGGGGAATCCAGGGTCACGGTGGCCACCTCGCCACCGGCCTCGTACCGCACGAGCTCAGTCATGTAGGCAACCCCCTGACCCGCCGTTGTCGGTATTCTCTCCGCCGGGGCGTCCCCCCGGACCCCCCATTTTTACCGAACGGGCCGTGGTGCGTCAGCCACCACCCGCGATATGCCAGCCGGTGCCAAGATTTGCCCTGAATGCACGCGGTTTGTCTGAGACCATGAGACGCCTGGCCAACAGGAGCGGCTTTTCATGGCGATTCGGGACACCGTCGATCTCAGCGAAGACCAGCACGCTCAGCATGACACGCTGCGCGCGGTCCTGACCGCCCACCTGTCCTCCGCCGAACTGCGCGACGCGCTCGACGGCGAGCCGGGCTACCGTCCCGACCTGCACGCCGAGCTGGCCGGGCAGCTGGGCCTGTCCGGGTGGACGATCCCGGAGGAGTTCGGCGGGCTCGGCAAGTCCCAGGTCGAGGCGTGCGCGATCCACGTCGAGCTCGGCCGGGCGCTGTATCCCGGCCCGTTCCTGCCCAGCTCGGTGGCGGCCGGGGCGCTGCTGGCCACCGGTCACCGCGAGGCCTGCGAGCGCTGGCTGCCCGAGCTGGCCGCCGGCACCGTGGCCGGGACGGTGGCGGCCGCCGACGAGGCCGGCCACTGGGCGCCCGGGCCCGGCGGTGTCCGGGCCGACTACGGGACCGGCGGCTGGCGGCTGTCCGGCCGCCGCTGGTACGTGGTGGCGGCGCACGTGGCGGGCATCGTGGTGGTCCCGGCGGTCACCGAGTCGGGCCTGGCCATGTTCCTGGCCGAGACCGGAACCCCGAGCCTGGACATCTCGCGCCAGCTGGACCTGGACCTGACCCGGCGGATCAGCATTCTCACCTTCGAGGCCGTCCCCGCTACGCTGCTCACCAAGGACGCCGCCGCGGCCTTGGCCCGGGCTGAGCGCGAGTTCCTGATCGGCACCGCCGCCGAAGCCGCGGGCGGCATCGGCTGGTGCCTGGATGCCAGCCTGGCCTACGTGCGGGAGCAGGGGGATGCCGAGCGCCTGGGCGGCTCCTTCGAGGCGGTGGCCAGCTTCTGCGTCGACATGCTGGCCGACCTGGAGAACGTCGCGGCCGCCGCCCGGTACGCCGCGGCCGCGACCGACGTCAGCGCCGCCGACGCGCAGAAGGCGGCCCATACCGCGGCGCTGCAGGCCGGCGACGCCTACCGCCGCGCGGCCGTAGCCGCCATCGGCCTGTTCGGCGACATCAGCTTCAGCAATGAGCACGACGCGCAGCTCTACTACCGCCGCGCCTGGTCCGCCGAGCGCCTGTCCGGCGGTCCCCAGGCCCACCGCGACGCTCTCGCCGCCCGCTTATCTCATCGGGTTAGCTGAATCCGCATCGATGCCCGCGCGCGTCTCATAGGCTTTCTGTGATCATTTCGTTGCTGTGTGTAACAGGGGGCGTCGTGCCGATCCAGAGCATTCTCCTTAGTTTGCTTCTTCTCGGCGGGGTCCCGGCGTCGGCGAGCGGCGGTACCACCATCGGCCCGGTGCAGATCAACCCGGTCGGGCACCCGCACCTGTGCTGGCAGGCCACCGGTAACGGCGCGCCCATCCTGCTCGAGGCGTGCGACCCCGCCGTCCAGGCCCAGCAATGGTCGCTGACTCCCGACGGGGTCCTGATGAACGGCATCGGCTACTGCCTGGAGGCCCGCTCCGGCCAGCCGGCCGGTACGGCGCTGTACATCGACTTCGCCGCCCAGTGCGGCGGCGCCCGCGGCCAGGTCTGGCAGTACAACGGCACGAACGGCCATCTGTCCAGCGCCGGCACCTGCGCCGGGCTGGCCGGGCGGATGGCGGCCGGGACCACGGTCGTCCGCCGGGCCTGCCCGGGCGGACCGCGCTGGAGCATCGGCTACAGCGCCGTCACCCTGCACGCCGGGAGCGGCACCGGCGCCGTCGGCGGCGCCTTCGGCACCTCGGTGACCGTGGCCAACGCGGCGTCCGCCCAGACCGCGTACCGGGTGACCGTGGCGTTCGGCCCGCTGGCGGGCCCGGACTACACCGGCCTGCACGGCGCCGGCGGCGCGTCCGGCTGGCATTGCGACACTTCCGCCCTGACCTGCACCGGCACCCTGCCAGCGGGCGCCTCGGGCCGCATCTACCTGTCCGGGCGCCTGCCCGCCACCGCCCGTCCGGGCCGGCTCTATAGCCTGACCGCCCGCGCCGTCGTCGCCGGTACCTCCCAGCTGCACCGCACCGCCAGCAAGACCGTCCTTGCCACGGTCACCGTTAACGCCGCCCCGCCCGCTCCCGCGGGCTCGTCCAGCCTGCCTCTCCTGGCGATCGCGGTCACCGCTCTGCTGCTCGGCGGCGGCCTGCTGATCGGCTTCACCCTGCGCCGCCGCCCCGCTGGCGCACGCGGTTGCCCGGCCGGCACCTCCGCCTACCAGGGCCACCGCCGCCGGGTGACCCGCTAGGTCTGGACCTCGATGCCCCCGTATTTCATCCGGCCCGTCAGCCGCACCCGCAGGAAGACCGGCACGTCCGATTCGCCGCCTGTGCGGAAATTAACATCGGTATAGCGGACCTTCAGGGAATCGGCATCCACGACTACACCAGGCCTGGTCACCAGAATCAGCGTCCCGCCCCGCATGTCCATCTCCACCACCAGCGTGTCCGCCACGATGACCGCCTCGGTGAAGTCGAGCTTCACATCCGACCACGATGACCGCAGCTCCAGCCGCCGCGGCACCACCCACCGCCCCGTCCGCTGGACCGACCCTCCCTTGTGGTCGATCCTGACCACATCCTCGGCCCGCGCTGTCTCTGCCCCCGTCCCCGCCGCAATCCCCGTCCCCGTCCCGGGGCGGCCCAGATCCGCCGTCAGCACGGCCAGCTCGCCGAGCGTCCGCGCCGACAAGGCCGCCTCCATCCGCTCACCGAACTCATCGGTGGTCAGCCGTCCGTCCCCCACGGCCGTGCGCAGCAGGTCCAGTACCCGGTCCCGGTCCGCGTCAGAGGCCCGCACCTCGGGAGGCCCGCCAGTCGCCGGAGAGTCCGCAGACATATCGCCCGCCCTTCACGATCGCGCCGGTTCAACCGTAGCCCCAGCCCGCCCGCGGCTTCACGCAACCCGCCCAGGTGCGGCCACGCCGCCCAGACCGGTACGCTGGCTCCGATCCAAGGTGCACGGCCCGCTCGCCGGGCACCAAGGGCGCATAGCTCAGCGGAAGAGCACTCGCCTTACAAGCGAGGGGTCACTGGTTCGATCCCAGTTGCGCCCACCAAATTTTTGCAGCTAGATCGCCATTTCGACGGCTAGCAATATTCCGGTGTCCTTTCGGTAAGAGCCAAACCAAGAGCCAAACGGTATCGTTTGGACATGGCAGAACCTCGGCCTCGGCGCGGCCACGGCGAGGACTCGATCTAC
>Ga0070735_10004152_pt1 | contig 12312 bp, 17 predicted proteins | sample Coa_R1_FD_66443 | JGI IMG/M metagenome (GOLD analysis project Ga0070735, IMG submission 66443) | Surface soil microbial communities from Centralia Pennsylvania, which are recovering from an underground coalmine fire - Coalmine... | ecosystem: Environmental > Terrestrial > Soil > Unclassified ... | reverse complement strand
CCGAGTTCGCCGGCATCTTCTCCGAGGAGACGATCGCGCGCTACATGGCCGAGTCGACCGACCTGCTGGGCGACGCCAAGATCAACGTCTTCGTGCCCGTGCTCGCGCACCGCTTCACGCGCGAGCGCCTGCGCGCGCTTGCCCAGGCGCAGGGGATCGTGACGAAGGACCAGCCCGAGGTGCTCTTCGTCTGCGTGCACAACGCGGGCCGCAGCCAGATGGCGGCGGGCCTGCTGAAGCTCCGCTCCGACGGGAGGATTCACGTGCGCTCCGCGGGCTCGACGCCCGCCGACCAGATCAATCCCGCGGTGATCGAGGCGATGGAGGAGCTCGGCGTCGACATGGGCGAGGAGTTCCCGAAGCCGCTCACCGACGAGGTCGTGCGCGCCGCAGACGTCGTGATCACGATGGGCTGCGGCGACGCGTGCCCGATCTATCCGGGCAAGAAGTACGCCGACTGGGAGCTCGACGATCCCGCCGGACAAGATCTCGACACCGTGCGCAGGATTCGCAACGAGCTCGACACGCGCGTGCGGGCACTCGTCGCCGAGCTGCTGCCGAGCTGACCGCGCTCCTCCGCACGCTCGCGGCCGAGCTGGTCGGCACGTTCGCGCTCGTCTTCGCCGGCTGCGGCGCGGTGATGGTCGACGCCAAGACGCACGCGCTCGGTCACGTCGGCGTCGCGATCGCGTTCGGCCTCGTGATCATGGCGATGATCTACGCCGTCGGGCACATCTCCGGCGCGCACTTCAACCCGGCGGTCAGCTTCGCGTTCGCCGTGTCGCGCCACTTCCCGTGGCGGCGGACGTTCGCCTACTGGGCTGCGCAGCTCGCCGGCGCCGTCGCGGCCGCCGCGCTCCTGCGCGGCTCGCTCGGGAACCTCGCGCACACGGGCGCGACGCTGCCGTCGGGCTCGCAGGGGCAGTCGTTCCTCTGGGAGCTCGTCCTCACCTTCTTCTTGATGTTCGTGATCATGGCCGTCGCGACCGACACGCGTGCGGTCGGCGAGGCTGCGGCGATCGCGGTCGGCGGCACCGTCGGGCTCGACGCGATGGTCGGCGGGCCGATCTCCGGCGCGTCGATGAATCCCGCGCGCTCGCTCGGCCCGGCGGTGATCAGCGGCGACCTGCACGCAGCATGGCTCTACGTCGTCGCGCCGATCGCCGGCGCCGCGCTCGGCGCGCTCGCGTACCGGTTCGTCCGCGGCTAGCGGCGGGCCGCGGCGCTGCCGTTCGTGCGGTCGAGCGCGTCGAGCGCGCGTATGTCGTCGTCGGCGAGCTCGAAGTCGAAGACCTGCGCGTTCGAGCGGATGCGCTCCTCGTTGCCCGACTTCGGGATCACGACCGTGCCGTGCTGGATCGCCCAGCGCAGCATCACCTGCGCCGGCGTGCGCCCGAGCCGCTCCGCGATCGCGACGATCGCCGGATCGTCCACGCGCCCGCGCGCGAGCGGGCTGTACGCCTCGAAGACGATCCCGTGCGCGCGGCACCACTCGAGCAGCCGGCGGCGGTACTGGAACGGGCTGAACTGGATCTGGTTCACCGCGGGCACGAGCGACGAGCCGCCCAGCAGGCGCTCGAGCGTGTCGATGCCGAAGTTGCTGACTCCGACCTCCTTCGCGAGCCCGCGCTCGCGCAGCTCGCCGAGCTGTCGCCAGTAGCGCGCGGTCACGACCGGGATCGGCCAGTGGATGAGGTAGAGGTCGACGTAGTCGAAGCCGAGGCGTGCGAGGCTCTTGTCGAGCTCGCGCGCCGCGCTCGCGTGCGTCGGCATCAGCTTCGTCGTCACGAAGACGTCTTCGCGCGGCAGTTCGCTGCGCCGTACCGCTGCGCCGACGCTCTCCTCGTTGCGGTACATCGACGCCGTGTCGACATGGCGGTACCCCGCGTCGAGCGCCCACTCGACCGCCTGCTCCGTCTCGCGTCCGCGCTCGAGCTGCCACACGCCGAGGCCGAGCACCGGCATGCGGGTGCCGCCCGGGAGCTCGAAGGTCGGCTGCACGACGAGAGCTCTAGCACGCGGATGGGATACTCGGCGCATGGCGCGGACGGTCGAGGTTCCCGAGTACGAGGTCCACGACGCAGTTCGCGTCGATCCGGCGAGGACGGCGCTGCTCGTGATCGACATGCAGAACGACTTCGTGAAGGAGGGCGGGACGCTCGTCGTGCCCGGCGCGGAGGCGACGGTGCCGCACATCGCGCAGCTGCTCGACGGCGCGCGCAGCGCGGGCGCGAAAGTCGTCTACAGCCGTGACACGCACGACGCCGGCGATCCCGAGTTCGCGATCTGGGGCGAGCACGCGCGCCGCGGGACGTGGGGCTGGGAGCTCATCCCGGAGCTGGCGCCGCGCGAGGGCGAGCTCGTCGTCGACAAGGTGCGCTACGACGCGTTCTATGCGACGCCGCTCGACCACTGGCTCCGGTTCTGGCGCGTCGACACCGTCGTCATCTGCGGCACCGTCGCGAACATCTGCGTGCACTACACGGCTGCGAGCGCGGCGCTGCGCTGGTACGACGTGATCGTCCCGCGCGACGCCGTCTCCGCCCTCGAGCCCTTCGACCTCGAGGCGTCGCTTCGGCAGACGGCCTTCCTCTTCGCCGGCAAGGTGACGACGACGGACGCGCTGGCTTTCGCATGAAGCTGCCGAACGAGTCCGAGGAGTACCGCCGCGCGCGCGACGAGCTGCTGCAGGCGGAGATCGAGCTGCGCCGGCAGGAAGAAGCGGTCGCCGCGCAACGGCGCGCGCTGCCGCTCGGCGGCGAGGTCGCCGGCGACTACGTCTTCGACTCGACGTCCGGGCCGGTGACGTTCGCCGAGCTCTTCGCACAGGACAAGGGCACGCTCTATCTCTACAACTTCATGTTCATCCCGGGCGAGCAAGGACTGCCGCTCGAGGCTGCGTGCCCGTCCTGCACGTCGATCCTCGACGCGATGGACGGCGCGATTCGCCACCTGCTCGACCGCGTCGACGTCGCGATCGTCGCGAAGGCGCCGATCGAGCAGTTCGCGGCGTGGGGGAAGGAGCGCGGCTGGCGGTTCGCGCCCCTCTACTCGTCCGCGCGCTCGACCTTCAACCGCGACTACGGCGCAGAGTCCGAGGACGGCGCCCAGTGGCCGATCGCGCACGTCTTCACCTGCGCGGAGGGCGCGATCCACCACCGCTGGAGCAGCGAGCTCTTCACCGCGCCGACCGACCCGGGCCAGCACCCGCGCCACGTCGACTTCGGGTGGCCGATCTGGAAGGTGCTCGACCTGACGCCCGAGGGCCGGGGCGCCGACTGGTCTCCGCGGTACGAGTACGACTGAAACCGGACCGGGCGGTCCGCTTCTGATACGCTAACCGGACTATCGAGTCCAGATGCGAGTGAGGAGCAGCCGCTGATGCGCAATACGACGAATCCCTGGGTCGTACTCGTCCTGATCTGCCTGGCGCAGTTCATGGTCGTCCTCGATGCGACGATCGTGAACGTCGCGCTGCCGTCGATCCAGAAGGATCTGATGCTCTCCGAGGGCAGCCTCCAGTGGATCGTCAACGCGTACACGCTCGTGTTCGGCGGCTTCCTGCTCCTCGGCGGCCGCGCCGGCGACCTGCTCGGCCGCAAGCGGCTGTTCCTGATCGGCCTCGTCGTCTTCACCGGCGCGTCGTTCCTCGACGGCATCTCGACCTCGGAAGGGATGCTGATCGGCTCGCGCGCGCTGCAGGGTCTCGGTGCGGCGCTGATCTCGCCGGCGGCGCTCTCGATCATCTCGACGACCTTCGCCGAGGGCAAGGAGCGCGCGAAGGCGCTCGGCGTCTGGGCGGCGATCGCGATCGGCGGCTCGGCCGTCGGCCTCATCCTCGGCGGTGTGCTGACCCAGTACTTCTCCTGGCCGTGGATCTTCTTCGTCAACGTTCCCGTCGGCATCGCCGCGTTCGTGCTGTCGCTCCGCCTGATTCCGGAGTCGCGCGACGAGCACGCCGCGCGGAACTACGACATCGCGGGCGCGGTCACGGTCACCGGCGGGCTGATGTCGCTCGTCTACGCGATCGTCGACGCGCAAAGCGCGGGCTGGGGTTCGGGGAAGACACTCGGCTTCTTCGCGCTCGCCCTCGTCCTGCTCGCGGCTTTCGTCGTGATCGAGTCGCGCGCGAAGGCGCCGCTCGTGCGCCTGTCGATCTTCCGGATCCGCTCGCTGCTCACCGCGAACATCGCGATGTTCCTCGCCATGTCGGGGATGTTCGCGATGTTCTTCTTCAACACGCTCTACATCCAGCGCGTGCTCGGTTACGGGCCGCTGAAGGCCGGCTTCGCGTTCCTGCCGTTCACCGGCGGGATCATGATCTCGGCCGGACTCGCGTCGGCGTTCGCGCCGCGCGTCGGCGTTCGGCCCGTCGCAGCGCTCGGGTTCATCTTGACCGCGGCCGGGCTCGTGTTGCTGACGCAGCTGCCGGTGCACGGCTCGTACGCGGCAAACGTGCTGCCGGCGATCCTCCTCTCGTCGCTCGGCATGGGCGCCGTCTTCATGCCGCTGACGCTCATCGCGACGACCGGTCTCGACGACGACGACCAGGGGCTCGCGTCCGGCCTGTTCAACACGTCGCAGCAGGTCGGCGGCGCGCTCGGCCTCGCGGTGCTCTCGACGATCGCCACCAGCCGGTCGGCTGCGGCGGGCGGCTCGACTGCGCATTCGCTCGTCGTCGGCTTCCACTGGGCGTTCGCCGCCGGCGCGGCCGTGATGATCCTCGCGCTCGGCGTCTTCGTCGCGCTGCTGCGCAGCCGCCACGTTGCGCGCATCGAGCAGCAGGCTGTCTCCGGCGAACCTGCCATCGTTGCAGCCTGATGAGCGTTCTCCGCGCAGACGCCCGCCGCAACCTCGACCGCATCCTCGAGGCGGCGTCCGACGCCTTCGCGGAGCTCGGCCCGGACGTGACGACCGACGAGATCGCACGCCGCGCCGGCGTCGGCCACGGCACCGTCTTCCGGCGTTTCCCGACGAAGGACGCGCTCTACGCGGCGGTGATCCGTGTGCGGATCGACGAGCTCACCGCGCGTGCGAAGGAGCTGCTCGAGGAGCCGGACACCGGCGGCGCACTCGAGAAGCTCGTCTGGCTCGCCGCGGACTCGTGCCACCGCGACCGCTGGCTGTTCGAAGGCGCCGAGAAGTGCGAGTGCTTCGCCGAGGTGTCGGACGCGAAGCAGGAGCTTCACGACACGGTCGACCTGATCGTCAAGCGCGCGCGGCGCGAGGGCGCGGTCCGGCGCGGCGTCGACGGGCGCGACATCGGCGCGCTCGTCGGTGCGGCGATCCAGGCGTCGGTGCACGCGGAGCGCGCCGACGAGTGGCGGCGCTATGTGCAGGTCGTGCTCGACGGGCTTCGGCCCTGAACGACCGAGGCGCGCGACCGGCGAAGCCGCCGGCCGCGCGCCGCAATCCGAGCTACGTCAACGGCTGGACGATGATCAGCGCGTTGCCGTCGGGATCGCGCACCCAGAACATCGGCGGCACGGGAGCGCCGTAGCGCGTGATCTCGTCGTCGACGTCGGCACCCGCCGCCTTCAGCGCGGCATGGTCGGCGTCGAGGTCGGTGGTGTCGAGGATGATCCCGGTCTGGCTGCCGCCGGCCTCCTGCCCCTGCGGCGGCGGCGCTATCGCGATCGTCGTCGGCGTTCCCTTGACGGCGACCTCGACCCAGCGCATGTCGGGCCCCATCGGGACGTCGACGACCTTCTCGAAGCCGAGCGTGTCGACGTAGAAGTCGAGCGCGCGGTCGGTGTCGGCGACCGTCACGCACACGCGGCCGACCTGCGTGAGATTGAGCTTTGCAGCGACCTTCGACATCGCGAGCCTCCTGTCTCGTCGGTTCTTCTTGTAGACGACGGGCGGGGAAAGAAATCATCGCGTCGAATGAGAACCGCTATCATTAGCGAGATGTCCGAGACGACGTGGGCCGAGGCGACGCTGAGCGGACTGCTCGCGAAAGGACTGCGGCAGGGCGGCGCCCGCCGCGCGATCGTCGAGGCGCTCGGCGAGCAGAACTGCTGCCTGACCGCGCAGGAGCTGCTCGACCAGGTGCGCGCCTCCGAGCGCAACGTGGGGATCGCATCGGTCTACCGCATCCTCGACCTGCTCGTCGGCGAGGGCTACGTGCAGAAGATCGAGCTCGGCTCAGGCGTGTGGCGCTACGAGCCGATCCAGCCGGGCGGCGACCATCACCATCACCTCGTGTGCGACAGCTGCGGGAAGGTGGAGCCGTTCGAGGACAACGGGCTCGAGCGCGCGCTCGGTCGCGTCGAGCAGAACTCAGGCTACGACGTCTCGCTCCACGACGTCGTGCTGCACGGCGCGTGCGAAGACTGCCGCTGACGAGCTGACGAACGCGGCGAGGTAGATCGCCGCGGCGATGCCGAGGATCGCGGTGCTCGGCGGCAGCGACGAGATCACATCGGCGGCGACGATGCCGAGCACGACCGACGCGAGCGCGAAGAAACAGGAGAGCCCGAGCCCGAGGTACGGGCGCGCGGTGAGCTTGTTCGCGGCGCCGGCCGGCGCGGCGATCAGCCCGAGCAGCAGCAGCGCACCGACCGCCTGGGTCGCCTCCGCCGTGACGACGCCGAGCAGCACGAGGAAGACCGCGCCGAGCACGCCGACCGGCACGCCGCGCGCAGCGGCGACCTGCGGATCCACCGTCGCGAAGAGCAGCGGGCGCGCGATCGCGACGACGCTCAGCACGATGCACACGCCGATGAGCGCGGCCAGCCGTGCCTGGCCGGTGCTGAGCCCGAAGATCGAGCCGAACAGCGTGCGCGAGGCGACGGTTCCGTTGCCGCCGTTGACGCCGCGGTTGAAGAGGTCGAGGAAGAAGACGCCGAGGCCGAGCATCCAGACGAAGACGATGCCGATCAGCACGTCGTCCGCGCGCGAGCGGTCGCCCAGGCCGGCGAGCAGCGCTGCGACGAGCACGGTGGCCGCGAACAGGCCGAGCCGCAGGTCGACGCCGGCCGCCGCCGCCGCGAGCGCGCCGGTGAAGGCGACGTGGCTGAGCGCATCGCCTGCGAACACCTGGCTCCGCAGCACGACGAAGTAGCCGACGGCGCCGCACGCGAGCGCGATCGGGATGCCGGCGAGCAGCGCGTTGCGGATGAACTCGTGCGCGAACACGTCTACGCGGCCGCCAGCCTTCGCGCGACGGTGCGACCGCCGCGGCAGACGACGTACAGCGCGAAGGCGATCGTCGACACGTAGAAGCCGACGGAGTAGACGCTGAAGTACGCGAGCGTCAGTCCGAGCCAGATGATCGCGAGCGCGAACACGATCGTGAGCGCGAGGCCGAGCGTGACGCGCGCCGTCAGCTGCTGCGCAGCCGCGGCCGGCGCGACGAGCAGCGCGAACACGAGCAGCACGCCGGTGATCTGTGCGGTCGCCGCGACCGCGAGGCCGAGCACGGCGAGGAACGCGAGGTGCAGCAGCCGCACGGGAACTCCGCGCGCGCCGGCGGCGAGCTCGTCCACCGAGCTGAACAGCAGCGGCCGGCCCGTGATCGCGAAGAAGACGAGCACGCCGACGGTGATCGCCGCGAGCGTCTCGACCTGGCCGGTCGTGATCCCGAGGAACGACCCGAAGAGCAGCGCCTCGAGGTTCTCGAGGATGCCGCCGTAGAGCGAGAGGAAGAGGAAGCCGAGCGCGAGCGCGCTCACCTGGACGGTGCCGGTCACCGCAGACTCCTGCGCGAGATTGCGCCGTCCCGCAGTCCGTGAGCTCGCGCCGATCACCAGCGCGGCGACGAAACAGAACGAGAAGTAGCCGAGCGACAGCGGCAGGCCCGCGAGCGCCGCCGCGCTCGCGCCGGGAAACGACATCACCGACAGCGTGTGCCCGGCGAACGTCTCGCGGCGCAGGACCATGAACCAGCCGGCGACGGAAGCCATCACTGCGACGATCGTCCCGGCCTCGAGCGCGTGGACCATGAACGGGTAGACGAGCAGCTGGTGCAGATCCGTGAGCGGGTTGGCGGAGAGCTGCGGATTCACGGGTGCGCGTGCTGGTCGGAGTGCTGCGCGTGAGCGTCCGGCTGCCCGACGACGACGAGGCGGCCGTCCGACGTGTGCAGCACCTCGATGTGCGCGCCGTACAGCTCGCTCAGCGTCTCGCTCGTGATCACCTGCGCGGGCGGCCCCGAGAGAATGCGCCCGCCGGCGACGTAGACGACGCGGTCGAGATGTGCGAGCAGCGGATTGACGTCGTGCGCGACGAGCAGCGTCGTCATCCGCTCCGAGCGGCAGATGCGATTCAGCAGCGTCGTGACCGAGGTCTGGTTCGCAAGGTCGAGGCTGTCGAGCGGCTCGTCGAGGAAGAGCATGCGCGGTCGCGAGACGAGCGCTGCCGCGATCAGCAGCCGCTGCTGCTCGCCGCCGGAGCACTCGCCGATCGCCCGCCGCGCGAACGCCGAGCCGGCGACGAGCCGGATCGCCTCCTCCACGCGCCGCCGCGCGTCCGTGCGGCCCGGGAGGGGCAGGCCCCAGCGGTCTCCGTCGAGGCCGAGCCGCACGAGGTCGACGCCGCGGATCCGCGTCGTCGCGTCGAACGCGTGCCGCTGCGGGAGATAGCCGATCTCCTGCTTCGCGTCGCGCGGCGTCGCGCCGAGGACCGAGACCGTGCCCGCGCTCAACGGCAGCTGGCCGAGCAGCACACGCAGGAGCGTCGACTTGCCGGAGCCGTTCGGGCCTAGCACGGCGACGAACTCGCCGTCGCCGATCTCGAGCGTTGCGTCCTGCCAGATCGTGCGGCCGCCGAGCGTGACCGCCGCGTCGCGCAGCTCGATCGCCGGCGGCGGCACCGCTCAGCGCCCCGTCGCGCGATGGAGCGCGGCGATCAGCGCGCGCAGCTCGGCGACCTGCCACTGCTCGAAGCTCGCGCCCGCAGGCGACAGGGTCTCCGTCACGGTTGCGATCGGGATGTGACGCTGCCTGCAGATCGCGTTGATCCGCTGGACGTCGGGCGTCTCGTTCTGGCTGTTGTAGACCCACACCTTGATCAGCCGGTGCTGCGCCTGGCCGTCGACCGTCTGCTTGTCTTTCGCGCTGATCTCGGTTCCTTCGGCGACCGCCTTCGCGAAGCTGTACGGCGTCAGCAGCTTCAGGTGCAGGTCCTCGCCGAGCGGCTGGAAGATGCTCTCGCTGTAGCCGACGGCGACGCCTGCATACCGCTTCCGGATCAGCGCGCGCAGCGCGTCGTACGTTCGCAGGGACACCGTCTCGAAGTGCCGCTTCTGCGCCGCGAAGTACGCCTTGCCGGCCGGGTCGATCGTGTCGTACGCGCCGACGATCGCGTCGACCACCTTCCGGACCGAGGCGGGGTCGTACCACTGGTGCGGGTTGTCCCCTTGCTTCAGCCCGAGGAGCTTCCCGACGTCGAGCACCGTCCGTCCGGAGACGGGATTCGCGGCGAGGAGCTGCGACGCCCAGGTGTCGTAGCCGATCCCGTTGACGATCGCGAGCTTCGCGCCCGCCAGCGTGCGCGCGTCGCCGGCGCTCGGCGAATACGAGTGCGGATCGGTGTTCGGGTTGACGACGATGCTCGTCACCGCCGCCTTCGACCCGGCGAGCTGGTCGGCGATGCTGCCCCAGAAGTTCTCCGCCGCGACCACGCGGAAGGGGGCAGCTGCGGCCCCCGGAGCCGAGACGAGCAGCGCGAGCGCGGCAAGGAAGAAGGAGAGACGCGCCTTCACAGGCGGCGACTCTACCAGATACTGAGAATCACTCTTACTTTGAACGGTGTTATAGTGAACCCGATGGTTCAGCATCCCACGACCGTCGACCGCGCGTTCGCCGCCCTCGCCGACCCGACCCGCCGTGCCGTCCTCGAACGGCTCGGCGCCGGCACGGCGACGATCAGCGAGCTCGCCGAGCCGTTCGGCATGTCGCTGACGGGCATGAAGAAGCACGTCCGGCTGCTCGAGGAGGCGGAGCTGGTCACGACGGAGAAGGTCGGCCGCGTCCGCAGGTGCATGTTGGTCCCGTACGCCTTCGAGGGAATCAGCACGTGGCTGCAGCGGCTCGACCGCTTCGCGCAGGTCGTCGAACGCACGAAAGGAGCACGATGAGCACGACCAAGAAGAAGGACGGATTCACCGCCGAGGAAAAGGCAGCGATGCGCGCGCGCGTCAAGGAGCTGGAGACCGCGGCGGAGGGGGAGAGCGCCGTTCTCGACGCGCTGGCCGAGATGACGCCGAAGGATCGCGCGCTCGGCAAGCGGATTCACGCGCTCGTCAAGGAGAGCGCGCCCGAGCTGACCCCGAAGACGTGGTACGGGATGCCCGCCTACGCGAACAAGGACGGCAAGGTCGTCTGCTTCTTCCGCAACGCGGGCAAGTTCAAGGAGCGCTACGCGATGTTCGGCTTCAACGACAGCGCGAAGGTCGACGACGGCTCGATGTGGCCGATTGCATACGCGCTCACGGAGCTGACCGCAGCCAACGAGGCGAAGCTCCGCAAGCTCGTCAAGAAAGCGGTGCGGTGACGATGAACGAGACGACGGTCACGAAACCGAACGAGCTCGAGATCAAGGTCGAGCGCGTCTTCGACGCGTCGCGCGAGCACGTCTTCTCCGTCTGGACGGATCCGAAGCTGATCCCCGAGTGGTGGGGCGACGGCACGGTCGTCGAGGAGATGGACGTCCGCGCGGGCGGCACGTATCGCTTCCGCACCGCGTTCGGCGTCGTCGAGGGCGAGTTCCGCGAGGTCGAGCCGCCCGAGCGCCTCGTGCAGACGTTCATGAACCACCTCCAGACGCTCGAGTTCGAGGATCTCGGCGAGCAGACGAAGCTGACGCAGACGATGCGCTTCGAGACGACGGAAGAGCGCGACACGACGATGAACTATGGCGTCGAGGAAGGCGCGAAGGGCGGCTTCGCACGCATCGACGAGGTGCTGAAGAAGATCGTCGCGTGAACGGTGCTAGCGGCGTCGTTCGAAGCGCTCGGCCTCGCGGCGCGAGGTGCAGCCCTGCATGTCGACGATCTTCCCGTCGCGGATCGTCAGCACCTGGAAGCGCTCCTGTCGTCGTCCGTCGGCTCCGAGCCACTGGCTCGAGCCGATGATCGTGTCGTCGCCGACCTGGGTGAACTCGGGTTGAATCGCCATCGGGAGCTCGCCGCGCTTCTTCAGCTGGAACGCCAAGACCTCACGGGCCTCGTCGGGGCCGTGTCAGGCAGGCGTTCGTTTCCACCACAGGTGGCCGCGCGAAATGCCGCGCCACTCGTTCTCGTCGGCGATCAGAGCCGCGAACGGCTCGGGGTCACCCCGGCTGAGCGCTTCGGCGGCCGCGCGCAACTGGTCGATCACCGCTCGAGTATGGCACTCCCGACGCGCTACTTGCCCTTGCCCACGTGGAGGATGGGTGCGTTGAGGACGATGTGCGCGTCGGTCATCGTCAGCTTGCCGGCCTTCGCGAGGGCCTTGATCTGGTCGTCCTGGCCGAGCAGCACCGGGGTGACGCCTGCCTTCCAGGTGACCCAGATCTCCTCCCAGAGCGGGTTGTAGTCGGACTTCCCCGGCTCGGAGCCGAAGACCGTGAGCTGTCCGGCTGCGGCGCGGCCCTTGACGAAGTACTGATCCGGAATCCCCTTGACCGTGTTCAGTCCGGCGGAGTAGTTGATGTGCAGCGCGGCTGCCTGCGCCTTGTTCGACGTGTCCGTGATCAGGTACGTGTCGAGGTGGTGGTCGTAGTAGCCCTTGTAGACCGGCTGGGCGTTCATCGCCGGGGAGCCGATGTTCGGCAGGCCTCCGGCAGCCGAGGCGACGGCCGCCGTGACGGCGGCGATCGAGACGATTCCCACGATCGAGATCGGCGTGCGCATGTTCCCCCTCCCTTGGACAGTGGTGAGGAGGAGTACGCCCGCGCGGCGAAGGCGGATTTCGCTAGCTCGAGCCGGCCCGGGCAGCCGCGTGTGCCGCAAGGTGCTCGTGCACGAACTGCACGGCCATCGATCCTTCGCCGACGGCCGCGGCGCAGCGCTTGGTCGAGCCGGAGCGGACGTCGCCGGCGGCGAAGATGCCCGGCACGCTCGTCTCGAGCAGGTTGTCGGCGCCGGCTGCTTCGCCGGTGAGGACGAACCCGTCGGCGGCGCGCGCGACGGCGTCGTCGAGCCAATCCGTGCACGGTTGCGCGCCGAGGAAGAAGAAGAGAAAGGAGAACGGCAGGCGCTCGCCGCTCTTGAGCGTGACCGCGTCGAGTTTCCCGTCGGTCCCGTGGAGTGCGGCGATCTCGCTGCGGTCGCGGACGGCGACGCCCGAGCGCTCGAGCTCGCGGATGAGATAGTCGGACATCGTCTCG
>Ga0070735_10004151_pt1 | contig 12314 bp, 11 predicted proteins | sample Coa_R1_FD_66443 | JGI IMG/M metagenome (GOLD analysis project Ga0070735, IMG submission 66443) | Surface soil microbial communities from Centralia Pennsylvania, which are recovering from an underground coalmine fire - Coalmine... | ecosystem: Environmental > Terrestrial > Soil > Unclassified ... | reverse complement strand
GCCCCGCCGTCGGGCCCCTGCCCCTGCCCCCGCCCCCGCCCCGCCGTCGGGCCCCTGCCCCTGCCCCCGCCCCGCCGTCGGGCCCCTGCCCCCGCCCCCGCCCCCGCCCCACCGTCCTGCCTCTCTTCCCCCTCCTGCCCAATCTGCCTCCCTGTCACCACCTGACCCAGCCTCCGGCCACCACCCAACTACGTCGTTGCCACAACGACGCACACCTGGCTACGTCGTTGCCACAACGACGTAGTTGCCGCCACGCCTGGGAGCGTGGCGTTACCACTCCACGAGGGTCCAGATCTCCGGTCGCGGCGCGTCGCCCACGTCGACCGAGGCGAACCGGCGAGCCGCCTCCTTCAGGTGGGTCATCGCGGCGTCGCCCTGGCCGTCCGCGTGCAGCAGGTCGGCCATGTTCGTGTGCAGGGCCGCCACCCGGTGCTGGTCGCCGAGCTCGCTGCCGAGCTCGAGCGCCTCGCCCGCCACCGGCAGGGCTTCGTGCACCCGGCCCGTCTCGGCCAGCAGCCGGGCCAGGTTGTTCAGCGCCGCCACCGCCGCGCCGAGCTCGGGCAGCTGCCGCGCCTCGGCCAGGCTGTCCCGCAGGTAGGTCTCGGCCGCGGCCGTGTCGCCGGCCCGCGCGGCCAGCATGCCCAGCACGTTGAGGGCCTGTGCGGTCGCGCCCCGGTCAGCGGCCGTCCGAGCGCAGGACAGCGCGGCCCGGCCGAACGCCGCCGCCTGCTCGGCGTCTCCCCGCCGGTACGCCACCACGGCCCGGTCCGCCTCGGCCCGGGCCAGGCGGCCCGGCTCGGCGCCCGCGACCAGTTCGGTGACCACGGCCAGGTGCGCCTCGGCCAGGTCCCAGTCACCGAGCCGGTGGTGCACGTCAGCCAGCTGGTGCTCGATGCTGGCCTGCACGGCCCGGTCGCCGGCCGACTCGCCGGTCTCGCCGTCCGGCCCTTCGCCGTCGGCCGGCTCTTCGCTGGCGCCCGGCCCGGCCAGCGCCGCAGCGGTCTCGAACTCGGCGAGCGCCTCCCGGTACCGGCCAAGCACCACCAGCACCTCGCCCAGCGCGATCCGCCCGGGCAGCTGCGGGTAGCCGAGCGCCAGGGCGCGGACCAGGTGCGCGTACGCCTCGGTGTGTGCGTACAGCTCGCGGGCCACCTGCGCGGCCCGCCACCACCACTGCGCGGCCTCGGCGTCCCGTCCGGCCAGCTGAAGATGGTCGGCCACCGTCGCGGCCCGGGTGGTGGCCGGGTCCCGCTCGTGGCGCCGGGTCAGGACGTCCGCCGCCCGGCTGTGCAGCAGCCGGCGCCGGGCCAGCGTGGCCGACTCGTACGCGGTCCGGCGCAGCGCCTCGTAGGGGAAGCCGTAGGAGGGTGCGTGGGCGGCGGCGGGCGGGGGGATCTCGGTCAGCAGCGACCGGTCCAGCGCCTCGTCGATCGCCTCGACGATCTCGTCCTCGCCTCGCCCGCTGACCGCGCGCAGCAGGTCCGCGTCGCTGTCGCTGCCGAGCACCGCGGCCGCGGTGAGCATCTGCCGGGTCGGCTCACTGACCACCTGGAGCCGGGCGCGCAGCAGGTCGCGGACGCTGGCGGGCGGCCACCAGTCAGCCTGCTCAGGCCCCTCGCCGGACTCCCCGGCGGACCGCAGCGCCTCGATATACTCGCGGACCAGCATGGGCAACCCGCGCGTCTCGGCCATCAGCTGGTCCACCTTGACCTGCGGCATCCCGTCCAGCTCGAGCAGCGCCCCGATCGCCTCCGGCCCGAGCAGCCCTGGCTCGATCATCTCGCCCATCGACTGGTCTTCGGCCTCGCCGAGTGCGGCGCGCAGCACCCGCAGCCGGCCGGCCTGCTCGTCCTGCCAGCTCAGCACCAGCAGCAACGGCCAGTCGGCCAGCCGCCGTACCAGGTAGGCGAGCAGCCCGAGCGACGAGCTGTCCGCCCACTGCACGTCCTCCACCACGACCACCCCGGTTGACCCCGGGCCCTCCGCGCCAGCCCCGGCACCGAGAGTCTGGGCACCCGCCTGGGTTGCGGCCCGCAGCGTGTCGGCGATCGCGGCGTACAGCCGGGTCACTGCCACCGGGCTGTCCAGCGCCGGCGCGACCGAGTCCGGGTGCGCCGCGGCCAGCGCCGGCACCAGGCGCCCGGCCATCGCGGCCGTCTGCGCCGGGAGCACCTCGGGCAGGTCGGGCCGCACCGCGAGCGCGGTCCGTAGCAGGTCCGCGGCCAGCACGAACGGCAGCGCGGTCTCGCCGTCATGGCAGCGGGCGGCCAGCACCGCGGCCGGACGCGGCGGCCGTGTTACCTCGGTCCGGAACTCGGTGATCAGCCGCGTCTTCCCGCTCCCCGCCTGCCCGGCGATCGCCACCACCCGCCCAGCCGCGCCGACCGCCCCAGCCGCCCCGGCCGCGCCCGCCGCCCCCGCCGCCCCGGCCGCCCCGGCCGAGCCGGTTGCCTGCCATGCCGCGCGCAGCCTGGCCAACTCGGCCTCCCGCCCCACTAGCGGCCAGATTCCGACTGCCCCGGAAACCTCAGAAGCCCCGCCAGACTCGACGGAGGCGGCCGACGACGGCACGGCAGGCTCGGCGGGGGGCGGTTGCGCGGCGACCGAAGGCGTCGGCGGTGTCCCCAGCCGCCCGGCCCGCACGTCGTCGTAGAGCCGGGTCGTCTCCGGCAGCGGCCGAACAGCCAGATCCCGGTCCAGCACCCGCACCAGCGTGCGGTACTGCCGCATGGCCGCCGACCGCTGGCCTGCCCAGCCGTGCAGCCTGATGATCGCCTGATGGGCGGGCTCGTGCAGCGGATCAAGCTGCAGCCAGCGCCGGGCATGCCCGGTGGCGCGCTCCAGATCGCCCTGGTCGATGCACGCCGCGACCAGCCGCTGCAGCCCGCGCGCCAGCGCCTGCCGCAGCCCTTCGCTCACCGAGGCCTGCCATTCCTCGAAGTCCGGGCAGCCGCGCAGGACGAAACCCGACAGGAAGTCATCGCGGTACAGCCGCACCGCCTGCTCCAGGGACTCGGCGTCCGCCCGGCCGACCAGCGCCTCGAACTCGCGCACGTCCACCTCGACCGCAGCGAGCTCGAGGTTCACCGCGGCCCGGCTGATGATCAGGCCCGAACCCATGGCGGCCGCGGTGACCGACAGGGTGCGTCGCAGCGAGGCCCGGCCCTTGGCGCTATCGGCCTCCGGCCACAGCAGGTCAGCGAGCTGCTCGCGGCTGTGCTCGCGGCCGGTCACGGCGAGCAGCGCCAGCAGCGCGACCGCCTTCCTGGTGTCGAAGGTGACCGGCAGGCCGTCGCGCAGCACGACCGGCGGCCCGAGCAGCGCCAGCCGTAGATCGGTCATCGGAAAGCTCCCACTGTGTCCTACTCAAAGATTCGCGTCAGGCAGCGCACCTGCGAGCTCCGCGGCGACACGCAGCTCTCGGGTTTCCATGATCGCGAAGACTTTTGGGTCTCTGCAGACTGAAAACCCTTCGCGATCATGCAAAACACCGCCCCGCGAGGCGCAAAACACCGCCCCGCGAGGCGCAAAACACCGTCCCGCGGGGCCGAAACACCGCCCTGTGGGGCCGGGTCGCCGACGGCTCGCGTAACGCTCACGGGCTCACCGTAACGCACCTCCGTAAAAAAACACGCCGGAAGCCTTGACGGCCGTAACGATCCCGTATCGCAATCTTTCTAGTGTGAAGGTGCGTCGCAAGACGAGCCGCGAACCCGGAGTGTGACATGACGCAACAGATGGGGAGTACCAGCGGGACCGCCCCTGCGGCCCGTGATACGGAGGTAGCGCCCGGGGGGGCGTCTGACCTGACGTCTGAGCCGATGACGGCAGCAACGTCGGGGGGGACACCCGGGGTCACGGAGGCTGGCTGGCAGCCGCCGGACAGCACCGGGCCGGCCGGCCCCGCGCCGGCCGGCTCCGACAACGGCACCGCGGAAAACGGAGCCACGGAAAACGGAGCCACGGAAAACGGAGCCGCGTCGAGCAAAGCCGCCGCCCGCCGCCGGAACTGGCTGCGCCGCACGACGCCGGCCGCCGCCGACGTGGTGCCGATCGCCCCGAGCGTGGTGGCCGCCGGCCCCGAGCTGGACCTGGCCTCCAACGACCCGCTGATCGGCTACCTGCTCAGCGCGGCCAGCGCGGTGGACATCACCGGCCTGCAGCTCCAGTCCCCGGCGCTGAAGGCCCTGCAGGAGGCCGGCGTGGTCCTGGTCGTCCCGCTCATCTCGTCGGGCAGCCTGGTCGGCCTGCTCAGCCTCGGCCCGAGAAGGTCCGAGCGCGGCTACTCAACCGACGACCTGCGCCTGCTCAACTCGCTGGCCGGCTACGCGGCCCCCGCGATGCGGGTCGGCCAGCTGGTCCGCCAGCAGCAGGCCGAAGCCCGTCAGCGTGAGCGGCTCGACCAGGAGCTGAAGATCGCGCAGCTGATCCAGCAGCAGTTCCTGCCCAAGGAACTGCCCGACCTGCCGAGCTGGCACGTGGCCGCGTTCTACCGCCCGGCCCGCACCGTCGGCGGGGACTTCTACGACTTCATCCCGCTGCCGGACGGCCGGGTCATGTTCGTCGTCGGCGACGTGACCGACAAGGGCGTCCCCGCGGCCCTGGTCATGGCCAGCACGCATTCGCTGCTGCGCGACGCCGCGCCGCGGCTGATCTCGCCGGGCAAGGTCCTCGGACACGTCAACGACATGCTCTGCGTCGACATCCCGGCGCACATGTTCGTCACCTGCCTGGCCCTGGTCCTGGACCCGGTCAGCGGCGAGGTGGAGTTCGCCAACGCCGGGCACGACGTCCCGTACGTGCGCACCCAGGGCGGCGTCCAGGAACTGCGCGCCCGCGGCATGCCGCTGGGCCTGATGCAGGGCAGCCCGTACGAGGAGATGCGCTTCCAGTTCGAGCCCGGTGACTGCGCCCTGCTGCACAGCGACGGCCTGGCCGAGGCACACGCCCCGGACCGCGAGATGTTCGGCTTCCCGCGGGTGTCGGCGCTGGTGGGCAAGGGCCCGTCAGGCGAGGCCCTGATCGACCTGTGCCTGACCGAGCTCGGTAACTTCACCGGTGCCGATCACGAGCAGGAAGACGACATCACGCTGGTCTCCCTGCAGCGCTCACCATCGGCTTGGCTCCATGAACCACAGAGCCAGGACAAGAGCCACCAGGAGCAAACACGATGACTCAGGTAGCCCGCCCCGCGCCCCGCAGACTCGACGCGTTCGAGCTGCCGAGCGAGCCCGGCAACGAGCGCCTCGCGCTGGCCCGGGTCGCGGAATGCGTGCGAGGCCTGGGGCTGCCCGATGGACGCCTTGAGAAGCTGAAGACCGCGGTCGCCGAGGCCACGATGAACGCCATCGAGCACGGCAACCAGAACCGCGCCGAGATCCCGGTGGAGGTCGAGGTCACCCAGAACGGCGACGAGATCGTCGTCGCCATCAGCGACCAGGGCGGTGCGCCCGAGAAGGCCGGCCCGGCCGAAGAGCCGGACCTGCTGAAGAAGCTGGACGGCGGGCAGAGCCCGCGCGGCTGGGGCCTGTTCCTCATCCGCAACATGGTCGACGCCATGGACATAACAACCAATGGCCAGCGCCACACCATCTGGCTGACCATGCGAACTGGAGGTGCTGCACATGGCGAGCATGTGTGAGGCCACGACCCGGGTGCTGCCTGGCGCCGCCGTCATAGAGCTTTCCGGCGAGGTGGACGGGTCCGCCGCCACGGTGCTGACCGACGCCTACGCGCAAGCGGTCACCCCGGACAGTGACCCGAGCACGGTCGTGCTCGACTTCGCCGCGGTGGACTACATCAACTCCACCGGCATCGCGCTGATCGTCAGCGTGCTGGCCCGGGCCCGGGCCGAACGCCGCAAGGTCGTCGCCTGCGGGTTGTCCCCGCACTACCGCGAGATCTTCGACATCACCAGGCTGTCGGACTTCATCGAGCTCTTTCCCGACCTCGACCGCGCCGTCAGCCAGCTCACCGGACCGGCCGCGTAGCGCGGCCCCAATGAACATAAGGGTCATCCAAGGGGAGGAAATCTCAGATGAGTGCACCGGCGATCACGATGGACGTTCGGCGGATCGGCGACGAGGTGGTGGTCGTCGACATCAAGGGTGAGGTCACGGCGGCGTGCGAACCCGTGCTGATGTCGGCCTACGAGGCGGCGAGCGACGGCCGGACCAGCCGTCTGGTGCTGAACTTCGCGGGCCTTGAGTACATGAACAGTGGCGGCATCGGCATGCTGGTCACCCTGCTCGTGCGGGCCAACCGGCAGCGCCAGCAGCTCGCCGCCTACGGGCTGAGCGAGCACTACCGGGAGATCTTCGAGCTCACCCGGCTGGACGAGGCCATCACGATCTATGACAGCGAGGAATCGGCGCTCAACGGCGCCGTCAAGTAACTCAGAGAGGGGGGCTGGCTCATGACTGAGACAGCAGGTCCGGACCGGGTGCGCTCGGCCGAGCAGATCGGGCTAAGCGCCCGCGAGGCTGCGGCCGCGTCATCGCCTCGGGACGCGGCCAGCTGGGCCAAGAAGGTCGAGCGGCTCGAGGTGAACCCGCGCGATGGCGTGCGCGGCACCAACGTCGCCGGCCGCCGGCTCACCGGGCCGGTGCAGGGCTTCGGCAAGATGTGGCAGAAGAGCTACCGCATGAACGCCGGAGCCCAGATCGCGCCGGAACAGGCCATCAGCACGTGGAAGGAGCACTTCCCCGAGTTCTGGCCGAAGGGCAATCGGTTCGCCGGCGCGCTGACCGGCATCAATCCCGGCGACGTGGCCCTGCTCGACCTGGCCATCGGCGGCGGCGTGAAGCTGTCCACCGGGGTCTTCGTCCTGTACGCCGACGCCGAGTCGTTCACCTTGATGACCCCGCAGGGGCACATGTTCGCGGGCTGGATCACCTTCTCCGCCGAACGCGAGGGCCCGAAAGACGGCGCGGACACGGTCGTTCAGGCCCTGGTCCTGATGCGGGCCAACGACCCGCTGTACGAGATCGGGATGACGTTCGGCGGGCATCGCAAGGAGGACAAGTTCTGGGCCGCCACGCTGACCGCGCTGGGGGAGCGGCTCGGCCTGCCGGACCCGAAGGTCGACACGAAAACCACCTGCGTCGACTCCAAACGCCAGTGGCGTCACGCCAACAACATCTGGCACAACTCGATGATCCGCAGCGTGTTGCAGACCCTGACGTTCCGTCGCAACAAGAAGCCCACCTGATACTGAAGAGATGTCGATGCGGGGGAATCCTGACGCGGTGATCGTCGGCAGCGGCCCGAACGGTCTGGCCGCTGCCGTCACCCTGGCCGCCGCGGGCCTGACGGTGCAGGTGATCGAGGGCGCGCCGGAGATCGGCGGTGGCTGCCGGACCCAGGAGCTGACGCTGCCCGGCTTCCGGCACGACGTCTGCTCGGCGGCGCACCCGCTGGCCCTGGCCTCGTCCTTCTTCCAGCGCTTCGACCTGGAAGCGCGGGGGGTGCGGTTCGCGAAACCGGAGGTCGAGTTCGCCAACCCGCTGGACGGCGGCCGCGCCGGGATCGTGACCCGCTCGGTGGCCGAGACGGCCGCCCGCCTCGGCGCCGACGGCCGCTCCTACCGGCGCCTGATCGGCCCGATGGCCCGGCACGTGGACGACATCTGCGCCGAACTGCTCCAGCCGCTCCGCCGCCCGCCCGGGCACCCGCTGGTCATGGCCCGGTACGGCGCCCGCGGCATCCTGCCCGCCTCGGCCCTGGCCCGCCGCTGGCGGACCCAGGAGGCCCGCGCGATCATGGGCGGCGCCGCGGCGCACTGCATGATGGAGCTCGACGCGATCCCCACCGGCGGCATCGCCCTGCTACTGATGGCGCTCGCCCACGGCGTGGGCTGGCCGGTCGTCGCGGGCGGCAGCGCCCGGATCACCGACGCGATGGCCGACGCGGTGCTCACCGCCGGCGGCAGCATCGAGACCGGCCGCTGGGTCCGCTCGCTGGCCGAACTCCCCAAGGCCACCGCGATCCTCCTCGACGTCTCGCCCAAGAACCTGATCGAACTGGCCGGCGATCAGCTGTCCGGCCGGTACCGCGCCGCGCTGCGCCGCTACCGCTACAACCCCGGCGTCTGCAAGGCCGACTTCGCCCTGTCGGGCCCGGTGCCGTGGGCTAACGAGGACTGCCGCCGGGCCGGCACCCTGCACCTGGGCGGGACCTTCGAGGAGATGGCCACCGCGGAGGCCGAGGTCATCGCGGGCAAGCACCCCGAGAACCCCTACGTGCTCGTCGTCCAGCCCGGTGTCGCCGACCCGTCCCGGGCCCCGGCCGGGCAGCACACGCTGTGGGCCTACACCCACGTGCCCGCCGGGTCCGACCGGGACGTGACCGACCGGATCGAGGCGCAGATCGAGCGGTTCGCGCCCGGCTTCCGCGACCTGATCCTGGCCCGCGCCGTGCGCACCGCCGCCGACGAGGAAGCCCACAACCCCAACTACGTGGGCGGCGACATCGCGGTCGGCATGCAGACGATGAAACAGACCCTGTTCCGCCCGGCGGTCCAGTGGAACCCGTACCGCACCCCGATCCGCGGCGTCTACCTGTGCTCCTCGGCCACCCCGCCGGTCCCCGGCGTGCACGGCCGCTGCGGCGAACTCGCCGCCCGCAGCGCGCTGCGCGACCTGTTCGGCATCCGCGAGGCCCCCGACATCAGCCCGGGCCGCCTCCGGCCCGCCGCCGTAGCCCGCTGACCCGCCGGCGCCCTGTTTTATTTATGCCGAACGGGCCGTGGTGCCCGCGCCGGGCACTGGTTCACGCCAGCGCGGCGTCGAAGCGGGCCCGCAGGTCGCCGAGGCGTTCCACCGGCTCGTTGGCGAACACCAGGCGCAGGTAGCGCTCGCCGCTCGGTCCCCATCCGGTCATCGGCGTGGCCGCGATCTCGCCGCGGGCGAACAGGCGCCGTGACGCTTCCCCGGGGGACAGGCCCATGCTGGCGCAGTCGATGAGCAGCGACCACCCGCCGTCCGGGCGGACGCAGGGATACGCCGCGAGCTGGTCCAGGATGTGCTCGCATCGTTGTTCCCAGATCGCGGTCGCCGCGGCCACGTCCGCGCCGGCCCCGCGGTCACGCAGGGCCGCCGCGACGGCCTGCTGGGCGATGCCCACCTGGCAGACCACGTTGGTGAGGCCGACCAGGCCGATGTCCTTCATGATCGGCGCGGGGCCGGTGACCCAGCCGACCCGCCAGCCGATCATGCGCAGTTCCTTGGACGCCGAGCCGACCGTGATCGTGCGCGCGGCCAGGCCCGGGTGGGCGCCCGGATGCACCGGCCGCAGGCCGCCGAAGACCAGGCGCTCCATGGCCGCGTCCCAGATGATCCAGGCGCCGTGCCGGGCGGCCGGGCCGGCGATCGCGTCGAAGTGCTCGCCGGTCAGGACGGCGCCGGTGGGCATGGCCGGGCTCATCAGCAGCACCGCGGCCGTCTGCGGCCCGATGGCCGCGGCCAGTTCGGCCGGATCGGTGGCCCAGCCGCGTTCACCCGGCATGCACCGGACATGCCGGGGAATCCCGCCCGCCAGCCGGATGCGGTTGACCAGCCCGGCGTAGATCGGGTCGCAGATGACGACCTCGCGCCCGGGCTCCACGACGGCCAGCAGGACGTTGAGGATGCCGTTGAGGCCGCCCGCCACGCTGACGCACTGCGTGCCCGGGTCGTAGCGGCTCCCGGTGGCGGCGCCGACGTGCTCGGCCGCGGCCTCGCGCAGCGCCCGGTGCCCCTGGAACGGGAGGTAGCTGTTGGCCGCGTCGTCGTCCACCGCGGCGTGGGTGACCTGCCGGGCCACCGCGGGCGGCGGAATGTCGGTGTCGAGGTTCTCCAGCCGCAGCAGATCGGGGTTGCGGGCCGCGTCGGCGGCATCGCCGATCTCGTCCACGCCGATCCCCGGGATGTGCGCCAATCGCGAGACGGACATGATGCAACTATGTCCCAGCGCGCTGCTGCTAACGAAGGAGAGACCATGATCCTGGTGACCGGGGCGACCGGAAACGTCGGCGGCGAGCTTGTCCGCCAGCTGGCCGAGGCGGGCCAGCCGGTGCGCGCCCTGACCCGCGGCGACGCCCAGGGCGGCTTTCCGCCCGGCGTCCAGCCCGTGTCCGGCGACCTGAACGACCCGGCGAGCCTCCGTCCCGCCCTGCACGGCGCGACCGGGGTGTTCTTGCTGCCGGGCTACGCCGACATGACGGGCGTGCTGGCCGAGGCCCGGCAGGCCGGAGTGGCCAAGGTAGCGCAGCTGTCCGGGAGCTCGGCAGGCACCGGCGACCTGGACAACGCGGTCACCAGGTACATGATCCACACCGAGGAGGCGGTCCGGGCGTCCGGGCTGGCCTGGACCATCCTGCGCCCGATGGCGTTCATGTCCAACACGCTCCAGTGGCTCCCTCAGCTGAACGCCGGGGATGTGGTGCGCGCTCCGTTCGCCTACGTCCGGGCGGCGGTGACCGACCCCGCGGACATCGCGGCCGTGGCCGCGCTGGCGCTGACCGAGGACGGGCACGAGGGCCGCGTGTACCCGGTCTCGGGCCCGGAGCCGCTCGCCCCGGCCGACCGCCTCGCGATCCTCGGCCGGGTCCTGGGCCGGTCCCTGCGGTTCCAGGCGCAGCCCGACGACGAGGCACGGGCCGAGATGAGTGCCGCCATGCCCGCCGAGTACGTGGACGCGTTCTTCCGCTTCTACGCCGACGGCACGCTGGACGAGTCCGTCGTGTGGCCCACCGTGCGCGACCTGACCGGCAGGCCGCCCCGGACGTTCGAGCAATGGGCAACCGCGCATGCCGAGATGTTCGCCCCCGCCTGATGCGACGCTCCCGCGTGCGGGACCTGCGGCTGCTGCGGCAGCAGCGGCGACGACGGTGCCCGTGGTTCCTGTGTTGCCCAAGCGTGTCGTGGTACGCCAGGCCACGGGCGCTGCAGGTCCGTGCATCGGGACTTCCATGATCACGAAGGGTTTTGCCCCGGAAAACGGGGTCAAAGTCTTCGCGATCATGGAGAACCGCGGCTCAATCCTGCGCGCAGCTCGCAGCCGAAGCTGCGGCGATCGGCACGAGAGCCACACCCGTCCGGGACCCGCGTCAGCGTCCCGGCGGCTGTTCCCCGGTCACGTCTTCCAGGATGCGAGGATCGGCGAAGTCGCGGAAGAGCACGATGTGACCGTCCCGGATCCGGAGGATCTGGATGGACGTCGCCGCGATCGACCGGCCCGTCGTGGTCACGGTTGCCTTCGCCCGCATCTCCGCGATCACCACCTCCGGGTCCTGGGTGTGGTGAAGCTCCGCCACCTCGTAGTCCTCCAGCCGCAGCGGCGACGCCATGACCCGGCGCGAGTACTCACGAATCACCTCCCGGCCCTCCAGCCGCACGGGGGTGCCCGGCGGCCCGTGGAAGGAGAACTCGAGCACGGCATCGGGTGCGAACAGGTCAGCCAGGCCGTCGGCATCGCCGTTCAGCATGAATTGGCGGCGGCGGGCCAGAACGTCGGCGGACGCAGCGGATGGCATACGGTCTTCCCTTCATTGCAGGCAGTTCGGTCAACAAGCGTTCATTGAACAAGTGTAGAACCAAATTCCCTCCGGTCAACACCCGTAGAATGAAAACATGACTACGCCCCGGCCCAGTTCGCGCGCCGAGCAGCGCCGTCGCACCGAAGCGCGCATCCTCGACGCGGCGGCCCGGGTTTTCGTCGCCGACGGGTACGAGCGGACGACCATCCGGGCCGTGGCCTCGGCCGCGGGAGTCGACCCCGGCCTGGTCATGCACTACTTCGGGTCCAAGCAGGAGCTATACCGGCGAGTGATCGACGGCGCCCCCGTCCCCGAGGTCAGCGGAACGCCCGCCGAGGCAGCCGACCAGATCCTCGCCACGCTCGCCGACCGGCTCGCCAGCGTGCCCGTGGCGTCGCTGGCCCTCTTGCGCTCGATGCTGACCAATCCCGAGGCCGCCAGCGCCGCCAGCGCCGGCATCGCCCGCTACGAAGCCCAGATCGCCCGGGCCATCCCGGCCGCCGACGCCGGCCTGCGAGCCGCGCTCATCAGCGCCATCACCATCGGCATCACGGTCTCCCGGCACCTCATCAAGTCCGACGAACTCGCCACCGCCGACCCGGCGCAGGTCATCGGGCTGCTGCGCCCCTGCGTGCTATCGCTGGCCGCCTGCCCCGACCACAGCGGGCCGGACATCGGAAGTCGCCTGGGTGCGTCCCCCTAGGAGTGAGCACCAGACCGGCTGCCGTCCCGCAGGACACTCGCGCACCCCCGGAACCACCAGCACCGCCGTCACTGCCGTGAACCCGTCGCGGTGCCC